>RCNH01000017.1_pt1 | contig 90234 bp, 85 predicted proteins | sample 2041161 | NCBI WGS metagenome assembly RCNH01 (sample SAMN09708215, study PRJNA481090) | Feces metagenome, whole genome shotgun sequencing project. | biome: feces | host: Leptonychotes weddellii | place: Antarctica: Sion Island | collected 2010-03-01 | reverse complement strand
CAACAATTAGAAAACACTGTAAAAACGTCTTAATAGGACAATTCGTTGCACCCTATACTTAAGACGTTCAATTTTGATATATCGCAAGGGAGGAACCTAATGGCCGAACGTACTTTAACGTTTCGTATCGCAACCCCAGAAGATGCCGAGGTATTGCAGGCACTATACGCACCATATGTTGCAACTTCTTTCACATTTGAGGGAGAAGTACCGAGCGTTGAAGAGTTTCGTCACCGAATAGAAACGCGTATCGCCATGTACCCCTACATTGTTGCCGAGCATGAAGGAAAACCTGTCGGCTACGCATACGCAAGCCGCATGTTTGAACGTTCTGCATACGCGTGGGCTGTAGAGCTTTCCATCTACACCGCTCAGGATTGTGCTATCCGCGGCCTAGGACGTCAGATGTATGCTCGACTGCTTGATATCTTACAGCTTCAAGGGGTTCGCAGCTGCCATGGTAAAGTTACATCCCCTAACCCTAAAAGCGCACGCTTGCATGAGGCTATGGGATTCCATTTGGCCGGTACCCTTAAAAACGTTGGCTATAAACTTGGTGAATGGCGCGACGTTTCTTGGTATGAAAAAGAGCTCGCTGGTCCACACGAAGTCAACGGGGAGCCATTGCCCGTTATTCCTTTTCCTGAAATTCAGTTCACTGATGAAGTACAGGCTATCTTAAACCGAGAGTAACCATGCTTAACCTTCATGTTTTGGCTAGTGGCAGTAAAGGCAATGCTACCCTTGTCGAACAAACACATACCCACGAAGGATTTCTCATTGACTGTGGAATCTGTAAACGTGATTTCTTTGAGCGCTGTAATAGCGCTCATTTTGATGTTCATAACCTTTCTGCAATCGTATTCACTCATGAACACACCGACCATACAAAAGGTGTCGGTGCTGTTCTTCGCGGGCTTGCTAAGATGAATATCCATCCCGATATCTACGTGAACCCTCATACCTACAATGCAAGCAAAGAGCTCCAGAGTGCGCTTTTAGATAGTGGATATATTCCTATGGATATTTCCGGCGAATTCGATATCGCCCAATGTCGTGTATTCCCGTTTGAAACATCGCATGATGCAGCAGCACCATGCGGATATCGCATAGAAAGCAATAACGACGCTATAGGCTTTATGACCGACACAGGTATTGTCACACCTAGCGCTTATGACCATTTGCAAAACGTACGCATATTAGCGCTTGAGAGTAATCACGATGAACGCATGCTTAAAAGCTGCGAGTATCCCTACTCTGTCAAATCTCGTATCGCTTCTGAATTAGGTCATCTTTCGAATGATCAAGCGTGCGGGTGTCTTCGCAGTCTTTTATCTGACACATTAGAAGATATTGTAGCTATGCATATCTCTGAAAATGCCAATACGTTTGATCTCCCTCTCATTGGCTTTAAAGACGTCTTACAGCAAGAAAGCCACCCTGCACGTGTGCAGAATGGCTTTCCAAGAAGTATTACGAGCGTTATAAGCCTTACAGATCTAGCATCTGAATAGCTTCCTTAATCTCAGCAACTGAATACAAAGACCCAAAACAGCATACAACACCATCCGAAGCAGTATTTTGTAGCGCACCCTCTAATGCAGCACGAATACTTGCACAAGCATATACATAGCGTGCGCCTTGCTTCTCAAGCGCCCGCTTTAAGTCGTTAGGATTCATGGCACGGTCAGTATACGTGGTAGCAGCCACATAAAATGATCCTGCCATGTCCTTTACAGCACTAATCATATGACCGTAATCTTTGTCAGCACATACGCTCATAACAAACGTAATATTACCCTGAGGAAAATATGTCTTAAGACTTTCGGCTAGTACTTGAGCACCCTGCGGATTATGGCCACCATCAATAATAATATATGGATTGGTATGCACTACTTCAAAACGTCCTGGCCAGCTCGTGTGCGCAAGGCCTGCTTGGATAGTTTCAGCAGAAACGCTAAAGCCAAAATCAGCAAGCGACTGAATGACTGCTACCGCCAATGCAGCATTGCCTGGCTGATACGTACCAGCAAGCGCGATAGAAACCTCTCCCACACCATCAAGTGAAAAACACTGCATCATATCTTCAATGCGTACATCAAAAGGCGTATCAACATAAGTGACACGGGTGTTTTTACCCGCAGCCGCAGCATCCAAAACGCCTACAACGCCAGGCTCTTGCACGGCAGAAAGGACTGGGGTACTCTGCTTGATAATACCAGCTTTCTCAGAAGCGATAGCTTCAAGCGTGTCACCTAAGATAGCTGTATGGTCATACGAAATTGGTGTAATAACATTAACAAGTGGATGGTCGATAACGTTTGTCGAGTCAAGTCGCCCGCCAAGACCTACTTCGACAACAGCGATATCGCACTCACATTCAGCAAAATAGGTAAATGCAACCGCTGTCAGCGCCTCAAACGATGTGGGCTCTTGATTTATAGTAGCACCATTATCTCTGACACGAGCAGTAATACGAACAAGATCATCTTCAGGTATATTGCAACGATTCACTTGGATTCGCTCATTGAATTGCAAGATATAAGGTGAAGTGAACAAACCTACCTTATAGCCCGCCTCTTGCAATATAGTGGCAATGAAAACTGATGTGGAGCCTTTACCATTGGTGCCACCCACATGAATCATAGGAACACGGTCTTGCGGATTGCCAAGTGTGTCCAACAGTTCACGGGTGCGAGCAAGGCCTAGCTTTACGTCCTTAAATGAGCCTTGCTGAAGGTACTGACGTGGATCGAACGAAGTATCAGTCATGTAGTGCTTCCTTATTTTGAAAGGGTTTCAACATCAATAGGCTCAAGACCAAGCATGGTTCCTAAAAATCTGAAATCAGATTCAAGTACATCACGCTTAGTACGATCATAGATTGCAGCAGCTGGGTGAAATACAGGCATTACCTTAAAACGACCAGCATTTACCACCTGACCACGTAAAGCGGTAATACCCTGCTCTGTTTTCAAAATAAACTTGGTAGAAAAATTGCCCATAGTCACTAAAACATCAGGGCCAATTGCGCGGACCTGATCACGCAAATATGGCGTGCAGACTATGATTTCGTCAGCCTGAGGATTGCGGTTTGAAGGTGGACGACACTTAAGAACATTGGCAATAAAGACATCCTCACGCGTTAGACCAGCAAGCGCCAAAAGCTCGGTTAGATACTTGCCAGCAGCACCTACAAATGGTTTTCCTTGCAAGTCTTCATTTTTCCCCGGAGCTTCGCCAATGAGCATGACACGGGCATTGGGGTTGCCAAAACCTGGAACCGCTTGTGTGCGACCTTCGCATAAAGGACACCGACGGCATTCACGAACCACGTCGGCGATATCGGCCAGAATTTGCTCTGGCGGCTCACCATGATCAAAATCAATCGTTGAAAAATGATCGTTTACAACCGTCATAGCTCCCCCCTTAATGTATTGATTGCGCAAAAACCAGAAAACACATGAGCTTTCCTGCTATACAACCTGGCTGCGGTCATATAGACACAAGGTGCCACACGTGTGATTGGCTATTTATAAATACGAGGCATGCGCAGTGCAAAATTGCAGCACATCTCATGCGGAATACTGCCCAGCATAAAGGATAGTTCTTCGATAGGAACTGAGATGCCATTAGAATCACCAGCAATTAAAACCTCGTCTCCTACCTGCGGCTCGGGCAGTGGTCTCGTGCCGTGACGACGCATATCCACTTCAAACATACACTGATCCATACAGATATTACCAACTTGACGGCATACCTGTCCGTTATAGACAAAGCCCGTGCGACCCGAAAGACCACGAGGTAAGCCGTCAGCATACCCAATAGGGACAACGCAAATTTTCGATGTACCTAAGCTGCGATAGTGCATACCATAACTGACACCTTCACTCATAGCAGGAGAATTAACAGCCGTGATGCGAGCATGAACACTCATGGCGGGCCTTAAGGTATAATAGCCCTGCGTTTCAGCACATGGATGATAGCCATATAGCGCAATACCTAAACGAGCCATATCAAAATGAGTCTCAGGATAGCGTAGTAATGCTGCAGAATTAGCACAATGAACCAAACCAGGCATACCACCAGTTTGGCGAATAGAGTTCACAGCATCCTTAAAGCGCGTAAACTGGATATTAAAGTCAAACGTTTCAGGACAGTCAGCTGTAGCAAAATGAGTAAATGTACCCACCTGCTCAAGCGCTCTATGAAAGCTAATCTGCTGCACGAATGCGCTAGCTTCATCATATTTCACGCCAATACGATTCATACCCGTATTAATGGCAAGATGAAACGGTGCTTTCATGCTATGGGTATCAGCAATTTCAGCATATCCAATAGCAAATTCAACGGTATATACCGACGGAATAATATTGTAGTGCAAAAGCAACGGAACAGCACTTAAAGGAGGCTCACTTAACAATAAGATAGGGGCCCCGATACCAGCCTTTCTAAGCTCGACGCCTTCGTTAACTGTAGCCACAGCAAGCTGATTAGCGCCAGCATGCAATGCCGTACGTGCAACACGAACAGCACCATGGCCATACGCGTCAGCCTTCACGACAGCCATCAAACGCGTAGAATTTTTCAACGCGTGACGTGCAACGTTTACATTATGCGCTATAGCCCCTAAATCAATTTCCACCCAAGACCAGCGACGGTCCTCTCCTGGAAGACCGTCGAGCTCATCTTGTGTAAAGCTATCACGCTTTAGCTCATAGCCAGCAGCTTGAGCCTGCGCATAATCTTGGGGATAGCGAATGACGCCTGAATTGTCAGGAGTTCCAAACCCACCAAGCATAACCATGATAACGCCTACCTTACATATTCGCCTTACGTGCGAACAAGATATTATTTGTCTCTAACCAAGACTGTACAGTGCCTGTGTCAAATCCATCTTCATCAGAGATAACCAAAGCGTACATTTCTTCTTCCTTCAAGACCTCATCAAGCGCATCTGTTAGTTGAATTTCTCCACCAACACCAGGCTTAACATCGCCAAGCAGCTCCATAACACGACTTGAAAGTAAATAACGACCAAATACACTTAAGTTGCTTGGTGCGTCTTCAAGTTTTGGTTTTTCAACCAGGCTATCTACCTTCCACACGTTAGGCTCTACCTCTAAACCAGCGATAATGCCAAAACGACTTACCTGGTCATCAGGAACAGGAAGAACCGCAATGACAGAAGCATTGTTATGAGCACGAGAGATTTCTAACATCTTAGGACAAATAGTATTATCAGGGACGATGACATCGCCCAAAAGCACGAAAAATGGTTCGTTATCCACTTTATCGGCAGCACAATAAATAGCATGGCCAAGACCTAATGGCTCATCTTGATATACATAGGAAACGTTTAAACTACCTGCATGCTCTACCATGTCCGCATAAGCATCTTTTCCACGCTCACGAAGAGTAGCAGCCAATTCGGAATCTTGCTCAAAGTGATTTTCAATAGCTTTTTTATTGCGACTGTTGATAATGACGACCTCATCAGCACCACTCGTTAAGCCCTCTTCGACAACATACTGAATAACTGGCTTGTCTACAACAAGCAGCATTTCTTTAGGAACAGCTTTAGTGCCAGGTAAAAACCTTGTGCCCATTCCTGCAGCAGGAATTAGCGCCTTCATTTAGTTCTCCTTAAAAATATCTCGCTTCAAAAGATCGTCTTCTTTAGTGGTAGCCTGCCCATTTATTACATGCTCCGCTAAAGCAGCGAGTTTCTTTTCAGTCTTGTGTAACTTATTAGTAATGTAGAACACATAGCCAGCCAAAACCAAAAGGATACCAGCATAAGCAGCAATTACAAAAGGAGCAGCAGGTAAAACAGTTGAATAGATCTCCATTAATACAGGATTCATAGGTTATGCCTCCACTTTTTCCTGAATAGTAGCCAATTTTTCTTCCATTAATGCAGTACGTAAACGCAATCGATACAATGCAAAACCAATTAAACACATACCTGCCAAAACTGTCAGCAAAGGAATCAGCATATCAGGTGGCAAGCCAGAATCAGTCCTAAACACCTGAGGATGGACCGATGAAGGAATCATACGAGTAATAAAGTAACAGATAGGAACATTTATGCAGATTAATATTCCCAAAACCGCAGAGTAACGTGCGCAGCGCTCTGGGTCAGCCAATGCATTACGCAAAATAAAGTAGCCCATAACCATCAGCATCAATACAAAATATGTGGTCAAGCGTGGTTCCCAACTCCACCAAACACCCCAGTCAGAGCGTGTCCACATAACACCAGTAGCCATAGTAGCCAGTACAAAAACCAAAGCAACTTCTGTAACGACCTTAGCGCGCATATCAAATACGTGACTTGATGTCGTCAAATAGCGAATAGAATAATAACCAGTAAAAATCAAAGCAACAAAACTCACAACAGCAACTGGCATATGGAAATAGAAAATCTTTTGCGAGAACAAAAGCATATTGGCGATAGGGATACCGCCAATAATCTCCACAGCTCCATCCTGCAAAGCTGCGCCATTTACCAATCCTGACACCATGAAAGCTACTACAAAACCTACGGTAATTAAAATACCGCCGACAAGCGCAGCCCATGGAGCTATCTTGTCAGGCAAACCGCCAATTTGAGGTTCAGGTATCGTCTTTTTCATGCCCAACCTTTCTTTCATAGGGATTAAGAACTAATAACAAAATCGTATAGTACCCATGATACCAAAATCATGACTACATCATATCCTGCCGTCATTGCAAGCGAAGGGATGAAAGTTGCCATGTATCCCTCAGTACCAACCATAACACACGTAGCACCTGCAACACATGCCCATAAAAGCGGGAAAATCAACGGGATAAACAAAACAGCTAGCATAACGTCTTTACCACGAGTGTTAACCGTAATAGATGCAAGCATAGTTCCCACGCCAGCAATACCAATAGTACCGACAAACAGAATAACCAACATTAATGGCCACGATGTAGCAAGCTGTACGCCCCCTAAAAAGAAAAAGAAGAACAACGGCACTACAACAATCTCAACAACCAACAAAAACAAGAAGTTAGCAGTGGTTTTTGCTAAAAAGATAACCGATCGGTCCATAGGAATTAACAGCATGCCCTCAAGACATCCCTGCTCTTTCTCATGGGAGAAAGATCTATTTAAGCCCAGTAGTGACGTGAACAGCACAACGACCCATAGCAAACCGCCAGCCATATGTAATACATCAAGCTTATTGCCCGTCTGTGCTAAAGCTGCACCATACACAACCAAAACAAGCAATGCATATAAGCCCATAGAAGTGAGCATCTCACGCGTATGCATCTCTTGTAAAACGTCTTTTTTCAAAAGAGCAACATAATGAGCCCATGTTGAAGGCTTTTTAACTTCCACAGCCATTACGATACCCCCATGCCCACTGTATCCATGTACAACTTCTTAAACTTTTCAAAATCAATGCGTTCTTTTTCGCCACACACCACAACACGTCCACGTGACAAAACAAGTGCATGACTACACATATCAAAGCCTTTTTCCAAATCATGACTTACCATAACAAACGTTCTATCTTGACGAATAGAACTTAATAGATTGTCAAAGATTTCCACAGCGTGAGGGTCAAGACCAGCATACGGTTCATCTAAAAAGACAACATCAGGGTCATTAATTAGCGCCCTAGCAATACTTAAGCGCTGCGTCATACCACGAGAAAATGTACGTACATTATCGTACCTACGATGATCAAGTTCTACCGCATTCAATAATTCACGTACACGTTCTTCTGGATGCACGATGCCATACATCCGTGCAACAAACATCAAATTCTCCATAGCTGTTAAGTCTGGATACAACATGGAATTATGAGAAATCAAACCAATATGATTACGAACCTCGTCTGGTTCTTCTCTTGAATCAATGCCTAAAACATGCACGCTTCCCCGTGTAGGACGGGAAAGCGTGGACAATATACGAAGTAACGTGGTTTTACCTGCACCATTAGGACCGAAAATAGAGAGGAAGGCGCCTTCAGGCACACTGAATGAAACTCCATCGAGTGCCTTGCGCTCACCAAAAACTTTTGTCACATTATTAACAGATAAAGCGCCAGCAGACACGTTATTCCTCCGTTTTACTACTTTCAGGCGTCTCATCATGACGGCGCCCCATAAAGGCGATGATTGTACCAATCATCAACAATACAAAACCAACCCACACTAAACTAATCAATGGGTTAATGCGAACATCGAGCGAGAAGTCTCCATCCATATTCACACCACGATACACAACAAATAAATCGTGTGTTGGAAGATGGATAACACCAGCATTTAGCTTCTGCTGCTGAGTTGCAAGCGTAACCTGAACAGATGGGTCAACATGACCAACCAATTCACCAGTGTTAGCATTCAAAACATCAAAACTTACTGTATACAAAACAGCAGAACCCTGATTGATTTCCTCAATCGTGTTACCTGTATATACAAGCTCGTAATCTTGTACCACAAATGACTCTGCTGTCGTATCACTCGCCTCGTCATATGGCATGTAACCAACCTTTTCGGTTACATACATAGAAGAGCCAATTAAACCAATCAAAATAATAGACATTGCAAAGTGAGCAATATATCCACCATATTTTGATGAATTGGAAACAATCATGGAGCCAAATGCAGCAAATGGATTTTTACCAGTAGCTTTGCTGCGTTTTGAAATTGCACGAATAATCATAACAAGAGTCGTGAAGAACAAAAGCGATGCAACCGCAAAACCAACAACAGCCAATCCATTGTAATACCAGATAGGACCTTCATTTAACAGTCCTTCTGCCTCCATACCACCTGCAGCAATAACTGCGCTGTAAGCAGGATAAAGCTTCGTTACAAAATAAAACATCAGAATTGCAAACAAAGCTACAGCCAAAATAGCTGGAATCTTAATCTGCTTAGCAAATTGTTTATGATCAGTTTTACCCCATGCAAGCAAAGGACACAGAGCAATAATTAAACAGTATACAATACCCAGTGGACGCGCAATAGCGTTATAAGTACCAGCACTTAAGGACTGACCGCCAAATGGAAGCCACGTAGGAAGTGCGCTAGACACTGTCAAATAAGCCAGCAAAAATGTAAATACAACCATGATGACGTTATTGAAGTAATATGCTGCATCCTTAGATGCCATGCTCTCCATCACGTCGTTAGCATTGTCAAACGTCTTCCAACGAATAGCAAGACCGATAATGCCAGCCAAAACAGAAACAATAATCAGGCCACCAAACAGCGTTAAGCTTACCGGATCACCTTCAAAAGCGTGAACAGACTGAACAATACCAGAACGAGCAATGAACGTACCAACGATTACAAACGCGAACGTCAAGCATGCACACATAACACTCCAGCGTTTAAAACCGCCACGCTGACGATATACAGTAAAGCTGTGAACTAATGCCAATGCTACAAGCCATGATAATAAGGACGCATTCTCGACGGGGTCCCAACCCCAGTAGCCACCCCAGCCTAATACTACATAAGCCCAGACAGCACCAAGACCAATACCGATACCTAAGAACAGCCAAGAGAACATGACATAACGGCTGCACTTTTCAACCCAGCGCTTAGAAGGATCATTAACAATAAGAGCAGCGATAGCGTAAGCAAAAGGAATAGTTAAACCAGCATAGCCAACGAATAAGGTTGGCGGATGAATAACCATAGCCCAATGCTCAAGCAAAGGATTCATACCCCATGCAACAGCAGCACCCTGCAAATTGCCGTTTGCATCAAGAAAGTGCAATGGTGTTGCAGTAAAAGGCATATTATTCTTAGAAAACAAACATACCGATACAAATGCTAACAATACAGCCTGAGAAATCATCAAAGCCATAGTGTCTAGAGAATCTTGTTTCTTAAGCGTCTTTACTGCAATAACAGTATTAAACGCTGCAATCAACCAAGCCCAGAACAAAAGCGAACCTTCACGGCCGCCCCACAGGCCACTGAGTTTATACATCCAACCCAATGCACCTTCGGTCTTGCTTTGCTGAGAAATGACGTACTTTAACGAAAGATCGCCAGTCATAAAGCAATAGACCAGAATGCCGCAACAAAAAGTCAGAGCGACAAAAGCTACAATAACAGCAATGCAAGAGCCCCAGGAGATTGTTTCTGCAAGGTTTTTCTTATTGCGTAACGTCAAAATACGACTCGCCAAAAAACCAACTACAGAAAACACTGCCGAAGCAAACGCAATGACTAATCCAATAAGGCCTAAAAGGGACATTTGTTAACCTTTCAAAGCAACTTCCGTTGCCATAAATACGCCATCCTCAGTTAAAGCACCAGACACAACAAGCTGTGTGTTGTCTTTTACTTCATTGGACAATGCACCATCATACAAAACAGAAACATGACTAGAAGCTCCATCAGCATCAATCAGAACGAAACGTTCCTCAGCTGAGCCAACAGGCTTTAAGCTACCAGCCTCTAATGTGCCTAAAATCTTTACAGGCTTGCCAACAATACCTTGACCATAATCAAGCAAGCGTTCGATACTTAGCACATCGGCAGCAGACTCGTATTTAGAAGGACATTTGGTAATCATCTCTGTAGCAACAAGCTTAGAGCTGTCATCAGACAACACACCCGTACAGATAGCAGTGATACCGTTTCCAAATGTTGAAGAGGACGCTCCACTGTACTCAACATATAACACCACGTTATGATCGCCTTCTGGATCATAGATATCAAAAGCAAGGGTTCCATCCTCTAAAGCAAAGGAATCATCAGCAACCATACCAGTAACTTGTACACGTTCACCGGCAAATTTACCTGAGGCTGCATCAGCTACCGTAATATTTTTAGCAGCGCCACTGCCACCCACTACGGCCAACACAATAACAAGCACCATAATAACAATGCCAGTAACAACGACTAGACGGCGCTTGGTTTTAGTATTCATAATCAAGCTCCTTAACGCAGGGACATTACATATTTTCCAATCAATACAAAAGGGAACCCGCCTCTTTAAGCGGGTTCCCATAATCACCGTTTATAGCGAGCCGCCCCGATACGATAGATACCACAAATCGCGTCCCCCATTAACGACATGCTTAACGATAGAAATTATTTACTTCTGAAGCTGCTTAGCCTGAGATACAGACAACCATCCCTCTGGGATAGGAGCATCTGCGTGGCAGCTGGAGCAATAGTTAACAGACTGAGCATGTGCCTGGTGGCAAACACCACAGTCATAATCTCCATGCTGGAAGTTATGTGGGTTACGGGATTCACTCAAGTCTGCAGTAGCTTCCTTAAGGTCAGCACGAGTCATAACGCTGCCATCCTCATTAGTGTGACAAGCCTTGTTCATGCAGAACTCATCAGCAGGCTTACCGCTAGCAGCAGTCAAGTCAGCCAAGCTACGCTTATCCAAGTAAGCCATACCAGAACCATTCTTCTGCTCACCCGCAATAGCGTAGTTACCGCTTACCCAGCTAATTCCTTCACTAATCTGCTCAGACAAGGTAGGAACATGGCAGTCAAGACAAGTACCGTCAGCAACGTTCTTATGAACCAAAGCCATCATAGATTTCTGGCCAGCTGCATCTATTTCATTACCATACTTATCGGTGGTACCATTTTCATAGGTTTCTAAATAAGCGTCCATTGGAGTGTGACAAATTGCAGCACAAAATCCAGGAGTGCCATGCCATACCCAAAAGCCTGCACCTGCCGCCACCAATACAACAGCAACAACAGCTACAACCATAGGCCACTTTTTCTTACCAGTTTTCTTAGATTTCTCGACTTCAGAGGTAGCCTCTACGGCTTCTTTCTCCTCTGCTACTTCCATAGTTTCTTCAGCCATGAAATCCCCCTTTCTATACTATTCTCTTCCCCATGTATTGTGTGCACGAATTGGAGGGGTACGCCTATACAGGGGTAAACCGTGCACACAATACCTCTAGTAAACTTTAGCATAAATTACCCCACATAGCTCTGCTTTCACGTCATCTAAAATGGGTGATTTTGTAAAATTTACTCAACACGGCATAACCCACCACGATTAAACCGTGCCTAAAACATTGTATTGCTTTATATCCGTTTGTAAATATTTTATTGACAACATTCATACTCACTGGGAAAATGAGGTGTTGTAACACTGTATTTGTTGCATTTGTTGCATTAATTTGGGGATGTAGCTCAGTTGGGAGAGCATCACGTTCGCAACGTGGGGGCCGAGGGTTCGAACCCCTTCATCTCCACCAGATTATTAAAGGACGCATATGTGTCCTTTTTTTATATTGAGGACAGCACATGGATTATATTCACCAGGGCTCTATAGGCGCACATCCCCATGGATGTATCCCACTAGAAAACGAATATCATTTCTTGCCCGCAGCATCATCCACTCAGGCGCACACTGCACAATTTTATGCGTACAACACTATGGTTACTATTCAAGCTTACGGAGAAAAAGAATCAATCAAGCAAGCCTGCCATCATGTGTTTGAGCTATGCCGCACGTTTGAATACCTTTTCTCTCGAACCATTCAATCATCAGATATTTGCCGTATTCATATATCAGCCCCCAAATGGGTTTCGATTCACCCATTTACCTATGATTTGCTTACTAAAAGCATTATGTATTGCAGACAATCCTGTAATACATTTGATATCACCATGGGTAGTGTCTGCTCGCTTTGGGATTTCAACCGTGAAATTATTCCTGATGCCAATGCGCTTAGCAACGCACTTGCCCACGTAGATATCAGCGCCCTTGAACTTAAAGAAGCAAATAATATGTACTGGGCACGCCTAAATGATCCTTATGCAAGTCTTGACGTCGGTGGAACCGCTAAAGGCTACATTGCCGATAAGATCGGCACACTCCTCAGTGAACATGGTATTGCCCACTATCTTATTAACTTAGGCGGAAATGTTTTAGTTCATGGAGGCAAGCCTTCTGGGCTACCGTACATCATAGGTATTAAAGACCCCACAAATCCTCAATCGGTTCTTTTAAAAGTGCCTATTGTTTCAGGTTCAGTAGTTACAAGCGGCTTGTACGAACGTGCTTTCATATCGAATGGCTTAAGATATGCTCATATCTTAAGCCCTCAAACAGGCCTGCCTATCACTACGGATGTTGAAAGCGTAACCGTTATTGCTCCGTATAGCGCTGATTGCGATGGCTACTCCACTACTTTATGTGCTCTAGGAATTAAACAAGGCATTGCTTTTGCTCAGCAATGCCCGGCTATTCAATGTGCCATCTTTATCGATGACTCAAACTCTATATATGTAAGTAATCCCGAGTTTTTAGAACCTTAGATCCACGCGGCAAATTTAATACACCATACATATCCACATATAGAAAAATACCTCAGAAAAGAAAAACCCAGCCGAAGCTGGGTTTCATTACTATAGGGTATCATCATCAGCGAATTCGCTATCCTCGTCATGAAGAGGGTTTTCTTCATCGGAAAACGACTCGAAAATAGATTGGCCAGTTTCTGGATCAGAAAGCTTTACCATACTAGTCAAAATGTCAACATACTGATAAGAGTGACGGGCAGTAAGGCCACGCTTGCGATTAATCTCCATGATGAACAATGACGGATGAGCCTGCTTCAGGGTGCCTTCACATTCAACAATCTTAGAGCGACCCATATTAGCGCATACCTTCAAGCGTGTATTTACACGACCAGAAAGCTCAGCGCGAATATCATCAACGATACCAGCCTGCTTAGCTAAATCCATAAAATTATCCTTTTAATAGTATTATGAGTTTTCGTAAGCTCTTATAATATCATGCAGGCTTGATTTATTGTATGTTTTGTGCTTTTAGTCACGAAACGGACACATATCTATGCAACGTACCCGTGATTCAAAAGGACAGCACCCAATATCTTAAATTCATCCAGCGATAACGATTCTCCCCTACGATGGAAATCAATACTGGCCTCTTCTAACACTTTAGCCAATTCACAGTCAGGTTCAATATTATTACCACGACTTGCAAAATACATTTTCATGGAGTTAGCAATAGTTTTACGACGTGAAGCAAAAGCAGCATCAGCAGCCACACATGCTGCACGTATAACCTCTGGGGCCACATCGCTTTTTACGCGATTCAAACGGATAACCGCAGAATCAACGCGTGGTGGTGGGAAAAAATTATTAGGACTTACCGGGAATCGACCAGCAGGGCGAGCGAACAAATTAAGTTTAATGGTATAAGCACCATAATCCTTAGTTCCCATAGAGGCCATCATACGATCAGCAACTTCACGCTGCACCATAACAGTGACGCTTTGAATGGAATCAAAACGTTGCAAGAAGTCTAATACCAACGTTGCAGCAACAGCATAAGGTAAATTAGCAATGAATTTAGTCGGCTGAAGCCCAGCAAAATCCTTTTCCAGCAGTTCTAATGCGTCTTTAGATACTAATGTAAAGTTATCAAACTCGCCACATGTATCCGCCAGTACAGGAGGAAGATCGCGGTCACGCTCAACAGAGATAACATGCTCAGCACGAGGCAATAACGCCACCGTCAATGTACCAATACCAGGACCGACCTCTAATACAACATCGTCATTCCCTACTTCAGACAATGCGCAAATCTTGGCAATAATAGCGTCATTGATTAAAAAGTTCTGTCCTAGTGCATGTTTAGTAGCCAGACCATACTGCTCAAGCACCTCACGCGTCACACGCGGCGATGCTAAGTACGAAACCTCAGGCACGGAACGCCTCCTTTTGTTCTTGTCCCCATCCAACTAAATCATGAACTTCTGTAAGCCTAAAGCCCGCAGAGCCTAACGCAGATTTTACACTGATAACAAGTGGCTCAAATCCATAAGGGTCCCCACCCGCACCAATTACATATAACTCAACAGGCCTAATCGCTATGTCGCTTCTTTTGGCAGGGCAGCCATGCGTGGGTTCTGTTAATTTATGAGGTCCAATACGACGCTCCCAATACGGCTGCAATCGATCTAATACGCTCTTAAATTGCGAAGGCGCCGAGGCATAATACACAGGACACACAATATGCAACTCGTCACATGTATCAACAAGCTCATTAAAGCTATCCATATCATCGTGAATAATGCACGCATAATTCTCACGGCAGCGTTCGCATCCAATACATCCCATAACCTTATGCTGACACATATCCCAACGAATGATTTCAACGTCTTCGTGCGAAATTAACTCCTTTTCCAATGCATCTGCATACCTACGAGATACACCAAAAGGCCTTGGGGTTGCGGTAATTACACCTATCTTATGCACCATAACAATTCTGCCATCCTGTCAAATCTCTCTTCAACAAGCCATGAGCATTATCATGAAGCTGCCAAAGGAATTCCTTGCGAGCAAGTCCAGGCTCAACACCCCGTAGCTCTGCAAGATACTCACCAATATACACTGTAAATTCAGGACCATTTTCTATCCCGCGAAATGGTACTGGAGCCATATAAGGTGAATCAGTCTCTGTTAACAACCTGTTCACGGGAACGATCTTGGCGCTTTCACGTAAATCCTCACTACGAGAAAACGTCACTGCACCACCAAAAGCTACATAGCAATCGCGCTCAATCCAACGCTTAAGCTCCTCAGGACCTACACTACAACAGTGCAACAACACGCCAGCCTCAGGCCAGCCTTCCTCTTCAAGAATCCGAAAACCGTCATCATGTGCATCACGCATATGTAAAATAACAGGCAAACCAGTCATATGTGCAAGCTGAATCTGCCTGCGAAAGACATCACGCTGTACTTCACGAGGCGAAATATCGTAATAGTAATCAAGACCAATCTCACCAATAGCACCCGTAAGTGGATTGGCAAGATAACTCAGTAAACGCTCCTCCATAACGCCATCATAACTTTCAGCATTATGAGGATGCACGCCTGACGTAACACGAATTTCTGGAACTCGTGCCGTACAGCCACAGCGATATGACATGATTTCATCTGCTGTGAGGTCTTGCGGCAATGGTGTATTTTTGGCTCTCATCTCTTCGCGGTAATCATCCAAAAACGTTCGCGAAGCATTAAAAAGATCGGGTAAAAGATAAAACGCAGAAGAGCGCCATTCGCAAACGTTGTCGTAGGTTGCCTCCGCATCGCCCATCTCAGCAGGATCAGTGATACAACAAACAAAATCCATGCCCTGATATCCACAACGTGCCAGCGTTAAAGCCGGGTCATATAACATACCCACATGTGCATGCGTATCAACGATTGGAGCTTCAAGTAAAGGGTCCGGACTTGGAACATACTGAAGCGAGTGTTTACGCTCGCGACGAAATAAGCCATCACGATACCTGAGATATGAGGGCATAATCCGTGCTTCAGTTTCCTCTTCAGATGCGCTACCTAAGATCGCATCAATCTGTAATTCCTGAGTCATGGTCACCTCTTTAGATCTCAAAACATGTCCTACAATACAAAAACGTGCGGAGTACACTAAATAGTATAAGCTCCGCACACAATGTTTATATGCACCTTAGCCGTCTTACAGCTCAATGTCCTTCACATTTAAGCGAGGAAATAATGGGTCGCCCTTTTCCACCAGGTTACCAGCTGGCAGCTGACCCCAAGCACTTGCTGCCTTGATATCGTCAACCTCGGTAACATTACCCAAGCTTAAGCGATTAAACACTTCAGCGGAAGTATTAGGCATAAATGGAGCAAAGAACAATGCTAAAATACGGCAAGCCTCTGCAGCGTTATACAAAACAGCGGCTAATTCGCCATAGGTTTCCTCAGACTTAGCCAAGTTCCACGGAGCGCTTTCTTCAACATATAAGTTAACACGACTAGCCAGTTCCTGAACAGCAGCAGCAGCACCAGTGAAATCAACTTGGGTCATACATGCGTCATAGCGCTCATACAATGCATTAGCAATATCCTTCAAAGGGTTTTCCTTACAAGCCAATTCGGCAGGAACTTCAGGGACTTTGCCATCAAAATACTTGCCAACCATATTAAAGACACGGCTACACAAGTTACCCCATGTGTTAGCCAAGTCAGCATTGTAAACCTGAGTCATACGCTCAATAGAAATGTTACCGTCAGCACCAAATTTAACATCACTCATAAAGTAATAACGATATGCATCAACACCGAATACCTTTACCAAGTCTTCTGGCTTGATGCCGTTACCCTTAGACTTACTCATCTTTTCGCCACCGACAAGCAAGAAACCATGACCAAATACGGTGCCAGTCACAGGAAGACCAGCAGCCATAAGCATTGCGGGCCAGATTACGCAATGGAAACGAGTGATGTCCTTACCAACAAAGTGGTACTGCATAGGCCAACGAGCCTCAAATTCACCCTTGCGCTCACTCTCATCGCCATAGCCAATACCAGTTAAATACGCGAGTAACGCATCTGCCCATACATAGCATACGTGACCCTCATCGAATGGAAGAGGAATACCCCAGTCAAATGTAGAACGGCTAATGGAAAGGTCCTGCAACCCCCCCCTTACAAACGTTACAATTTCGTTTTTACGAGTCTCAGGACGGATAAATTCTGGATGCTCTTCGTAAAACTTAAGCAAGGGCTCCTGAAACTCAGACAACTTAAAAAACCAGTTCTCTTCACCTGACGCACGACGAACAGGACGATGACAGTCTGGGCATACAAATTCGCCATCTTCATTCTTTTCCAGATCGCTTTCAGCGTAATAAGTCTCTTCATGAACACAGTACCAACCTTCATAAGCGGACTTATATAAGTAGCCCTTTTCATACAAATCGTTCCAGAACTTCTGAACGGTTTTAGTCTGACGCTCATCAGTGGTACGAACAAAGTCAGTGTAGGTAATATCAAGCATGTCCCATGTGTCTTTAAATGCTGGAACCATGGAGTCGCACCAAGCTTGTGGAGTGAGACCATTTTTTTCTGCTGTCTCAGCAACTTTTTGGCCATGCTCATCAAGACCGGTAACAAAAGCGACGTCATAACCATTCATACGCTGATAACGAGCTACGGTGTCAGCTGCAATAGTGGTATATGCAGTGCCCAAATGAGGGGCAGCATTTACATAGTAAATTGGAGTCGTAAATGAATACATTGGTTTGGACATGATTGACCTTTCTAGCACCCACAACTCATGATGCCGCGGTGCAGGTTGATTTTTAAAAGCGTAAGTATTGTACCTTAAAAACACAACTGAGGTTGCAAATCACATCACAACCCCAGCATATCCCAGCATATATATCAATTATTAGAAAGCAGACAGATAAATAGCACGAGCATCATCGGCATGAAGCACCTTAAATGAGCCAAATACATCGCCCTTATTCAACTTTAATGTAGGCAATAAGCTATCCACGTCTTCTGGTTTAATATCAAATTCACCGAGTTTGGTAGGCATGCCCATAGAAGCGAAAAATGCCTGAAGTTCATCAATGGCGCTCAAAATAGCCTCTTTTTGAGCATCCTCGGTATCATCTACCGGAACAATTCCAAACAAATCACGAGCAAACTCCAAAAAACGAGAGGGGTCTTCTGGCCAAACATAGCGCATCCATGCAGGCATAATTACTGCAAGACCTGCACCATGCGTAATGGAAGTATCAAAAGCAGAAAGCTCATGCTCTAATGCATGACTTGCCCAATCACCATCACGTCCGCCACCGATACCTCGACCGATACCCGCCAAGTCATTATGAGCCAATGTACCAGCCCACATAATACCTGCACGCGCGTCATAGTCTTGAGGATTTTGCGTAACTTTGCGAGCACAGGCCATAATGGATTTCACTAATCCAATAGCAATATGATCGGTAACTTCTACTGTACCGACACCACTGAAATAACGCTCCATGATGTGAGCAATCATATCAGTAACGCCAGCAGCCGTCTGATATGCAGGAAGCGTATAGGTTAATTCTGGTTCCATGAATGCCATACATGGACGAATCTTGTCAGAGCCAATACCACACTTACGACCAACTTCGTCATTACTAATAACACAAGATGAACTTGCCTCAGAACCAGCAGCAGGAATGGTTAACACGCTAGCAAGTGGTAAAGCATCTTCAATAAAAAGTTTCTTGCTAAAAAAGTCCCATACATCGCCTTCATAAAAGATACCAACAGCAATAGCTTTAGAGCAGTCCATAACACTACCGCCACCAACTGCCAGAATAAGGTCAATACCCTCACTGCGAGCAATCTCGATGCCTTCGCGTACGCTTTCAATTTCAGGATTAGGACGAACGCCACCAAGCTCACAATACATAACCTTAGCATCATCAAGAGATTTTTTCACACGTTCCAAGGTTCCGTTTCTGATAACAGAACCTTTGCCATATACAATCAAAATATTACGGTGGCCAGCAGCTGCAAGATTTTCACCGACCTTATCTACAACCCCGTGTCCAAAAATGAACTTCGTTGGAGAATAAAAGGTGAAATTATTCATGTCGGCTCCTTAGATACGTATGACTTTAATTACTTATAAAGAATGAACAATCCCATAGGCTTCATTACGCGAAATCCCGAATTCATCACGTAGTGTTTTTACGATATCTTTTTTAGTACACGAACCAGACTGCATCAATTCTTGAGCACGCGTAAGGGCGGCATCTACTGCTTGAACCCCTGTTTGTTTACGCTCAGCAACAGTAGCAGGACTAATAACAAACGCGATTTCGCCCTTAATACCACCGTCAGCATCTCGATTAGCAAACTCACGAGCCACGTCAGGCGCAAGACCACGATAGACCTCTTCATGACACTTGGTTAATTCACGACAAACTGCAACTTTCCTATAAGGGAATTCTTCCGCCACCACAGCCAACGCATCAGCAAGCCTACGCGGACTTTCATAAAAAACCAAAACAGCCTCAAGAGATGCTAAGCTCTTTAAGACACTATGCCGTTCTCCTTCTTTTCTCGGGAAAAAACCATGGAAATAAAAGCGAGGATCGTTAAAACCAGCAGCAACATATGCAGTAGCAGCAGCTGATGCGCCAGGTAGTACCTCAACATCGCAGCCAGCTTCACGTGCTGCCTGCAACAAGCGTATGCCCGGATCTGACACACCAGGCATGCCAGCATCCGAACAGTACACCACTGTCTCGCCCGACTGAATGCGTGAGACAATAATGTCTACAGTATGGGCATTAATAGATGCTTCATCTAAGCGCATAAGGCTTTTTTCAATTTCAAAATGAGCCAAAAGGCGGCCCGTCACACGAGTGTCCTCAGCGCACACAACATCAGCCGCGCGTAAAGCATCCAATGAGCGCAGCGTCATGTCACCAAGGTTTCCGATAGGTGTGGGGCATATGATAAGTCTTCCAAACATAATAATTATTATATACCCAGTCCTGCTAACTTTCTGTAGCACTTATGACAACAATATATCTTTACCGCACGAAATAACCTTTAGCAAGCAAGCCAGGTACCGCACATAGAACCTAGCATATGAAAAGACTAAACTAAATATATACGCTTGAATACAACAAGTATCTAACAGCATTATCCATCACGGACAGAAAGGAGCAGACATATGTCCGCAGAATATACCCTCCAAGCTTATGACGACACAGAGCTTTACGCTAAAAGCGATTGTGTCGAAGACCCACGCGCCACAATTGTTATTGTTCACGGCCTGTGTGAACACCAGGGACGCTATGACTATTTAACAATGCGTCTGAATGCTCAGGGCTACTCAGTCTATCGTTTTGACCATCGTGGTCACGGGCGCAGCAAGGGCCAGGAAGTCTTTTACAAAGACCACACCGAAATCATTAAAGATATCGATACAGCCGTAGAATGGGCAATGGCAGAAAATCCTGGCATTCCTATTTATATGATTGGTCACAGCATGGGTGGTTATGGCGCCGCAAGCTATGCTACCGCACATCCAGGTAAAATTGATGGCTACATCTTAAGTGGTGCTTGGACACGTGACAACGCTGGTCTTGCAACTGATGCCATAGATGCTCCTGGCGAAAATTTGACCTACATTGAAAACTCTTTGGCTGACGGCGTATGCAGCGATCCAAGTGTTGGCGAACGCTATATGAACGACCCATACGTAATTAAAAAAATTTCACTTGGCCTTATGCGTTCTGTTGCTCAAGGGCATGCATGGCTAAAAGAAAATGCTGAACGCTTTATCGATCCAGTTATTATTATGCATGGCGCAGACGATGGTTTGGTTGCCCCTAAAGACAGCTTGCAGCTTTTTGATGAAATTGGCTCCACCGACAAAAGTCTTCACATTTATGCTGGTCTTATGCATGAAATCTTTAATGAGTACGATAAAGATGCCGTCATTGAAGACGTTTTAAAGTGGCTCGCTATTCAGTCTCAGATGGTCTATATCGATTTCGAAGAACTCGAAGACGAAGAGTAGCTGACACACTAATATCACATGCCATATACATAAAAAGAAAATGGCTGTCGATTGGCAGCCATTTTTAATTACTACAGCACACTATAAAAAAGTGCTGTTTTATTTTTTACTCTTAGCTTTATCCGCGATGGACTTAAACTTTCTCTGAATGTTCTTAAGTGCACTCTGAGATACCTCAGCTGCAGGATCATATGTTTCAGGATTAAACGCACCAATTGGCGACAGTCCCTTCTTGGTACGCATGGATGTAATCTTATGAATAGCAAGCGTACGAAGCGTTGCAATAGTAGGCACACCCAAAAACATACCCAAGACACCAAACAATGCACCGCCAACTAATACACCAGCAAATACCCAGATAGCAGGAACGCCTACAGAAGAGCCAACGACAATAGGATAAATCAGGTGTGTCTCAATCTGCTGCAAGACAATTAAGAAAACTATAAACCAAACGGCCGTCATAGGATCAACGGTTAAAATCATCAAGAAACCTACGATACCGCCCAGCCATGCACCAAATACAGGGACTAATGCAGTAGCACCAACGCAAACACCAATCGATACAGCATACGGCATACCAAAGATAGTCATACCGATTGCGCACAACGTACCTAAAATAACCGCCTCAATGCATTGCCCAGAAATAAAGCTTGAAAACGACTCATTGATTACGCGACACACATAACGGATGGTAGAGGCTATCTTTTCATCAAAAAGAACATCTACAACGCTGTTAGCAGCATCAAACACACGATTCTTATCAAGTAAGACATATAAAGAAAAAATGACAGCCACAATAAAAGCAAATACGCCATGAGCAATGCCACCCACTGTAGCAAAAAATGAAGCAAGTGTTTCAGTAATACGCATATCGCCGTTACTAATGCTAGACGTAATACTTGTGGCAAAATCCGTTAGCGCCTGCTCAAGACTCTGTAATCCCTGAGTATCTAAAGCCGCTGCAAATACATCAACATTAGACTCAAACCATGTGTAGGCATCAGTCAAAACAACAAAGAAACCTTGCTCAATAACGCCTAATGAAGTACGTAGCTCAGGAATAACTAATCCCAAAATCGCAGCAATGATTAAAACAATAATTGCCAATGATGCAATCATACACACTGGAGCACGCGACATATCCACCAGCGGCTTATCCGAATTAGGAAAGTAAATGCGTTCTAGCCTCGACATAATTAAATTAAGCACAAACGCAAAAACAAAACCTAAAACTAAAGGAAATACAGCACGCCATACTGAATTTAGAGCAGCGAAAAGTGAGCCTGAATACATTACGCCAATTGCAGCCACAAACAAAAAGAATGCACCTATGGCAAGCCATGCTACAACACGATTGAACTGCTTTCGATCTTCGTTCACAAATCTCCTCCGAATATACCCTTTACCATTACCTTTAATAGTAACGCACCCAAGCGTTTCTTATAAACAACGTTGCCCTTTTGGCATATTTTCTATGCAAAGAGGGCACATCTTAATTTCATTTTATACCACTTGAGAAAAAAGAAGGCATACCGAATGGACTCATAGAAGACATCATAACTCTAAGACTTATATCTTCATACTATACTTAGAGCGCATTTAATATATGAATCTATTTAGATCTTGTCTCTTGGCACTCCAACTTATCCATGCAAGAAGCTGCACATCCACAGCCAGAGCTTTGGCTTTGCGCATCAAGAAACTCTTGACAATTATGACGTGCTTCAGATTCTTTTCCTTCCAAATTAGATTGAGCGACACTAATCATCAACTTAATACGATTTAGTTGGTTAACCTCAGAAGCACCTGGGTCATAGTCCACAGCTACGATATTACTTTGTGGATACCTACGACGCAGTTCCTTAATAACAGACTTACCTACAATATGATTAGGCAAACATGCAAATGGCTGCGCACATACAATATTAGGAGCGTCATTTAAGATAAGCTCCATCATCTCTGCAGTTAACAACCAGCCCTCACCCATAGAGTTACACAAGCTCAAAATCTCACTTGCATATTCCGCTAATTCGTAAATATTAGCTGGGGCCTCAAAACGATTAGACTCCTCAAGCATCTTATTTAATGGCTTTCGGAACCTATCAATTGCCTTAATCCCCAAGTTGCTAAAGAAAGCTGATGTTTTAGGACGACCCAGCGGACCACACTGAAATACCGCACCCGCAATACCAAACAAGAAAAACTCAGTCAATCCCGGAACTACAGCTTCGCACCCTTCGCGCTCAATCACATCAACAACCTGATTATTTGCTGTTGGGTGAAATTTAACCAAAATCTCACCTACAACACCAACACGAGGCTTTGTACCTTCGCCATACAGTGGAAGCGTATCAAAGTCCTCGATGATCTGCTTACATGTACGTTTCCACTCACCACGATGAACTCCTGCCATGAGCTGTTTTTTACACACACCCATCCAGTGATCAAACAAGTGATTAGCGCTACCTGGTTCAGTTTCATACGGACGCGTGCGATACAAACACTGCATCAACAAGTCACCATATAACACACCATAAATGGCCTGGAACAACATAGACGGCGTCATCTTGAAGCCAGGATTTGTCTCTTCAAGCTTCTTAAATGAAAGCGAGATAACTGGAATGTGCTCAAGTCCTGCTGCCTTTAAAGCCTTACGAATCAACGCGATATAGTTAGTCGCACGGCAACCGCCACCTGTCTGAGTAATGATGACAGCCAGTTTATCAGTGTCATACTTACCGCTGGTTACTGCCTCCATAATCTGACCTGTTACCAAAATAGATGGATAACAGATGTCATTATTCACATACTTCAAACCCGCATCTACAGCTCCCCGGTCCACACTAGGTAATAACTCAAAGTTATAACCATTCTTACGGAAAATCTCCACGAGCAGCTCAAAATGAATAGGCGCCATTTGAGGACATAAGATAGTGTATCCAGCGTCCTTCATCTCTTTAGTGAACTGAACTTTCTCAAACTCAGTAGAAACAGACCTGCGCGTGACAGCATCGCGAATCGCATCTTCATCAACAGCAGGGCAGCTCGTCAAACGAGCCTCACGCTCAGCATTTGCGCGCATATCTTCCTGGTCTTTTAATGCAGCTAAAAGTGAACGTACACGAATGCGAGCCGCACCTAAATTAGAAACCTCATCAATCTTAAGTGTCGTATAAATCTTGCCGCTCGCCTCTAAGATTTCTTGCACCTGATCAGTCGTTAATGCATCCAAACCGCATCCAAAACTATTAAGCTGGATTAAGTCCAAATCATTGCGCTGGGTAACCACTTTAGCAGCAGCGTATAAGCGTGTGTGATACATCCACTGATCCACCACACGAATCGGTCGCTCAAGAGTACCTAAATGCGCAATAGAATCCTCGGTCAATACCGCTAACCCAAAGCTTGCCAACAACTCAGGAATAGCATGATTGATCTCGGGGTCGTTATGATACGGTCGACCCGCTAGCACAATGCCATGCGTGCTGGTTTTTTCCATCCAATCAAGCGTTTCTTCGCCTTTAGCACGAATATCGGCCTTGAACTGGGCGTCTTCTTGCCATGCAGCCTCTACTGCTGCATTGATTTCTTCTTGCGAAGGAGCCGCAGCATGCTTGCAGGTGACATCTTTAAAGTTTTCAAAAAGCTCTATGCGCAAGCGTTCCTTTAATGCCTCTTTTTGGTCGTACGGAATCCATGGATTTAAAAACGCTGTGTCACTTCCACGTAAGTCATCAATATTTAAGCGCAACGCCTCCGAATAAGAAGCTACGACAGGACAATTAAAGTGGTTTCCTGCACCCTTATCCTCAAGGCGCTCCCATTTAGAACAAGGCATCCAGATAAAGTCAGGATGTTTAACTAATAAATTCATAACATGGCCATGAGAAAGCTTGGCTGGGTAACACACGCTTTCACTAGGCATACTTTCTATACCAGCTTCAAACACTTTTTTAGTAGAAGGGTCACTTAAGATGACGCGGTATCCTAGCTTTGTAAAGAACGTAAACCAAAACGGATAGTTTTCATACATGTTAAGCGCACGAGGAATACCCACAGTACCGCGAATAGCTTCTTTATCTGTCAATGGTGTATAACCAAACAAGCGGTTGCTCTTCCACTCAAACAAGTTAGGAACCTGTGTGTTTTTATGGAAGACACCCGCACCCTTTTCACAGCGATTACCTGTGATGAAACGGCGATGCTTACCTGTGTTTTCGTCAACACCAAAATCGTTTACGGTCAAAAGACATGCATTAGGACAGCCCTTGCAACGCACTGTCCTGTGTGTAGGAGTTAAAGATTCAATAGCTTTTAAAGACAGCATGCCCGAAACACTGCCTTCGCCCTCAGAGCGATCACGTGCCAACAAAGCTGCACCATATGCACCCATATTACCAGCAATGTCAGGACGAACAGCATTAACCTGTGCCAGCTGTTCAAATGCACGCAATACAGCATCGTTTAAAAACGTACCACCCTGAACGATGACCTTAGTACCCACTTCACGTGGATCACGAATTTTAATAACTTTAAACAAGGCGTTCTTAATAACAGAAATGGCCAAACCTGCTGCGATATCACCTACTGTTGCGCCTTCTTTTTGTGCCTGCTTTACTCGGCTGTTCATAAATACCGTACAACGGCTACCTAAGTCTACAGGATGTTCAGCAGCATTAGCAGTCTCCGCAAATTCATGTACGTCCAAGTTTAAGCCAGAAGCAAACGATTCGATAAAACTACCGCAACCTGATGAACATGCCTCATTAAGCATAATATGCTCAATAACACCATTACGTACACGCAAGCACTTCATGTCCTGTCCACCAATGTCCAAAATAAACTCAACACCAGGAAGCATTTCTTCAGCACCACGCAAATGAGCAACAGTCTCTATTTCACCCGAATCTACACGCAATGCCTCAAGTAACAATGCCTCACCATAACCTGTAACAGTAGCATGAGCAATCGTAACCAACGGCTCGCCAGTTTGGGTATTTACCGGCAGCGAGTTATACATATCAGCCAACGCCAGCTTGGCGATACCTAATACGTCACCCTTATTGTTGCCGTAATAGCTCCATAAAATCTCACCATCGCGACCTATAAGAACAGATTTGAAAGTGGTAGAGCCCGCATCGATACCTAGATAGGCTGTACCGGTATACGCCATAAGATCGCCGCGCTGTACGAGTTCTTTATCATGACGAACCTTAAACTCATCGTATTCTTCTTTTGAGGCAAACAAAGGTTTCAAGCGAACAACTTCACTACCCTGAATGTCGCCTAAGTTACGCATACGATCAAGTACATCGCTCAGTAATTCTGGCGTAGCGTTTGAACCGCAAATAGCAGCACCGCTTGCCACAAACAAATGAGCATTTTTAGGCCTAATAGCATGGTCTTTATTAAGGTTTAATGTTTCACAGAAACGCTTATCCAGTTCAGGCAAGTACTGCAAAGGACCACCAAGTAAAGCTACGTTACCTCGAATAGGCCTACCACAAGCAAGACCAGAAATAGTCTGCGTAACAACTGCCTGAAAAATAGAGGCAGCAATATCCTCTTTTCGTGCACCCTCATTCAATAAAGGCTGGATATCTGTTTTAGCAAAAACACCACATCGGCTTGCGATAGGATAAATGGTTGTATAGTTTTCGGCGAGTTTGTTCAATCCACCTGCATCGGTATCTAAAAGTGCTGCCATCTGGTCAATAAACGCACCAGTACCACCTGCACACGTACCATTCATTCGCTGCTCGATACCGTTTTCAAAATAAATAATCTTGGCGTCTTCGCCACCAAGTTCAATAACAACATCTGTTTGAGGAATAAACGTCTCAACAGCGGTTTTAGAGGCAATAACCTCCTGTACAAATTCAATATTAAGCCATTGCGCCAAAAGCAAGCCACCAGAGCCCGTAATAGCAATGGTCATAGGCGTATCAGGAAACCTGTCAGCTGTATCTTTTACAACATCAATAACGGTTGCTCGAACATCGGCATGGTGCCTTTTGTAGGATGAATACAATATTTCATGGTTATCATCAAGTACTGCAACTTTAACCGTGGTGGATCCCACATCAATGCCAATATGAAGATTGGTCATTTCGCTTCTTTCCACTCAATTCTCCTTAACGTCACGTACATCCTGTCTGCACGTCCCCTCGCAATACACTTCCGTGTACCCTACTTCAGTATAAAAATTCGACAGCTCAATTCTGTCGATATTACTCGCAAGTTACGCAATTGTTGTCATACGCAATACCGCATTTGCGTTCTTACAATTCGATAGACTCACCCGGTTTGATAAACAACAGTCGCAACGCAATCACAGCCATCTCTTCAGATGTTTCATGCATACCTGATTGAATCCATTGAACCATTACGCCCATATAGGCAGACGCATAATACGTCACGTAATAGCTAACAAAAGGAGTTGGGCTTTCTCGGTATTGCTCATGCAAAATACCCATAACGAAGTCATTACAGATAGTGTCTCTGAGGCGCTGCGCAAACAACGCATCTCCCCGTGGACCTACAATCGCCATCAAAAACTCGCTTTCCTGGCTTAGATAGTCAAACATATCAACCAGAACAGGAAGTGGCTTTTTAGAAATCTTGTACGCCCATACAGTTGAGAAACTCAAATCTTTTAACTCAAGCTGCAAACGCTCCATGCCATGTAATATTTCCATCTCAAAAAAGTGAACTAAATCATCTTTATCTTTAAAGTGATTATAGAAAGTACCACGATTCAGCTCAGCACGCACACAGAGTTCATTTACAGAAAAATTCTCAAGCCCGCGTTCATTAATAAGTTCAATAAGCGCCTTGCGCAATGCTGCTTTTGATCGCTTAATGCGGCGATCTTGCGAACCTACAGCATCCTGCGACATGAACCCCTCCTTCACCGTTTTAGTTCAACACGCTGACTATTATTGAACAGTTTGTTCAATAATGACATTGTACCGATTTATTGTGCAAAGGGGTGAGAAAAATAGATACATACATAAAAAGGCCGCTGGGCTTAGGTTATATCAAGCATAATTTCTTGTACACCTTACGTCCCAACGGCCTCGCTATTACGTACCTTTTTTATTGAGATAAATCGCTATACCCTACTTTAAGTTCCTCTGGAATGTGGTCTTCAATATGATTGCTATAAACATAGTATTTTGTTTCGCGAGAAATAAGTCCTGAAAGCATTAACACAATAATGATATTAGGAATCGCCATAAATGCATTCGTAATATCCGATACGGTCCAGACAATATCTGCAATGCCTATAGCACCCAAAAATGCAGCAGCAACATACAAAATCTGATAGGGTCTAATGGCACGCCTACCAAACAAGTACGTTACACAACGATTACCGTAATAGCTCCAACCCAAAATAGTTGAATACGAGAACAACACCATACCAATAACCAAAATAGGTGTTCCAATATATGGGATAGAAGCAAACGCAGCACTTGTAAGCTGTGCGCCTTGAGTAATACTTCCAGAACCAATATTATCTACGATTCCTGGATTAGCAAGCATAATAGCTACCAACATAACACCTGTTAAGGCACAAATAACTACAGTATCCCAAAACGTACCAGTCATAGAAACCAATGCCTGACGTGCGGGATTTCGAGTAGATGCAGCAGAAGCAATAATAGATGCAGATCCTAAACCAGACTCATTAGAAAATAGACCACGCGCACAACCAAATTGTATAGCAGCCATAACACCACTACCTAGCAGACCACCAAAAGCAGCCTGAGGATTAAAAGCGGATACAACAATGAGCTGAATAGCAGGCATAACATACTCTATGTTCATACCCAAAATAACAATGCAACCCCATACGTATGCCATAGCCATGAACGGAACAAGCTTTTCACATACTTTAGAAATAACTTTTACGCCGCCAAAAATAACAACGGAAACCATTATGACTATAGCCAAACCAATAGCCCACGCAGGAATACCAGGGAAATTAGCAGCAATAATTCCAGTCATGGAACTTGACTGCACTGCTGAACCAATACCAAACGATGCAATAGCGGTCAAAACAGCAAACAAGCCACCGCCTAAAAGCGCCCACCAAGGAGCCTTTCCATCCCTTGCAAATGCACGCTTCCATGCGTACATTGCGCCACCAATCATATCGCCCTTTTCATCTTTTACGCGATATTTCACAGCAGCGAATGTCTCAGCATATTTGGTTGCAATACCAAACACACCTGTCAGCCACATCCATAACACAGCCCCAGGACCACCCGCCATGATAGCAGTAGCCACACCTACGATATTACCAGTACCGATTGTTGCGGATAAAGCTGTAGTTAACGCACCAAATTGACTAATGTCACCGGGAGCATCAGGATCTTTTGTTACTGACAGTTTAATAGCCAATGGAAGTTTTCGCTGAATAAAACCAGTGCGTATTGTCATATAGATATGAGTACCCAATAATAACGCAATCATAGGTGGTCCCCATACCCACGCATCAAGCGTAGTAATAAAGCCGATAATGTCCATAGCGTTTTCCTTACAGAATGAGGATATGAAAGCTCTATACAAACACCAAGAGTTCAGCATAGTATAAAGGGACGAAGTAGGCCCCCCGTCCCTTGAATCACTATCGCATAATAAAGTGTTAAATTATACGGTGAATGGCAATTTACCTTCTATTGTTTTTACAATCCCACTTGATCATCTAAAACCTAAAGCTCTATCTAAAGTATCCTTTAACAGCCGCATCCACAGTCGCAATCACCACAGCTACAGTCAGAATCCTGGCACTCTTCAAACTCTGTATTCTCATATGCCCACATAACAGCAGATGTGCGCTGCGCATTTTCAAGCAAGGCATAAAACCTACCGTCAGCCTTGTACTGACGAATAATTTCTGATGCATCCTTGTCAGGCTCAGTTACACTTGCCACACGCTCTAATACCTCATCGGTGACTTCAGTATCCATATGAGCAAAAATAGCGTCCATAGCAACAGATATGCTTAAAGTTTCACGGGCTTCAACCTTCATTTGTGCACGAAATTCCTCTTCTGTAGTCTGCATTGACTCAGCATATTGAGCAAGTGTAACCCCCTGCTGAGCTAAAGATATTTCGGCAGCGCTTAGCATCTCATGAGTCAATGCTTCAACAATCTCATCAGCAATTGGCTCCGGCAAGCGGCTAGCCCATTCATGAAGCATGGCGTTTTGCAATGACTCTTCATATGCGTCATGATTGTACTGTTCGGAAGCTGCGCGCATAGCTTGGCGTAACTCTTCAACAGAGCTCATACCATCTTCACCATATACTTCTTTCACCCATTCATCAGTCAATTCTGCTTCTGGATCATTTTCACCACGAGTAGCATTAGAAACATTGATGAGCATGTGAATCTGAGCATCTACATCCTCATCAGTAGTCTGTTGCATGGCGTGTACATGAACGCAAGCGCGCTCATAACTGGTCAGTGCTATAGTAGATTTAGGATATACATCTACTTCAAAATCAAAATCAGTATGCAGCTGAGGAGTCTGTTCAGTATAAGGCAAAGGAGACACAAGCGGAATAAGGTTACATTGAGTCAATGCCTGAGGAATAAAATAGTTCATTGTAGCTGCCTGCAATACATCAACAGCACGATCATGGCCTAACATCTGATTTAAGCTCTCAAATACATCAGACTCACTTGATACAGCAATGCCCATACGAACCAACAATTCAATAATGCCACCCGTGAGCGCCTCATCAAAAGCATCAGCATCAACATGAACATGCATCTGAACCATTAAATCGTGACGGGTTGTCTTAACAATGAGCATACGCCCTCCTTTTTTATTAAAAAAGCGCGGAGGAATCACCCTTCGCGCTTTATGTATTACTGGGTTTTAAAAGCCTACTTGGTCTCAATAACAGGGATTTCTTCATTGTAGTCTTCATCAAGATGATCACCGTGAACATAATATTTCGTTTCACGAGCAATCATTCCGCTTAACAGCAAAACCATAATAATGTTAGGAATTGCCATGAGCGCATTGCCAATGTCAGACGCAAGCCACACCAAATCGCCAACGCCAATAGCTCCTAAAAATCCTACAACAACATACACTATCTGGTAAGGCAAAATTGCACGACTGCCAAAAAGATATGTGATGCAACGATTGCCATAGTAACTCCAACCTAAAATAGTTGAGTAGGCAAAACTAATCATACCAACAACCAAGATTGGAGTACCCAAATACGGAATAGTGGAAAATGCTGCACTTGCAAGCTCAGCGCCTTCCTTGATGCTGCCAGAAATAACAATATCAGGATGAGCATCCATAGTAGAAACCAAGACAATGCCAGTAATTGCGCAGATAACTACTGTGGACCAAAACGTACCAGTCATAGCCACCAAAGCCTGGCGAGCAGGGTTTTTAGTGGCAGCGGCTGCAGCAACGATAGGAGCAGAACCTAAGCCTGATTCGTTAGAGAATAAACCGCGAGCACAGCCAAACTGTAATGCCACCATAATACCGCTACCCACAGCACCACCAAAAGCAGCCTTAGCGGTAAATGCGCATTCAAAAATAAGCATCAAAGCTGGACCGATATGCTTCCAGTTAAAGATCATAATGATCACACACCCCAACGCGTATGCCACAGCCATAATAGGCACGAGTTTTTCGCATACATGAGAGATGGACTTGACGCCACCAAAAATGACCAAAGAAACCAGCACAGCAATAATAAGAGCAATAACCCAAGAAGGAATGTCTGGCAAGCTAGACTGAATAATACTAGTCATTGCAGCAGATTGAACAGCAGAACCTGTGCCAATAGTAGCAATAACAGCAAACGCAGCAAATGAAACGGCACCAAGCTTTGCATACCATGGAATTTTGCCTTCTTTTGTTTTAAAGGCACGCTCCCATGCATACATTGCGCCACCAAGCATTTCGCCATTATGATCTTTTACTCGGTATTTAACCGCCGCATATGTCTCAGCGTATTTAGTAGCAATACCGAATACGCCCGTAATCCACATCCAGAAAACTGCACCCGGTCCACCAGCCAAAATTGCAGTAGCAACACCAACGATAGAACCAGTACCAATAGTTCCCGCCAGCGCAGTAACAAGCGCACCAAACTGACTTACATCGCCTTCTGCATCTTCATCCTTAGTAACAGACATGCGAATAGCTTGCGGAAGTTTGCGTTGAATAAAACCTGTACGTATGGTCAAAAAGACATGAGAGCCCAACAAAAGAGCAATCATCCATGGCCCCCATACAAAGGCGTCTATGTTTTGAAGAGTTGTATAAATATCCATAATAATGAGATTGTACCTTACTTATCTGTCAAGATTTAAAAAATTTACAATCTAGCTTTCTGATACCACAAACTGTTTCTTATGTGTAACTAAACATCGTAAAAAGTGTTGCGTATATGTAGAGGCAGATTTATACTCAAATCATACTGTTTCAGGGCGAGGTGCAATTCCTCACTGGCGGTAACTTAGTCCTCGCAGCAATCTGGCTGCCCTAAGAAGTCCGCGACCCCGCGTGCGTTGGTTCGCACAACGGCTGACCCGGTGTAATTCCGGGACCAACGGTTATAGTCCGGAATGAAGAGGCAGGTGATGATATGTCTGAACAGTCTAAATCCGTCACATTTAAAAACACTAATAAATGGAATACCAAACAGCTTGTAACTATGGCCCTTATGAGTGCCATTGCTGCACTGCTGTCTTTTATCCAGATTCCGCTTTTTCCCGCTGCGCCGTTTTTAGCCTATGATCCATCCCTTATGCCCGCAATGGTCTGCGGTTTTGCATATGGTGCAGGCCCTGGCGTTGCTGTTGGCGGTATTGCCGCCGTTATCCATGGCCTCATCTTAGGTGAGTGGGTAGGCACTCTTATGAATATCATAATGACATTGTTCTTTGTGATTCCTAGCGTCTTAATCTACAAAAAAATGCACACTTTCTCTGGTGCTATCATCGCCCTTATTGTCGGCTCTATTTTGGCTACCTTGGGTGCCATTCTTGCCAACCTCACTATTGGCGTGTGGTTCTGGTACGGAAGTGCTGATGTTATTGTACCATTGCTTCTTCCAGTCATTATTCCATTTAACCTAATCAAAAGTGCACTAAACTCTATCCTTACCATTGCTGTATATAAGGCCATTTCTAACCTCATTACCCCAAAAAAGAATCAAGTAAAAGGACGCTAAATCATGACCATGATTTCATGTGAGCGTGTCGGATTTACATACGATGGCGAGCATTTTGTTCTCCACGACGTAGATACACACATTCAAAAAGGCGAGTTCGTCTGCATTTTAGGCGGCAATGGTAGTGGAAAATCCACCCTTGCTAAGCATATGAATGCTTTACTAATTCCAGATGAAGGTACCGTTTACATAAACGGTGTCTCCACAAAAACTGAAGATGACATTTATTTTATCCGCTCTACTGCTGGTATGGTATTTCAGAATCCCGATGACCAGCTCGTTGCTTCCCTTGTCGAAGATGACGTAGCATTTGGTCCTGAAAATCTTGGTATTCCCACAGCCGAACTTTCTGTTCGCGTACATGACGCTTTGGAACAAGTAGGCCTCATGAGTTTTGAAAAACATGAAACACATGCACTGTCTGGCGGACAAAAACAGCGCGTAGCTATTGCAGGCGTATTGGCTATGAAGCCTAAAGTATTAATCCTCGATGAAGCATCTAGCATGCTTGATCCCCGCGGTCGAAAAGGCCTTATGCGTGTATGCAAAGAATTGCACGCGCAAGGCATGACCATTGTTATGATTACGCACTTTATGGAAGAGGCCGCAGAAGCTGAACGCATTATTGTTATGTCTCAAGGTGGTATTGCGGCCACAGGCACACCAGATGAAATACTTAGCCAGCCGAAACTTTTAACCGAGCTTAATCTTGAAACACCTTTTGCATGCGAGCTTTCCATTTCCCTTAAACAAGCAGGCTTAGATATTAGCACCTGCGTTCAGGAAACCCAACTCGTAAAAGAAATCGTCCACGAACTTGAACCTTATATTTCTCCAAGTCAAAAAAATATCGATTCTTCTACAGCCGTCAAAGACACCTCTACGATAGCAAAAGGCACCGCTATAGATTGCAAAAACATCGGTGGTATTGCTAATACAAAATCTATTCATGAGCCACTTATCTCTTTTAAGAATGTAAGCTACACCTACAATCCCCCCCAAAAGACCAAGCGCCGTTTTTTTGCCTCCAAAAACAAACCAGAGCAGGCATATAAACAGGCCGATTGGGGTAATACTCCTGATGCTACTTGGGCGTTAGAACATATCAATATGGATATCTTTCCTGGCGAGTTTTTTGGCATTGCAGGACATACTGGCAGTGGTAAATCCACCCTCATTCAGCACATGAACGGCATCATTCACCCTACTTGTGGAACCGTGAGCGTATGCGGTAAAGACATTGCGGAAAAAGCTGAAGCAACCCACATACGCAGTTTAGTTGGTGTGGTATTTCAGTACCCAGAGCACCAGCTTTTTGCTGACTCGGTTTACAACGACGTTGCTTTTGGTCCACGTAACTTGGGTCTTGATGAGGATAAAGTTAGCCAGTACGTTATAGAGGCTCTTCACCTTGTTGACTTAGATGCTGAGGCTATTGGACAGATGAGTCCTTTTGAGCTTTCTGGCGGGCAACAACGTCGAGTCGCATTTGCTGGTGTTTTAGCCATGAAGCCAGAGGTTCTTGTATTAGATGAACCTGTTGCAGGACTTGATCCATTGGCACGTCATGAGTTTTTAGAACTTGTAAAAAAGCTTCATACCCAAGGGTTAACTATCATAATGGTGTCTCATAACATGGATGACCTTGCTCAATATTGCACTCGTATGGCAGTTCTTAAACAAGGAAGACTTATTACAACAGGAGCGCCTTACGAAGTATTTTTACATGAGCAAAAACTCAATGATATCGGACTAGATGTGCCCTCTTCGCAACGAGTAGCACGATTATTATCCGAAGCTGGACTACCTATTTCTCTTGATACGCTTTATACATGTGAAACGATTACGCAAAGCATTTGTGCAATCACCCAGAAGGCATGATTAGCATGAACACAGCATTTTCATTTGGTAGCTATTATCCCGCAAATAGCATCATCCATCAGATTGACCCCCGCGCCAAACTGCTATTAGGTCTTGCTTTTTTGATTATTGTGCTGTGCGCACAAAATTTTGCAGGACTTGGTTTTGCCTTCATAGTCGTGGCTGCTCTATATGCGCTGTCATATATCCCAGCCAAGCAGACAATGAAATCACTTGCGCCGCTTTTGTTTATTGTTGTGATTGCATCAATTTTGAATCTGTTTTTGATTCAGGACGGTACCATGCTTGTACATTGGTGGTTTATTACCATTACCACAGGCGGCGTGTATTCATGTACTTTCATTGCTACACGTCTACTCTTAATGATGATGGGCATGAGCCTTATCACACTCACCACGACAACCATCGATATTACCGAAGCTTTTGAGCGACTACTACGCCCATTTGAGCGTATCGGTCTTCCAGCCCATGAACTTGGCATGATTATGGGCATTGCTCTACGATTCATGCCTCTGTTTGCACAAGAGTTTGTCACTATCTACAGAGCACAGATTAGCCGTGGCGCACGAGTATCACAGGGCCCTATCAAGACAGCCCACATGCTATCTTCACTGATGATACCCATATTTACAAGCGCGTTTCGTCATGCTGAAACACTTTCCCAGGCCATGGATGCCCGTTGTTACCACGGAAGCCAAGGCCGCACGCGCCTTCATCCACTTCATTTTAAGGTATGCGACTATATGGCATTTGGCATGGCAATTGTCATGGCCGCGTGCATTACAGGCATTAATATCATCTTATAAGTTTTTATGTGAGGAGAAACTTATGAACGGCAACGAGCGTATTTTGCAATACCTTACCAGTGTTCCTGCGTGGTATCTTGCCACAAGCGTTGACAGTCAACCTCATGTACGACCTTTTAGTTATGCAGCTATTGAAAATGGAAAAATTTGGTTTGTCACAGCCACCACTAAAGATGTGTGGCAAGAGCTCCTACAAAACCAACTTTTTGAGGCAACCGCGTGGTGGCCAGGCCATGGTTGGTTAATTTTGCGAGGTAAAGCCGGCCTCAATGACACGGTTTCAGATACCATACGTCATGAAGGATACCAACACCTTGAAGACCTTGGTGAGCATTATAGTGGCCCCAATGACCCTACCTTGGTATTCTTTTCAGTCGAAGAGCCCAAAGCATGGATTTGCAACCATGATACATGGGACCCTGTTGAACTGTAATACGCACAAAAGAATCAAAATGGATGACGTATTAACATATTTAACTCATACTCCTGCATAGTGTCTTGCAACAACCAATAAACACGATTTAACACAGCCCCATGTACATCCCTTTTCATTTACAGTCATAAACGATGATGAGCTTGTTTTTTCGTCTACCACGTAAAAGCTGTATTACGTAACATTGACCAAGACGAATGCGTGATCCCTCTTTGTGAGGGGTTACGCTTTTTTACGTCCATATACAAACCAATATGCCAAGCCTACAAACAATGCTCCGCCAACAATATTACCAAGAGTTGCAGCAGAAAGATTCATTAGTATTCCAGCGATAGTAAGACTTGCAGTATCTGCTGCTGCACCATAACCGACAGCATTCATTACAAAACCTGTGGGTAAGAAAAACATATTAGCGACGCAGTGTTCAAAGCCACACGCCACAAACGCCGTAATAGGCAAGATAATACCGATTACTTTATCGACAATTGTTCGACCAGCATAGCCAATCCATACAGCTAAACATACGAATATGTTACACATAATTCCTTTAAAGAACAGCGTAATCCAATCTGGTGCAGTTTTAGATACAGCGACCGCCACCATAGCATTACCTACTTCGCCTGCATTCATAGATGCAACACTAGCCATATAAGCTAAAAATACGGCAATAAGTGCACCAAAAAGGTTACCAATCCAAACTAAAGCCCAGTTTTTAAGTAATTTAGACACCGTTACTTTCTTATTTAATACAGCGCCAATCATGAGAGAATTTCCCGTAAAAAGCTCAGCCCCACAACATAACACCAGAACAAGGCCCAAACTAAAGCATAAGCCACCAAGCAAGCGCTGCACCGCAAACGATAATGAAGTGTCCCCCATCACAAGCGTAAAAAACAATGCGCCAAAAGAAATAAAAGCACCTGCTAGCACAGCAAGCACCATCACTTTAGAAGCGTTCATGTCCGCTTTAGTTATTGCAACAGTTTCAGCCTTAACGGTCACCTGACTTGGAGTGAGAGCCTCAGGAGATACTATAGATTGATTTTGCTGCATAGATTGCCTCCTTTAGATATACACTATCTATTGTATGATATTGCGCATCAATGAATACATATTGTAGATATTTAAAACTTAATCTATCGTCATTATCGCGCACTAAGGAATATTTTTTCGGTCAATACAACTAATACAAAACATAGATAGAAAAATCAATGCAGCATAAGAAACGAGCCCGGATTTCCGGACTCGTTGGCGTTTAACAATTAAGCAAACCTATAAATATCTTTTGTAGCTTCACGAAAGTCATTGTAGACTTCCTCAGCAATAGCTTCGTCAGTAACCAATTCAAACTCAGAAGGTTGGCCTTCTTCATCCAAAGCAACAACTTCCAAAATCACAACCGTGCCAGAAGCACCAATTTCGACTGAATCATCAATTGGGAAAAAAAAGCCATAACGACGCTCGTTATGAATAATAAGGCCCAAGAACTCACATTCCAATACTGCACCGTTCTCATCCTCAAAACCAAATACGGCTCCCTCTTGAACTGGAGGTGCAAAATTAGGTGCGCTACCTTGGCGAATTTCAGTCATGGTCTTATCCCTTCTTTTTAGCGCCAGGAGATGTCTTGGCATCTTTTTTAGACTTAGGAGCAACAGTATCTGCGTTAGCTACAGCAGCAACAGGTTCTTTAACAGCTACCGGAAGCTTATTCAAGAAAAACCTCTTAACCTCTGTACCATACTTCTTCTCAAGCTTACCGTACTTAGTCTCACGTGTCTTCCACCAAGCATAAATTGGAGTTGCGATAGCAATAGATGAATAGCACCCGCAAACCAAACCAATGGTCATAGCCAATGCGAAGTCTTTCAAGGTTTCGCCGCCAAACAGCAACATGGCAACAACTGGTATAAGCGACGTAATGGAAGTATTAATAGAACGAATCAAAACCTCATTAACAGCATGGTTGGACATAGTCATAAACGTACACTTTACCGAGTCATCCTTCATGTTCTCATTAATACGATGGAATACAACAACTGTGTCATACAACGAGTAACCCAAAATGGTAAGCAATGCAGCAATTGTGTTAGGAGTAACCTCCCTACCAATCAATACATAAATGCCCAAAACAATAATCAGGTCATGAATCAACGCAATAACAGCAGAGACACCCATCTTATAATCACGGAAGCGGGCCGAAATGTACAAGATAATCAAAGCAAGAGAAACAACAAATGCAAGTAATGACTTCTGAACAACGGAAGCGCCCCAGTCAGGACCGATAGTCGTTACCTCAAATGCATCGGTAGTCCAACCAAATGCATTAGCTACCTGTAATGCTGCTTCGGATGCCTCTTCAGGAGAGGTAGTAGCAGTACGAATTAAATAACCATTTGCGCCATCTTCGACAGTGGTCTGAATAACAGCGTCCTTTTCTCCAGCCTCAGCGAATGCGTCACGAACCTGTTCAATAGGAACATCGCCCGTATTGTGGAATGTAATAGACGTACCGCCAACAAACTCAATACCCAAGTTAACGCCACGGAAACCAACAAGAGCAATAACCACAACAATAGCAGCGCAAGCAACTGTCAGGAAGATCTTACGATAACCCAAGATGTTAAAATCGCGCTTAATGAAGCGACCCTTAATCTTAACGTCTTCAGAAACCTCAGCATGGCTATCATACATTGGAGCAGCATCCTGAGAGTCCTTGATACCCCAAAACGTTGGGTTCTTAGAAATTGCACGAGGCGCAAGAAGACGAATAATAGGTGCCTTAAACAACAGCATCATGACAATGTCACACATAATACCTAAGGCCAATGTTAAACCAAAGCCCTGAACAGAAGCGGACGCTAAGAAGAACAAGGTCAAAGCAGATACCAACGTTACCAAGTCAGCATCAATAGACGTCATAATACCGTGCTTAACACCTGTAATAGATGCGGCATGAACACTGCGGCCCATACGAATTTCCTCGCGGAAACGCTCCAATGTCAAAATTGACGAGTCGGCGGCCATACCAATAGTCAGTACGATACCTGCCAAACCTGCCATGGACAAGGAGAAGAGCCCTAATGCAGAAAGCGTTGCCAATAAGCCTAAGTACAAAGCAGCAAATACCGCCATAGCTGCAGCAGTAATTAAGCCCAAGCCATGATAGAAAATCAACAAGTACAACATAACGAGCAAGATACCAATGCCTGCCACAACAACCGCAGCATGCAAAGCATCTTGGCCCAAGGTAGGACCTACAGTCTGGCTCTGAGCGTACTCAAAACTGACCGGCAAAGAACCACTTTCCAAAACCGTCTGCATAGACTTGGCTTCTTCAAGAGTGTATCCACCGGTAATCTGGACATTGCCATCAGGAATTTCGCCCTGAACAGCAGGAGCACTCTGAACTATACCATCAAGCAGGATAACAATTTTCCCCTTGGTTGGTGCTAAATCTTTAGTTGCAGCAGCAAATGCTTTAGCGCCCTCACTATCAAGGGTTAAGTCTACAGAATAGTCAGTAGAAGTCTCAGAAGCATGACCAACATTTACGCGAACCAAGTTTTCACCAGTAACAATTGGTGTATATGTACCAGGCTCTACAGCATAGGAAGGAGAACCCATATCTTTAACAAGCTGATTACCAAACTGATCCTTCACGATTTCTGGCTGCATATACTGCCCAGAATCGATAGTTTGCTGAACAGTAGAATCAGTAAAGGAATCAAGGCGAGCAAACTCCAGTTTACCAGTCTTGCCAATAGTCTTTAAAGCTTCAGCAGGATCGCTCAAACCAGGAATCTGAACGAGAACCTGATCATTAGATTGAAGTTGGACAATAGCCTCACTAGTACCTAAAGCGTTTACACGACTTTCGATAATCGCACGAGACTTCTCCATATTCTCAGGAGATACTTCCGTGCCATCCGTGCTTTTAGCTGTCAAAACAACTGACAGTCCACCTTGGATATCCAAGCCTTGATTAATCTTTTCCTGAGGCGGCATAAACATAAAGACTGACGCTATAACCAATGCAGTAGTTATAACCAACAACCACACATTGCGGCGGTCTTTAGACATCTTCCTCTTCTTCTGTTGAACGCCCTGGTTCATACAAACTTCTCCTTATTGCCAATACAATTCATCAATTGCGCATATATGCAATTGTTTAACCTGCCTAGTATACCACCACACGCCAAATCCGCTCAAAACAGTTTTACATGAGACGATATACAGGCATTATCTGTGCCCTAGTAATCGTTTGCAGCCGGAGAGTTCATCCAATCTTGATAAAACTCTTCATAGCTTTCAGCCAATACTGCCTCACGTGCTTTAGCCATAAGATTAATTAGGAAATGCAAGTTATGAATGGACAGCAAAATACCACCAAGCATTTCCTTCTGCATGATTAAGTGTCGTAAGTATGCGCGCGTGTACTGCTGGCATACTAGACAATCACACATTGGGTCTAGCGGCCCAAAATCTTCTTTATATTTGGCGTTTCGTAGATTCATGCGACCCATATGAGAAAACGCCGTACCCATACGACCTGTACGTGTGGGAAGTACACAATCAAACATATCAACACCTTCACGTACTGCACGTACAAGCGTGGTAGGGTTACCAACACCCATTAAATAACGAGGCTTATCCTGAGGAAGAGCTGCGCAAACATCACCCAATGTTTCAAACATTACATCATGAGGCTCGCCTACAGAGTATCCACCAATGCCAAATCCCTGGAATCCCTTATGCCCACATTCACGACTCTTGCGATCAATCTCAATCAAATGCTCGATACTCTCAAGGCGCAAATCCCTATGCATGCCACCCTGAACAATACCAAACAATGCTTGATCTTCTCGTGTATGAGCAGTACAGCAGCGCTCAGCCCATTCCCAAGATAGCTTGGTTGATTTGCGAACATCTTCCTTTTCAGCGGGATATCCAATACACTGATCGAGTTGCATGACGATGTCTGCACCAATCTTTTGCTGGATTTCCATATTGGATTCAGGCGTCCAGCGATGTTTAGAACCATCATAGTCACGAGCAGAAAAAGATACGCCGTCGTTATCAACCTTCATCATATGGTCTAAACTAAAGAGCTGAAATCCACCCGAGTCTGTAAGCATAGGGCCGTCATAGTTCATGAATTTCTGAACGCCTCCAGCCTTTTCAATCAAATCTGCGCCAGGACGCATATATAAATGATATGTATTGGCCAGCACAACCTGACTGTTCATATTGTGCAACTGATCAACTGTTACACCCTTTACTGTGGCGTGTGTACCAACTGGCATAAACATTGGTGTATGAACTGTTCCATGCGCTGTATCAAAAGACAATGCACGGGCTGCACCATCTTGCGCATCAATCGTTACATCAAATAAAGCCATGAAGCAACCTTCCCATTAATGAATAAACATAGCATCGCCAAAACTGAGCATACGATACTCACTATCGATGGCATGCTTGTAAGCCTGCATAATGTTTTCCCTGGTAGAAAACGCACTAACCAACATCATGAGAGTTGAACGAGGTACGTGAAAATTAGTAATGAGCGCATCCACAACGCCAAACGTATAACCAGGCAAAATGTATAAAGATGTAGCTTCATGATCACGTGCGCGAAGTTCTTGAAGCTCTAGATCGAATGCACTTTCCAATGAGCGAACACTTGTAGTACCAACCGCAATAACACGGTTGCCACGCGCATGTGCAGCATTACATGCGTCAACCACTTCCTGAGACACACTGTAAAACTCAGTATGGATAATATGATCCTCAGGGCATTCTTCATCAACAACCCTGAATGTGTCCAAACCTACCTCAAGCTCAACCGTGCACCACTCGACACCTTTTTTCTGCAATCGAGCAATAAGCTCTGGAGTAAAATGCAATCCCGCAGTAGGAGCTGCTGCTGATTTTTCATGCGAAGAGTACACGGTCTGATACATTTCTTCATCACCTGCATAACCTTTAATATAAGGAGGCAATGGAGTGTGACCTACTGCATGCAACGCTTCATCCAGACTCTCAAGCTCGGTCGTCAAACGTGCAACACGTTCTCCACGCTGAGCACCTTCCGCCCAGTCAATGATTTTAGCCTGCAGTACCACCTCATCGTCTGCGTTTGCGAAATCAACAATTGCACCCGGCTTCAAACGTTTGCCTGGACGTACCAGTACTTCCCATGTCGCGCTTTTGCTTGTTTTAGGTTCAATATTGAACACCTCACGAAGCAAAAAAACTTCTGCAGAACCGCCCGTCTCATGTTTAGTTCCCAATAAGCGAGCAGGCATAACACGTGTGTTATTAGCAACCAATACATCGCCTGGCTCAAGGTAATCATAGATATCTTTAAAAATACAATCAGTGACTTCACCAGTCTGTCGATCCATTACGAGCATCTTGCATTCATCACGAACAGGAGCTGGAGCCTGAGCTATTCGGCTTTCAGGCAAATCATAATCAAAATCATCAGTTCTCATGTGTTCTTTTGTACTCCTTTAATGCAGCTCGCTGTGCTGCTCTCTTCTTTGCATACGCTTGTTTTTCAGCGCGGTTTTTTAAACGTTTGGCTTCTTGTGCGGCACGCACAGGAGCCATCTTTTTTTCATGAGCTAAACGCTGTGCCTCACGTTTTTGCCTGCGCTCTTCGCGCTCATCTGCAGCCTCTTTATCCGAGAAAACGCAGCCACAGTAGTTTTGACGATACATACCCAAATCACGACTTCTTCTGGTAGCCTCAGGATACTGCTCACGGTAATCCTGAAATACAGCCTGAATACCAACACTATTGGCAGCACGCTGCAATTCTTCATGAATCGTTTCAGTGTATTGATACGGACTCACAGTCAATGTAGTGGCAATGCCATCAAAACCATTATCTTTTGCATACTGAGCTGCTTCTCGTAAACGTAACCGATAGCACAAGCGGCAACGCTCAGGTCTCGTTTGCATATCTGTTCCCATTATGCCAACAACACGTCCCCATTCTTGCGGATCATAAACACCCTCAACCACAGGGATATCAACACTTAGCGCATACTCAATAAGCGTATCAAGCCTATGCTGGTACTCGCTTTGTGGATGAATATTAGAATTCATGTAAGCGATAGTGATGTCATGACCATCTTTTAACAAGAGCCTTAACGGTTCAAGAGAGCAGGGACCGCAACATGCATGCAGTAAAAGCTTCATTACGGTATCCTCCTTGTGATAAGTATCTGTAACACAGAATAACATGCTATCTTGTATCTAAACTGTCTTATACTACCATGATAAGCACAGTACGAATGAAATTTCACTAAAGGAAAATCAATCATGGCTCAACAACACGTATATAAAGCAATCTTTTTTGATTTAGATGGCACACTTTTACCTATGGATACCCCTACCTTTCTGAAAAGTTATTTGGAAGCTTTAGGAAAATATGTTGCAAAAAAAGGCGAAAACCCAGCTCGAGTGCTGCAGGCTGTAAGCTCTGGCAGCAAGGCAATGATGATGAACTCTGGAGTTCAAACCAATGAAATAGCTTTCTGGAAAGGGTTCTGTGATTCTATACAAGCAACACGTGAACAATGGCAAGACATTATCACGCCATTTTATGAAAATGATTTTAAAGACCTAGGTAACAACACCACGCCAGCCCCTGAAGTCCGACAAGCTATTGATACCCTAAAGGCTAAAGGCTAAAGGCTATCCATTGATATTATCTACCATGCCAATGTTTCCTCGCATAGCAGTAGAGCATCGCCTTAATTGGGCTGGTCTTTTTCCAGATGAATTTGAGTATATTTCAACATATGAAAACAGTCACTCAACCAAACCTTTCACCGCCTACTACCAGGAAATTCTTACGGCAAACAATCTCGATGCTACAGACGTATTAATGGTAGGTAATAATACCCTTGAAGATGGTGCTATTACTAAACTTGGGAGTGATTTATACCTTATTACTGATTATTTATTATCTGTCCCAGGTGGTGTAAATCTCAATACTACAAAACACGGAACGATTCGAGATTTCTTAGAGTTTTGTCTACAACTCCCAAATGCCCAAAAATAGCATTTGTTTTTCAAAATCAAAGGGCGTGTCGCAGATAAATTGCGACACGCCCTTTGATGAATAAAATACAAAAAGGCAGCTTTCGCTGCCCTTTTGTGCGCACAGTAAACAACTTACAACTTTATGACGTTACTAGCCTGAAGCTTACCGTTCTGGCCGGTTGTAATCTCAAAGGAGACAGCGGCGCCTTCCTCAAGAGTCTTAAAGCCATCCATTTTTATCTCAGAAAAATGGACAAACAAATCTTCGCCGTCCTTCTGAGAAATGAATCCGTAACCCTTTTCAGGGTTAAACCATTTTACAGTACCCTCTGCCATTTTTGGCCTCTTTCCTCTTCCCATAAAAAGGGAAGTATAGCTACTGGAATAACCAGTAATCCAATCTCCGTTAAAGGAGGCAATCACCCCATAATACTGCATGTTAATCATGTTCAATAAAATTACAGAACGGTAAGTGGCTAGTTTCATGATATAAGCGGTCGTTTATGCCGGTAAGCGGTATTTCTGATATAATCTATTTACGTTTCTATCTGATTGTCAAACTCGTTTAACTTTAGAAATTCAAAAGACTTGAGACTTTCTTCGTCTAGGAGTGCTACCTGATACTCATGCGCAAGAAAAATAGCTTGCTCATTTCTAAGCATAGCAGCTTCAAGCCTGCCGCCAGCCTTTAAATAACCAACCTCAAGTATCATACTATGCACGATATAAGAAACCAACGCTTCATCAATAGCAGAGACCTGCATTAACATCACAAATGATTCAGGACTCATGGTAAATAAGAGTTCCTCATCAATATTTGTTGCTTGAGCAATAGTATGCTCAATAGCGCGCGCAGCATCTAACGGGTCTTTGTCTGATCCCTGAATACTTAATCTAATTCCTTGTATAAATTGAAGAATCAGCCTCATGAGGTAATCTTGCTGAAGCACTATGCCTCCCGAATTCCTAGATGTTCATACGCACGAGCAGTAGCAACGCGACCCTTAGGGGTTCTCATAAGTAATCCTTGCTGAATCAAATATGGCTCACATACATCCTCAACCGTATCCACATCCTCTGCCAAAGCAGAAGCCAAGGTGGAAAGACCGACTGGTTTACCACCAAAAGAAACGCACAACATTTCTAAAAGCCTATTATCAAGCGCATCTAATCCCATGGAATCAACTTCAAAAAAAGTCAATGCTTGAGCCGCTGTATCTTCATCAATAAATCCGTCAGAACGAACTTGAGACCAGTCACGTACGCGTTTTAATAAACGGTTAGCAAGACGCGGCGTTCCACGGCTCCTGCGCGCAATCTCTAATGCTCCTTCTCTATTAATTGATACATCCAAAATTCCAGCAGAACGCATAACGATATCTGCTAGCTCATCTGGCGTATAGTAGTCCAATCTAAACACGATACCGAATCGATCACGCAATGGACCTGTCAAAAGCCCCGTGCGAGTAGTAGCACCAACCAAGGTAAAATGTGGAAGATCTAATCTAATACTGCGAGCTGCAGGACCTTTTCCTACCACAATATCAAGCACATAATCCTCAAGTGCTGGGTATAAAACTTCTTCAACAGCTCTATTCAGACGATGAATCTCATCAATAAATAAAACATCACCATCTTCTAAATTAGTAAGAATAGCAGCCAAATCGCCAGGACGCGCAATAGCAGGACCGCTTGTAGTACGAATACTGGCCCCTAGCTCATTAGCCACTACCGTAGCTAGCGTAGTTTTTCCAAGACCAGGAGGTCCGCTAAACAATACATGGTCCATACATTCGCCACGCTGACGTGCTGCCTCAATCAGAATTGATAAGCTTTCCTTTACGCGTGTCTGCCCTAAATAGTCATGCAACTTTTTAGGGCGCAATGAACGATCAAGTGCCAAATCATCTTCTGTGAATTCAGGAGTGACCACACGCTGACCAGGACGCTTGGACTCATCTTGAGCATCAGCATCAAACATTAATCCTTCTATGTGTGATTTTTGCATCATATACGCATTTGCTCGATTCCGTCTTATTAGCTATCTAACCGTTTCAAGGCATATTGTAACAGCACACCCTCTGATGCAGCATCTTCAGGTGCCCCCCGCAACGCAACTTCTGCCTCTTGCGAAGAAAAGCCCATGACCAGCAGTGCTTCATATGCACCATTTAAATGTTCATTTGTTATACGACGAGTTTCGCTTATTAGCGTGCCTTCTTCTTCAAGCTGAATATTACCCTGTAATTCTAAAATAATACGCTGAGCAGTTTTTTTTCCCACACCAGGAATAGTAGAGACCGTGTTTAAGTCCTGAGCAGCAATAGCAGATGCTAACTGGTGCGAAGAAAACGTAGACAGTGCCGCCAATGCAACTTTAGGACCAATGCCAGAAACGCTAATAAGTTTTTCAAACATAACTTGAGAATCTTGCGTTAGAAAACCATACAAGGCAATACCATCATCACGAACAGCCATATGCGTAAACACTGTTACCATTTCATCTTTTTCAGGAAGACGCGCAATATCAGTAGCGGACATGGCTACTACATAACCAACCCCGTGTACATTAATATACGCTTTTTCTGGTGTCTTAGCCGCTAATATACCGTTAAGAAAAGCGATCATTTGCACACCCCTTCATGAGTCACATAACAAATAGCAGCCGCCAATGCGTCAGCAGCATGATCTGGATGTGGTGGTTTCTTTAAGTTTAAAAGCTGAGCAGTCATGTACTGAACTTGTTCCTTATCCGCTGAACCTTCCCCCACTACTGCAAGTTTAATAGTAGTTGGAGAAAACTCCCCTACACCCATATTAGCTTCAGCGCACGCCACCAAAGCAGCACCACGTGCTTGACCTGTAGCAAAAGCGCTCGGAGCATTCACGCCAAACCACACTGACTCAATTCCAACACATGCAGGATTATATGTCTGAATAACCAACTGCATTTGATGGTGGATTTTTTTAAGACGTTGAGACAACTCCATAGTTGAAGGTGTAGAAATACACCCATATGCACGACATTTTAAACGAGACCCTGTCTGCTCTATTACGCCCCAACCAGTATTAGCAAGTCCTGGGTCGATACCTAAAATACTACGCGACAATGGTTGTTTCATAACTCCCTTTCAGTTTACAAACATTTGTTCGTATTATAGCATGAACACTCGCAATACCGCAGATTATTCTTTTGCTTGAAAGAGTTTAGTACGCTGAATTAGTACTGCACCAATTAAAAACGGCATCCAAAACACAATACCTCGATACACCAGTACCGCTGCCATAGCTGCCGCAGTATTGATTCCAAAAGCACCCATACACACTACAACCGCTGTCTCCACCACGCCTACACCTTGCGGCGTTATTGAAATCATAGCAAACAGCGTAGCCATAACATACCCGCAAATCAACGCATCAATATCAGTAATGCCAAAAGCCACGCCAACAAGACAAAAGGTTAAAAGTTCGAATATACTTGCCATAATTGAACTTCCAAAAGCCTTCGCCGCAACGCGCGGTTTACGAGCAATAATACCTGCCGCTTCACCGAATGATTGCACCATATTATGCACCCATGGCTTTAGGGACTCTTTCTTAAACTTTACCAAAACCTTATTTACAATACGCTCAATAGGCGTTAAAACCTTAACCAAAACTGACGGATGCGTTCGTCCAACAACCATAATAACTGCCATACCTAGCACCATGCATACAACCACAACGCCCAATAAGAACCACACCGCACTTAATTTTCCCGCAATAAACAGTAATGCAAATCCCACAATCATAATAATCATAAAACCAGACTCAATGGTCATTTGCATAAGTAAAGCGGCTGAAGTTGCTTTTCCAGGACGAATCCCCCGCCTTCTTGCATCATCTATTACCAATGTAGCACCAGCCATGTTAAGCGAAGGGGCCACTGTATTCATGAAAAAGGTGCCAAACACTAAAGGAAGCGTATGCCTTACATGCATAGTTTCGCCAACAGAAGCAAAAGCAAAATGATATGCAAAACCCTGAGATACATATTTGCCTAGCTGAGACACAACCGCAAGGCACAACGCAACGCCAAATCCTCGCTTCATGGCATAAATCAGCTCAACAAGCTGATCGCCCCTCATAACAACAAAAGAAAGCACTATGACAACAATGATGCCTATACATATGTTACGAATACTCGACTTCATGGCCTCTCTTACAGCAAAGCTATATCAAAACTTTTCAAATTATACCCCAGGCCCAAAATGCAAAAAGGCGCTGAAAGACAAATAGCCAATCAGCACCTCTATCCGTAACAACATTGTTACTACTTATACACAACTACTTTGAATTGTTAGCAACTTCTAACTGATGATTTATATCATCTTGAGAACCATTATTTAAAACCACGATACCCGCAACTATCAACGCAATGCCTAAGCCAGTATAAAGCGTGAACGCTTCCCCATACATAGCAACACCAATAATTGTTGTTAATGCCGTACCTGCGCCGCCCCAGATACCGTAAGAAAGACCAAGCGAAAGATGCTTTAAAACAATTACAAATATCGAGAATGATACGACATATCCAACTACAACCAACACTGATGGGATAAGTACGGTAAATCCCTCAGACATCTTAAGCATCGTTGTCGCAAAAACTTCACATACAACCGAAATAGATAACAACATGTATGGCATGTCTACATCCCCATTTCTAACACAACCACGCCAGCAATAATCATAATAATGCCAAGCACTTTTTTAATGTTAACAGACTCTTTCCAAAAGATAGATCCAACTACCGCCGTAACAGCGATACCTAAGCCGGTCCAAATTGCATACACTGGGCCTAATGGCAAATAATTAAGAACTTGTGCAATTACATAAAAAGCGAAACCATACCCAATAACTGTTCCAACTAGCGGAAGCTTTCTTTCAAATCCATTAGAAAGTTTCATCATGGAGTCACCAAATACTTCAAATCCAACTGCAATTAGCAATGCGATGTATACCATCATATATATATCTCTCCTGCTCAATATATAATTAGCTACTTTAACAATATCAATTGCAACTCTAAAACGCCCATCATCTACCTGTTAGATATACACTCTGACTATTAGATTTCGTCCGTAGCTACAGAATTTACAAACCCTTGTCAAATACGTTTTCAATCTACACATCAAAGCCACAACCCGACCTAAATGACATTAAAGCGCCTGCTAGCAAGGCAAAAGCCAGGCCAGCAAAAAGAGCACACAGAGAACCGAACAAATCAAAACCAGCAACGGTCATCAAAACAACACTTGTGACACCCGAGATGCCATAAGCAACATCAGCAATGCTAAACAAAAGAACATTTAAGCATTGAAGCAACAAAAACTTGAGCAGCTACGGAACAAGACAACATCGTATAAAGCACTTTATTTTTCCTATCTCTTTTAAATTTAACCTTATTACCTGTGCTCGAAAACCTTTAACTGAGCACTTCATTTTCATAGGTCGTTAGAATAAACTATCCCATAATGGTAGAGTCAATGACCTCTTCTAAGAAATTTTCGCTCCATAAGGCCTACACAATTTAGGAGAAACCATGCGAAATAAACTACTATCTATTGGCGAAGTTTCCAAAATGAAACACGTAAGCGTTAAATCTTTACGCTACTATGAAACGCTTGGAATCCTTACACCAGCATATGTAAGCAAGTCTAGCGGGTATCGCTACTACTCCATGAACCAAATGATTGACATTGATATTATTCTTTCCTGTATTGAACTTAGCATCCCGCTTAAATCCCTTACTGAATACATTAACCCCAATGGCTCACTAGACCTTAGATCGCTACTTGAACAAGGCCATGAAATTGCCATCCAAAGAATTCATCAATCCCAAGCAGCTCTTGCACGCATTAAAAGCGCCATGGATGAAATTGACGCACAGGTAAAACTCCAAAACGCACCACAACCATACATTCGTACCATCAGCAATCACACCGCTTTATACTCACCATGGAAACTTACCGGATTTAAAGGCTCGACATACGTACAAGCCATTACGGATTTATATACACGGGCCGAAGAGTATGGAATTGTTCCTTTGTATGTACAAGGCATGATACATAAGCCTTCCACTACCCATACAGACTGGGGTGTTTATGTTGAAGTCTATATCCCTGAATATAGCGATATTAAAGTTGGAAAAAAACCTAAAGTATTATGTAATGATCTGATTTTGATGCGTATTCCAGCAGGAGACTATTCAGGATGGCAAGTCAGAACTTCAAGTTTTGAAACATGCTTTGAACGAATTTTTGAAAAGACCAAGGAATATGATGGACTTTTTATCACTTCAGAAATTTGGAATGAAGAGCTTATCACTACTGACTATGTTGTAGAAGTGCTTGTCCAATAGCACCTCTTGTACCTCAAAGTTTTAAACATATATAAAAAACGCCACACAATGTGTGACGTTTTTATATCCATGCAAAGAAGAAGTATTATTCTTCTTCCAAAGCAGCAGCGATTTCGTCCGTAATATCCATAGTATGATATACGTTCTGCAAGTCCTCAAGCTCTTCAAGCTTATCAATCAAGCGCATAACTTTCTTGGCATCAGCAACGGAAACCTCGGTCGGAGTGTTAGGAACCATGATAAGTTCAGCACCCTTAGTCTCAATGCCAGCTTCTTCCAAGGCGGCCTTAACAGCCATAAGATCAGACGGAGCAGTATAAACAATCCACTCTTCATCTGCATCTTCATAGTCAGAACCGCCACATTCCATAACGGTCATCATGAATTCGTCTTCATCAACAGCATTTTGTTTGTCTGCAACCTTTTTGTCATCGCTCTTGATGACCTTTTCAACCATAATCTGACCTTTGCGCTCAAACTGGAAACTAACGCAGCCAGGAGTGCCCAAAGAACCATTAGCATGACGGAAAGCAGAAGAAACATCGGCAGCAGTACGATTGCGATTGTCGGTCAAAGCTTCACACATAATAGCGACACCTGCAGGACCGTAACCTTCATAGTTCAAGGTTTCATAATTAGCAGCATCTTTACCGGAACCAAAAGCTTTATCAATTGCTGTCTTAATTTTATCTTTAGGCAAAGAATAACCTTTAGCCTTTTCGATAGCAGCAGCCAAAGAAGCGTTGTTTGCAGGATTTGGGTCGCCGCCCTCTTTTGCCGCAACAGTAATGTTACGAGAAAGCTTGCTGAACAATGCGGAACGCTTAGCGTCCTGTGCAGCTTTACGATGCTTGGTTGTTGCCCATTTTGAGTGACCTGACATACCCGCCTCTTTCTATAAAAGTCACAATAGTGATACATATCATTTTATACATCGTTTGATTCTAGCACATAATAATATACAAATGAAGCTAATCGCTTGTCATTCACCTAAACGTGCTCTTCCTATTAGCCTTACATCATTTCAAAATCTCCCCCAGGTATCCATTGAATGTTTCTTACGTATAAGACCACTGACCGCAGAACGGCTAATACCGCCAATAACCAAACGTTTGCGCTACTGAACAACTTAAACGCTTATAGTCGCCAGAGCAAATATGCTAGGCTTTATGTATCATTACAAAAACCGTTACGGAGGTCGCATGAAAAGGTATAAACAGGCAGGACTTATCACCCTTGCTACCGTATTAATATTTCTACTCCCCGCTTGCTCTTCTAGCGAAGATTTATTTGATGGACAAATACATTTCGCTGGTTCTTCTTCGCTTGCACCTATTATCGCTTCAGCAGGAGCTCAGTTCCAAACCGAATACAGAACATGGAATAATGTTGACCCCTCATTGCCTAATGTAAACATTGACATAACAGTAACATCAGGCGGTTCGGGAGATGGTCCAAAAAGCGTTATAGACAACACGGCCGATTTTGGTATGTTGGCACGTGATGTAAAAGATTCTGAAAAAGAAGCTCTTGGTTCGGGCTACACAGAATATCTTTTTGCTTACGACGCATTAACCATTTCTGTTAATAGCCAAAACCCAATAGTCGATGTCATTGACACATTAAGCACTGAAACCATCCGAGATATCTTCTCAGGAAAGATTACTTACTGGGATGAACTCGATCCTTCTCTTGAGCATAAAGAAATTGTTCTCGTAATCCGAGACTTATCAGGCGGAGCAGCAGAAGTTTTTGAAAAGAACATCATGCAAAAGACGCCTATCTCCGCAAACGCTATCCAGTCCCCTTCCATGGGTGCATTAGCTGCTAAAATTGCCGAAAACCCCTACGCTATCGGCTATGCGGGATATGGCGTTTACCAGTTAAACGCTGGCAAGCTTCACGCTTTTAAAGTTGACGGCATAGCCCCTACTCAAGAAAATATCCTTAACAAGTCCTATACTATTCAGCGACCTGTTCAAATTGTAGCCAATCGTGAACTTGAACCTGCAGAACAAGCATTTATGGATTATCTATTCTCCGATGCGGGACGTGCTATCGTAATTGAAAATGGATACATTCCAGCATTTTGATATGTATGTAGGTTATGAGGTAAACGCCACTGAGATGCGGCGTTTACAATAGCGCTATTTCGTATTGAAAGTGTGTACTACTATATTTATGACACAGCATAATCAACATACCTCATTTCACACAACAGCCGATGCTCTTTTTAAATACAGCATCGGCTTTCTCCGTTTCTCAAGCATTGCCATGTTGATATTCTTGGTATGCTTTATGGCCTATAAAGCATACCCAGCATTTCATGAAGTTGGAATTGCTAGCCTTATCCTAAGCGATCAGTGGCGTCCAGTCATTTACGATACTGAACCCCTATTCGGTTTAAGAAACATGCTTCTAGCAACGCTTCTTGTATCAGCTATTGCGTGTGTCTTTGCATTACTTATTGGTGTTGGCTGTGCACTTTTTCTTGCTTGTGGTGTGTCGGATCGTACGCGCAGTATATTAATGCCTTTTATTGACTTACTTGCAGGCATTCCATCAGTTGTTTATGGATTCATTGGATTATATATTGTCGTGGCAGGTTTTGAGAAACTTGGCCAGTCGTCAGGCGAATCTGTGCTTGCAGGCTCCATTGTTTTAAGCGTCATGATTCTTCCTTACATCATTTCATCTACCACACACACCATGACAAAAATTCACTCACGCGTATATCCAAGCGCCATTTCACTTGGCACATCGACTTGGTATATAGCATCTGAACTTATTTTGCCGGCAGCCAAAAAAGGAATTCTTGTAAGCTGCGGACTTGCGCTTGGCCGAGCTATGGGCGAAACCATGGCTGTCATGATGGTTATGGGCAATGCTCCGATATTTCCAACCTTACTTGGAAAAGGTGAAACTATCGCAAGCCTTTTAGCACTTGAAATGGGTACGGCTGAGGTAGCGAGTCTACACTTTAGCTCGCTTTTTGCTGCAGGCTTTTTACTGCTAGCAGTACTTTTAGTTGTCAACCTTATATTCATATATGCTCACACTAAACTTAATGAGGTGGACTAATGCATCGCTTCAAGTCACATCTCATCCATCTGTGGGCACTCGTAATGGCTCTATGCACTTTTGGCACAATTCTCTTTTTGTTTGGTTACGTATGCATGCAAGGTGTTCACGCAGTGTCATGGGAATTTTTAACACAAAGTCCTAAAGGAGCTGTTCTTGGTACAGAAGGTGGCATCTTACCAGCCATACTAGGCAGCATCTACTACACCGTAATTGCAGTTAGCATTGCAAGTTTGTTAGGTATTTCAACCGCAATCTATCAGGTCTTTTTTACAAAATCTCAAGCACGAAATACCGCAGTGTCACTCATCATGCAATGCATGGCGGGTGCACCTTCCATTGTCATTGGTTTGTTTGGGTATGCACTACTAGTTCTTGCACTCGGATGGGGCAAATGCCTTCTTGCGGGCGGCATCACACTAGCTATCATGATTCTTCCCTTTATTGAAATCCAGTGCGAAAAAGCATTCCGAGAAGTAGATCCTACCGTAATTGCCACATCGTATGCACTAGGAATTTCTCGTTCACACACCATTTGGCATATCGTGTTACCCGAAGCCAAAAAGTCCATCATTTCAAGTCTGGTGTTAGGTGGTTGCTACGCTATAGGTGCTGCAGCCCCTCTCATCTTTACAGGTGCTGTTATTTTGGCACAAAACCCTACCGACGTCATGAAACCAGCTATGGCTCTTCCGTATCACCTCTTCATGCTGCTCACACAAGGAAACGCCCCTATTAATGCCTACGGCACAGCATTTGTGATGATGCTGATTGTTTTAATCGCTAATACCATTGCATCGATTCTTTCAATAAGGAAAATAAAATGACACAACCCTGCATTACATTTCAGAATTTCAGTGTGAGATACCGCAACACCTACGCACTCTCAAATATACATGTCAGCATTCCAAAACATCAAATTACCGCTATTGTTGGCCCATCAGGATGCGGCAAGTCAACATTTCTGAAATCGATTAATCGTCTCTTAGAACTTGATAATCACATTACAACTGATGGTTCAATTTATTTCGAAGGAACCGATGTCGCCACCATCAATCCTGAACTATTGCGCCATAAGATTGGTATGGTATTTCAGATGCCTTCGCCTTTTCCTATGTCGATTTATAAAAATTTGACGTATGCTCCTCGCTACTACGGCATCACCTCAAAATCCCAACTTGATATTATAGTTCGCGATGTATTAAGCACTACAGGCTTATATAATGAAGTACAAGGCGACCTTTCTAAAAGTGCACTAGCGCTTTCCGGAGGCCAACAACAGCGCCTCTGCATTGCCCGTGCACTTACAGCACATCCTGAAGTGCTTCTATTAGATGAACCTTGTTCATCGTTAGATGTCAACAACACTAAGATTATTGAAGATTTGCTTGTGTCGTTAAAGAAGGACTACACTATCGTCATCGTGACACACAATCTTTTTCAAGCACAGCGCATCGCCGACAATTGTATATTTCTTTTTAATGGACAAATCATAGAGCAAGGACCAGCACAGGAGCTTTTTCACAATCCTAAAAGGAAACAGACTCAAGACTATCTTCGAGGCGCTTTTTAACAAGTCGCGTATAAACCATCATACCGTTTCTTGAGGGTTATAGAGCCGCTCACTAAAAAGACCTTTGGTATAAACCAAAGGTCTTTTTGTATCATATCCATATATTACGTATTTAATCTACTTATCCAGGTCGTCTTTCCTTGTAGGAACCACCGCATTTCCTGAATACAGCTCTTTTATAGCCATCCTTGTCAGCTCCCATAGAGATTCTTCTGTCTGTTGCGGCAATGTGGCCACAATTTCTACCAACTCATCCTGCTTAGAAGCATCATGTAAACGACATACCAATTCAGTATCACCAGCCTCTTCAGCAAGGATTTCAGCAAGCTCGCAGGCTTCCTTATCAGCAGTCTGGACAGATGCCGCTTCACCACCAGCAACCAAATAGCTCACACCACGCGCCGCATCACGATTAGCTTCGCGCAATAAGACCATAAAACCTGTAATACCAGCAAGCGTAGATGCAATCAAAATACCTGCTTTAGCAGCAGTCACCGTTGCAAGATCGCTAAATGCAAGGCTCGCAACAAAAATAGCCATAGTAAAACCCACGCCACCTAAAATAGAAGCACCAAACATATGACGCCAGTTTACATGCTCAGGAAGTGAAGCCATTTTTGATTTCACCAGCAAGAAGCTAAAAAGCATAATGCCTAATGGCTTACCTACAAACAACCCCAACATAACACCATACAATACCGTGTTCGTAAAGAAATCTGATAGACTACTACCCACGAGACTAACATCAGCATTTGTTAATGCAAAAAGAGGCAAAATGACAAAATAAACCCATGGATACAATTTACGCTCAAGACGCGTTGCAGGCGGAATAACCTGGCGAGCAACATTGGAAAGGTTGCCTATGTTGCGCATGTAATCCTTTTGGACAACAACCGGCTCATCAGGCTTATATGATTCATGTGCTTGCTGAATTGTTTCACCAGACCAGCGAGAAAACGTTTTTAAGTTAACATGAGAGCCAGTAGGAATAGTAAATGCCAGCAAAACACCAGCAATAGTTGCATGGACACCACTCATAAATACACAAAACCACAGCGCCACACCTAATGACAGGTATGGAAGTAGCGCATAGATATGCGCACGATTCAAACCGATTAATATAACCATCACAATCGCGGCACAGGCAAGCCAGATAAAGTCTGGTGACTGACCATAAAAGATTGCAATAACCAAAATGGCAATAATGTCATCAGCAACCGCAAGTGTCGATAAAAAGACGCGAATACCACTTGGAATACGACTACCCAACAAAGCTAAAATACCTAAAGCAAAAGCAATATCTGTTGCTGTTGGAACACCCCAACCAGAAATTACATCCGGATTATTAAAATTAAATGCTAGATAAATAACAATAGGAACACATACGCCGCCAAATGCAGCGACAATTGGCAATAACGCCTGTTTAATATTAGTCAGCTCACCAGCTGTCATTTCATATTTAATCTCAAGACCAACAAGTAAAAAGAAAATCGCCATCAAAATGTCGTTAATAATATGACCAATAGATAGCGTATACTCCTGTGAGCCAATAACAAAACCAACATGAGTATGCACAAGCTCTATAAAACCTGCATACACTCCTGAATTAGCTATAATCAACGCAGCTATAGCTGCTAGCAACATAATACCTGCAGCTTTGGTCGCCGAATGGGTTAATTCCTTAGCTTTTGAAAACAAGTTTTGGTGTGTATGAACCTCATCAATAAAAACTGATTTATCTATCATGAAAACTCCTTAAGAATTCCTAGGCGAATCATAGCATTAAACGATTTCTGAAATTCTTCTTACCCATGCGCCTTCAAGACAATTTCGTAATTTTCCCCAGTATTACAGCTAAAACATCACATTGCTAAGACAAACAGCCAAAAAAGGATGGTTTCGCCCAGATACACTATATTTAGCAACACAGTTTTTTTACAACTTGAGTTCTCAAAGTGAAAAAATTTGGTAGCATAGTACTAAGGGTTTGTTGGAAAGACCCGGAAAGGACGAGACCATGGAAGTTAAAGTTATCGGGCGTAAGATTACCGTTACCGAACCTATGCATGAATATGCGATAGAAAAAATCGGGAACTCCATGAAGGTTTTGGCCACCGACTCACTGGTCGCTGACGTTGTGTTGCGAGTTGAGAAAAGTCATTTGGTACCTTGCATTTGTGAAGTAACAATTCGCTTGAAGGGCCATGTTATTCACGCAGAGGAGCGCGAAAGTGACATGTATGCCGCCATTGATATGGCTGCAGCCAAGGTCCTTCGCCAGCTACGTAAATACAAGACCCGCGTACTCGAGCATCGTAAGGGCGAAGACAGCAATGCTCCTGTAATCGTACCTACAGGCGTCAGCCTCGATGAACTGATGGCAGAACTTTCCGCAGACGAAGAAATCGTTCGTATTAAGGAGATTGATTTCGCACCACTAACTGAAGAAGAGGCCCTTGTTGAAATTGACTTATTGGGTCATGACTTCTTTGCTTACATTGATCGCGATACGAATACATTTCGCATTTTGTATCGTCGTGCTGGTGGCGGCTACGGCTTATTAAAGCAGAAGGAAATCGACTAATTCGGTACCTCAAGGCAAACCTGAAGAGAACCCGCGAAAGCGGGTTCTCTTGTTTTATATACATATGTAATCGTATATGCCCTACACTTCAGCCTGAAGTAATCCCCACGCCACCTCAGCAAGTCCAACATAGTATCCATCAGGATATGACTGCGCTATAGAGACGTATAATTTCTCAATCCATGACAATGGATGCTGCTCAATAAATTGTCGCAACTTACGCTCTTCGTCCATCGAAGGTGCATTCTGACTGAACTTTTTACAGCATGCCGAGATATACAAAAGTTCAATACCTATATGATCCTCATATTGATTACTAGGACCGCTGAGGGCTAAATCTGCTTCCTGCAATAACAAACGCATCAAACAGGTAGGTTCACCATAGCCAACATGAGATCCATGCGCCAAAGACTCACACGTAATAGCAGCTGGTCTAGGAGGGCCTACAAAAAGGTGAGCATATTCAATGTTTACGCGTTGGAGCGCTTCATCAACAGGAATCGCTTGAATATTGTAAGCATATGTAACTAGCTTATCAATGCCATGCTTGACATGCTCATTGGCTCCGTCGCATGCAAATGTTCCCCAAAAGGTATCTTTTAAGCCAATGGACAGCTCATCAGCCATGGGAGATAAGAAACTGTTGCCTAAAAACGCATACAGCTGTGCATGCAAATCCCAGTCAGACTGACGTAACTGATCTTTAAGCACATCCGATGAAAATAAATTCATACCATCACCTACTGACTTACACTCTGGTCATACCATGGAAGCACAATGATCGAAAACAATATAAACGCTGCTAAGCCCAGTGAAACCATACCTACTACCAACGCAGTCTCTGGCATTTGAGGAGTATATGAGCCTGCAGTTGCCCAGACATCCATACCATGACCTAACTCAGAGGATGCATTAATAAGTCCTGGAGCACCTGCAATATGAGGGTGAATAAAACTTGTGATGGTTAACCACATACGTTTACAAAATACGCCCACGATGACTGCTCCAGACGCTACCATTACAACACCTTTTTTCTCACGTATTCGCCTAAACATCAACAATGCCAAAGGAAACGCAAGCCCCACAATTATTTCAACCCAGAAATATCCTGCAACACTACCGGTAGTCATCTCACTTAAGAGCACTACGTCTGCAGGAACCTGAGGATACGACATAATGACAAGCTCAGAGACAATCAAGAACGCATCAGCTGCAACAAACATAACCAACAAGCCACTCATTAAAGAAAAAAGCTCGTCTTTTACACTGTAAAGCTTTAAGCGAGCAAGACCCATCATAGTAATAATCAAAAATGCTAAACCAGAGTCTAGACTTGATGCTACAAATAATGGAGGCATAACAGCACTGTGCCAGCCTTCGCGTCCTGCATGTACAGCAAAAATAAATGCTGCAACTGTTGGCACAACAATAGACAATACAAATGCAATATGTGCTATAGCGTTTCCAAGGACGGTATGCTCCTTATGAACTAGCACGCCGCCAATAAAAACTACCGTTATCACTAAAAAAGACGTAATAGAAATAACGTCCCATGCTAAAGGAGACACCACGTTTAAGTGGATAATCAGATTTACTATGTGCAAAATATTGCCCAGATCAAGCGTTACAAACAATCCCGCAAGACTCATGAAAACCAGCGCAAGCACAGCTCCTGGTAATGCGCATCGTTCAAGCTTTTTGCTCTTGAATACTAAGCCTGCGGTTGCCATAATCATGCATCCCGACGCTAAGCCTTCACAAAATAAGAACATAGCAATATACATGCCCCATGAAACCCCATTGTTCAGGCCTGTTGTACCAAGACCCATCACAAATTGATACCCATATGATAAAAGCCCCACAACACCAAGCATGCCAAGCACCAAAAGCACAATCTTATAGGACCTAGAAAGCTCGGGAATACGAATCTTGTTCATATCACACCCCTATCTAAGATAATATACTTGAGGATTCGTTCCGAGCTCCTCTAATAACTGGAATGAATCATTGTGGGCAATTGCCTGACTCGCAGTGCTTTCAGGATCGTCCAAATCCCCAAATATACGAGCACGAGCCGGACATACACGAACACACATAGGAACTTCACCTTCGCCTGTGCGCTCTTTGCAAAGTGTGCACTTTTCTGCAACCCCTTTAGGGCGAACAGGAACACGGTCGTCTCCATAGTTGAAATCTGGTTCACGTCTTGCCTCATCCCAGTTAAAGACACGTGCATTATAAGGACACGCAGCCATGCACATACGACACCCAATGCAGCGATTGTAATCAATTTCTACTCGACTCATTTCGTCTTTATAGGTGGCACCTGTTGGGCACACACGCAAACATGCAGGATTTTCACAATGCTGACACGAAATAGAAATATACCTACGGGTAAGGTTAGGATACTCGCCCACCGCACCATCTAAGACATCGCAGCCTTCAGTAAGTACCCTATTCCAAAGCATGCCCATAGGGATATTATTTTGCATCTTGCATGCGTTTGAACAGGTATGACACCCCACACAACGTTCAAGATCAACAACAATTCCTAATTTAGTCACAACTGTTCCTACGCTTTCTCAATCTCCACCAACGTATCTGAAAATGGAATAACAGGACCACTTACCATCTTGTATCCGCGCTCTAGCATAGTATCGTTTGTTAATGATTGGATATTGCCCTCTTTAATAAAATCCGCTGTAGTGCCTTCCCACATGCGAGCGGATCCTATACGAATAGACGCATTACCAACCGCACGACAATAAAGTTCACCTCGCTCGTTAAACACGTGAGCCATATCACCAGTGATAAGATTGCGTCGCACCATCTCGCTTGGATTAATTTCGATAACAGGCTCTTGGAACTGCTGAATCCATGAAGCATCATTGAATTGATTGTGGATACGGAAACGAGTTCGAACATTGGCAAGCTGTAACGGATATTTCTTACGCAATGGATTATCCTCAAAAGCTTCAATACATTCTTCCCATGCAGGAAGTGCCTGACCATACTCAAGCAAATCTTGATAGTAGACATCCATACGCGTTGAGAGGGTCTTAAATACTAAATCGCTAAACTCCTGACGAGGCTTATCAATATGTTGCATTGGCCATACACCATTATTTGCTGCAATTTTTTCAATCGTCAGTGTGTTGATATATGGATCTGGAGAGGTTTTAAGCATGGTCTCAATCATCTCGACTGCAGAACCTGGTAACGCGTCAGCAACACCTAAACGCTTGGCGATCTCTTTTTGAATCCAAAAATCGGTCTTGGCCTCAAATAAAGGGTCAATTATCTTTTCCTGCAACAAAATATTGTTATAACCAGCCCTAATACTTCCGTAGGGTTCGTCATTCTCAAAACGCGTAGTAGCGGGCAAAATGATGTCTGAGTATTTAGCACCTTCAGTGAAATAAGGGTCGATTGTGACAATAAATTCCAGCGTATCAATCCATTCACGGGTGACATTCATGTTGGCAAAATGCTGTGCAAAAAAGTCACCACAGCATACGTATGCCTTTACTTTATTTGCTTTAATACGCATATCATATGCACTCATCTCAGGCTCAGAAGTAACCATACCCTCAGGAAGCTTCCAGCTACCTAATGCACATGCATGACCATTCCAGTTACCCCCAACAAATACGCCCACATTAGCGCCAGGCTTGCAGATATTACCAGTCAATGCACATAACAAAGCAGCTGCATGACCTACAATATCGGCGTTGCCCATCTTGTCGTTTCCACCCCAACCAAGTGCAATGGTAGATGGACCAGCTGCATACTGACGAGCTAGAGCAATAATGTCTTCTTCTGTAATATGGGTTTTTTCGCTTGCCCATGCAGCAGAGTATTGTTTCTGATTTTCGAGCAGCAAATCGTATACCGTACACAAACGTTTGCCGTCTATTTCAACGGTTCCTTGAAGTGCAGCTTTACATGACTCGTATGGCTTTACTTCGCCTGTTGCTGCATCAATAACCATAAACGGATTGTCTTTACCCGTACGTACGTGAGTATCTTCGCTTTCGCGTACCAATACACCTGTCTGCATGTTAACCAAGAAAGGCAATGATGTATGTTCGGTAATGAATGAATAATCAATGAGTCCTTCATCCAAAATAACGGAAATCATGCCCAAGAAAAGTGCCGCATCGCATCCAGGCTCAATAGGTATCCACTGGTTGGCCTTAGAAGCAGTTGTCGAAAAGTGCGGATCAACAACAACCATGTGTGCGCCAGCTTCTTTAGCCTCAAAAAACAGGCGTACCTGCGGCAAACTTGATTCGCAAAAGTTAGTACCAACCAATAGCACCATGCGAGCGTTTACCCAATCACGTGCTTCAGCCGTTGCCATAGCATAGCCATCACCATAACCAATAGCTGGATCGAGGCCATTGCCGATACCAGTATCGATACCAGAAAGTCCACCGGTCTGCGCATGCAACATTGGTGCCAAAAATGGCATATTCGCTTCACTTGTAGCTGTAACCATAACGGCATCATTGCCATCACGCCTCTGAATAGTTTGAATAGTTGAAACGATTTCGTCTAGTGCTTCATCCCACGAGATTGGTTTAAACTCACCACTTCCACGTTCACCCACGCGCTTTAATGGCCTTTGAATACGATGATCACTGTATACATGTTGAATTTCAGAAATACCTTTAAGACATATAGTTTCATAACGGTCTTCTGAACATGTATTAGGCTCAATAAGCGCCAAGCGACCCTGTCGAACGGTGCACTTCAAAGGACACATACCACCACAATGAGACTGATGGTATGTGCATGCCGTGCTTGGTGTATCAGGTGCTTCATCAGCAACCGCCGCTTGCAACCATGTACTGTACGTAAATGCTGTTGCCGCCCCGCATCCCATCACAACAGCACCCATAGCCGTTGCGCCCTGTAAGAAATCACGTCGTGTTATAGCCATACATCATCCTTCTATATCATACATATGACCCGAATCCCCGCTTTAGGTCTTCTTGTAGATACGAAGTATAAATACGTGCAATTTCATAATCATCGTCATAAAATGAGAATCTATTAGTAGCATATTGTGCAAAATGAACAAACGAACGTTTGAAACGATTGCAGAGCTGATTATATGAAATTTAATCTTGATATTACTGAAGCATATCTCAATGCTTTTAACCCTATCCACACCGAAGCACAGTCAAGTGCGTTACACCTACAAACCGTATCCCTCAATGTACCACAATCACACCGAACACAAAGCACACTGTGCATTGTCAATGCTGATAGAATTCATACCTATGATGCAGATGATTTTCAGGACGCCTATATAGTTATCCCCGGCGTCACTACTCCTGAAATCCAAGCGGAACTTACACGTTTTCTGCCTTCTTGTTGCCATACATTATTGCTAACTACACCATCTCAAGAGCTAGACATATTAGAAATAGTACTTCATATGATCGAAGAACTCACAGCGTGGTCTGATGAGTTTTTGCTCTGCCTTAATCAGCATGCTTCGCTTGAGAAAATATTCACTTGTGCACAGCGCATCTTTTCTAATCCACTCATGGTAAGTGATGCAAGCATGGGCTACGTCACGCATATTGGACTTGCTCCTGATAGCATCAATGATGTATTGTGGACTCCTGCTATTGAAACAGGATTCTGCCCTATCGAAAATTACTATACACTATGGAATACCTCTACCGATGACCCGTTTGGTATCACTAAAGCATTTGTAGTTTCTTCAGATGAATATGCCCATTCATATCTCTACCGAAATATTGCTGCTGACTCCACCTATTTCGGTAGTTTTGAACTCATTGATGTCAATATGCCTTTTACCCGTGCAGATATTTCATACGCGGATTACATTGGGGACATATTAACGCTTGTGTTCTCTTCGCATGAACATACCGAATTAACTGAAGCATCTTCTAACCCCCTATACGATATGATGCATAATAAACCAGTCAGAAAAGAGCTGGTTGCTTTTGTATTGAAACACATGGGCTGGGACATGAACGAGCCATATCATGTCACTTATTTTCAGCCAAGCGGGCCATTATGTAAGACCGCTTCCGGTCGCATCCAATGCCGCAAGCGCATCGAAGCTGCGTATCCTAAAGCACTCATATTTGATGAGGAAGACGGATTTTGCGCAATCAAACGACAGGCAGATTTTCCTATTGAGTCTGCTGCATGTACATCCGAATCTGTGTCCAAGTTATTTGCACCACCATATGAAATTGCCATGGGTGCAAGCTCAACCATGACTGATTTTTCATACTTACCAAGCGGCCTGAAACAAGCACGTTTTGCGCTTTCTTTTGCTAAAAAGGAACGACTAAAACCTCATGCACCAGTAGCTTGCCTCGTGCGTTTTGACGATTGCTACTTTGATGCATTTATTCAGGCATTTGTTGAGCATGACTTTAGAGCTCTTTTAACAGTCTCTCCTGTCAACATCCTCATTACAAGTGACCAAGAAGCCCAAACCGAATACGTCAAAACCATAGTTTCATTTTTTGAAAATGGCTTTAACATCCACCACACAGCCGACGCACTACATATTCACAGAAACACGCTGGCGTATCGACTCAAGCGAATCAAACAGTTATCAGGCATTGACTGTGAAACGCCGCACCTTTCTACAGTAGATCCTTTGCGTGTGTACATTGCTTGTCGTGCGTATTTATCCGCAGAGCATAAAACTATACAATCTTGAATTTAAAATCGCCAGTCTGACATATCTGTACTATCATATTGGCGAATAATCTATATGTACGAAAGCAGGACTCATGATTGATTTTGATGCAGCTTGGAAAGACCTTCAAAAAACAAGAAGGCGCCCAGCCTGTAGTAATCATTGGAACAAGCGAGCAGCTCGCTATGACACTAAAGACGCTAAAAATCTCTACGCGTTAGAATTTCTAGACAAAGCCCATATTGATGAGGGTGACAGCGTTTTGGACATGGGATGTGGCACTGGCGCTTTAGCCATTCCTCTTGCCGAGCAAGGTCACGGCATCATTGCCGCCGACTTTAGTGAAGGCATGCTAGAAAAACTCGTTGAGAATATAAAAATCCATAGGGTAACATCTATTAGACCTGTTCATATGAGCTGGGAGGATAATTGGCAGGAATTTGGTATTACTGATAATTGCGTTGATACCGTAATAGCTTCTCGCTCTATCGCAGTTGAAGATCTTCAGGCCGCCATCATCAAAATGTGCAACACCGCTCGCAAGCGCTGCTGCATCACTATGGCAACCGAGACTACCCCTCGAGTTGACCCTACTATCTTAAAAGCAATTGATGTCCCTACAGACCCTAGCCGTGACTTTATTTATGCATTTGGCATACTTGCAGAACACGGTTTTGAGCCTTCTGTTTCTTACATCCACTCATCACGAAAAGACACATTTAACACGCATGAAGAAATCATGGAAGACTTCACTTCCATGATCGAGATTGGATCTCCTTATCTTTGCGAAGACGAGTTCAATGCAGCACGTAACCGCCTAGATGTCTGGATTACTGAGCACACAATCGTAAACCCAGAAGCAGGTAAGCTTGATAAGAAGGGATTTCCTCAAGGATTCTACACACTTGACCATAACCGCATTATTTCCTGGGCCTTTATTTCCTGGAACCCTAAGAAAGGAGCCTTTTAATGGATATGGTATCTCCTGAAGAGGCACGACGCATCATTTTAGACAGCGTATCTGCGCTTGCCACCGAAACAGTCCCTATTATTGATGCTGCCGGCCGCGTATGTACCAAGGATTTATGCAGCGACATTGATGTAAGCCCATTTGCACATTCCGCAATGGACGGCTTTGCTCTGTACAGTGAAGATATCGCCAACGCCACAGAAGGAAACCCTGTTGAACTTAGCGTTATTGAAGAGGTTCCTGCAGGCAGCCATTATGACGGTGAAATCAAGCACGGCCAATGCGTCCGCATTATGACTGGCGCTCCAATACCTGTTGGCGTAAATGCTGTTGTTAAGTATGAAATTGTAAACATTGTTTCTGGCAACGGCAAAAAAGGAAGTGTTGTTTCTTTCAGCAAGTCTACTAAAGAAATGAGCAATATTCGGGCTGCAGGCGAAGAGGCCAAAGCTGGCGCGATTGCTGTGCATGCAGGCGAAACACTCTCTACCGCTGGCATAGGCTTTATTGCAGGCTGCGGAATCTTGGAGGTTCCTGTATACGCTCGCCCACGCATTGGCATTATTGCCATTGGCTCTGAACTTGTTAATCCTAGTGAAAGGCCTGCTCCAGGCTGCATCCGCAATTCTAACAGCTACGCTTTGGCCGCATGCGCTAAAGCCGCAGGCGCAATCCCTACCATCTTGCCTATCGTTATCGATGATGAGGCTTTGCTTGCAGACGCCATCCTTAAAGCAACTGAAAAGTTCGACTTTATCGTCACCTCTGGTGGCGCTTCTAACGGCGACTTTGACTTCATTAAGCCAGTTGTTGAGCGTTTAGGTGAACTACGCATGACCAGCGTTAATATGCGACCCGGCAAGGCACAAACATTTGGCATCGTCAATAATACTCCAGTCTTCGGTTTGCCAGGCAACCCTGCTGCTGCTTATTTGGGCTTTGAAATGTTAATCCGCCCTGCTCTTCGCAAGATGCAAGGTGCACATACATTTGATCACCCAATTATCAAAGCTCGTTTGACACAAGATAAAAAGAAGAAAGATCCACGTCGCTTCTATATGCGTGCTGTTTTAAGCCGTAACAAAGATGGCGACATTGAAGTCACTCCTGTTAAAAACCAGAGCTCTGGTCTTTTTGGGCCAATCCACAAGACCAATTGTCTAGCAATTTTCCCTGAAGATACAACCTTTATCCCACAAGATAGCCTTATTGATTGCATTTTGTTGGACATACATGAAGACGTTACCTTGTAGCTCTTAGATGCACTCACAACCTATACATGACATCTTTATGTGAATACACCACACGTATAAAAACTCATTACCATTGAAAGGAATTGTTATGGCAGACCGTCCTATCGTTTTAAGCATTATCACATGCTCAGATACTCGCAGCATGAAAGAAGACACCGCTGGTGCAGCCTTAAAAAAACTCATTGAAGCCGAAGGCTGGACATGCGCTGATCATGTAATCATAAAAGATGACCGTGAAACTATCGCTGCAACCATAAAGGAAATGACCAATCGTCCTGAAATTGATATCGTTCTAACCTGCGGTGGTTCTGGATTGTCTCCTCGCGATGTCACACCTGAAGCAACCCAAGATGTATGTGACCGCAATGTTCCCGGCATCGCAGAAGCCATGCGCTCCTATAGCATGCAACACACCAATCGCGCCATGCTATCTCGTGCGTTATGCATGCAACGTGGCACTAAACTTGTGATTAACTTGCCTGGCAGTGAAAAAGCTGCTCGTGAAAACTGGGCTGGAGTTAAGGACGCTCTTGCTCACGCTGTTTCTATGATGCACCATGAGGGTCACTAGACATCATCGCATATATTTCTGATTGAACACAGTAAGAAACCCACCTATCGGTGGGTTTCTTACTTCTCACGTCGCCGTTCGTATGAACAGTAGCATATGGAGGGGAGTTTAATTCAAGCGAAACCTACTGCACTATTCAGCAGAGAGACTCTTAGCGTAATCAGTTGCCTGCTTGCCAGACTCACGGCCGAATACAGAATAGCCGCTCATAACACACCAATAGTCGCCATTCATAACACCACCAGCAGCGCCAGGAATTGCATATAAACCATCAATTGGAGCTTGAGCAGTAGACAATACCTGCGTTGCAGTATTAATCTTCAAACCGCCAAATGTAGCCATAATGCCACCTACTACAGGAATTGCATAAAATGGACCGTTTTCAAGAGGCATTGCAGGAACGACACCAGTGTGAGGAATTTCCATTGTCTCAGCTGTACCATTTTTGGCAGCTGCGTTGTACTCAGCCACAGATGCCAAAGCGTTTGTAGCATTAAATGAAACACCGTCATATGTTTCGGTCTTAATTTTAGCAACTAAATCTTCCAACGTGTCGGCTTCAACGATAGGCATACCAAGCTTTTTCATATTATCGATACGATCGCCACCAAGAACCGCAGTGTTATAAAATGGAGTTTCGCGAATAACGTTACGCACGGCTTCATCCAAAATCAAATATGCACGGGACATAAACTGCTGAGTTATCTCCTGATTTACCAATGAAGAAGCAAGACCCTCATTAACGAATCGCTTTCCGTCACAATTTAAATACACACCTAAGCCCTGGATAGAATGCTCAGTTGTTCCATAAAACAACACGTGAACATCGTCTACATTCTCAACTGCCTCATAACCTTCAGCGGTATCCACGCCTTTCAAGTAAGTCGTAGGCCATGGCTGTGGATGACCATAGAAAGAACCGAAGCTACGGGTAAGTTCTGCACCAACCTCAACGCCCATCTTAATACCAGCACCATCCAAGTAAGGGACACATTGAGCCTGAGTAAGGTCTGCATGACGACCAATATACTTAGTGCACATTTCTTTATTGCACTGCCAGCCACCAGTTGCCAAAATAACGGCCTTAGATTTAATCAAGAACTTGCCATTTTCATCCTGACAAATAACACCATTAACAGTGCCTTTGTTATCAGTAGTCAGCTTAATTGCACGCGTGTTTAAAACGGTAGTGCCACCCATATCAGCAAAAATTTCACCGAATTGCTGCAGATACTCATCAGTAAAAGACTTTGAACCCTGTGCGGCATCACGTTTGCCGCCCATCCATAAATAGGCACTCTTGCCACCTAAAGGCTCAGTGGTTAAACCAAGGCCTGTAATCCACTCTACATATGGATCCCAGTTGTCAACAACAAACTTACCTAACACAGGATCAGTCATTGGAGACTTCGCCAAAACAGTATCCCAATCAGTACCAAAGCGAGGACCAAATGCACCAGCTGCAAAACGACTTGTACCGCCTACCTTGGCAGAAGCTTCGACCAACACAACATTTGCACCTGCTTCAGCAGCAGATACAGCTGCAGCTAAGCCACCAATACCAGCGCCAGCAACAACAACATCAGCTTCGTACCTTGTTTCAAATGCCTCTGGTTCTGCAGGAGCTGAGCATCCAACCAATGTACTCGCACCAGCAATTGCGCCCAAACCAGCTACCACGCCTGCGCCTTTAAGAAAATCCCTACGTGTCGCATCCATAGTTCCCTCTCCTTACAAAATCTGTCTAACTTCTATTCCTTGTTTATATCCAGCCTAATGGCAGGTATTACAGGTATACACACCCTGATGATGACAGCTAATGCAGGTTTCTTCAGCCAATATATCATCGCCGTCGTGCTGCTGATGACATGTGTAGCATGTAATCTCTGAATGACCCTCTGTCTTGCCAATTACATCATGAGGATTAACCATAGTCCCCTCGATATCAGTCAGCTCTGTTATATCAGCTGTCAAAGCAAGCATTTCATCATGGCTAATATCATGACATCCGCTTGTCTGACACGTGACAGTTGTCTTCTTAAGACTTAATGGCTTAGCTTTATCTGCTGTTGCATTTACATGTGCAGAAGACAATGCTGCTTCATCGTTATGACATGACGTACAGGCTGCTTGCGCATGTGCAGCGTGAAATCCCGCAGATGTTGCTTCAGAATCAAGTGAAGACTGTTGCGCAGCATGACATACCGAACAATCCATAGCCATAGACCAACCAACTTCAGTTTGAGCTGGTTCACTCTGAGCGGAACTTGATGGCGCCTCCTGTTTAGGAGCGCATCCAATAATGGTTAAGCTCAAACCCAGCGCCACAACCACCACCGTAACCATCAACGATAATTTGACTACTTTCTTTCCCATTAAAGTCTCCCCTTATTGCCTCTCGCTTGCGTACCAAACATAAGGCGCACTTTAACGACGACATTTGCGTAAAACAATTGAAGTAAAGATGTGATTTCTATGAAAACGTGGTAAGATTACGCTTGAACAGGGTTTTTACTTGATGTCACTAACGTCATATCAAGGTCTATCACTAGTCACTAGTGAGACTATGGGGGGTATATGAGCGAGCTTCTGGCGGAACCTATGACAAGCGCACGCACGTTATTAGAAAAAGCGAGAGTAGGATCAGAGAATATAAATGTCCCAATGATGTTTGGCCTTAGTTTGTGTCAACTCTGGATTTCGTTATGTTTTTTTCTGCCGCAAATTTTCCCAGAAAAGGATAACTGTGACGTCTATAGTCTCTCGCTTATCATGACTATGATTTCCCTTATTCCAGCATTTATTTGGACAAAAAAATGCGAGAACCTTCTTACTAAAAAACGTAGTGCTGTTGCATTAGCCCTCATAGCAAGTATAGGGTCGCTCATTGTCCCATTCGCAGATAATTCCACATACCCTGGCATCATCCTTCAATACTTTGCTGCCTTTCTTACGGGATTTGCAGCTGGCTGGTTTTTTATGATGTGGTATCAAGTGTACTGCCATACTAACGATCTTACAGGATTTGTTTTAAGCATTATGATCAGCAGCGTTTTGCTGTATATCTTTAGTGTTGTTGGATTTACTCCTGAAAGCAATCCCTGGATAACAGTTATCATCACCTGCGCACTTCCATTTGCGAGTATTATCTGCATGAGAAATCTAAAACTCGAAAGCGACTACATTAGTACGTACGAATTACCACATATCTCCGATGAAGCATTTAAACCTTTACTTGTTGTATGTTGCAGTATTTTTGTTGTAAGTTTTGTAAGTGAATTTACCAGAAACTTTTACCTCAATGGTACCGATCTCATTTTTTATTCAGGCAGTATCAACCTCGTATTACTGATTCTAAAAATCATTAGCTCTGGATTTATTATTGGTATTATTTTAAGCAAAAGTAATTATGTTTCTGCCATCTTTAAGAGCGCATTTATCTTGGCCATGGTTGCTGTATTGTTTATGCCCTACGCTGAAAATATCTCTAATTTATTCTATGGAATTACTAACTTCTCTGCATTTTTATTCAAATCAATCGTATTAATGATTTGCTTTAACTACTGCAGGCACTTCAGAATCGCACCGTTACTTGTATTTGCGCTCATGCGTATTGTATTCTCATTCGACCTTTTGGCTGGATACTATACATATTTACTCATGTTTTGCTTCATCCCTTTTAGCGCAAATGTTTTTGGCATCATGAGTGTATTGTTTGGCATAGCTATTATGTTTACGTATCTATTTGTATTCACGAAAAAAAACACTCTTGGCTCAGCTTATGGCCAAAACGTAGAAGAATGCGCACTTGATACCCTCAAGCAACGCTGTGATTACTTGGCCTCTTTAGGTGCCCTTACACCACGTGAATCTGAAATCCTTCTCCTTATCGCCAAAGGAAGATCAACACCACGCATTCAAGATGAACTTAATGTATCAGCGAACACCGTCAACACACATACGAGCCATATCTATTCAAAACTAAAAGTTCACTCTCGCCAAGAGCTTCATGACCTTATCGAATCCACTAATCCTACTGCATATCACTAGCACTTCGCCATTTTTCCTAAACATTAAAGAACGCATCATTTTTTTGCAATGCGTCCTTTAATGTTCATCTATACATACAAATTAGCTTACCGCTTGTCACGCAACCATAAACCAGTCTTGCCGCCATCTTTTTTGAGTAAGCGCACATCCTTAATTTCCATGCCACGATCAACAGCCTTGCACATATCATACACTGTCAAACATGCCACACTGGCAGCCGTCAAGGCTTCCATTTCAATACCAGTTTTACCTGTGACGCCGCAAGTAGTTGTAACATGAATACCCACTAAACCATCTTCACGCTCGCCTTCATAAACGGCAGTACACTCAACTTTAGACTTAGTAATCATTAATGGATGACACATAGGAATGAGCTCGCTTGTTTTTTTAGATCCCATAACACCAGCGACACGGGCACAAGCCAATACATCACCCTTAGCAGCAGTGCCAGTGGTAATCAAATCCAATGTAGAGCGCTTCATAGAGATAAAACCTTCGGCAATAGCTACACGCTCGGTATCTGGCTTCTGAGAAACATCAACCATACGTACATCGCCATTTTCAGATACATGTGTTAATTCCTGAGACATCTATATACCTTTCAATTGATTGTGATCATTCAAAGTAATTTAGCTAGATATTATCCACCGATTTGAGACATACCACGCTCAGTGCCAACGCGATCATGGTGTTCATCAGGCTTGACACCTAATACCTCCATTAATACAGCGCGTATACCCTCTGCGTCATTAGCACGGGCAGGAGTACGAATGTCATATTCTGTATCAGAAAATAAACATGGACGAATCTTACCATCAGCAGTCAAGCGAATTCTGTTGCAGGTGCTGCAGAAGTGATTGGATAGTGGAGAAATAAACCCTACGGTCCCTAATGCATTATCAAACTCATAGTATTCAGCTGGACCCCAACCGTTTGGCGTGTGCTTCTGCGCACGATATAAAGGACCAACACCAGCCTTGATGCCTTCTTCATTAATGCGAGCAAGGAGTTCATCACTTGGAACAACATCTTCTTTACCCCATCCGCAAGAGCCTAATTCTGAATCTTCACCAACTGGCATAAACTCGATAAACCTTACATGTAATGGCTTATCGATTGACATACTCGCAAAAGCAAATATATCTTGATTTAGTGAGCGAACGACAACAGAATTAATCTTTACAGGATCAAAACCCGCATCAAGCGCGGCATGGATACCATCAATAGTCTCATTAAACTTATCCCGACGAGTAATGTACTCATATTGTTTAGAATCAAGCGTATCTAAGGAAATATTCACACGAGACAGACCTGCTTCTTTGAGCTCTTGTGCCATTTTAGACAAAAGAATGCCATTAGTAGTGATAGCAACACTTTCAATACCATCAATAGCGTTTAATTCAGCAACCAAATTAGCAACACCACGACGCACCAAGGGCTCACCGCCAGTTAACCGCAAATGTTTAATACCCATCTGCGCAGCAACACGGACGATACGTACAATTTCTTCAAAAGAAAGAATGTCTTGATGGGAAAGTGCACAAACACCCTCTTCTGGCATGCAATAAATACAACGTAAATTACAGCGATCAGTCAGCGAAATACGTAGATAATCAATATCGCGACCATGCGAATCCTTCATGGCCCCCCCTTACTTTACACATTACGCAAGAAAATTCCTTACGTGTTACTTTACCCTTTATGCCTTCATCAGACTTGCACGCATAATGTATGCGTATCTCCTTACTTAGATTTATTCACCCTTCATAAAATCAAACGCTCTAGGCGTAAAATATCTTTATTGAAATACCAGATTAGCGCACCATACTTCAGAAAACATAAACTCCATAACATTATTCAATCATACATGGACTCATCTTATTTACTTATGTTAACCATAGAGAAACCGCCCCATATGTGATATTCTCAACGCAATGGCTTTTCAGGAGGAAGTACATGAATATTCAAGACATAATCAAACCTCGCGTTCGTCTCAGCTTTGGCTCATCTACCTCTAAGGGCAATTTCTCTTACGGTCCTGGCATCGCTGGCTTATGCCGCGGCGTTAATGAAGACGGCTCACTTAATCGAGCAGCCAAAGAAATGAACATGGCTTACAGCAAAGCATGGCGAATTATCAAAAATACCGAAGAGGCCATTGGTGTCGAACTTCTCGACCGCCAGGGCGCACACGGCTCTACCCTCACTGAAGAGGGGCTCGTTTTACTGGAAACATATGACCAGCTCGAACGTGAAGTAAATGAATTCGCTGAAAAACGATTATATGAACTCCTCGAAGGACGCTAAATCACTCCTACCACATACGTTGTTGACGTTTCATTGAGCCACGTAATTCGCGTGGCTCAAATTCTAATATATCATCACATTCAATCTCATCACTAATCGTAATGGCATGATGCATACATACACTCTCACACAAATGACACGCAACGCAGTCCGCAAGCCTGAATTCCAAGCATTCCAATTTCTCGATTTTAGAACGCCTAAATGCAGGGACACTTTCATCTGGCGAAGCAACCACACGACTTAATGCAGCATCAGGGCAAAAGGTTGCACAGATGCCACACATATTACACTTATCGGGATCGAAAATCAGGCTTCCCCAATGTGTAGACATAATAGTAGTACCACTTACTGGTTCTCCCAGCTCAAACAAATCTTCCATGATGTCCTCATGACGAGGCATTGACACCTGTGCTAATCGGCCATTATCACGAATACGTAACTGACTAGAAATCGACTCATGCTCTTTTTTAGCACCAATCTCATTTTCAATAGTCACTGTCAACGCCTCAGAAGCAGCCGATTTTACTGAAGCCTTCATGTCAGTAAAGAACCCACGGCGAGAGACCCCACCACGTGCGGTTACCTCATCTTCGGGTTGCGCATCTAAGGGCACCTCGCATGTACGAATAATCTCCATGGAATTATTCCATGCACATAGTAAATCGGTAATTTCGCGCTCAACTTCCTGAAAGTTTCGAGCCGCGCGCTTGAGTTTACATGTAGAACAATTCGCATCCACAATAGTAATTTTAGATGCACCCGCAACAGCAGCCTCTAAAAGCGTTGCAGTATCAATACGTGAAATACAAGGCACTTGTACAACCTTGTCTGCATGTGCCACATTATGTGCAGCAGCGCGAGCACATACTACGACAGGCTCACCATGTAGTTCTTTTACAGATGTATGTATTCTATGCTTAAGCTCTTCATACGTAGGCCTCATAAATTCAATAGCATCCGTAGGGCACACAACAGCGCATGAGCCACAAGAAAGACACTTCTGTGCTTCTATGTTTACAACATTATTTGCAACAGATATAGCCCCTGACGGACACGCATCAGCGCAACGCGTACAATTCGCATTGCGATGACGTACTTTTACACACGAGACAGGGTTAACGTGTAGAACTTTACTTTCTAAGCGCTCAAGCAGATCAGCCATACCAGCCAAAGAAGGCATTATCTATCACCATCTTCTAGAATACTTGCTTCCAAACGACGAAGCTCATCTGGTGTATTAGCGTTTGTAAAGCAACCACCACGAGGCATAGCTTCCGCAACTTCATCACGTTCAAATGGGCGCACTACGATATCATCAAAGAAATCACGCGCGCGTTGTTTATCTTGCGAAATAGCACTTTTTATAGCAGGTAAACATGTAGATACACGGTATACACCATGGAAAGGTTCATAACCGTTATTATTATGAGGTACTACGGCGTCAATTTGTTCTTGGTGCAGCACATGTGCTTCCCGTGCTAGTAGTTCCGCTGAAGCAAAAATCATATCGCACGCGACAACCGCCACCAATGGACAACTTGCAGCATTCATGGCCGTATAAAATCCAGGCAACGCACCACGCTTATCGCAAATATCACAAACAAGCCTGACCTCACAAGACAAATGTAAATCCTGGATAAAGTCAAGTTTCTCTGGCTCATTTGTTGTAACAATAAGCTCATCAGCCACTGGTGCCACGCGCTCAAGTATACGGGCCAAAAGTGGGCGACCCATAAAGCGAACAGTAGCCTTGCTTTCACCCATACGACGTGATTCTCCCCCTGCCTGCACAACGACAGACAAGCGAGGGCGAACATAGCACTCTTGCAAAAAATCGCTGACACCCATGACATCATTAATATCAAACACTCGTGCACCAAATCTCTTGGCGGCCTGAGCGACATGGCTCATATCAGTAACCACCGCAACAGGATGAATGCCTCTGCATACGCCCGTGGCACAATACTCCTCAGCTGCCTCAACATCACGAAAGTTAGCTTCACGCATCACTTCGATTACATCCAAACCACTTTGACGATACCCCTCAACAATAACCAAATCGTGATTCGGCATGCTCTTCACAACCTTATCACACTCTAAATCTTGCTCAAGAGTAGTAATGCGCGCCATTTTCCCAGATGAGATAATGACTGTATCGGACGATCCAGCTTCACGATGACGATATGAATCTTTACCTGGATAATCAACTTCAAAGCCAGGATGGCCATGGTGTTTAATTGTAGCAACATCCACGCCACGACCAACAAGCTCAGCAATCACTTTTACTAGTAATGTCGTCTTACCAGAATTATGACGTCCCACAAATGCAACCGCAGGACTTGGCTTGCGCATTAGCGCCATGAGCCACCCCTCCCAACAAAGTGTATTTCCTAGTCGGAATACACCTCTGCCTCTTCTACCAAATGCGACTTAATATGGCCAACTAGCTTAACCAATGCGTCAATAGTATTAGGGCGAATATCCGCACCAATCAAAACTTGCATCAAAGGATCACCAACAGCAACGTCACCTTCATTTAGCCATACACGTACATAATAAACTCCAGGCCATGTACGAGCTTCCTCTACAGCCTTAGCGAGACCTTCTTTATCATATGAGAATGACACATGGTCCACACAGCCGAGTGCTTCACCCTCAGCACGGGTAGCTTCATCCTCTGCACGAGCCAACTTTTTAGGAGTTGCACGTACAACACCGTGATGGAATAGATACATACCTACCTGGGAAGCCTGCTCATCCGCTTTGGCTTCAGCAAGCCATTCATCCATAGATGGAAACGTATTCTCAGCAATCATGAGAATCCTCCTTTATTGTGTAACCAGTTCGCGAAAAACTCTTTGCACATAATAAACGATAAATCCGTTTTCAAACAATATTAATGCAAGCAGAAAGCTACCATATATAAATCATATTTATATATGATTTACCATCACAACATTTTACTGCTCTTCGCGGCCACGTAAAAACTCACGCGTACGCTCATTTTGAGGGTTCTCGTACAGCTCAGCTGCAGGACCCTGCTCCACAATAACGCCGCCATCCATGAACACAATACGATCAGCAACATCTCGAGCAAACGCCATTTCATGTGTAACAATTACCATTGTCATATGCTCTGCTGCTAACCCTTTAATAACATGCAGAACTTCCTGAGTAAGCTCTGGATCTAAAGCACTTGTTGGCTCATCGAAAAACATAATATCCGGATTCATACAAAGCGCACGTGCAATACTTACACGCTGCTGTTGTCCACCTGAAAGCTCACATGGGACCTTGCTCATACTGTCAGCAAGACCCATCTTTTCGAGCAATTCGCACGCTTGTTTTTTAACTTCATCTTTATTACGCTTTTGAACATAAATTGGAGCATCCATAACATTGCGCAACACTGAGTAATGCGGAAACAAATTATAGTTCTGAAATACCAAGCCAAATTTGGACTTAGCTTGTTTAATAATCCGACTTGAACCATATACAGCTTTAGCATTTGCATCATTTTCCGCAACGCAAACTTCCCCGTATTTTAAAGATCCACTATCAAACGTCTCAAGTAGCGTAGCACAACGCAGAAGTGTGGATTTACCACCACCAGACGGACCGATAATAGCAATAACTTCGCCCTTATTGACAGACATAGAAATATCTTTTAAAACTTCATTATCGCCGAAGCTTTTCTTAATATGCTCCAAGCGCACAATGGCTGTTTTTTCTTGACACATATATATGCGCTCCTTAGTCGTGGTAATAGTTCATCTTCTTCTCAATGAAATTCAAAATGATTTCGATAATGAAGTTGAAGACCCAATAGAACAATGCTGCAATCACAAATGGCATCATGGTTACCTGTGAAGCGACCAGTGCCTTAGCTGTACTAAACATCTCAGTAACACCAATAGCAAATGCAAGTGAAGTATCTTTTACAAGCGTAATAACTTCATTACCCATTGCTGGCATAATGCGCTTTGCTACCTGAGGAAGCACAATACGGAAAAATGTCTGTACACGAGAATATCCCAATACAGTTGCTGCCTCATACTGACCACGAGGAATAGACTGAATACCACTGCGATAGATTTCAGCAAAATACGCAGCATAATTGATAATGAATGCAATGATACAGGCATTAAATTTAGACTCCGTGCTTAACTCCATGCCAAAAACATAATATGGAGCAAAATAGATGGCAAACATTTGCAACATCAAGGGCGTACCACGCATAACAGAGATATAAAAACGGGTAAGTATTGCAATAGGAACAAATTTACTTAATGGATCGCAAATCCATGCCCAACCTGGATGCTTCTCAGCAACACGGCCTAAAACCTTAAAGGGTGCAAATGTATTCATACGTCCCAACGCAACAATGACACCTAAAGGTAATGAACCAATAAGTGTCAAAAAGAAAATTTTTAAGGTCATGCCAAAGCCAGTAGCCAGCATGGCAACCATTGTTTCAATACTCACGAATCTCCTCTTTCTGACAGCAAATCGCGGACAGGTTACTGCCCGCGATTACATACACAACAAATTGTAGCGCCCATACCAGTAGTAGTAAACGTACGACGAGTAAGTTTCTTAAACTGAAATTACTTAACCAGCCAATTATCGTAAGATATGCCATACTCGCTGTACTTATCACATAAGTCCTTGATAAATCCATCATCATTCATCTGCTTCAGGGTTTGCGTTACAACCTTAGCCTGCTCAGGATTCGTTTCAGCAAATGCAACGGCGTAATGTTCATCAGAAAGTGTTTCGTTTAATACAACATACTTACCTGGCTTTGCAGCCTTTTGGAATTCAGCAATAGACAAGTCGCATGCTACAGCATCAGCTGCACCAGATTCCAGTTCCATAAAAGCAGTGTTAAATTCTGGACGAGTTTCCAAAGAACCAAATGTTTTAGCAACATCAGCCTTGTCGCCCTGTAAAACATCCCATGCTGCAGAAGCAACCTGAGTTACAACTGCCTTGCCCTGCAAATCCTTAACGGACTTAATACCGCTGTCAGTCTTAACTACAATAACTTGACCATTAAGCATATATGGATCGCTGAATGCATATTTATCTTCGCGACCCTCAAGAGTAAATCCATTCCAGATACATGTAATAGCACCAGACTTCAGAAGAGTATCTTTTGCGTCCCAATCAATAGGCTCATACTTTACAGTCCAACCATTACGGTCACACACCTCTGCCGCAAGCTCCAAGTCGAAACCCGTAAATTGACCGTCATCACCAACAAAACCATACGGTGGATATGATTGATCAAAACCTACAACGAATGTGTTTGAGTCTGCTGGTACACCAGCGTTATCTGAACTACCACATCCTACTAACATTGCCGCACATAAAATAAAAGCAGCTGTCAAACCAGCTAAAAGCTTTCCCTTCTTCATACGATCACTCAACTTTCTGAACAAACGTTACTACTTACTGTGACACTTTAGCATACTAAAGTGCTTTTGTTGATATCTAGTATAGCACAGCACTGTAGTAAAGTATCTAAAACTATTCGCTACACCCTTAAAACTACAAAAGAGACCGCTTGCGGCCTCTTTTTGACATTTCAAGACAATATTTCATTATTTAACGGATTATCGCACAATGCATTCTGATGGATTTTCGGGATCTTGATGCGTAATAGTCAATGTAAAATCCTTTATACGTCCCACAACTTCACGCATGGAATACCACAGCTGATCATCATATGTGCCTGCATCACAAGCTATCCCATAACACGTAACACCCATTCCCAGCAAAGAAAAGAGAGCACGGGGGAGGTGATATTTTTGCGTTACTACAATAGCGCTTTGGGCCCCATACACATTTGCCACACGCCACATGCTGTCATACGTTCTATATCCCGCATGGTCGCAATAAATCGCATCCTCAGGAACGCCCTGTTTAATAGCATAGTTTTTCATAGCTAAAGGCTCATTATAGGAATCTTCGCGTCCATCCCCTGTCATAACAATAACGGGCGCAAGCCCTGCAAAATAAGCGCCTATGGCACAATCCACCCTATCTTCTAATACGTCAGATAGAGTTTCGTCCGGAAGCACGCTTGCTCCAAGCACAACAATACAATCAACCTGCTGGCTGTTAGATTCCATAGCTTCGATTGTTGTCATATGCGAATATGTGTTTATTAACACAATGCCATTAACAACAGCAACCGCCACTACCACACAGGCAATGGCGGCTACTAATAATCGGACTATGAGGTTACATATGTAGCAAATTACACGAATACTAGCCTCTCATCTCTTACCTATTTAGCAACGATATTAACCAGACGACCTGGAATGACAATTTCTTTTACAACGTTTTTGCCATCGAGGGCACTTACGATTGTATCCTGCTCATGAACAACCTGCAAAATTGAAGCCTCATTTGCATCAGCAGCAACAACAACACGGGCCTTAACCTTGCCGTTAATCTGAACAGCAAGTTCCACCTCGTCAGCCTTAGCCTTCTCGGGGTCAAATTCAGGCCAAGCCTGCTCATGAACACTGTCAGTGTGACCTAAAACAGTAGTCCAGAGTTCTTCAGCCCAGTGCGGAGCAAATGGAGCGAGCAACAAGACTAATGTTTCTGCAACTTCAACATTTAACTGAGCCATAACCTTATCTGTCATACGCTCTTTAGCGCTGTTCATGCGTAAGTAATCCTGAGTTGTGTTTACCAGCTCCATCACAGCAGACAATGCTGTATTGAAGTTACTACGTTCAATATCATCAGTAACCTTGCCAATAACACGATGGCGCTCACGAGTAAGAGTCTTAACTGCCTTGTGAGCAGCATCAACCTTCGCACCCTCAGCAAACAACGTCTCAGAATCTGCCTGGCCCATCAAGTCGTAGATGGCACGCCATACACGGTTTAAAAAGCGATAAATACCGGCCAAACCGTCTTCATCCCAGTCAAGGTCCTTATCAGGTGGAGCCATGAACAAGATATATGTACGTACTGCATCGGCACCGTAGCCAATAATCATATCCTCAGGAGCAACAACGTTGCCCTTAGACTTAGACATAGTCTCACCATTAAGCTTTACCATACCTTGGCACAGCAAGTTAATGAATGGCTCATCAATGTCAGTCAAACCTTCATCACGTAAAACTTTCGTGAAGAAGCGAGAGTACAGCAAATGTAAAATAGCATGCTCGATACCGCCAATATACTGATCAACTGGCATATAACGATTTGCCTGCTCTGCAGCAAATGGTAATTGGTCGTTATGAGGATTAGTATAGCGCAAGTAATACCAGCTGGAGCACGTAAAGGTATCCATGGTATCCGTCTCACGGCGAGCAGGTTTGCCGCAACATGGACAAGTGCAATTTACAAATTCTGCATGATCGGCCAAAGTTTCACCCTTAGTGATATCCAAATCCAAGGGAAGTTCAACTGGTAAATCCTCTTCAGGAACAGGAACAATACCGCAGTCTTCACAATAAATAGCAGGAATTGGATTACCCCAATAGCGCTGACGACTAATCAACCAGTCACGTAAACGGAACTGAACAGAAAGCTTACCCTTACCTTCAGCCTGCAAATCAGCAATGATAGCGTCAACAGCTTCAGAGTGCTTACCACCCTTAAGACCAGTATATTTGCCAGACTGAACCAATACACCTTCAGCCTCAAAAGACTGCTCCCAATCGACATTCTCAAGTACAACGTCTGTTTGATCTTTTAAGGTCTCGAACAATTCGTCAGTTTCAGGAAGAATGATTGGCGTAACAGGCAAGTTGTACTTGCGGGCAAACTCAAAGTCACGCTGATCACCACAAGGCACAGCCATGACAGCACCAGTACCATAATCAGCCACAACATAATCAGCAACCCATACAGGCACCTTTTTACCGTTAATTGGATTAACAACATAACGGCCAGTAAATACACCATGCTTTTCACGATTACCCTGGGCGCGCTCAACCGCGGTAATCTTAGAAGAAGCCTCTACAAGTTCTCGTACAGCTTGCTCTTGTTCACTACCAGCAATAAGCTCCTCCAAGCGTGCATATTCAGGCGCCAAAAGAAAGAATGTACAACCGAACAAAGTATCAGGGCGAGTGGTAAAGACTGTGATTTCATCGCCTTCGATAGGGTTGCCGTCAATATCACACAAAGTAAAGTTGACTTCTGCACCTTCAGAGCGACCAATCCAATTAGCCTGCATCTGTTTTACACGCTCAGGCCAACCGTCCAAAGTGTCCAAACCATCCAATAATTCCTGAGCATAGTCGGTAATCTTGAAGTACCACTGCTCAAGCTCGCGCTTGATAACAGGCTGATGGCAGCGCCAGCAAGTACCTTCAGTAACCTGTTCGTTAGCCAAAACAGTACCGCAGGTCTCACACCAGTTGACAGGATTACTCCGACGCTCAATTAAACCTTTTTCCCACATCTTTAAAAAGATCCACTGTCCCCAGCGATAGTATTCTTTATCACACGTACGAACAGTACGATCCCAGTCATATGAAAAACCTAAACGTTTAAAGCTTGCCATCTGAGTTTCGATATTACCATATGTCCAGGTAGCTGGATGTCCATTATGCTTAATAGCGGCATTTTCAGCAGGAAGACCAAAAGCATCCCAACCCATAGGATGTAAAACGTCAAAACCGCGCATACGGGAATAACGCGCAATTACATCACCAATAGAGTAATTGCGGACATGGCCCATATGGATATCACCAGAAGGATATGGAAACATCTCAAGCACATATTTCTTAGGTTTAGAAACATCGCCGTCCATCTTATACAGCTTGGAATCCTCCCAGACTTTTTGCCAACGAGGCTCAATGTCATGAGGATTGTATTCTTTCATTGCCATAGTGGTTCTTCCTAAACAAATTGATTTTTATTCAACGCATAATGTATTGCGTACATCATGCATACGTGTAAAAACACATACGGTCCATTATAGACCGTATACTGCATAGTTTCTATGAATTATAGGAAACGATAGGATACGGTACGCACGCCCCAATCGTTACATGTTGAAAATCCAAAAGCCTTAAAAACACCTGGCTGTAAGTCGAGCGAACGAGAGCCTCCACCCATATATCCGCAGTCATTTACCACAGCAACAACCGTTTTTCCGCCATAGCTAATTTCAACAGAGCGTCCTAAATAAGATCGACAGTTAGGCCATGACATAGGAATAGCTACACCCATGGAATTATCATCGCAAACAGCACCTGTAGCAGTCCAACCTGGATTAGGAGTATACGGATCGGAAGATCCACCGTACGCAGATGCGGCACCAGTATGCCAACCCGTATCCGGATCTGCTGGAGTACTAGGTTGTGAGTCTGGAGTCGATGGACTTGATTCAACGATAGAATCATTTTCTGTATTGGTGTTCCAATTATCAGACAACGAAATATCATCAGAAGGCTTTTGCTGCTCTAATGCTTCGGATGCGCGTTTGAGCTCTTCAAGACGAGCTGCCTCTTCTGCTGCAATATCATCCTTGATTTTTTCGACCTTAGCACTAGCAGAAGCGACTATATTCTCTGCCTCAGCACGTTTATCATCAGCATCTTTTAGGCGTTTTTCTAAACTATCCCGCTCTTTATCTAACTCAGCAAGCGCCTCATCAAGTACCGCTTTTCGCTCTTTTTGATCAACAATATTACGTGCTTGAGATACCTGAATACAATTCAGATATCGCACATTAGCAATCAGTTCTGGAACACTTTTAGATTCAAGAAGTAATGTCAGCATAGATAAGCTGTCGACTTTATAGCTATAAGCAACAGAGGCGCCTAAAGCCTGCTGACCGGCAATTACAGCAGCCTGTGCATCCATAACCTCTACAAGCATTTCATCAATACGAGTTTGACTTTCAGCAATCTCTTTTTGAAGAGCTTTGTAATCCGTCGTTAACGCACTTAAGCGCTCCTCAGCCTGAGTAAGCGCGTCTTGTGCTTCAGAAAGCTCATCACCAAATGCGGGGCCAACCAAAAGGGCCCCGCACATAATAGCTACTGTCACGCATATAGAAATGCGTGAGAATATGTTTATCAAACGTCTAATAGACGTGTCTCCTATCGAATGTTACCACTCACATATGGCGTCTTATCCTTCAACAAAACGTCATGTGCGCCACCCTCAATAATAGAAGTGGAAGAAATAACGGTAAGCTTAGCCTTATCCTGAAGCTCAGGAATAGTCAAAGCACCGCAGTTGCACATGGTAGACTTAACCTTAGACAGAGTCAATTCTACATTGTCCTTTAAAGAACCAGCATAAGGAACGTATGAGTCTACGCCCTCTTCGAAGGACATCTTGGTCTTAGAACTACCAAGGTCATAACGCTGCCAGTTGCGAGCACGAGCAGAACCCTCACCCCAATATTCCTTCATGTAGTTACCATTGATATTAACCTTATTAGAAGGAGCCTCATCAAAACGTGCAAAGTAACGGCCCAACATAACAAAGTCAGAACCCATAGCCAAAGCCAAGGTGATGTGATGGTCGTATACGATACCACCGTCAGATGCGATAGGGATATATTCGCCAGTCTCTTCATACCACTCATCACGAGCAGCTGCTACTTCAATCAAAGCAGTAGCCTGACCACGACCGATACCCTTTTGCTCACGAGTAATGCAAATAGAACCGCCGCCGATACCAACCTTAATAAAGTCGGCACCACATTCAGCCAAGAAACGGAAACCCTCACGGTCAACAACGTTACCAGCGCCTACCTTTACGGAGTCACCATAATGCTCACGAATCCATGCCAAGGTGAACTTCTGCCAGTCAGAGAAACCTTCAGAAGAATCAATACACAATACATCTGCACCTGCTTCAACCAAAGCAGGTACGCGCTCTGCATAGTCGCGGGTGTTAATACCAGCGCCTACCAAGTAACGCTTTTCGTCATCTAAGAGCTCCAATGGGTTTTCTTTATGGGTGTCATAGTCCTGACGAAATACCATATAAACCAAATTGTCGTTCTCATCAACAACAGGAAGACTGTTAAGCTTATGATCCCAAATAAGGTCATTAGCCTCCTTCAAAGAAGCAGAAGCAGGAGCAGTAACAAGTTTCTCACGAGGAGTCATGAACTCGCTTACCTTGGTGTTAAGGTCCATACGAGATACACGGTAGTCACGCTCAGTTACAACACCTAACAACTTACCATTAGCGGTAGCGTCAGCGGTAACAGGCATAGTAGAGTGACCAGTCTCTTCCTTTAATGCCAAAACTTCAGCCAAAGTACTGTCGGGAGAAAGATTGGTGTCACTTACAACAAAACCAGCCTTGTATTTCTTTACACGAGCAACCATAGCTGCCTGATCTTCTACGGTCTGAGAACCGTAGATAAAGGATAAACCACCCTGGGTAGCCAATGCTACAGCCATACCGTCGTCAGAAACAGCCTGCATGATTGCAGAAACCATAGGAATGTTTAACGTAATAGCTGGAGCTTCGCCCTTTTTGAACTTAACTAAAGGAGTTTTTAAAGATACTTTTTCAGGAATACACTCTGATGAAGAGTAGCCAGGAACGAGCAGGTACTCGTTGAATGTACGTGATGGCTCGTCGAAATAGAACGCCATTGTGTTAACTCCTTAAAACGAGGTTTTAGTCTTGTTAACAGCTTATTATAACTATACAAACATTGATTTCGTTAATTTATTCATTAAATTCACGCACTAAGCCTGACTTGTCGGCAATATGCACTGTTATAGTATATGCATACCAATTCGAATCACTAAAGGAGTCGCAATGGAACGAAAAAATGTATGGCCTACATATAGCGTAAAAGAACTAGAGCAGGTCGAAGCCTTCGCACATGATTACAAGCACTTCATTAGTACCTGCAAAACTGAACGAGAGTGCACATCATTTGCTATTAAAGCCGCTCGAGACGCCGGTTATATGTCTTTAGCTGAAGCGCAAAACCTAAATCGTAAGCTCACCTGCGGCGATAAAATCTATGCCGAAAGCTACAACAAGACTATTATCTTGGTCCAGCTTGGTAAAGAGCCACTCGAAAAGGGTCTTAACATCTTGGGAGCCCATATTGACTCCCCTCGCCTCGATATTAAGCAAAATCCCGCATACGAGGCCGGTGGATTTGCCCTTTTAGACACACATTATTATGGCGGCATTAAAAAATACCAGTGGGTCACTATCCCTCTGGCCATCCATGGTGTCATTGTTAAAAAAGACGGTAGCGTCGTTGAGATTAATGTAGGCGAAGATATCACAGATCCAACCTTCTGTATCAGCGATTTATTGATTCATCTTTCTGCCGAGCAACTTAAGAAAACTGCTGCTGAGGTTATTGAAGGTGAAAGCCTTGACGTATTGGTAGGTGGTCGTCCAGCAATCGAAAATCCCGATACTGACGAAAATAACGAGTTTGAAAAGCTTATTAAGACCGAACCAGTTAAGGCACAGCTTTTAAAGATCTTAGCCGACAAGTACGAAATAGAAGAAGAAGACTTTCTGTCAAGCGAGCTTGAGGTTGTACCTGCAGGACCCGCACGCGACATGGGATTTGACACATCCATGATTTTAGGTTACGGACACGATGACCGCGTATGCGCATATCCATCCCTTATCGCTCAGCTTGATGCCAAAAACTTAAATCGTACCGGTGTCTGCATCTTGGTTGATAAAGAAGAAATTGGCAGTGTTGGTGCAACAGGGATGACATCCATGTTCTTTGAGAACACCATCGCTGAAATCATGGAACTTACCCAAGGCTTTTCTTCACTAGCGCTTCGTCGCTGCTTGGCACATTCAAACATGCTTTCAAGTGATGTCAGCGCTGGTTTTGACCCTTCATACGCTAGTGCATTTGAAACCAAAAATGCTGCGTACTTAGGACATGGCATTGTGTACAACAAGTTCACAGGCTCTCGTGGTAAGAGCGGCTCAAACGATGCTAACGCTGAATATATGGCTAAAATCCGCGATATCATGGATAAGGGAAATGTAGCGTATCAGACCGCAGAGCTTGGCCGTGTCGATATTGGTGGTGGCGGCACGATTGCCTACATTCCTGCTAAATATGGCATGAATGTAATTGACGCTGGCGTTGCTGTATTAAACATGCATGCCCCATGGGAAATTATCGACAAGGCAGACTTATACGAAGCCTATAAAGCCTACTGTGCATTTTTGACATACGCATAAGAAAGCCAAGTCACCAAAGGCAGCACACAGCAAAGGACGGCGACACTATGTGTCGCCGTCCTTTCTAGAACGCATATGAGAAATCGCACCTTTTGCACAATTTGTAGGCAAAAACTAAAAGCCAACTCGAGCGAACAGGTTTAAGTTACTCCATCACGCAAAGCATTACCGCTGCTGAGCATCCTTAATAGTTGCAGCTTCAGCCAAAAGCTCTTCTGCTAATGCAGCATCCGCGACTAAGGCAGAACGTTCTTCTTCAGTGGATACAAAATCATATGGCCACTCGGTCAAACCCTCAGTTGCATACACATTACCATAGCCTAATGCTTCCATATGAGTTACTGCTTGCTGAGCTAATGTACCATCTTCGCAGCAAAATACAATAATAGAAGCATCGTCAGACATTTCCATACCGCGCGTGTGAGCAATATCGTCAAGACCCGCTTCAGCGACAGCTTCATCGTAGAGGCAATCGCAAATAACCTCAACAGACATCCAGCCAGCACCAGGAATATGAGCCGCCTCGTATGCATCTTGATCTCGAACGTCGACCAACAGCATTTTAGGGTCGCCGTCCAACAAGTCATTTAATTCATCCATAGGAATAAACATAAGTGCACCCTTCTAACGTGTAAGCTCCACAAACGAAACATCTGTAATTGCGGTATCTATAATAGTTAATTTAATGATTGTGGGCCTACTAGCCCCCCGAGGACGAGATACCGAACCCGGACATAATACCATGTCCGCAATACCTGCATCGGACCCTACAATATGCTCAGGTATATGCGTGTGCCCATGCACCGCAACACCCACATGCGGCAATAATGAACGAGTCGCACGAATAAGTGCAGCTCTCATTTGTTGAGGCGTATGAGCCACAACAAAACGTACACCGCCAATCATGACATCAGCCACGTCGGTTACGTTTGAGCCGTATTCTGGGTAGTCATTGTTGCCTAAAACCGCCGTAACTAAACACAGTGTGGAAAGTTCCGCAAGAATCTGCGGCCCGCAAATGTCACCCGCATGAATAATATGATCACAATCCGCCAACTCAGCAAAAGCGCTTGGCGGAAGCACACCGTGAGTATCCGAAAGAATTCCTACTATCATTTAATCCTCATCCATATTGTCGCTCGAATCACTAATAAGCGACGGAGACAACCAGTCAATGTATGGACGACACAATAAGCGCGCGTCACGGTATGCTTGCACCATAGTAACAACCGTCTGTCCTTGATAATTTCCAGACTTTTGAAGCTCTACTACCAGTGCAACATCAGGGATATTGTCATCCGTTAAATTGAGCGGAAGCAACAGGTTCATACTATTAGTACGTGGGTAATAAGCAGGAACTGCTGTCTTATAGTTCCAGCGGACCTGACGTTTAGCAACAGCAATTGCCGCATTAATACTGTTAGAAATACGCACAAACAAACGTGCATCGCCCGCGATTAACTCACGAATCTTGTCATAGCGCTCCTGCAGCTGTGCTGAGTCGGAAATCTTTTCGATATCCGCTAAAAGCTCGATACACTCTTTTGACGACGCCAGCTCATCTCGCAAAAACTCCAACGGAAAGCGATCGATATTGTCTACCGCAATATGGTTAATATCGCATACAATCTGGCGATCCAAGTCAAACAGCAAGTCCTCTTTTCGCTCTAGATAGTTAGCAGGTTGCGGAAGCGGACTTAACTCACGTACCAACTGTTTGCCTAAACGACCCGTACCTGCCGTGCAAAAGCCCATAAAGTTCCATGGTTGATGTGCATCAATTTTAGGATTCGGCTCAAAACATGCATAGATGTCTTCGTAATGTTTATCCACAAGACCGGTATTAAATGCGACAAACTGTTCATCATCAGAATAACCAATCTTATCTTCCAAGGTCAGACGGTAAAACGTATAGCGAATATAGTTATACAAGATACCAAAATGACGAGGCTCAGATTCATCAATAACAGGTCCAGTGAAATCCCATGGCTCATCAAGCGCTAATTCAGCAAGCGTAGACAAAAACTCCTGCCAATCGCCCAGATACGCAAAACGCTCGAGTACTTTTCCTGGCGCAAACGAAGGTACAACCTTATGGCGACGAGGCTCAGCAGTAACTACACGTGGAGCGATAGGTGTGCCTGTTTTCTTATGCGAAGAAACTTTAACGGTTGGCTTAATAAAAGCATCTCCATCAATATGAGTTGTAGGCTGAGCAGTAAAACCTTTAATCGATTGCGCCGATGACTGAACTGCTAGCTGAATTTCCGACTGGACATCTTCTAACGGAAAATCCTTTAAAACAAAAAAACTCTGAACAACCCCGCCGACCTCTTTAACATCAAGCGTTACAAACTCTTCCATCTGCTCTAATACTTGCTTGAGTTTAGAGCAACCATACGCTTCTTTTTCAATACCTTCCTGAGCAAAGCACCAACCTAAATTTGCTAAAGGATGCTCCTCGTTACATGAAAAATTTCGTGACAGCACTTCATAAATGTGGCGTTTATCCGCCTCGGACATTGATCGCTTGTCCTTTTTGACAGCCATAAGGCCTCCTTACCAATATGGGAATGATCTTCACTTTCGACCTTGATGCCTTATATCAAACGAAAGAAGATCAGTTCCTGCCATATGAACGTTTCTATAATACCTTGAAGCCACTCAACGACATAGATAACTATATAAACTGTGCAAAATACGTTAAAAACGAATGCGAGCCATACAAAAAAATACACCATGTGATGCCAAGTTTATATTCCGTTTTGTGCCTAACACAAA
>RCNH01000016.1_pt1 | contig 90637 bp, 83 predicted proteins | sample 2041161 | NCBI WGS metagenome assembly RCNH01 (sample SAMN09708215, study PRJNA481090) | Feces metagenome, whole genome shotgun sequencing project. | biome: feces | host: Leptonychotes weddellii | place: Antarctica: Sion Island | collected 2010-03-01 | reverse complement strand
AGCATCAAAGTCGGCACAGTCGGCACGCCAGGCCCAGTCCCATTCGCAGCGGGGCACGCCGGCGGCATCCAGCAGGGTGTTGGCCACGGCCTTGTCCATGCACACGGCGCTTGCCAGCACACCGCAGCCCACATAGGGGATAGCAGCCAGCTCCAGCAGGCCCTGAACGGTGCCGTCTTCGCCGTTTTTGCCGTGAAGAACAGGGAAAACTGCATCCAGCTTGACCAGCCGGGGAGCAGATTCTTCCATCAGCCACAGGCCGTGATCGTCACGGTCGGGGCTCAGAACGCACTTGGTCAGATGAGCGGCATCCTGCTGCCAGCTGCCGTCTGCCATCTGAGCGGTGGTGCCGGTGTAAGCGTACCAGCGTCCGTCCCGGGTGATGCCGATGGGCAGCACCTGATATCCTGCATCTTCCAGCGCGCTGCGCACGGTAGAAGCACTGACACGGCTGACCTCATGTTCGCTGGAAACACCGCCGAACAAAAGGCCGATCATTTGTTTCTGCATTACCATAACCTCGGTTCTTATAGGGCTGTACAGCCCGGAATGTGGGGCACGGGACCCCGTATAGTCACAAGTATTAATATCATACCATATATATGCCGCATTTTAAAGAGAAAGCGAACCGAAAAACAAAGCGGATTTTCAGCGCAAAGCAGCAGGGGATTCTGAACAGCGGAAATGCCCTGCTGCAAAGTACAAAAAGACCGGCCGAACTATTGACGAAAGAGTCTGGATATGGTAAGATAGCAGTACCTCTTTTGCAGGTCTATTTTTTTGTGCCATTTTTTTGGCGCAGGCCTGCACACCGAGGGAGGCTAACAAAACCGTTAAATGGAGGTGCCGAAGAACATGAGAGTGAAGATCACCCTTGCCTGCACTGAGTGCAAGCAGCGCAACTACAACACCATGAAGAACAAGAAGAACAGCCCTGATCGCCTCGAGATGAAGAAGTATTGCCGCTTCTGCAAGAAGCATACTGTTCATCGCGAGACCAAGTAAGAAAGCGGGTAAGACAAAATGGCAGAAAACGTAGGCAAGAAGAAGCCCGGCTTCTTCAGCAAAGTGAAAACCTGGTTTTCTAACCGTGCGAAGTACTTCCGCGATACCAAGAGCGAAATGAAAAAGGTGGTTTGGCCCACCAAAAAGCAGGTCATCAACAACACCATCGTGGTGCTGATCGTGGTGGTCGTTTGCGCTCTGGTCATCCTGCTTCTGGATGCTCTGTTCGGATTCCTGATGAGCCTGCTGGTCCACTCGATGGCATAACGGCCGTAAGTAATAGAGCGGAGGCGTAACATGGCAGAACAAACAGAACAGGCAATGTGGTATGTGGTTCATACCTATTCCGGCTACGAAAACAAAGTAGCTACCGATCTGGAGACCATGGTGGAGAACCGTCGTCTGCAGGATCTGATCTGTGAGGTCAAGGTTCCCGTAGAGATGGTACCTGAGATCAAGAACGGCAAAGAGAAAATGGTAGAGCGCAAGCTCTTCCCCGGCTATGTACTGGTGAAGATGGTCATGACCGACGACACCTGGTATGTGGTTCGCAATACCCGCGGCGTCACCGGCTTCGTGGGTGCATCCTCTAAGCCGCTGCCTCTTTCTCAGGAAGAAGTAGACAAGCTTGGCGTGGAAACCGCTGAGCGCACGGTGGACTACCAGGTGGGCGACAATGTTGAAATTGCCGCAGGTCCGCTGGAAGGCTTCGTTGGTCTGGTGGAGAGCATCGATCTTGCCGCTGGCAAGGTTGGCGTAAAGGTCTCCATGTTTGGCCGCGAGACTCCTGCCGAGCTGGAACTGAACCAGGTAAAACCCCTTTAATTCCGGGCACGCGTAGGGTACGTGTCAATTCGTAAATCATGGTAAAAGCCGCATGCGGTTTTTATAGGGCGGGAAAACCGTTTTTCCGCCCGTGGGAGGGCCGTTTCGGCGGCCCGCTAGCTCACCACAAATTTTGGAGGTGCATTTAACAATGGCGCAGAAAGTTATTGGTTATATCAAACTGCAGATCCCGGCCGGCAAGGCAACTCCGGCTCCCCCGGTTGGCCCCGCTCTGGGTCAGCATGGCGTGAACATCATGGCGTTCACCAAGGAATTTAACGAGCGTACTCAGAAGGACATCGGCTACATCATCCCCGTGGTGATCACCGTTTACGCTGACCACTCCTTCAGCTTCATCACCAAGACTCCTCCGGCAGCAGTGCTGATCAAGAAGGCTTGCAGCATCGAATCCGGTTCCGGCGTTCCCAACAAGACCAAGGTGGCAAGCATCACCAAGGCTCAGCTGGAAGAGATCGCTAAGATCAAGATGCCCGACCTGAACGCAGCTGACATCGAGTCCGCTATCAGCATGATCGCCGGCACCTGCCGCAGCATGGGTATTACCGTTACCGAGTAATCACCGTTTGCTTAGCTTAAGTGGGAGGAAACAAATCCGATACCACCACACAGGAGGAAATTTAAGATGAAACACGGTAAGCATTACGTCGACAGCGCTAAGCTGCTCGACCGCACCAAACAGTATGAAACCGAGGAAGGCCTGAGCCTGTGCTGCCAGACCGCCAAGGCTAAGTTCGACGAGACCGTTGAGCTGCACGTTCGTCTGGGCGTTGACAGCCGTCACGCTGACCAGCAGGTTCGCGGCGCTGTTGTTCTGCCTCACGGCACTGGTAAGAACGTTCGCGTTATTGCCATCTGCAAGGGCGACGCTGCTAAGGCTGCCGAAGAAGCTGGCGCAATGATGGTTGGCGATGCCGATCTGGTTGCTAAGATCCAGAACGAAGGCTTCCTGGACTTTGACGTCCTGGTTACCACTCCCGACATGATGGGCCAGGTTGGCCGTCTGGGTAAGGTTCTGGGCCCCCGTGGCCTGATGCCCAACCCCAAGGCTGGCACCGTGACTCCCGACATTGGCAAGGCTGTTGCCGAAGCTAAGGCCGGTAAGATCGAGTACCGCCTGGACAAGCAGAACATCATCCACGTGCCCGTTGGCAAGGCCAGCTTCGGCACTGAGAAGCTGCTGGACAACGTAAACACCGTTATGGGTGCTATCGTTAAGGCTAAGCCCGCTGCTGCTAAGGGCCAGTATATCAAGAGCGTTACCGTGGCTACCACCATGGGCCCCGGCATCAAGCTGAACGGCGTTCGCTTCGGCGGCTAATTAGGGCTTGACAAACGCAAAAAACTGCGTTATACTAAATAAGCTGTTTTTAAGACAGCAGGTGCGTTACGCATAAGGGCTTTGTCCGCCTGCCGAGAAACGGGTTCTGAAACAATGTTTTTCTGCCCCTTCCCGGCTTTGTGCGGGAAGGGGCTTTTTGTATAACGAAACGAGTTTGGTTGAAACGAGGTGAAACATACAATGCCCAGTGCAAAAATCTTGAGCGAAAAGCAGGCCTACGTGGCCAGCCTGAAGGAAAAGATCGAGAACTCCGTAGCTGGCGTAATCGTTGATTACAAGGGCATCAGCGTTGCTGATGACACCAAGCTGCGTAAGGAGCTGCGCGAGGCCGGTGTTGAATACGCCGTGGTTAAGAACACCATGCTGCGTCTGGCCCTGAAGGGTACCTCTCTGGAGGGCATGAGCGACGTGCTGGAAGGCACCACCGCTATTGCCATTGCTACCGAGGACCGCATTGCTGCTGCTCGTGTTCTGTGCAAGTACGCAGACGATTCCAAGGGTAAGTTCAGCGTGAAGACCGGCTATATGGACGGTTCTGTCATGGACAAGGCCGAAGTTGAGGCTATTGCCAAGCTGCCCGGTCTGGAAGGTATGCTCTCTATGTTCGCAGGCGCCCTCACCAGCACCCTCAGCGGTCTGGCTGTGGCTATGCAGGCTTACGTGGACAAGAGCGAGGAGCCCGCTGCCTAATCTTAGCGGGAACATATTCTGGGCAATGCGCCTGATGTGCGCAGCCCACACCTAACTAAAAATTATTGGAGGTAAATACAATGGCTTCTGAGAAGATCACTGCTATTATCGACGCTGTTAAAGAGCTGAGCGTCCTGGAGCTGAAAGAGCTCATCGACACCTACTGCGAGGAGTTCGGCGTGTCCGCTGTGGCCGCTGCTGCTGCTCCTGCTGCCGGCGCTGCTGCTGCCGCTGAGGAAGAGAAGACCGAGTTTGACGTTGTTCTGGCTGACGTTGGCGCTAGCAAGATGAACGTTATCAAGACCGTTAAGGAAGTTACCGGTCTGGGCCTGAAGGAAGCTAAGGCTATGGTCGACGGCGCTCCTGCTACCCTGAAGGAAGGCGTTTCCAAGGCTGAGGCTGAGGACATGAAGAAGAAGCTGGAAGAAGCCGGCGCTAAGATCGAGCTGAAGTAAGATCTGCTGGCATCGCTAGATGTCTTTCTGAGAGGCTGCTGCCATTTGGCGGCAGCCTCTTTTTAGCTTTTATCGAAAAAACGGCGTACCTTTTTAGGAAAGGTGCGCCGTTTTTTGTAAATGAAAAGGAGCACCCGATGTTTTCCACAACGGGTGCTCCTGATGGTTGAAAAGTTGAAAGCTTATTGGGGCAGTGGAATCGGAACATCATTGAGGGTGATGCTCTTCACCTGACTCAGATCCAGCGGCAGCGTAAACAGATCACGCTCAATTACCTGATCGCCGGATGCACTGGTGCTGCTGCTCCAGAGAGTGGCCTGGCTGCCGTCTTTCAGGGTCAGCGCAATCTGCGGCGATTCAAGCACGGGCCCGCCGGTTTGGTGGCCGTACAGAGTAACGCCCAGTGCACCGATTTCCAGCTTTTCCATATCCCATCCCGGGAACGTCATCGAGTAGGGGATGGTGACGGCTTCCGCTGCATCCTCCAGCGTAAAGGCCACACTCCAGGTGCCCTGCTGTCGGTTGCTGTAAGCAGAAAGATCATAGTGCAGCCGCAGATCGTCCAGATCCACATTTTCAGGCAGCTGAATGATGTGCTCCTGAAAGCGGCTGACCATATTGTTGGGTGCAATGCTGATTTGCGGGCCAAGTTCGGCCACTGCATTGGGCAGAACCAGCTCATTGCCATCACGATCGGTTAAATAAAACGTGACATCGTTGTACAAGCCCAGCTCATCGTCGTGCAGAAGCTGGATGTGCAGATTGCCGTTTACAATGCCGGCTGCGGTGATCTGCGCCCAGGGAGCGCCGGGAAGCGGCACGCCTTCTTTGGCGGGCATGAGCACATCCAGATCCGGGGCATCCCTGCCGGGAATCAGGGATGCTTCGCCGATGGAAGAGTAGCCGTTAATCTGCGGATGCAGGTCAAGGGCGGGCTCGGGCAAGCCCAGCTGACTCAGCATGGCTCTGCCGCAGTCTGCCGGCCCCATATCCCGCTGGTATTGCCAGCCGGTCAGGAAGGTACGCAGCGTTACCGTAATCTTGCGGTTTTCAAGCTGACCGCCTTCACCGGTCAGGCAGATGGTAGCGGTGTTGCTGACCTCATCAAAGTCAATGACCTGGGCGGAGCTGAAGGTTGCACCGGACACCTGAATATGACGCAGATCCATGTCCTTGGTAACACGTCCCTGACCGGTGGTATCCTGCAGGGTCAAATAAATGGCAGCAACTTCGTGGTCGTTCAGGGCCGCAAGTACTTCCATGCGGATGCCGTTATCCACAGAAACCATGTTCACAGGCTGCAGCATGGAAAGGGTGTGTTCACCCAGCAACCCAAGCTTTTGTGCAAGACCGGGATTCTGAGCCAGTACACCCACGCCGCCTACTGTGAATACGGCAACGGCAGCAGCCACAGCCACGGCCCGTTTGAACAATACAGTGCGGGGACGGCACAGGGTTACACTGGGGCGGCACTGAGCCAGAATGGCCTGCTTTTGTTCGGCGCTCAGCGTAACATGGGCAAGTTCTGTGTCGATGGCGTTTTTTACGCTGTCGCTACAGATCTTCATGCGGGATTCCCTCCAATCTGTCTTGTAATATTGCTTTGGCCCGCCGCAGCCGCACACTGATGGTGGACTGGGGAGCGTTCAGGATCCGGGCAATCTCGTTGACGGACAGATCCTCATAATAGTGAAGCAGGATGACCTGCTTATATTTAGGCTTCAGAGCCTGTATCTCGTGGTACAAACGCCCCTGCTTATCGCAGGCGTCCGCGTTGGTCTGCGGTGCAGCAATTTCAGGATATTCATCCACAAGGGAAACACGGCGTTTCCAGGCGCTGCGCAGATAATCCTTGCAGACGTTGATTACAACCCGCATTACCCAGGCCTTTTCGGCGGCAGGAGAATCAAAATCGCGCCAGGCGCGGTAAATTTTGATGTAGGCATCCTGCACGGCATCGGCGGCAAGGTGTTCGTCACCAAGATAAACACAGCACATACGCAGCATGGTATTGCCGTACTGTTCCACCAGACGTTCCATATCTGGCAGATTGCTGGGAGATGGCAAGATTTCACGTCCTTTCAGCGTCGGCTGCGAGAACATTTTTTGTCGTCCCAGCATTTTATAAACGGATGTGAGGGCAAAAAATATTTCAAAAAGAAAAAGCCGACAGACAAATACCGCAATTTAGCAAAAAAACAGCTCAATAGAGCGCAAATTTCATGGAATATAGTGTGCTGTATTCATTGTACCACACACGCCGGGTCTGTAAAAGAGCTGCACCGCAGGGAACCGGTCCGCATAGAGTGACATGGAGACATCCAAAGAAAGGAAGAGTGTTATGAATCGCATGAAACAACAGGGCGAGGTGACGCCCGCATCGTACAGCGTACTGCAAAGGGGATCTGCCGGCCCGGATCAGGCCCAGGTGCAGACCTGGCTGAACGGTCTGAGTGCAGCAGGCGAGGATATTCCCATGCTGGCGGTGGACGGCAAATACGGCCCGGCTACCGAGAGTGCGGTGCGCAGTTTCCAGGAGTGGGCCGGTCTTACAAAGGACGGCATGGTGGGACCCAATACCTGGAATGCCATGGCGCTGGCATATCGTCAGCGCGTGGGGGATGAGCAGGTCTATCCGGGTATCCCCCTGCGCCAGGGCCAGCGGGGCGGAACGGTTGAAACGCTTCAGCAGGACCTGAATCATAAGGACAATGCAAATATTCAGGCCGATGGCCGTTTTGGACCGAATACAACCAAGGCCGTGCGGATGTTCCAGCACTGTCAGGGACTTTCGGAAGACGGCGTGGCGGGAAAACTTACCTGGCAGCGGCTGTACAATCTGTAACAGAGGAAAGGCGGGGTTTCGGCCCCGCCTTTTCAGCAGAAGACCTGCCTATGGTACTTTGAATATGGTATAATACAAAAGAATAAAATGACCCGATAAAGAGTACGATGAATCGGCAAAAACGATAAGGGGGAAGTGCAATGCTCCGCTTGCTGCTGGGAATCTCGGGAACCGGAAAATCCAGCCGGATTCTGCATGAAATCAAAGAAAGGGCCCAGCAGGGGCAGCAAAGTATCCTGATTGTGCCCGAGCAGTTTACTTCGTCCACAGAAACTGCAATCTATAATTTGCTGGGGGACGAGCTGTCAGGCTATGTAACCAGCTACAGTTTTACAAGCCTGGCCGAAGATCTGCTGGCTCAGTACGGCGGTGCGGCCATTAAAACCCTGACCCCGGCAGGCCGGGCTGTGCTGGTGCGCCGCGCGCTGGAACAGTTGGGCGATCAGGTGGTGTATTACCGCCGCCATCGGCGCAGCGCCGAATTTTGCCAGATGTGTGCCGAGGCCATTGACGAGTTCAAGAGCTCCGGTATTACGCCTGCCCGGCTGGATGAGCTGGCCCACGGTGCCGGGGTCAGTGGGGACAAGCTGGAAGAGCTGGCCGGAATTTACGCTGCCTATGAAGCGTTGCTGGCCGGCAGTGCCATGGACCCATCGGATCGGCTGGAAATGGCGGCAAAACGAATGCAGCCGGAATTTTTCAGGGATCGCGCTGTGTTCGTGGACGAATTTGATACCTTCAATGCTCCTAAAAAGCTGCTGCTGAAAGAGGTTCTCTGTGCAGCACCTCAGGTCACGGTGGCTTTGTGCTGCGATGGCCTTCAGGATGTGGATGACGGAATGGGGCTGTTCAGCGGAGCCAAGGCGGTGGCACAGGGATTGCTGCGTCTGGCCCGGGAAAACGGAGTGTCCTGTGCGGCACCGGTTGTAATGCGGCAGGATCTGCGCCATGGGCCGGGGCTTGCACAGCTGAACCTGCTGCTGGCCGGGCAGCAGCGGGAAGAAGAGGCAGACGGCCCGGCTGCGGAAGAGCTGACCCTGCTGAGCGCCGTCAGCCGCAGTCAGGAGGCAAAAGCCGTGGCGGCGCAAATTCGCCGTCTGGCTGCGCGGGGAGTGCCGTATCGGGAGATGGCAGTAATCTGCCGGCGCAGCAGTGATTATTTGCCGGTGCTGCGGTATGAGTTCCGCTTGGCGGAGATTCCCTTTTTCTGTGATGAAGCAACGACCCCGGAGCATACCGCACCGGCTCAGGCTGTGCGTGCGGCGCTGGGATTGCTGCGCTATGGTGTGAGCACCACCGGCCTGATGGGTCTGGTAAAAACCGGCTTGTGCGATCTGCCCGAAGCCCAGCAGTGTGCGCTGGAAAACTATGCCTATACCTGGAATCTCACGGCAGATGACTGGCGTGAGCCCTTTACCCGCAGCCCGGCAGGCTTTGCAGATCAGCAGAGCAAAAGCGATGAGGAGCAGCTGGCTCTGGCAGAAACTGCCCGCAGCTTTTTGCTGCCCAAGGCCCAGAACTTTTTGAAAAAGGCCCGGGGCGTGGGTGCGGATGAACTGAGCCGTCAGATTTACTTTTTACTGGCGGAGCTGGGGGCAGAAGAAGTGGTAAGCCGCATGGCAGCCCAGCTGCGTGCTCGGGGCGGCCAGGGGATTCCGGCTGCGGAGGAGCTGATACGCGAGTGGAATGTGGTCATGGACCTTCTGAACCAGATGGTTCTGCTGCTGGGCGAGGAAAAACTGGAGCCCTCGGAATACGATGATCTGTTCAGTCTGCTGCTGCGCTCCAGCGATATGGGGCATATTCCGCAAAGCCTTGACAGCGTGATTGTGACTACAGCCGGACGAATGCGTCTGGCCGGGCCGGAGTACTGCTTTGTGGTGGGTCTGGCAGAGGGCGAATTTCCTCAGGCACCGGGTGAAAACGGCCTGCTGACCCATGCGGATCGGGATGCATTGATTGCGCAGGGGGCCGAAATGCCGGATTGCTTTGAAAACCGCATGATCCGTGAACAGGTCTGCTTTTACAAGGCACTGACCGTGGCAGCCCGGGGCGTGTGGATGTCCTGGCCCGGCGGCGGAGAGGGCGGCCTGCCCTGCACCAGTGCGCTGGCACAGGTGCAGCAGGCGTTTCAGCCCAAAGCTCCGGATCTGACCACCGCGGATCTGGCTGCGACCCCCGCATCGGCACTGGACCTGATGGGTCAGATCTGGCAGCAGGATGAACAGACCGCCGCAACCCTGTGGCAGGCGCTGGAAGAATGCCCTCAGGCAGAAGGTCCGCTGGATGCAGTGCGCCGCAGTGCGCTGGCAAGGCCCTTTGAAGTGACCGATCGCGGGGCTATGGGACAGCTGCTGGGCGAGCATATGCGCATTTCTCCCAGCCGGGTGGAGCAGTATTATACCTGCCGCTTTGCCTATTTTCTGCGGTATGTGCTGGGCATTCGGCCCCGCCGCAAGGCACAGCTCACGCCGGATGTGAGCGGCAGCCTTGTACACTGGGTGCTGGAAAAAGCGCTGCTTCATACCGGCGATGGCTTTGTGAAACTGACGGAAGACGAGGTGCGTCAGCTGGCAGCCCGCCTTACCGATGAATATGTGGAAACCTATCTGCCCCAGGCCGGGGCACAGTTCAGCTATCTGATCAGCCGTTTAAAGCGCAGCGTAACGCAGCTGCTGCTGTTTATTCAGGCGGAACAAAAACAGGGGTCGTTCCGGCCGGTGGCCATGGAGCTGGGCATCGGCAGCGGGGCCGAGGATCTGCCCCCCATCACCCTGACCACACCGGATGGCCATGACATTCAGATCATCGGCCAGATCGACCGCGTGGACGCTTTGCAGGAAAGCGGTAAAACCTATCTGCGGGTGCTGGACTATAAAACCGGCGAAAAGCATTTCACTTTGCAGGATGTGTGGTGCGGGCTGGATTGTCAGATGCTGCTGTATCTTTTTGCGCTGGAGAAAAACGGGGGTTCCCGCTTTGTCCAGCCGATTCCGGCGGGCATTCTGTATCTGATGGCAGACCCTGCTCCTTCCTCGGAGAACCGGAAAAAAGCGGGCGAAGCCAAGGCTTTCAGCACCGATGGCCTGATTCTGGATGACGAAACCGTGCTCAGCGCCATGGACAGCAAGGCCAGCGGCCTGTTTGTGCCGGTGCGCTTTAAAAATGACGGTACCCCCTATGCGGCTTCGGCCCGGCATCTGGCGGGGCTGGACAAGCTGCGGCGCATTCAGGAGCATGTGGATAACCTTGTGATTCAGATGGCGGTGGGGCTGTATGCCGGGCAGATTCAGGCAGACCCGCTGTGCAAGTCCCGCAGCCAAAGCCCCTGTGCCTGGTGCGATTTCCGCAGCGTCTGCTGCCATCAGGACGGCCGCAATGAGCGCGTGGTGGACTGCCCCGCCGACCCCTTTGAATGACCACGGAAGGAGAGAATAGCATGAGCATCCAATGGACCCCGGATCAGTGGTCTGCCATCGAAGACCGGGGCGGCCAGCTGCTGGTGAGCGCCGCCGCCGGAAGCGGCAAAACCGCCGTTCTGGTGGAACGCGCGGTGCGGCTGCTGTGTGATGAGCAGCAGCCCATTCCCGCCGACCGTATGCTGATCGTTACATTTACAAAAGCCGCCGCAGCGGAGATGCGCGGCCGTATAGCGGATCGTCTGGCACAGCTGGCGGCAGAAAAGCCGGGCAGCCGCCTGATTCGCCGCCAGCGTCTGCTGCTGCAGCGGGCATCCATCTGCACCATTGACGCATTTTGTTTGCAGCTGTTGAAAAAGCATTTCAGCGCACTGGAAATTCCGCCGGAATTTGGTACTGCGGATGAAAACAGTCTGTTTGTAATGCGCCAGCAGGTACTGGCTCAGGTGTTGGAGGACGCCTACCGCGACCCGGATTTCTGTGCCTTTGCGGACCTGTATGGTAAAAGCCGCAGCGATGCCCAGGCGGGCAGCACAGTGCTGGAAGTGTATAAATTTCTGCGCAGTCTGCCGGACCCCATGGGCAAGCTGGATCAGTTCGATCAGCAATGGCAGCAGGATATTCCCTTTGCGGATACCCGCTGGGCTTCCAGCCTGCTGGCCACAGCCCGGCAAGGGGTGGACAGTGCCCTGATGCTGAACGCACAGGCCATGGAGGCCGCCCGGGAAGAGCAGGAGGTGGAAAATGCCTATCTGCCCGCACTGGAAAGCGACCGGGCTGCCCTGAAAGCTTTGCAGGAGGACATCATTGCCCGCCGCTGGGACAGCGCCTGCGACCGGGCTCAGCACCTGAAATTTGCCACGCTGGGCCGGCTGCCCAAAGGGTATGAAAGCCCCTGGGCGGCAGGTCAGGTTAAATCGCTGCGGGAAACAGTAAAGGACATCATCAATAAGCAGCTGGCACCCAATGTGTTCGTCTGCACACAGGCAGAGTTCGCACAGGATCGAGCTCAGGCTGCTCCGATGGTAGCTGCCCTCTGCCGCGCTGTGCGGGACTTTGACCGCCGCTATTTTGAAGCCAAAGTGCAGGAAAAGGTGCTGGAATTCAGCGACTTTGAGCATCTTCTGCTGCATCTCCTGCAGGATGATGCCGGAAACCGCACTCCCCTTGCGGAGGAGATCAGTCAGGGCTTTGATGCCGTCATGGTGGACGAGTATCAGGATACCAATGCCTTGCAGGATTCGCTGTATCGGTGCCTGGCAAAGCCCGACGGAAGCAATCTGTTCTTTGTGGGTGACCTGAAACAGAGTATCTATCGGTTCCGGCAGGCAGATCCCACCGTATTTCTGGATAAGCTGGACCGTTTCATGCCGCTGGGGCAGGGCTATCCCGCCCGCATTGACCTGAAAAACAACTTCCGCAGTGCGCCCGCCGTAATTGACGGAATCAACTGGTTCTTTGAGATGCTCATGGACCGGGATCTGGGCGGTGTGGAGTACGATGACAGCCAGAAGCTGTGGGCCGGTGCGCCCGGCGATTACAGCGGCGGTGTGGAGCTGCGGGTGGTTCGCACACAGGAGCGTGCGGGCGATGCGCCCATCATTGCGCGGCGCATTCGGCAGATGATGGACGAGGGCTTCCTGGTGCGCAGCAAGGACGGCTCTCAAAGGCCGGTTCAATATGAGGATTTCTGTATCCTGATGCGCACCCGCGGCAGCTTTGATGTGTACGCTGCCGCACTGGAAGCGCAGGGCATTCCGGTGTACGCAGACGTGGCACAGGATCTGATGGATGCGCCCCACATCCGGCCGCTGGCGGCGCTGCTGCGGGTGCTGGATAACCCGGCCCAGGACGTCTATCTGGCCTCGGTGATGCTCAGCCCGCTGTTCGACTTTACCCCGGATGATCTGGTGCATCTGCGCACCTTCTGCCCCAAGGGCAGCCTGTACGGTGCGGTGGCTGCCGCCCACGAAGCGGCTCAGCAGAATGGGCAGCAGAGCAAGGCCTCTGCCTTTTACGAAAAGCTGGCACAGCTGCGCCGTCTGGCCCGCACTCTGCCGGCCCGGCGATTGCTGGACGAGATTCTGGCAGGCACCGGATATCTGGCGGCTGTGGGCACACTGGAAAACGGCGAGCGCTGCCGGCAGGAGCTTCAGAGCTTTGTGGATCGCGTGGCCGAGGTGGCCGACCAGACCGGTCTGGAAGGGCTGGTGCGTCTGATGGATGCAGCAGCCGAGAACGGCGGCATGACCGGCGACAGCATGGGGCGTTCCCAGCCGGGATGTGTGTCCATAATGACTGTGCATCGCTCCAAGGGCCTGGAATTTCCGGTGGTGTTTGTGGCGGATACCAGCCACGAATTTAATTTGCAGGAGCGCCGCCGCCCGGTACTCTGCCATGCGGATCTGGGCCTTGGCCTGAAGCTGCGGGCCGAGGGCGGAATTTATCCCACGGCAGCCTATAAGGCGGTAAACGGCGTTCTGGGCGATGAGGCTCTGAGCGACGAGATGCGTGTGCTCTATGTGGCACTGACCCGCGCCCGGGATCGCCTGATCCTGACCATGGCGCAGAAGGATCTGGAGTCGGCGCTGAACCGGCTGGCTCCCTTCCTGAACGGCGATAAGCCCGAGCGTTATACCCTGATGCACGCGCAGAGCCCGGCACACTGGCTGCTGGCTGCTGCGGCCATGCATCCAAAGGCCAAGGCAATCCGGGAGTTCTGCCCGGGCCAGATTCACTGGACTGCGGATGCGCCGCCCATTGAGTTTGTGGTGGAAGAGGGGGAAGAGCAGGTGCAGCAGGTGCTGCGGGGAACCGGTCTGCCGCAGGCTCCGGCAGACCCAGGGCTGCTGGCGCAGCTGAAAGAACAGTTTGCCTGGCGTTATCCGGGCGATGCTCTGACCCGACTGCCCGCCAAGGTCAGCGTGACAGCGGTGGTGCACCGCAAAGAAGAACCGATTTTGCAGCGTCCGGCGTTCCTTTCCAAGCAGGGCCTGACTGCGGCAGAGCGGGGTACTGCGCTGCACGCCTTTTTGCAGTTTGCCGATTTTTCTGCTGCCCCGGCGGATCTTGCCACCGAAGCACAGCGGCAAAAAGATCTGGGCCTGCTGTCTGCGGATCTTGTGGATAAACTGAACTGGGCTGCACTGGAAACCTTTTTCCACAGTGAAACCTTCCGGAGAATGCAGTCTGCCGATAAGATTCTGCGGGAATATGACTTTATCACATCGCTGCCTGCCTCCCGGGTGGCGGAACCGGGCCAGGAAACCGGCGATGCCCGCATTCTGGTGCAGGGTGTGGCGGACGTGGTGCTGGTGTGGGCCGACCATGCCGAAATTCTGGACTATAAGACCGATCGCACCCGGGACGAAAACGCCCTGCGCCAGTCCTACGCCGGCCAGCTGGAGCTTTACGCACAGGCCATTTCCCGGCGGCTGGACCGGCCGGTAACCCGGTGCAGTCTGTACAGCTTTGCCATGGGAAAAGAAGTGGCAGTTCCCTTGCAGAAAATACCCGAAAACACTTGACAATACGGGGCTTACTATGATATAGTATCGTGAGTAAAGAAAGTAGCATCCGGCTAGCCGCCGTGCTCACCTTGCGGTTCAATGGGACCCGGGTCATACGGCATCCTGCATAGACAGGATGTGCTTCGTGTGCATTGCAGCGGCTGTCCGGCTTGTCGGACAGCCGCTTTTTTACAGCATTCACTGTTGATATAAGGGTTTGGAGGTGTATCCCAATCGCTACGAATAGCAAAAAGGAATTGGAAATCAATGAGGCCATCCGCGACAAAGAGGTACGTGTTGTTGGTGAAGACGGCAGCCAGCTGGGCGTGATGAGTGCCCGCGAGGCTCAGAAACTGGCCGATGAAAAGAATCTGGATCTGGTAAAGATTGCACCGCAGGCAAAGCCCCCGGTATGCAAGATTCTGGATTACGGTAAGTATCGCTTTGAGATGCAGAAAAAGGAAAAGGAAGCGAAGAAGAACCAGAAGGTCATCGAGATCAAAGAGGTTCGCCTTTCTCTGAACATTGATGTGGGCGACTTTAATACCAAGGTGGCACAGGCTCGCAAGTTCCTGGCAGCTGGTCACAAGCTGAAGGTTTCCATCCGCTTTCGTGGACGCGAGATGGCACACACCAACCTGGGTGTGGATGTGCACAAGCGGTTCGCCGCTGCCCTGCCTGAAGCCGTGGTGGACAAACAGCCCAAGCTGGAGGGACGCAGCATGCTCATGTTCATGAGTCCCGCGCCCACCAAGGACAATCAGCCTAAGTAAATATTTTTAGGAGGAAATCAAAATGCCTAAGATCAAAACTCACTCCGGTGCCAAGAAGCGCTTCAAGCTCACCAAGAACGGTCGCGTTAAGCGCGGTAAGGCTTTCCGCAGCCACATCCTGACCAAGAAGAGCACCAAGCTCAAGAGAGGCTTCCGCAAGTCCAGCTACGCTGATAAGACCAATACCGCAGCTGTAAAGCGTATGCTGCCCTACGCCTAAGTTTATAAAGGCGGACTACTGAAATATTTAACGTGACTGTAAAGGAGAAATAAACATGGCTCGTATTAAGGCTGCTACCATGACCCGTAAACGCAGAAAGAAGACTCTGAAGCTCGCTAAGGGCTTCTACGGTGCTAAGTCCAAGCACTTCAAGATGGCCAAACAGCAGGTCATGAAGAGCGGCAACTACGCATTCATCGGCCGTAAGCTGAAGAAGCGTCAGTACCGCAACCTGTGGATCACCCGCATCAACAACGCCGTTCGTCCTCTGGGCATGAACTACTCCAGCTTCATGAACGGTCTGAAGAAGAAGGGCATCGAGCTGAACCGCAAGATGCTGAGCGAGATGGCTATCAACGATCCTCAGAGCTTCGCAGCTCTGGTTGAGAGCGTTAAGAACGCCTGAGAATGAACCTACAAAGCAACGCCCGCGCGCACGTGCACGGGCGTCGCTTTTGTATTAGGCGGGTTCTGGCCGAAATGACCCCTATATCCGCAGCAAAAAGGAGCATTCATGCAAGAAGTCATCACCAGTCGTGAAAACGCAAAAATTAAATATGCCTGCAAGCTGGCACAAAGCGCAGCCTTCCGCCGATCCGAGGGATCTTTTTTAGCGGAGGGCTCAAAGCTCGTTGCAGAGCTTGCAAAAAATCTGCCTATAAAGGTAATATTATATACAGCCAAGGCGCTGGAAAAGGACCCGGCACTGGAGTCCCTCTGTCCGCAGGCTTCTTACCTGATTGAACCCCATGTGGCTGAAAAGCTGGCCGATGCCGCAACCACCCAGGGTGTATTCGCCATTTTCGGCGTGCCGGCCTGGGGTATGGAGCAGCTGCATCGCGGCGGCCATTATCTGGCACTGGAGCGGGTGCAGGACCCGGGCAACGTGGGTGCTCTTGTGCGCAGCGCTGCTGCCTTTGGCTTTGATGCTGTGATTCTGGGCCCCGGCTGCGCAAGTCCGTGGGCACCCAAGACTCTGCGGGCCAGCATGGGCGCGGCAGGCCGGATGCCGGTGCTGGAAGCGAAAAGTCTGCCCGATGCTCTCACTCATCTGCGGCAGCAGGGCGTTACGTGTCTGGCTGCGGCGCTGTACAACAGCCGGCCTTTGAGCGAAGTGCCCGGCCGATTCGACGGCGGCCTGTGCGTGGTAATCGGCAGCGAGGGCCAGGGCCTGACCGATCAGGCAGTGGCTGCGTGCGATATGAGTGTGCGTATTCCCATCACCGACAAGGTGGAAAGTCTGAACGCCGGCGTGGCGGGCAGTGTACTGCTGTGGCATTTTCGAGGTGATCTGGATTGAACCGCCAGGAACAGCTTCTGTGGCTGTGGCTGGCCGGTGTGCTGGGCTATGGCGCCGAGCACAGCGGCGAACTACTGGACCTGTATGGCGATGCGGCCGAGATATACAGGACACGCCACACAGAAGATTTCCGAGGGATTTTATCCTCAAAGCAGGTGCAGCGTCTGACAGACGATGAAAAGCTGCCGGAGGATTATCAATCGGTGCTGAGTGCCTGTGAGCGCAAAGGGGTTCGGCTGCTGTGCCTGCCGGACCCCGATTATCCCAGGCGCATTGCGCAGCTGCCGGATGCGCCGCCGGTGCTTTACTGTACCGGCAACGCTGCCGCTTTGAACGGCGGACCCTTTCTTGGCATGGTGGGCAGCCGAACCCCCAGCAGCTACGGTGTACAGGCTGCCTGGGAACTGGGCGGCCCGCTGGCAGAAGCCGGAGCGGTGATCGTCAGCGGCCTGGCTGACGGCCTGGACGGCGAAGCCCACAAGGCTGCGCTGGATGCCGGTGCACCCACGATTGGTGTGCTGGGCTGTGCCATAGATAAAACTTATCCTGCATCCCATGGCGGGCTGCGCCGTGAGATGGAAAAGCAGGGAGCCGTTATCAGCGAATACGGCCCGGGGCAGCGCAGCTATCCCAACTATTTTTTGCAGCGCAATCGCCTGATTGCAGGTCTTTCCAACGTGCTTTGCGTGCTGGAAGCCCGCAAAAAAAGCGGAACCATGAGCACTGTGCATCATGCCCAGCGCTATGGCCGCCCGGTGTATGCCGTGCCCGGCAGCGTGTTCAGCCCCATCAGTGAGGGAACCAATCAGCTGCTGGCACAGGGAATTGCAAAGCCGCTGATGCCGGACCGCACGCTGGAAAAGGCTCTGGGGCTTGATACGGGCAAAGCGAAAACCGTACCCAAAACGTCGGCTGCGCCGCCGCAGGACCCGGACCAGCAGGCTGTTTTGCAGGCCCTGCAGAAAGGTTCGATGAGCCTTGAGGACCTGCTGGATGCAACCGATCTGGGCGTCGGACAAGCCTTAACGGCGCTGACCATGCTGGAACTGGCCGGCAGAATTAAGGTGCTGGCTGGTTCGCGCTACGTTTTAAACAAATGATTCCCCCACGCCGTCCGCGGTGTAAGATGCGGCGGCGATTCCAACGCATTCCACAAAAGGAGGATCTGAATGCCTAAACTCGTGATCGTGGAGTCGCCTGCAAAGGCGAAGACCATCGGAAAATATCTGGGGCCGGACTATGTGGTTACGGCTTCCATGGGCCACGTCCGTGACCTGCCCGCAAGTCAGCTGGGCATCGACGTGGAGCATGACTACAATCCACAATATATCAACATCAAAGGCAAGGAAAAGCTGATTCGTGAGCTGAAGAGCGAAGCTAAAAAATCTGACGGCGTTCTTCTGGCCACTGACCCGGACCGTGAAGGCGAGGCAATCAGCTGGCATCTGGCCAACATTCTGGGGCTGGATGTGCACGATTCCAACCGTATTACCTTTGGTGAAATTACCAAAAAGGGCGTGATGGAGGGTATGGCCCATCCCCGCCCCATTGATACCGACCTGTTCAATGCCCAGCAGGCCCGCCGTGTGCTGGACCGTCTGGTGGGCTATAAGCTGTCACCCTTCCTGTGGCGCAAGGTGCGCCGGGGCCTGTCTGCCGGTCGAGTGCAGAGCGTGGCTGTGCGCCTGATCGTGGACCGGGAAAAAGAAATCGAAGCATTTAAGCCCGAGGAATACTGGAATCTGGATGCTCTGCTCAGCCCGCCGGCAAGTGCCCTGCAATTTACGGCACGTCTGGCTACCAATGCCGCCGGCAAAAAGGTGGTTGTGCACAACCAGCAGGAAGCCGAAGCCATTCAGGAATCCCTGAAAGGCAAGGACTATGTGGTAACCGATCTGACCCGCGGCAAGCGGAAAAAGGTGCCCACACCGCCCTTCATCACCAGTACCCTGCAGCAGGAAGCCAGCCGCCGGCTGGGCTTCACCGCTACCCGCACCATGCGTGCAGCACAGACTCTGTACGAAGGCGTGGACATTGAGGGTCATGGTACTCTGGGTCTGATCACCTATATGCGTACAGACAGCCTGCGCGTGTCGGACGAAGCGGTGGCCGGTGCCAAGGATTATATTACCCGCACCTATGGCCCGCGCTATGTCTGCAACTATAAGCGCACTTATAAGAGCAAATCCGCCACTGCGGCTCAGGATGCTCACGAAGCAATCCGTCCCAGTGTGCCCGGCCTGACCCCGGATGAGGTGGAAAAGAGCATCAGCGGCGATACTGCAAAGCTCTACCGCCTGATCTGGAGCCGCTTTATTGCCAGCCAGATGGCCGACTGTGAACAGGATACCGTGTCTGTGGCTGTCACCGCAGGCGATTATCGGTTCCGCGCCAGCGGCTATGTGATTACCTTTGAGGGCTTTGCAGCTCTGTACGAGGAAGCCACCGACGATAAGGCTAAAAAGGAAACCGCTCTGCCCCCGCTGGAGGAAGGTCAGGTGCTGACCCTGCGGGATCTGAAGGCGGAACAGAAATTCACACAGCCGCCCGCCCGCTACACCGAAGCAACGCTGATCCGCTCGCTGGAAGAAAACGGCATTGGCCGTCCTTCCACGTATGCGCCCATCATCACCACGGTGATCGACCGCGGCTACGTGGAGCGCGAACAGAAAAAACTTAAACCCACGCTGCTGGGCCGCACCATCAACGAGCTGATGATGGAGCAGTTCCCCAACATTGTGGACATCACCTTCAGTGCCGGCATGGAAAAAGAGCTGGATAAGGTGGAAAGCGGCAAGGTGGACTGGCGCACGGCCATTGATGAGTTCTATAAGGGCTTTGATGCCGCTCTGCAGCAGGCAGAGAAGAACATGGAAGGCAAAAAAATTAAGGTGCCGGACGAAGAGAGCGATGAAATCTGCGAAAAGTGCGGCCGGCGCATGGTTATCAAGACAGGACGTTATGGCAAGTTCCTGGCGTGCCCGGGCTTCCCGGAATGCACCAACACCAAGCGTCTGGTGAAAGATACCGGCGGCAAGTGCCCCAAGTGCGGCGGCCGTATGCTGGAACGCCGCAGTGCCAAGGGCCGCGTGTACTTTGGCTGCGAGGGTTATCCCAACTGTGAGTTTATGACCTGGGACGAGCCTGTAGCTGAAACCTGTCCCAAGTGCGGCTCCACCCTGTTTAAGAAGGGCGGCAAGCTGTATTGCGCCAAGGAAGACTGCGGCTTTGAAAAGCCCGTGGAAAAGGGAGGCAGCCGATGAGCAGAAAAGTAACTGTACTGGGCGCAGGTCTGGCAGGATGTGAGGCCGCTCTCTGGCTGGCCGGACAGGGTGTGCAGGTGGATTTGTATGAGCAGAAGCCTGTGCATTTCAGCCCCGCACACAAAAGCCAGGGATTTGCGGAGCTGATTTGCTCCAACAGCCTGAAAGCGGACCGTCTGGACAGCGCGGCAGGCCTGATGAAGGCCGAAATGCGCGAGCTGGGCAGCAGTCTGCTCAAGGCAGCCGACGCGACCCGCGTGGCTGCCGGCGGTGCTCTGGCGGTGGACCGTGATCAGTTCAGCCAGCTGGTAACCCAGATGGTGGAAGAGTGCCCGGGCATTACCGTGCATCGGGAAGAGGTGACCAGCATTGACACACAGCAGATCACGCTGGTGGCAACCGGCCCCCTGACCGAAGGTGCACTGGCCGAGCAGATCAACCAACTGACCGGCAATCAGCATCTGTCCTTTTACGATGCTGCTGCGCCCATCGTGACCGCCGAAAGCCTGAATATGGACCGCATTTTTGCCGCCAGCCGCTATGACCGGGGCGATGCGGACTATCTGAACTGCCCGTTTAATAAAGAGGAGTATGAGCGCTTCTGTACCGAGCTGCAGAATGCCGAGCGTGCCCCTCTGCATGAATTCGACGGGGAGCTGACCGTGTACGAGGGCTGTATGCCCATTGAGGTTATGGCCAATCGCGGTGCGGATACCATGCGTTTCGGTCCCCTGCGCCCGGTGGGTCTGCGGGACCCTCGCACCGGACACCGGCCCTGGGCCAATGTACAGCTGCGCAAGGAAAATGCCGAGAGCAGCCTGTACAATCTGGTCGGTTTCCAGACCAACCTGAAATTCGGTGAACAAAAGCGGGTGTTCGGCATGATTCCGGGCCTGGAAAATGCCGAGTTTGCCCGTTACGGCGTTATGCACCGCAATACGTTCCTGAACAGCCCCAAGCTGCTGAATCAGGATCTGTCCCTGCGGGAATATCCCAATGTGTTCTTTGCCGGGCAGATTACCGGCTTTGAGGGTTATATGGAAAGCGCCGGCTGTGCGCTTTTGGCGGCCCGCGGTATGCTGGCCCGGCTGGAAGGCAAAACCTTCGCAGCACCTCCGGCAGCCACGATGCTGGGCGCTCTGCTGCGCTATGTAACCACCGAAAACAAAGATTTCCAGCCTATGGGTGCAAACATGGGCATTCTGCCGCCCCTGGAAGAGCATATCCGGGATAAGCGGGAACGCTATATGGCAGTGGCTCAGCGGGCAATGGCCTGCATCAAAGAGTGGGAGGCGCAGCGAGTATGAAAATCATTCTGGACGCAATGGGCGGCGATAACGCCCCTGACGCAATTCTGGCCGGCGCAGCAGCGGCGGTACGGGAATACGGCGTGGAAATTCTGGCTGTGGGCGATGCCGAAGTTATGGAAAACTCGGCACGCAAACAGGGCCTGGATATGACCGGCATTGAACTGGTTCACGCCAGCGAAGTGATTACCATGGAGGATGAGCCTGCACGGGCTATCCGCCGCAAAAAGGATTCCAGCATTGTTGTGGGTCTGAATCTGCTGGCCCAGGGCAAGGGCGATGCCTTTGTCAGTGCCGGCAGCACCGGTGCTCTGCACGTGGGTGCCAGCCTTCTGGTGCGCACAATCAAGGGCGTAAAGCGCCCCGCACTGGCAACTGTCCTGCCCGGCGCAAAGCCCTTTTTGCTGCTGGACTGCGGTGCAAATGTAGAGTGCCGCCCTGCCATGCTGGAGGCATTCGGCGTGATGGGCAGCGTGTATATGCAGAAGGTCCTGAACGTGGAAAATCCCCGCGTGGGCCTGCTGAACAACGGCGCTGAGGAAACTAAGGGCACCCCTGTGTATCAGGAGGCCCACCAGCTGCTGAAGGCCAATCCGCATATTCAGTTTGTGGGCAATATCGAGCCCCGGGACATCCCGGCGGGTGCCGCCGACGTAATCGTGGCCGACGGCTTTACCGGAAACGCGGTGCTCAAGCTCACCGAAGGTCTTGCCAAGTTCTTTGGCAGTAAGATTAAGCAGATCTTTAAAAAGAATCTGCTGAGTAAAATCGCATACCTGATGGTCAAGGGCGGCGTGGAAGAATTCAAACAGAGCATGGATGCCGATGCATATGGCGGCGCACCGTTCCTGGGCGCGGCAAAGCCGGTCATCAAGGCTCACGGTTCGTCCAATGCTGTGGCCATTCAGAACGCAATTCGCCAGGCAAAGCTCTGCGCAGAGCATGACCTCTGCGGTGTGATGCAGCGAAGCCTGGCCAATGCAGTAGAGGAAGGGGAAGAATGATGCATCCGCTGGAAGAAACCATCGGCTATACATTCAAAGATCAGATGCTGCTTACCACGGCGCTGACCCATACCAGCTATGCCAATGAGAGTAAGGTGCCCGTTAAGCACAACGAGCGTTTGGAATTTCTGGGAGACAGCGTGCTGTCCATTGTGGTGGCAGACTACCTGTTCCATCAGTGCAAAAATAAACCGGAGGGCGAACTGACCCGCCTGCGCGCCAGCCTGGTGTGCGAGAGTGCCCTCTTTCAGTTTGCAAATGAGATCAATCTGGGCAGCTATCTGCTGCTGGGCAAGGGCGAAGAGCGCGGCGGCGGCCGCACCCGTCCCAGCGTAGTCAGCGATGCTTTTGAGGCCGTGATTGCCGCGCTGTATCTGGACGGCGGCATTGATGTGGCACGCAGCTTTATTCTGCCTTTCATTGCCGAGGGCAAAGCTGCTGAGGATGACTACAAAACCCGCCTGCAGGAAGTAATTCAGCAGAATCCGGAAGAGAAACTGCGTTATCAGGTAGAGGACGAAAGCGGTCCGGACCACGACAAGCACTTTGTGGTGGCCGTTTACCTGAATTCCAACTGCATGGGCCGGGGTTCCGGTCACAGCAAAAAGTCTGCAGAGCAGCACGCCGCCCGCGAGGCCCTGCGCCTGATGGGTCTGGTAAATACCGATAAAGACTAAGGGGACAACATGGTTTTAAAAGAACTGGAAATCCAGGGCTTCAAAAGCTTCCCGGACCGTACCAAAGTGCAGATCGGCCAGGGTATTACCGCTGTGGTTGGTCCCAATGGTTCGGGCAAAAGCAACATTTCAGATGCAATCCGCTGGGTGCTGGGCGAAACCAGCTCCAAGCAGCTGCGCGGTGCGGGTAAAATGGAGGACGTCATCTTCGGCGGCACCCAGACCCGCAGTGCCATGGGCTATGCCTCGGTCAAGCTGGTGGTGGACAACACCGACCGCCGCATTGAGGTGGACAGCGATCAGGTGACCATTGGCCGCAAATATTACCGCAGCGGTGAAAGCGAGTATTCCATCAACGGCCAGAATGTGCGGCTGAAAGATATCTATGAGCTGTTTCTGGATACCGGCTTGGGCCGGGACGGTTACTCCATCATCGGTCAGGGCCGTATCGCGGAGATTGTAAGCGCCAAGAGCAACGAGCGCCGGGAAATCTTTGAGGAAGCCAGCGGCATTGCCCGCTATCGCTATCGCAAAACCGAAGCAGAGCGCCGTCTGGCTGCCGCAGAGGACAATCTGGCACGTCTGCGGGATATTCTGGACGAATTGCAGGCCCGGGTGGACCCTCTGGAACGCGAGAGCCAGAAGGCGCAGCAGTTTCTGGAGTGGAGCCAGCGCCGCAAGGAGCTGGAGGTGACCCTGTGGGTACAGGATATCCAGCGTGCAAAGGATACCATGCGGGATCAGCAGCGCAAGTTTGAGGCAGCTCAGGCCCAGCATCAGGACTGTACCCGTCAGATCGAGCAGATCGACGCGGACACGGAGGACATCCGCATGGAATTGCAGGCCCTCACGGTTCAGGTGGAGCGCTGCAACAATGAAATTCGTGCCATCAGCGAAGAGATGGCCGGCAGTGACAGCCGTATTGCCGTGCTGCAGAACGATATCGGCCACAATCTGGCCAGCATCCGGGATTTGCAGACTGAGCTCACCGCCAGCACCGAGGGCAGCGAGAGTACCCGTGCGCAGATTGCCGAGCATGAGCAGCAGCTGGAACAGATCGCGGAGAAAGAGCAGCAGCTGGAAGCACGGATTCAGGGCCTTTCCCGGACACTGGAGCAGATCCAGCAGCAGAATCAGGCCAGCGGCGAGCGCCGCGGCGAGGTTACTGCCCAGCTGGCCCAGCTGACCCAGCGCCAGACCGCCAGTCAGGTGGAAGCAGCCCGTGCCCTGTCCGCAGCGGATACGGCACGTCAGCGGCTGGAAGAAGCCCAGAATCGCCAGGCAGAAAATGCAGCTTCGCAGGAAAGCCTGGAGCAGGATGCAGCGGATACCCGGCAGTATCTGCACAGCATTCTGGAAAATGTAACCCGGTTGGAAAATATCAAGAGCGGCCTGGAACTGAAGCTGAAGGGCCGCAAAGAGCAGCTGGACAAGGCAGACGATGCGGAACAGCAGATTGCCCGCAGTCTGGAAGCTGCCCGGCAGCGCCTGTCGGTGCTGAAAGATCTGGAACGCAATATGGACGGCTATCAGCACAGCGTAAAAGCTGTGATGCGCGCCGCCCAGAATCGCCGGCTGCGGGGCATCATCGGCCCGGTGAGCAGCCTGCTTACCGTACAGCACGGCTATGAAGTGGCCATTGAAACCGCTCTGGGCTATGCACTGCAGAATCTGGTGGTACAGGATGAAAACGCTGCCAAGGCGGGCATCGCTTTTCTGAAGGAAGAGCGGGCAGGCCGTGCAACCTTCCTGCCGCTGGACACCATGCAGGGCAGCCCGATGGATGAGAGCCGTCTGAGCGGCAGTGCCCGGGTGGCCAGCACACTGGTACAGTATGATCCACGCTATGAAACAGTGGTGCAGAATCTTCTGGGCCGCATCGTGGTGGTGGATGATCTGAACGAAGCGGGTCACGTAGCCCGCGACCTGCACTACCGCAACCGCATTGTAACGGCGGACGGTCAGGTAATCAACGCCGGCGGTTCCTTTACCGGCGGCAGTACCTCCCATACAGCGGGATTCTTCAGCCGCAAGCAGGAGATTGAAGACCTGAAACAGAAGATCGGCACTTTAACCAAACAGCAGGAAACGGCCCAGCAGGATACCGACCGCTGGAAGGAAGAAGTGGACGCTATTTCTGCCGAGCTCACCGCGGTGGGCAGCGAAGCCATTACCGCCGGCGGCGACCAGATCCGCGCAGAAATGGAAGTAAAGCGTTTGGAAACCGTGCTCAGCCAGACCCGCGCAGCGGGTGAGCTGCTGGCCGGCCAGCTGAAAGAACTGCAAGCACAAATTGCAGGTGAAGAGCAGAATCATCGCAATGCACAGGCTCAGGGAGAACAGCTTTCCGGCCAGATTGAGGCTATGGAAGCAGAACTGGCCCGCATCAGCGGCGATGATGACAGCTTCCTGGCTCACCGCAGCCGTCTGTCGGATGAGCTGGCACAGGCCCGTATGGACAAGCTGGCTGCCGAAAAGGATGCACAGCTGCACAAGGCCTCCATTGAAAGCCTGCAAAGCCGTACCGGCGAGCAGAGTCAGCGTGCACAGGAGATTCGCAGCAGCCTGGCGGATTTGCAGCAGCGAAACGGTGACAATCGCCGCCGTATTGAGGAGATCCGCGTATCCAAGGAACAATGTGCCGAGCGCATTGCACAAAAGGAAGAGGAAATCCGCAGTGCGGGTGAAAAGCGCATGGAAAAGGAAGGCGGCATTGCCCGGCAGAGCCAGAAGGTGCGTGCCCTTTCGGATCAGCGCGAAAAAATGGGTCAGGAAATGGCCCGTCTGGCCGAGCGCAAGGCATCGGCCGAAACGGAGTATGACCAGATCATTGCAAAGCTCTGGGACGAATATCAGCTGACCATGTCCGGGGCTCAGGCGCTCTGCGTGGAGTTTGAGAGCACGGCGGACTTGCGCCGTCAGGTGCAGGATCTGCGTATCCGCATCCGAAGCCTCGGCAACGTGAATGTGGGTGCGATTGAGGAATATCGGGAAGTGCGCCGGCGCTACGATACGCTGAATGCCCAGGTAAACGATGTGGAGAAGAGCAAGGCTGAGCTGAGCCGCATGATTACGGAGCTCAGCAGCGAAATGCGCCAGATCTTTACCCAGAGCTTCCAGCAGATCAATCGGAACTTTGACCGCATCTTCCGGGAAATGTTCGGCGGCGGCAGCGCCAGCCTGACCCTGGCGGACGAGAAAGATGTTCTGGAAAGCGGCATTGACATTCATGTAGCACCTCCGGGCAAGGTCATTAAGAATCTGGCGGCCCTGTCGGGCGGCGAGCAAAGTCTGGTGGCTATCAGCATTTACTTTGCCATTCTGGCAGTAAACCCGGCACCGTTCTGCATTCTGGATGAGATCGAAGCCGCGCTTGACGATGTAAACGTGGTGCGCTATGCCCAGTATCTGCGTCGCATTTCGGATAAAACCCAGTTCATTGTCATCACCCACCGCCGCGGCACCATGGAAGCCGCAGATGTTCTGTATGGCGTGACCATGCAGGAAGACGGCGTGTCCAAGATGCTTAAACTGGATCTGGAAAGCGTGGATGCGGCTCTGGTGTCCTGAGGTGCCGCACGAAAGGAGAAAGACCATGGGACTTTTTGGAAATAAGAAAAAACTGGACGACGGCCTTGCCAAAACCCGCACCGGTTTTTGGGGCGGTCTTTGGAATCGCATGGTGGGCAGCCAGATCGACGATGACCTGTACGACGATCTGGAAGAACAGCTGATTCTGGCAGATGTGGGCGCGGATGTGGCCATTAAGCTGGTGGATCAGCTGCGGGACGAAGTGCGTGCCCAGCACCTTAAAACCGGCGAACAGGCCATGACAGCGCTCAAGGAGCTGATTCGCCAGGAGCTGACCCCTGATAAGGAGCTGGATCTGTCCGGCCATCCGGCTGTTATTCTGGTAATCGGCGTGAACGGCGTGGGCAAGACCACCAGCATTGCAAAACTGGCACATCTGTACGCTCAGCAGGGCAAGCGGGTGCTGCTGGCCGCCGGTGATACCTTCCGCGCGGCTGCCACGGAGCAGCTGTGTGTGTGGGCCGACCGCGTGGGCGTTCCGGTGGTTAAGGCCGGCGAAGGCGCTGACCCTGCTGCTGTGATCTTTGATGCAGTGCAGTCCGCCGCAGCAAGAGGTATGGATCTGGTGATCTGCGATACCGCAGGCCGCCTGCACAATAAGAAAAATCTGATGGAAGAGCTGCGCAAGATCAGCCGCTCGGTGACCAAGGCCTGTCCCGAAGCCAGTGTGGAAACGCTGCTGGTTCTGGATGCTATCACCGGTCAGAACGCGATCAGCCAGGCGGCACAGTTTATTGATGCTGCCAGCGCCAGCGGTATCATCCTGACCAAGCTGGACGGCACTGCAAAGGGCGGCTGCGTGGTCAGCGTCAAGCAGAAGCTGGGCCTGCCGGTGCGCTTTGTGGGCGTGGGCGAGAGCATGGATGATCTGCTGGTGTTCGATGCCGCCGATTTTGCCGACGGTCTGTTCGGCAAAACCGATGACTAATCCACATTCCACAAGGAAAGGGGCCTATACACCATGTTGATCTGTGCTGCCACCGGCAATGCCGGTAAACTTAAAGAACTGCGCCGCATTCTGGAGGCTCAGGGCCATGAGGTCAAGAGCCAAAAGGAGCTGGGCATTACCCTGGAGCCGGAGGAAACCGGCACAACCTTCCGGGAAAATGCAGCCATCAAGGCGCTGGCAATCTGCCGGGCAAGCGGCCTGCCCACCGTGGCCGATGACTCCGGCCTGTCGGTGGATGCCCTGAACGGCGAACCCGGCGTTTACAGCGCCCGCTACTGCGGCCGCCACGGCGATGACGAAGCCAACAACGATAAGCTGCTGGCCGCCATGGCTCAGGTTCCGGCGGAGCGCCGTGCAGCCCACTTTACCAGTGCGGTCTGCCTGATGCTGCCCAGCGGTCAGCAGATTACCTTTATGGGCGAGTGCCCGGGCCGCATCGGAACCGAACGTCAGGGAACCAATGGCTTTGGCTATGACCCGCTGTTTATTCCGGACTTTGTGGGCGGGGCCGACGGCCTTTCCCGCACTCCTAACACACAGGGCCTGAGTTATGCCCAGCTGGAAGACTGGCAGAAAGATGCCATCAGCCATCGCGGCGCGGCCCTGCGGGAGATGAAGCGCCAGCTGCCTGCATTCCTGGCAGAGGCCGGTGTGGACGTGGATTTTACCCGCAACGAAAAAGATGACGGCGAGCGCCTGATTGACAGCGCCCGCTGACCCTACCAACTGAATTAAGAGGAGAAACAATTTATGCTGACTAGCAAACAGAGAGCTGCCCTGCGCGGATGCGCCAACACCCTGGACCCCGTCTTTCAGGTGGGCAAGGGCGATATTGACGAAACTTTGATCAAATCCACTGCCGACTGTCTGGCAGCCCGCGAGCTGATCAAGATGAAGGTTCTGGAAACCAGCATGTACACCGCCAAGGAAGCTGCTGCTATTCTGGCCGAGGCCACCGGTGCCGATGTGGTGCAGGTGATCGGCGGCAAGTTTGTGCTGTTCAAGAAGAAAAAGAAGGATTCTCAGTTTGACGATGTGCTGAAAGGCTGATAGGCAATGAAACTTTTGCTCTACGGCGGAACCTTTGATCCGCCTCACAAGGGGCATATCAATAATTTAACGGCGGCCATCGCCGCTGTTCAGCCGGACTATGTGGTGGTGATGCCGGCGGGCATTCCGCCCCATAAGGCAGCCAGCTCCACGCCAGCCGCCTATCGAATGGAGATGTGCCGGTGCTTTGAGCATCTGCATCCGCATCTGGTCATCAGCGACTGGGAAATTCGTCAGGGCGGCCGCAGCTATAGCATTGACACGGTGAATATGCTGCGCGGGGCCTGCCCTCAGGCGGAAATTTATATGTGCATCGGCAGCGATATGCTGCTCACCTTCACCGAATGGCGCAGCTGGCAGCAGCTGCTGCGCCGTGTAACGCTGGTAGTGCAGAGCCGCCAGAGCGGCGATGACGATGAGCTGGCAGCGGCCGCTCGTCAGCTGGAATGCGCCGGCGGACACATTCTGTTTGCCGGTGCACCGGCTCTGGAAATATCCAGCAGCGAAGTGCGGGCCGGCCTTGTACCCTGGCAGCAGCTGCCGCAGGAGGTACAAACAGTAGCCCGGCAACATCATTTATATGGCAGGTGACAAAAATGGATCTTGAGCAGGCGCAGCAGCTGGTTAAAAGCCGGCTGTCGGAAAAGCGGTATCAGCACACCCTGAATGTGCGGGATCAGGCGGTGCATCTGGCTCAGAAATACGGAGCAGATCCGTATAAAGCTGCACTGGCAGCCCTTTTGCATGATGCGGCAAAGGAACTGCCCCGGCAGGAATTATTGCAGATCCTTGAGGACAATGCTATAATGGCAGAGAATACGCAGGAGCATCCCGCGCCGGTGTGGCACGGACCCTGCGCGGCCATTTTGTGCAAGACACAGTGGGGTGTGGATGATCCCGAGGTGCTCAGCGCCATCGACTGCCACACCACCGGAAAACCGGGTATGTCCAAGCTGGATAAAATCATCTATCTTGCAGACATGACCAGTGCTGAGCGCAGTTATCCCGAAGTGTATGAGCTGCGGGATCTGGCCGAGGAAGATCTGGACAAGGCCATGCTTGTGGCCCTGGGTAAAAATCTGGAGTGGATGGAGGAAAGCGGTAAACCCGTGGACCCGCTCTCCAGAGAAACCTACAACGATTTGCAGCGACTCTATCATGGAGGCAAAGAATGAGTGAACAGAAACAGCCCCGTAAGCTGAATACGGCCGGGGCACGCAAAAGCGCGGCCCCGCAGCACGCAGCGCCCCGCTCATCGGTACAACGCACAGCGCCGCAGCACGCAGCGCCCCGTTCATCGGCACAGCGCACAGCGCCGCAGCACGCCGCACCCCGTTCGTCGGTACAGCGCCCGGCCCCGCAGCACGCGGCGCCCCGTTCGTCGGCACAGCGTCCGGCTCCGCAGCACGCAGCACGCCGCGGTGACTCCCGCAGAGCGCGGCCTGCACAGCGCCGCAGCAAAAAGCGCAGCGTCTGGAAACCGCTGGTGGCATGTCTGCTGGTGGTTGTACTGGGTCTGGGCGGCCTGTATTGGTACGTGGTGCACAGCATCAGTCCCGAAGGCGGCACGCCCAGCATTCCGGAGCTGATTCGCACCCCCTCTGAATTTGAGGGTGATGTGGTGAACGTGCTGGTCTGCGGCGTGGACTATGAGGAAGGCCGCGGCTATGGCGGCAACGATGCTCAGTCCAACGACGGCATGACCGATATGATTATGTACGTCAGCTTTGATGTGGCCAATAAAAAGATCAGCATGATGCAGATCCCCCGCAACGTGGTGGTGGGCGATCGGGCCCCCAACAGCAACGGCCAGATTAACTCGGTTGCCCTGGCGGGCGGCGGTGTGCCTGCTCTGGCAGAGGCCATCCACGATCAGCTCAAGCTTCCGGTGGATGAGTGGGTGACCATTGATATGGATTCGCTGCGCTCGGTTGTTGACGTGTTCGGCGGCGTGTGGGTCAATGTTCCTCATGATATTTCCTATAACGGCAGCACCATCTATCAGGGCTACCGCAAGCTGGACGGCGATGCCGCAGCCTTCTTTGTGCGTAACCGCAAGGGCCAGGGCTATGCCAACAGCGACCTGGATCGTTTGATGATGCAGCGGTATTTCTATCAGGGTCTTCTGCGGGAATTCCGCGAAATGACCATCTGGGATGCCGCAAAAATGGTGCCCGTTGCCTGCAACTACGTCAAGACCAGCATGGACACCGGCACCATCGTCAGCCTGGCAGTCAGCCTGCTCAAGGTGGACAGCGCCAACATCATGCTCTGCCGTATGCCGGTTTACACGGCGTCGCAGTACTACAACAACAACTCGGTTGTGGTGGCGGACCCTGTAGGTACAGCCGATCTGCTGAACCAGTATTTCCGCACCTACGGCACGCCGGTCAGCGCGGACGGCCTGAACCTGTTCTCCTGGCCCACCAGCGGCGCACCCTTTGACGCAAATGTGCAGTTCATGGGTCAGCTGGATACCGAGGGTCAGCAGGCTCAGCAGGATGCAGGCATTGGCCAGCTGGACTGATTCAAACCCTGTACGCCCCAAAGGGGCTGGATTACAAAAAAGGAGAAATAATATGGAGAGTAAAGATCTGGCCCTGCGCGCAGCGGCCATTCTGGACAAGAAAAAGGCTTCCAATGTAAAGGTGCTCAAGGTCCGCGACCTGACCGTGCTCACCGATTACTTTGTTATTGCCAGCGGTACCAGCAGCACGCACGTAAAGAGCCTGGCCGATGAGGTAGACTTCCAGCTGGATCACAACGACGGTGTTCAGCCCCTGCACACCGAAGGTTCCGACTCCCGCAGCTGGGTTGTGCTGGACTACGGCGAGGTGATTGTGCACGTGTTTACCCCCGAGGCCCGCGAGTTCTATGATCTGGATCATATGTGGGCAGACGGTGAGGAAATGGACATCACCGAGTATCTGGCTGCTCTGGAAGAAAGCGAAAACTGATTTCCTGTTGCACGCTGTGCCGGGCTGATCGGCTTCGGCACAGCTTTGATATGATTAGATAGTGGAGTGATAGACAAGTGAAATACGATTTTAACGCCGTTGAAAAGAAATGGCAGAAGATCTGGCAGGATGAAAAGACCTTTGCTGCCAGCACCGACTACTCCAAGCCCAAGTTCTATGCCCTGGTGGAGTTCCCGTATCCCAGCGGTCAGGGCCTGCACGTGGGCCATCCCCGCAGCTATACGGCTCTGGACATTGTAGCCCGCCAGAAGCGTCTGTCCGGCTATAATGTGCTGTATCCCATGGGCTGGGATGCTTTCGGTCTGCCCACCGAAAACTACGCTATGAAGAACCACATCCACCCCGAGGTGGTCACTGCTCAGAACGTGGCCCGCTTTAAGAGCCAGCTGCAGTCTTTGGGCCTGTCCTTTGACTGGGACCGCGAGATCAACACCACCGATCCGGAGTACTACAAGTGGACTCAGTGGATTTTCCTGCAGCTGTACAAGCACGGTCTGGCCTATAAGAAGGAAATGAACGTGAACTGGTGCACCGGCTGCAAGGTGGTTCTGGCCAACGAAGAAGTGGTCAACGGCAAGTGCGAGCGCTGCGGCAGCGAAGTGGTTCACAAGAATAAGAGCCAGTGGATGCTGCGCATCACCGCTTACGCCGATAAGCTGATTGAGGGTCTGGATGGTCTGGATTTCATCGACCGCGTGGCCACTCAGCAGAAGAACTGGATCGGCCGCTCCACCGGCGCAGAGGTCGTATTCGGCACCACGTCCGGTGCAGAACTCACTGTCTATACCACTCGCTGCGATACCCTGTTTGGCGCTACTTATATGGTTGTCAGCCCGGAACACGCTCAGGTCAAGGCCTGGCTGGAGGACGGCACGATCACCAACGGTGACGAAGTGCGCGCCTATCAGGCAGCAGCTGCCCGCAAGAGCGACTTCGAGCGCACCGAGCTGAACAAGGAAAAGACCGGCGTATGTCTGGCCGGCGTCAAGGGCATCAACCCTGTGAACGGCAAGGAGCTGCCCATCTTCATCAGCGATTACGTGCTGGCTACCTACGGCACCGGTGCAATCATGGCTGTGCCTGCTCACGACACCCGCGACTATGAGTTTGCCAAGGTGTTCAACCTGCCCATTCTGGAAGTGGTAAAGGGCAAGGAAGAGAGCCATCTGGACACCGAGGCTTTCACCGATGTTGCCACTGGCACTCTGGTGAACAGCGGCTTCCTGGACGGCCTGTCTGTGGAAGAAGCCAAGAAAAAGATGATTGCCTGGCTGGAAGAGAATAACAAGGGCCGCGCCAAGGTTAACTACAAGCTGCGCGACTGGGTGTTCAGCCGTCAGCGTTATTGGGGCGAGCCCATTCCCATGGTTTACTGTGAGAAGTGCGGCTGGCAGCCTGTGCCCGAAAGCGAGCTGCCTCTGCGTCTGCCGGACATTACCGACTTTGAGCCCGGTCCCGACGGCGAGAGCCCCCTGGCTCGTCACACCGAGTGGGTCAACACCACCTGCCCCTGCTGCGGCGGTCACGCTACCCGTGAAACCGACACCATGCCTCAGTGGGCCGGTTCCAGCTGGTACTTCCTGCGCTACATGGACCCCCACAACAGCGAGGCCCTGGCCAGCAAGGAAGCTCTGGAGTATTGGAGCCCCGTGGACTGGTACAACGGCGGTATGGAGCACACCACTCTGCATCTGCTGTACAGCCGTTTCTGGCACAAGTTCCTGTACGACATCGGTGTGGTTCCCACGCCCGAACCCTACGCCAAGCGTACCAGCCACGGTATGATTCTGGGCGAAAACGGTGAGAAGATGTCCAAGAGCCGCGGCAACGTGGTAAACCCGGATGAAGTGGTTGCACAGTACGGTGCCGATACCCTGCGTCTGTACGAGATGTTCATCGGCGACTTTGAAAAGGCCGCTCCCTGGAACACCAACTCCATCAAGGGCTGCAAGCGCTTCCTGGATCGTGTATGGAATCTGCAGGAGCGCATCCTGCCCGGCGACGGCATCCGTGCCGAACTGGAAAGCAATGTACACCGCACCATCAAAAAGGTGACCGAGGATATTGCCGCTCTGAAGCACAACACTGCAATCGCAGCCATGATGAGCCTGCTGAATGACTTTGAAGCCGCCGGCGGCTGCACTCGTGAAGAGCTGCGCATCCTGCTGGTTCTGCTGAATCCCTTTGCTCCGCACATCACGGAAGAAATCTGGCAGCAGCAGAACTACGGTGATCAGATTGCTCACACCACCTGGCCCACCTGGGACGAGGAAAAGTGTGTGGATAAGACTGTGGAAATCGCTGTGCAGGTAAATGGCAAGGTTAAGGCCCGCCTGACCGTGGCCGCTGATATTGCCGCTGCGGATGCCATTGCTGCGGCCAAGGCCGAAGAAGCCGTGGCAAATGCCATTGAGGGCAAGACCATCGCCAAGGAAATCTACATTCCCGGCCGTCTGGTCAATATTGCCGTCAAGGGCTGATTTCCCAGCTGTTTTTCGGTGGATACACCGTATATAAAAACATTTTGTGAACTATACGGAAACACTGAAAAAATGATTGACTATCAACCCGAGGTATAGTATAATTAACCTGTTGTTATCTGAACAAAAAGAAGCAACCAAATTCCTGCCTCAGGTCCAAGGGAGGGAAAGAGATGTCGGAAGTTCGTGTTAAGGACGGTGAGTCGCTGGAGAGCGCTCTGCGCCGCTTCAAGCGTTCCACTGCCCGCAGCGGTGTGCTGGCGGAAGTTCGCAAGCGCGAGGCTTATGAAAAGCCCTCCGTGCGCCGTAAGAAGAAGTCCGAAGCCGCCCGCAAGCGTAAGTATAAGTAAGCTGCGGTTCGTGTAAAGACTGAACAACATGCGTTGAAAAACGCCCAAGGCGGGCCCGTTTTGCGGGCCCGCCTTTGATTTTGCATTAGAAGGAGGGTAAGCCGGATGCTGCTGACCCCGGAATATATCTTTGCAGGTGTGAGTCATATCACGCCGGAGTTTCTGGCCGAAAAGGGGATTACGGCCCTGGCCCTGGATGTGGATAATACGCTCACTTCCCACGACAGCCAGGAGCTGCCGCCGCAGGTGGATGCCTGGCTCAGTGCCATGCACGCTGCCGGTGTGCGTATGTTCATTGTGAGCAACAATGAGCAGGAGCGGGTTGCCCCTTTTGCAGAAAGCCTGGGCCTTGAGTTTGTGGCAAAGGCTGCAAAGCCCCTGCCCGGCGGCATGAAACGCCTGCAGGAGCATTTTAAGGTGGAAAAAGAAAAGCTGGCCCTGGTGGGCGATCAGCTGTTTACAGACCGGCTGTGCGGTGCACTGTATGGGGTTCCTGTGTTCGTGGTTGAGCCCATGGCACCGGAAATCAAGTGGTTCATCAAGCTCAAGCGCGTGCTGGAAAAGCCCTTTATCCGCCGCTATTATCGGAAGGGGGGCCAGCTGCTGTGAATGTCATTCGCTTCGGAACAGCCGGTCAGAGCGAGAGCTTTAAGACCATGGGCGGCAAGTCCAGCCTGGATATCCCCGAATACACCGCAAAATTCGGCCTGAATGCCTTTGAGTACCAGTGCGGCAGAGGTGTGCGCCTTGGCACCGAAAAAGCGGTACAGATGGCCGAGAGCGCTGCTGAGCACGGCATTCTGTTCAGTGTTCATGCGCCGTATTACATCAGCATGAGCAGTCTGGAAGAGCAAAAGCGCCTGGGCAGTATTGATTACATACTGCAAAGCTGCCGCTGCGTGCGGGATCTGGGCGGCAAGCGCGTGATTTTCCATAGCGGCAGCTGTGGCAAGCAGAGTCGTGAAGAGGCCCTGCGCAAAGCAGTGGATACCATGCAGCGCGCCCAGCAGGCCGTGGACGAAGCGGGCTACAGTGATCTGGTGCTCTGTCCGGAAACCATGGGCAAGGTAGGCCAGCTGGGCACTCTGGAAGAGGTGCTTACCCTGTGCTGCGTGGATGAGCGCATCACGCCCTGCATTGATTTCGGCCACTTGAATGCCCGGGATCAGGGGGTTCTTGAGCGGGGCGGCAAGGCAGCCTATCGTGAGATTCTGGATCGTATGGCGGACCGTTTGCAGGATGAACGGGCCGGTGCCTTCCATGTGCATTTCAGCAAGATCGAGTACACCACCGGCGGCGAAAAACAGCACCTGACCTTTGCAGATACGGTGTATGGTCCTCAGTTTGAGCCGCTGCTGGATCTGGTGTATGAGCGGGGGCTGACCCCTACCTTTATCTGCGAATCTGCGGGCACTCAGGCCGAGGATGCCCGCACAATGATGCAATATTACAAGAGCCTGTAAACCCGCGCAGGAAGCCGCGTCAGGCCTATTTTGAGCTTTGCAGGGGCGGTTCCCGCAGGATGGGACGTTCAGGGCCTGTGATATGCACAAATTTTACTGCTTTTTGCCCGCTCAGGGGTTGAAAACACACCACCTTTCGGGTAAAATAACCTTTAGAGCTATAGTTAATCAGGGCATATGCTGACCTTTTTCGGCAAGACAGCCCACAATACGATATGTGGAGGATTATCAAATGATTTCTGCAGGCGAGTTCCGTAACGGTGTTACTTTTGAAGAAGACGGCAAGGTGCTCCAGGTCGTGGAGTTCCAGCACGTAAAGCCCGGCAAGGGCGCTGCTTTCGTGCGCACCAAGACCAAGAATGTGATCACCGGCGCAGTTACCGAGACCAGCTACAACCCCACCGCCAAGTTCCCCGCCGCTTACATTGAGCGCCGCGAGATGGCTTACTCCTACAACGACGGCGATCTGTACTACTTCATGGACAATGAGACCTTCGAGATGATTCCCATCAACGAGAAGGATCTGGGCGATTCCTTCCGCTTCGTTAAGGAGAACGAGGTTGTTAAGGTTCTGAGCTACAAGGGCAACATCTTCGGTATTGAGTGCCCCAACTTCGTAGTTCTGGAGGTCACCGAGACCGAGCCTGGCTTCAAGGGCAACACTGCCACCAACACTCTGAAGCCCGCTAAGCTGGAAACCGGCGCTGAGATCCGCGTACCTCTGTTCATCGACGAGGGCGAAAAGATCCGCATCGATACCCGCACCGGCGAGTATATGGAGCGCGTGAAGGAGTAATCACGACCCAACGTGTAAAAACAGCTGGGGCGGCGGCATGGCCGCCGTCCCGCTTTTTTGTATTCGGATGGGCAGTCCTGCTGCCCGGAAAGGAGCACACCATGAAACTGACTGAAAAGATCTCTTACATCAAGGGCCTGATGGAGGGCCTGGGCATCAACGATTCCAGCAACGAGGGCAAGGTTCTGCTGGCCATGCGCGATCTGCTGGAGGATCTGTGCGATACCGTGAGCGATTTGGATGACGACATGGATCAGGTCTACGAAGAGCTGGATGCCATGGACGAAGATATGGACGATCTGGAAGAAGCCGTCTACGGCGACGATGAGGACGACGAAGACGACGAAGAGGAAGACGACGAGGACGAGCAGCTTTACGAGATTGAGTGCCCCAACTGCGGCACCAAGAGCGTTGTAGACGAGGAAACCATGTTTACCGAAGAGATCTGCTGCCCCAACTGCGGCGCTTCTTTCGACATCGAGTTCACCGAGGGTGAAGAGGATGAGGAAGACGACGCTGAGGAAGAAATCGAAGAATAAAATTCGGTTTTCGGCCAAATGATAAAGAATGCCGCGGTACAGAGCCTGTAACTCTGTACCGCGGCATTTTTGTATCAGTAAATTCTGCAAAGCGGGTCAGCCCAGCGGATGCAGGGCTTCATACCGGCGGCTTACTTCGGTCCAGTTGATCAGACGGAAAATGGCGTCCACATAATCGGGCCGGCGGTTCTGGTAATCCAGGTAGTAGGCGTGTTCCCACACGTCAATGGTCATCAGGGGAACAAACTGGTTCAGATTGGGCACATCCTGGTTGGCTGTGGAGCAGATGGACAGCAGGCCCTGTGCATCGGCAACCACATAGGCCCATCCGGAACCGAAACGGCCCAGAGCGGCTTTTTTAAGCTCGCCAAGCAAGCTTTCCAAATTTCCGAAATCGCGGTCAATGGCTGTCTGCAAAGCGTCAGAAGGCTTTGTTCCGGCGTCCGGGGCGTTCAGCGTGGAAAAGTACAGCTGATGATTGTAAACACCGCCGCCGTTGTTGCGCACGGCAGTTTGTGCGGACAGGGGCAATTCGTTCTGCCGGGTAAGCAGCACCTCCAAAGACAGAGCCTGGAAGTCAGTGCAGGGTTCCAGGGCCTTATTGAGATTGTCAACATAGGCCTGCATATGCTTGTCGTGATGAAAATGCAGTGTGTCCGGACCCAACACAGGCGACAGTGCGTCATAGGAATAGGGAAGATTCTGCAGCGTAAATGGGTATGCCTGATTCATTCTGATCATCCTTTCAAGTGTTGATGGTGGTGTCAGTGCGTTCATCGTGTGCCCGCAGATGGAGCAGGTACATTTTAAATATAGCATACTTACACAGCAAAATACGCAAAATTATAAAATATATCAAAAAACAGCAGCCACAAATGCAGCTGCTGTTTTTTAATGATTCAGGTTTCGTAAATACGGGCTTATTTCTTGCCGGCTTTGGCATCCTTCAGGGCACGCTCCAGCCACATATGGCCGATTTCCAAACCGGCATACAGACCGTTTTTGCTGCTCTGCTTCAAAATGCGCTCAGGCAGGGGCTTGGTGATGTCAGTGCTCATCAGCACAACGTGTACTTTATCGGCCATTTGTATGCCGTTTTCTTCTTTGCTGCTCAGGACCTGAATGTAGATCACATAGGGATCGGTCAGGCTGCCAAAGTAAATTTCGTTGTTGCTGCGCACCAGGGGCAGGCCCTTATAAGTGAGTTTGGGGGTGAAAGCCATCTTGCAGTTCCTCCTTTAAATAAACAGGGGCACAAATGGCCCCCGGAATGTACATAACTAACTTCTATCGTTATAGTATAGCACAGATCGGGTGCGATTACAAACCTTCCTTGTCGTGGGCCTGCTTGCGGGCGTCCTGTTCATCGGTCTGATACAGGGCGATGGTCTGCACCAGGCTGCGCAATTTGGCATCCAGCTGGCTGATGCGCAGTGTCATAAAGAACTGCTTGATCAACAGCACAAAGATAATCAGCAGATACACCATGCTCATAGGGCTCTGGAATCCCAGCATATAAGAGATCCGATAGATGATCTGCGGCCAGATGCTGATGATGAGCAGTGCACCGCTGAACAGCAGCCAGAACACCGAGTCTTCAATCTGAACCTGAGATTTGCGAATGCGCCGCAGCATGAACAGCATGGTGGCCAGACTGCCGATTACCAGCAGCACACGAATAGGTAAACTGATCATATCAATTCTCTCCTTTGGGGCTGGATGCGTGTGGAGTGCGCTTGCGGAACCACTGGATCAGCAAAATGGACAGACCCATCTTGAGCATATAGGCCACGCTGCGGGTGAAGTTGAGGTAACTTTCACCGGCAATACGTTCCAGAATTTCAATTTGAACCTCTTTGACCACAGCGCCGTTCTTGATGAGATAGCTGATGGTATCCGGTTCCGGGCCGTAATTCAGATTCTGCGCAAATTCTTCCATCATGGCGCGGTTAAACAGCCGCATTCCGCTGGTGGGATCGCAGATGGCCCGCCCGGTAGTCAGACGAATCGCCCAGCTGATCAGGTAGCTGCCCACCATGCGCAGAGTTTTGGGCTTTTTTACCGTAATGAAACGGCTGCCAATGACAATATCCGCGCCGTCCTCCAGTTCCTCCAGCATTTTTGCAATGTACTGCGGCGGATGCTGTCCATCGCCGTCAAACTGCAAAACGCAGTCGTATCCATGGGCGGTGGCGTAGCGCAGACCCGTCTGGAAGGCGCCTGCCAGACCCAGATTTACCGGCAGATCAATCATATGGTAGCCATGCTCCCGGCAAAGCTCCGCCGTGCGGTCCCGGCTGCCGTCATTGACCACGATGTAGTCATATTGAGGATAGTTCTCGATCAGGTTGTCCACAACCCGCACAATGTTATCCTGTTCGTTGTAGGCGGGGATCACGATCAACAGTTTGCTCATCAGCACTTGTCTCCTTGTGTGTGTTCGGCCAGACTCAGCAGTGTCCGGGTTACAGCATCCCAGGTAAACTGCTCTTCCAGCCTTTGACCGGCTTTTTGTGCGGCGCACGCACGCCAGTCTGCGGCGGCATGGGGCAGAACACGCTCCAGCGCCTGCCGAATATGTGCCGCATCCGGTACATCCAGCTGGATGCCGTAGCTCTCGTCCGGCAGCAGCTCGTCACTGCCGCCGGTGCGGCTGGTCAAAATGGGACAGCCGCAGGCTGCGGCCTCCAAAAATGTTGTGGGAAAACCTTCTGCATAGCGGGTGGGCAGACAATATAAATCGGCCTGCGCAATCAGCTGAAGGGTATGTTCATAGGCAAGGCTGCCCAGCAGATGGACGTTCTCCGGGCAGTTCTGCCGCAGCTCGTCCATCATGGGGCCGTCACCGGCTACTGCCAATGCGGCACCGGGCACGGTCAGCCCGCGAAAGGCGTCCATCAATTCCCCCACACCCTTTTCGGGGATGATGCGCCCGGCAAAGGCAACCAGCGGCTGATCTTCGGCAAGGCCGAGTTCTTTGCGCCAGTTTCTGGCATCGGCGGCATGGGCAATGGCCCGCAGCGCAGCGGGGTCCACTGCGTTGTACAGCTGCCCGGCAGGCTCAACATGAAAGTGGCGCAGCCAGCTGCAAACAGCCCGGCTGACACCGTAAAAAGAAGCGCCGCGTTTTGCCAGAAAACGGCAGGCCCAGTGCTCGTAAGCGTGAGCAGCCCAACCCACCGGACCCCCGCCCATGGGCATATGTCCGGTGGAATGATCCACCACGATGAAGGGGATTTTGCGGCGGTGTGCCTGCTGTGCCGCGTACAGGCTCAAGGGGTAGAATCGGGTCTGCACAAGGCAGAAATCGATGGGAATGGCCCACAGTCTGGCAGCCAGAGCGCGAAATGCACTGCCGGGCTTCGGCACAGGAAAGCGCCCGTTCATGGGCAGCAGAGCCGGCAGGCGGAATACCCGGATTCCGTCGGTTTCTTCGTAGTCCGGCAGACCGGGCAGAGCGCTGGTAACAACAATCGGTGTGTGACCGGCCTGTGCCACCCGCTTTGCCAGATTATAGGTGTAGCGCTCTACGCCGCCCACTGTAGGCAGATACTGTGCGCTGAAAAAGCAGATGGTCACGAATCTGGCCTCCCTCGAATAAACTATTTGTAGAATAATAGGTGATTATTTGTTTTTGTATACAAACTCCCGCTGAATCTGGAAGCTGATCAGGAACAGCAGCACATCCACGGGAATCTTGACCAGCAGCTCGGCCACGTGCAGCAGGGGGAAGAGGTAGCGCACCAGCAGTGCACTCAGGGTCATCTGAACCGCGGCCAGACAGAAGTAACGCAAAGCGGCTTTGCCGCGGTTGGCAGTGCTTTTGAAGACCACCTTGTAGTTGATACCGAAGTTATAAGTAGCAGACAGCACACGAGCCATTACGGTAGCCCAGGTGATGTAGGCAAGGCTGCCCTTAAAGGGGTCCCGCAGCAGATGGCAGAACAGACTGAACAACAGCAGATCCACCACACTGGAAGAAAGGCTGGAGAACAGAAATTTGCCGAAAATTGAGTAAATGCGAATGGAATCCCGAATCGGGTGGAAGTGGCTGGTGGAGTTATTGTCGATGTACACGGTCTGGATGGGAATTTCCCGGATGGGAACGCCGGCATCCTTGGTGTCGATGAGCATATTGCTCTCAAACTCATATCGCTCGCCCTTCGCGGACAGCAGTGCCTTCATAAAGTTCGCAGGGATGGCACGCAGACCGGTCTGCGTATCGGTAATGGAAAGGCCCACCAGCAGCTTGAACATGGTGCGGGTGCATTTATTGCCAAAGCTGCTGCGGCCGGGCACAGTGGGGTCGTCGAAGTCGCGTACACCCAGAATCAAAGAGTCCGGGGATTCCAGCAGGGCCTTTGCGCAGTTCAAAATACACTGGGGCGTGTGCTGGCCGTCGGAATCGGCAGTTACACAGCCCGGCGCTTCCGGCCAGGTGAGCAGGCAGTAATTGAAGGCATCCTTCAATGCGCGGCCCTTGCCCAGATTCACTGCATGGCGCAGCACCGTGCAGCCATATTCGGTTTGGGCGCGGTCAAAAATGGCGCGGTAATCCGGCCCGCTGCCGTCATCCACCAGAACAATGTTCTGGATTCCTGCACGGCGCAGGTCATCCAGCAGTGCCGGCAGCTTTTCGTCCGGCTCCAGTGCAGGAATAATCACCGGAATCTGTTTGTAATCGTTCATGAAGGTTTCCTCCAAAAGACCAGGGCCCTAAAGGCCGGAATACCGCTCACAGGGGCGGGAATGAGCATAAAAATCAGCGTGCAATGATGGCCAGCATGGTATTCAGCAGGATGCCTGCATTGACCAGCGCAAAGGCCGCGGCCAGACCGCTGCCTTCTCCCTGACGCTGTGCAGGCTTTGTGCCGCGCAGCGCCAGCAGCAGCGCCGGAAGAGCCGGCAAGAAATAGCGGCCCTGCAAGCCATAAATGGTTTCGTAATAAGTAGGAGTCCAGCTGATGCAGCCCAGAACAGCCAAACCGCAGCAGGCAAGAGCTACAAGCCCCATCCACAGGCGCGGTCCGGTACCGGGCAGCTGTTCACCGGTGCCGGACATGGTGCACAGTGCCAGCAATGCGTAGCACAGCAGCACCCAGCCCCAGCTCAGATCCAGGCTGTAATAGCTCAGATTTCCGCCAACGAGGCTTTTGATGTAATGGTCTGCATTATCAATGACAGAGCGAATTACCAGCTGAGCGGTGCGGCCGGGGTTGTGCAGCATATAGCCGGGCGTAAAGCAGATGGAGTCCGGATTTACCGGGCCGCCCTGCGCATCGGGAACGGGAGCTTCGGGCGCATCAGAGGTTTCCGCCTGTGCAGAAACAGAAGCTTCCTGTACAGCCGGAACTGCCTGATTCTGCCCCAGAAAGTTTGCCAGCTGGAAGCGGGCTGCGCTCAGGAAAAAGGCAAGGCAGCACAGCGCCAGGAATCCGGCCTGCTTTGCGCGGGGCTTATGGCCCAGCCGTGCAGCCGGAATCAGCAGACAAAGCGCCGTGAGCGGCAGGTAGACGGCCTTTGCAGGAGCCAGAATCAGCCCCAGCACACACAGCGGAACCAGCTGCCGCCAGCTCAGACGCTCGTGGGGGCCGAACGCTGCATCCAGACAGAGCGCGGTATAGGCAAAGGCAATGCCCAGCAGCAGACTGTCACGGCTGAAGGAAACTGCCAGATGCAGAGTCATGGGCAGCAGTGCGGCACCCATCAATAAGGTTTTGGCAAAGGGAGCTTTTTTGACAGCCCAGGCGGTCAAAGCCACAAAGGCAGCCAGATTGAAAAGCCGGCCCAGAATAAGGCAGACTGCAAAGCCCTGTTTCAGGCAGAAGCCCAAAAATACGCCCAGAGTACTGAAAGCGTACAGCATACTGCTGTTGTCTGCCTGCAATTCATTTGCGTATTCCTGATAAGCGCCGAAGCGGTCAGGGCTGGAATGGCCCAGCTGTTCGCTCCATGCCTGCCAGGTAAATACGGTGGTGTTCTGGTCCTGTAAATCGGGAGACACGTCGCCGGGGCGGCGGAAGGTGGTTTGCAGCGGCACATCGCTCAGATGCCAGCCGTCAAAATCCAGATAGGTGGAAAGCCGTGTGGCATTGCTGAAGGCCTGATTGATATGGAACTGCTCGTCCGGCGCAGAGTAGGGGGGCAGCACCAGACAAAAAGCAAGGCCCAGTGCAGCAGCCGTGAGAGCATAGAGCTTGTGCAGATGGGCAGTGCCCTTCCAGCGGCCGGTGGCAAGCCAGAACACCAGGCAGACCACTGCAATGAGCAGCACAGCGGCAGTCCAGTAAAAACGGCTGAGGAAGCTGCCGATCTGACCTACGCTTAAAATCATGGCCAGCGTACCGGAAAGCTCGGTTCCGTCTGCACTCAGCTGGCCGGGAAGAACTGCTTTCTGGCTGCATCCCAGAGCAAGGCGGGCATCGGTCTGATAACTGGGCTCCAGAATCAGCTCATACCGGGCAGCGGTTCCGGCGGGCACAGGTCTGTCAAGGCCCAGGCCGATGTACTGACCGGGCAGGATATTGCCCATCTGGCCGATACTGCGGGCCAGCTCTTCGCCGGTTTCTGCGTTCAGCAGACGCAGCAGCAAATCACCCTGGGGCTGCCCGTTCGGGCACTGAAACACCAGAGCCAGCCCGTAAAGAGGCTGGTCGGTGGTGAAAATCTGATGCAGTTCGGTTTCCACAGCAGGGGTGGAAGCCGTGTAATCATCGCTGTATTTTTGCGAAATGCTTTTGGTCTGAGCCGGCAGAACCTTTACCCACCAGACCGCAAAAAAGGTCACAATAAGCGCAGCTGCCAGTGCAGCGCACAGCAGCGCACGCCGATATTTTTGCCAGAAGGCCGTAAGGGCTTGCATCGGCCCGGGCCACCTCCTTTATAGGAAAATCTTATTTTGCGAAGGTTGCACCGTCCAGCGAAATTGCAGGGAAGTCATCTTCGGCACAGTAGGGATCAATCTGGGAAACACTTTCATCCATATCCAGCCAGGCGCGGGCCTGTGCCAGATCAAGACCGTCGTCAATGTCCACGCTGGTGCGCTTATCCAGAATATAGCGATACGGATGAGAGCCGTGGAAATACTTCCACTCGATCATCTTGGCGCGGGGAGCCAGCAGAATACCATCGGTAACAATGTACAGCGGCGGAAGCTGCTGACTGGGCACGTGCTTTACGCCCAGCTCGTAGTTCAGGGGGCCGTTGTCATCCCACAGGTAGCGTTTGATCATCTCCATGGAAACCAGAGAATCATAGCCCTGCTCCAATGCCTGATAGTACAGGGAAATAGCCTGGCGGTAGTGCTTGGGAAATACCAGCGGAGCAGTGCAGGTGGCCCACAGAATGTGATCGCCGGGCACATTTTCGCACACATGAGCAACCACTTCGCCAAAGGTTTTGGTTTTTTCATCACAGAATTCCGGGGCACGCTTGTGGGTGCCCACACCCTGACTCTGCGCCATTGCAAGCATCAGGTCAGAGTCACTGGAAACCACAATGTTGTCGATCTCCTTCACCTGCTTGAGGTGATTGATCTTGTTCACCAGCAGGTTGGTGCCTGCAAAGGGGGCCACGTTTTTGTTTTTCAGCCGGCGGCTGCCCTGACGCACAGGGATAACGGCAGTGATACTCATAGAGCAATCAATCCTTTCTGTTCAGAAATCATAAAACAGGCACCCTGCCCGAAGCACGGTGACGTGTTATAAATTCAGATAGGGTTCCAGGCCGCTGTCCGGCAGGTCAATGATTTCATCGGCGCAGCGCAGATTGCGAATGGAGTGGGTACCCAACCCAACGGCCCGGTCAAAGCGCACATCAAAGCAGTAATCCAGTAATTCACTGGGCATGAAACGATCCAGCACAACCGCATCAGGAAAGAGCACGGTGTAATCCGTGGTGTCGCGGGGATGGGTTTTGATATACAGCTGGTGGCCTGCTGCGTACTTTGCTACAAGATCCCGGCAGAGCCGGTTCTGAGCCTCCTGCGTTTTCAGCATTCCGTCCACATAGTAGCTGCGGGGCAGAAACAGGCAGGTGGGATGCTTCAGCGGCGGAAGCTCCTGCTGGATAAAGATGCTTCGCACGGTGGCCATCTGCTGGCAGTCAAAGCTTTTCAATGCGGCAAACAGATCAAATTCACGCTGACGCTCGGGCCAGTAAAGTGCGGTCTGTTTGCTGGCTACCTCCACAACGGCGGTATTCCGATAGGCACCCCAGTAAAGGTAGCCTTTTCCCGAAGTACGGCGCTGGGCATACCCTTTTTCGGCGGCCTGATCTTCAATCAAATGATTGTATTTGCGCAGGTAATCATACGTGTCTTCGCCTAAAGTATAGGCGGCATCCAGATCCTGCAAATAGCGGCCCAGCGAGGACCAGTCGTTGTAAATGCAGATTTCGGCCCAGCTGTCCGGGTTCAGGCAGAAACCGGCCTTTTCAATCGCGTGCTTTTGCAGCGAGTGCAGAAAAAGGCCGCGCCAGCCGGTGAATACCGGTGTCGGCCAATGTTTGTCCTGCGGCAGCATAACCTGCTGGCACAGGCCGCTGGCCTTTAGGCGCCGGCCCAGACCTTCGCGGCCGGGCAGATCCTCAGAAAGGCAGAAAACAGCAGAATGGGGCTGCACCAGTATTTTTGCAGCGGATACCAATACCTGATAGGGGGTATGGCAGATGTATAAGACGGGCTTATCCATGGCTTACTCCTCCAGCTTGACGGGCGGGAAAAAGATACGGCCCCAGCCGTTGGCCCACTCCGGCACAGACAGATCGGTGTTGGCCACTTCAAAGTGGAATTCCACACTGGGCTTATCCAGACACACAGCCTGACCCAGTACACCTTCAAATACATCCAGATAGAAATAGTACTGCCCTTCGCCCAGAAGGCTGGGGTCAAAGGTGAAGGTTGTGGTATAAACCTGACCGGGCACGGCTTCGCCCAGATTGACCGGCTGAGTAATGCCCACAGGGCTGCCGTCGCGGTAATGCAGATTCAGCTTGAGGTGCACACCGCTGAAAGGCTCCTGCACCTCCCACTTGATGCGGATGCGCATGGGCTCGGTATTATTAAAAACACTGCTTTCCTTGTCGGGGAAGGTGAGCTCCAGCAGCTTCAGACGGGTGCCGGCACCCGGAGTCTGGCGGCCGAGTCTGGTCAGATCGTAGTGTGTTACGTTGACATCGGTGGTGTCCATATAGATGGCAATGGCTTTTTCCACATCGCCGTCAAAGATCACCTTGCCCTTGTCCAGCACAATGCAGCGGGTACACAGCTGCCGGATGGTGCTCATGTTGTGGCTGACGTACAGAACAGTGCGGCCTTCCTGACCGGCCACATCACTCATTTTAGACAGACACTTTTGCTGGAACTTCATATCACCCACGGCCAGAACTTCGTCCATAACCATAATTTCGCTGTCCAGATGAGCGGCCACAGCAAAGGCCAGCTTTACGAACATACCGCTGGAATAGCGCTTTACCGGGGTGTCAATGAAATCGCCGCACTCGGAAAATTCAATGATCTGGTCAATTTTGGCATCTACTTCTGCCTTGGTCATGCCCAGAATGGCACCGTTCATATAAATGTTTTCGCGGCCGGTCATCTCCTGATTGAAGCCGGTGCCCACTTCCAGCATACTGGCAACACGGCCATTCAGACGGATTTCGCCCTCGGTGGGGGCGGTAATACGGCTCAGAATCTTCAAAAGGGTAGATTTGCCTGCACCGTTGCGGCCGATGATGCCCAGAGCTTCGCCCTGATATACGGTAAGGTCAACGCCGTTCAGTGCCATAAAGGTGGTGCCGAAAAGCCGGGTGTCCGTGCCGATTTTCAGGTTAGGATCTTCCTTGCCGCGGACTCTGGCCCACCAGCTTTGCAGATCAGCCGTCAGGGTGCCGCCGCCGATCTGGCCCAGTTTGTATCGTTTTTTCAGGCCCTTAACCTGGATTGCCGGGATGGGGGCCGCATCATTTCGATTCATGCTGTACAAGCCTCCAATCAAACAGTATCCATAAAGGTCTTTTCAATGTGGCTGAAAAGCACCACACCGATTGCCAGCAGTATCAGGGTGATTACACCGCTGATGGCCAGCGAGCCGGCGCTGACGGTGCCCTGCCCCAGAGTGGCCAGGCGGAACAGCTCCACCGGAGCGGTCATGGGGTTAATGGACACCAGAAATGCCAGGCGGGGAGATTCGGCCAGGGTATCCATGGAGTAAACCACGGGTGTAGCGTACATCCACAGCTGAACGCCGAAGGTCACGGCAATGGCAAGGTCGCGGTACTTGGTGGTCAGGCTGCTCACAATAATGCCCACACCCAGACCCAGCAGCATAACCTGCAGCATCATCAGGGGCATGGCCCAGAACCAGGCGGTCAGATGAACACTGCCCGGCTGGGTGATGGCGAAAAAGATCCAGAAGCAGGCGTACATGGCAGCCTGAATCAAAAAGTTCAGCAGACTGGTAACCACCTGGCTGACGGGCATGGCAAGCCGTGGAAAGTATACCTTGCCGAATACACCGGCATTGGCCACAAAGGTATTGGCCGTATTGTTTACGCAGCTGGCAAAAAAGGTCCACACCGTGTTGCCGGCCATGTAAAAGAGAAAGCTGGGTACACCGTCGCTGTTCATGCCGGCAATGCCGGTGAACACGATGTTGAAAATGATGGTGGTCATCAGCGGATTCAGCAAAATCCAGGCGGGACCCAGAATGGTCTGCTTATAAAGCACGGTAAAGTTGCGCTTAACAAACATGACAACCAGGTCACGATATTGCCACAGCTCTTTCAGATCGATGTCCATCCAGCCGGTTCGGGGACGGATCACAGTAGTCCATTGCGGTTCAGTATTCGTCATAACAAAAGAGTCCTTTACTGTTGTGATGAAGCGTGTACATCATCTGGCAGAGTACAGCCAAACAGTGTACGCGGAAATATGTTTATATCTTATCTATTTTACCATGAACTGCGGATATTGAGAAGTGAAATTGCGAAAAGTGGCGCTCAGATACTGGGGCTTTGGGGCCAGATCCGGCGGTGAATTCCGTAGCCCAGCCAGTAGCATTGGTAATAGTGTGCCGGGTTTTGCTCATTCCAGTCTCCCAAAAGGCGAATAGCCCACAGCCAGCCCAGACGGAACGGCCAGTAATGCGGCGCAAACCAGTGCTCCGCTTTGAAACGGGCACAGAGCTGTTGAATCGGTGCACTTTTCAGGATGCTGCGAACCTTTTTTCGCCGCTGAGCGGGCGGAAGCTGCGGATCTCTTAAAACGGCACGCAGACCGACGCAGATCGTGCGCATATAATTGTAAGCAATGCCGTAAAGGTCGGCATCGCAGGGATGCAGAAATTCATCGCACACATTCAGCACGCGCTGGAATGTAATGCACCATCCCTGACAAAAGTTGGGCGGAAACTGACGGGACAGGCTGGCAGGACCGCTGTTTCGGTAAAAATAGAGCGGTGCCCGGGTTGAGCGGATGTCACCATTTGGCCAACGCGAAAAAAGAGCACGCGCATATTCAAACACAAAAGGCAGATCTTCGCCCAGAATCAGGCTGGTGTCAAACAAAAGGCCGCTTTCCCGCAGAACATCTACCCGCAGGAGCGTATTCCACACAGCGCCCACAAGATCATGATTGTACAGCCAGGCCAGCTGACTCTGAGAATGCGTTTGCCAATCCGCTGCACTGCCGGGCTGATGCAGTTCTTCCGGCTGTTCGGTGGAGCCCCACAGGAACATACTGTGAGGGTGCTGTTCAGCCTGTTCCAGAATAACTTTGAGATAATCGGCGCAGATACAATCATCGGCATCCACAAACAGAAGCCACTGCCCGCGGGTTTCCCGAATTGCAAGGTTTCGGGCACTGGAAGCTCCGCCGTTTTCTTTGTGCAGAGAGCGCACCCGTGCATCCTGCAGGGCCAGCTGATCGCACAGCTGAGAGCTTCCGTCGGTGCTGCCGTCGTCCACCAGCAGCAGCTCGAAATCTGCTGTCGGCTGGGCCAGAATGCTGCTGACACACTGGGGCAGTGTGCTCAGAGCGTTGTATACGGGAATAGCAAAGGTAACAAGGGGCGACATGGAACAATACTCCTCTCCAACAGATGGATGGGTCAGTGCGAATCTTAGAACATGGGGGCATCCCGGCGGCCGGTGCGGGCAAAGTGCAGCCAGTAGCCTGCCCAGAAATAGCGATGATACCAGCGCAGATGCTGCTGCTTCAGGGTATAGACGCGGGCAAGCGCCGCAAGATTTCCCCGGCGCAGCGGGCCGAGATAGGGGCTGTAGAGCTTGCGCTGTGCACAGCGCTCCAGCAGATCCTGCATGGTGGAATCTGCCAGAAGGGCGCTTGCCTTTGCGTGGGCATCCTGAGCCGAAAGGTTCTGCTCCTGAGTGAGCACGTAGCCAATGCCCTCAGCAAGTGTGCGCAGCCGGTGTAAAAGTACGCGGTCAAAATCTGCCTGCGGAATCTGTGCAAGATTGTCAAAAAGCTCCAGCAGATACTGACAGGTGCGCATTTCGTCTGCGCAGTAGCAGGGCCGCAGCCGGGTGGTCAGGCTGGTGCCGTTATCGGTACGATAAAAGTAAAGCGGGGAGTCAATCTGCAAAAAATCCTGATAAGTGCCTTCGGCCAGCGCGGCTTTCATATAGTCCACACAGAATATCAGATCGCTGCCGTAGATCAGGCCAAGCGGCGGCAGCAGCTGTTTGCTGCGGATCAGGTCCAGATCGAACAGACGGCCCCAGGTGTAGTACAGCATGGATTCCAGATACATCTGACCCAGCTGATCCAGCGAGCGGTGCGTGACCTTGATGGGATCGGGCCGCTGAGCCAGATCTGCGGAGTTGCTGGACCAGTTCCACACAACCATACTGTGAGGAGCAGAGTTTTGGGCTGCCAGCTCTGATTCCAGTGCCCAGGGCGTGAGCTTGTCGTCGCTGTCCACAATTACAAGCCAGCGGCCCCGTGCGTTTTGAATGCCCATGCGCCAGCCGGTGACCACACCGCCGTTTTCCTTGTGAAAGGGGATGAAGCGGGGATCTTTTGCTGCCCACTGATCAATGATCTGACCGCAGCGGTCGGGGCTGCCGTCATCCACCATCAGACATTCAAAATCCGGCATGGTCTGTGCCTGGATACTGGCAAGGCATTCTTCCAAAAAATCCTGAGTGTCGTAAATCGACATCACAATGGAAACAAGAGGGGAATTCATGGCAGATGTTCCTTTCAACAAGTGATTCAGTTCCGCAGGCCGGCAAAGCGCTGCACAGCAGAACAAAAGTTTTGATAGTAGGCGCTGCGGCTGAAAGCGGCTGCACGCTGCACGCCCTGCTGGGCCATGGCGGCACGGGCCTGCGGGTCTGCACGCAGCTGCAAAATGGCATCTGCAAGGGCCGGAGCCAGTGCAGGGGCATTTTCAACTTTGCGCGAGCTGCCGTCTGCGTCAATGATTTCATCCCGGTCCAGCAAAATTGCGCCGCTTCCTGCCAGATAGCCGGGCATTCCGCCGGAGCGGGTGGCAAGGATGGGGCAACCGCAGGCCATGGCTTCAATGGCAGTGATCCCGGCGGGTTCATCCCAAAGTGCAGGGAAGCAGGCGCAGTCTGCCATGCGGTAGTAGTCGGGCAGCTGATTATTGGGCACAAAGCCTGTAAAACAGATGCGGCCTTGCTGCTGCAGGGCAGCGGCATCTGCCTTTAACTGTGAAAAGAAAGGGGAGGAGTCCTGCGCAGCAAAAAAAGGACTGCCGATCACAACCAGCTTTACGCTGGGGTCCGCGCAAAGACGAAGCGCTTCCACCAGCCTGTGCACACCTTTTTCCGGGCAGATACGTCCACAGAAGAGGATTACAAAGTCATCGGGTGCAAGACCCAGCTTTGCCCGCAGAGCCTGAGAATTCCGCGGCTCTGCATCGGGACAAAAGCGTGCGGTGTCCACACAGTTGGGAACCGGAGCGGTGGGACGGTCGGAGCGGCCCTGCTGCCAGATATCGGCTACATGGTCGCTGATGGCCAGAGCACCGGAGTAAAGCGCATCCAGTGCAGCCGAACCTTCGGTATCTCCGTGCAGATGGGCCGCAAACCGTTCACGGCCCAGTACACGGCTGGCCTGCTGCCAGCCGGTGAGATCACCGCCCTCGGCAATATAGAGGTCGGCATCCAGACGCTTCAAAAAGGCCAGAGGCTGGCCATACCAACGGTTCCAGTGAACGGGCTTTCCCACAAGGGCAGCCAGACGGAATTTCAGGCTGTGCAAAAGGCTTCGGCCCGGCTGGCTCCGATAATCAAAAAGTGTCTGCGGCCAGCGGCCGGAAAGAGCAGCTGCATCCGCATTCCACTGGCATACAATCGCCAGCTCCAGCTGCTGCTCTTTTTGATTCTGTGCAATCAGATGCTCTGCCAGAGTTTCCACTGCGCCGCCCTGCACAGCAGGAACCGGCAGACCCGGCGGAAGCAGCAAAGCTACCCGGCGTTTGTCGCTTTTGGCCGGCAGCGCAAGCGTCTTTTTGGCCCAGCGATAACAGCTGAGCTTCTGCATCAAAGAAAGGGTGGAGCAGTTTTTCAAAAAGGGAAGCAGATTGCACATTTCGGCCTGTGCGGTGTGCCAGCGTGCGGCCAGGGGCCAGGTGAGAGGAGCACAGCGGCACTGGGCGCATAAATTCAGATAGCGCATCCAGCAGCCGAAGAGGGCTTTATCCAGCAGCTCTTTTTCATGATTCTGCGCAAAAAAACGGCACCAGGCGGCATGAGCACTCACGCCGTCAAAGCTGCCGGGACGCAGCGCGGTGCGGCAGATGCTGCCCTGACGCAGACGATAGAAATATAAAGGCTCGGTAATGCAGGCTACCTTTTCGCAGGCACTGAACAGACGATGTGCCACTGCATCATCTTCGTGGATCATGCCTTCGGGGTAGCGCAGAGTTTGCCACAGCTTGGCACGGTAGAGCTTGTTCCAGGCAACAGTGTAGCAGGTGGATGCAGGCGTAAAAAACTGATGCATCAGCGCCTTGCCATCAAATACACCGGCCTGAACAGGCTGCGTGAAAACCGGCGGCTGCTGGCTGCTGCCGTCTTCGTTTACATCCTCTACACCGCAAAGGGCCATATCAGCCCCGGATTCCTCCAGTGCGGTATAGAGAAGTTCCAGATAGCGCGGGGATACCGTGTCATCGGAATCCACAAAGGCAATGGCGGACCCCTTCGCAGCACAGATTCCGCTGTTTCGGGCGGCAGAAAGGCCGGCGTTTTCCTGATGAATTACACGTACACGCGGGTCCTGTGCAGCGTAGCGGTCGCAGAGCTCAGGACAGGCGTCCGGACTGCCGTCATCCACAAGAATCAGTTCAAAATCGGAAAAAGTCTGGTTCAGAAGGCTGTCCACACAGGCGGGCAGGTAGTTTTCCACGCCATATACCGGCACGATCACACTGATCTGCGGCATCAGCCCTCCCCCTTTCCGTGCAGGCGGCCCCAGAAGACGGCCAGATTGTAGCAAAGAGCGGGGCTTGTGCAGAACAGAAGCATCCGCATTTTTTCAAACTTCGACAGGTGCGGGCAGCGCATCAGCTGGGGACGCAGCTGATCCAGATGCCGCTTGTGAAAAGCAAAGCCCTGTTTTGTTTCAGGAAGTTTGTAAACATCGGCCTCATTGGCGTGTACATAAAAAATGTAAAAGACCTGCCAGTAACGGGCAATGCTCCACTGATAGAGGTCTGCACGCTCAGGCTGAGAGGCAAAAAAGCAGCACCAGTCCCAGTACATTGTCAAATCGTCCAGCTGACGGGGAGAAAAAAGCTGAGCAGTAATGCTGCCGCTGCGGGTACGGTAGTGATAAAGCGGGTCGTTCATGCAAAAAACAGTGCGACCCGCATAGACTTTGTGTAGGATGCTGGCATCATCACCGAAAAACATGGATTCATCAAAGCGTACCTCGCGGAATGCATCCGCCTTGAAGAGCTTATTCCAGCAGAGCATTCCATACATACTGCCGGTCTGAAATACGTCATAGAACAGATCCAGTGCATCCAGCTTGCCGGACAAGCTGCAAGTCATGGTGATCGGCAGGGGCCTGTCTTCTTCGTCAATGCTGGTGGCACCGCAGGCAGCAATATCACAGTCATTTTCCACAATGGCATCGTAAAGACGCTGATACAGATCCGGCTCGATCAGGTCGTCGGAATCCACAAAGCCGATGTATTGTCCCTTGGCGGCATTCAATCCGGCGTTGCTGGCGCTGGCAGGGCCGCCGTTGGGCTTATGAATGACCCGAATCCGGGGATCGGTCAGGGCCAGCTGATCGCACAGCTCACCGCAGCCGTTGGGACTGCCGTCCTCCACCAGAATCAGCTCGAAATCCGTGAAAGTCTGAGCCAGAATACTGCGGACGGTGCGGGGCAGATAGTCTTTGGCGTTATAAACAGTGGTAATAATGCTGAGAGTGGGCATGAGTAAACTCCTTTTATTACAAAAAGCGATTTTTCAGCGCACAGTAAAGGGCCAGAAGACCGGCAGCGCGCAAAGCAATACAAATACGATAGGGAACAGCCAAAAGACGGTTGGGGTCGGCCCGATATTGTGCGGCCAGAGCACTGCGCGCGCCCGGTACAGCAAAAATCTGCCGGGTCAGCGCCGCCCGGCGGGCAAGCGGAAGCTGCCCTTTTTGCCCGGCCAGCAGGCCGAACTGTGACAGCGCACTGTGCAGCTGCCGTTCCTGTAAAAGGGCATCGCATTCAGCCAAAGAAAGGTTCAGGCTGGCCAGCAGATCCCGAAAGGCAGGCCGTGTTGCTGCTTCGGCATCCAGCAAATCATCCCGCAAGCGGCGGGAAAGGCTGCCGGACTCAATATTGTTGTAGAGATAAAAGGCCCTGGTGCAAAAAACCAAAGGCCCGCATTGTGTGAGAAAACGGGCATTGAATAAAATATCTTCATTGATTTTGAGCGCCGGATCAAAGTGCAGCCCGCGCAGGGCGCTCCGGCGGTAAAACTTTGCATACGGAGCCGCCAGCGTGCTGCCGTGCAGCATTTGTTCCCGCAGTGTGCGGGCGGGGTCCGGCAGAGAAGCCGGGCTGGACCAGCAGCCTTCAGGCGACGGAAGGCTGCTGCCGCCTGCTGAAAAATCAATTCCGAATACAAAAAGATCCGGCTGTTTGGCTTGCAGGGTGGGCAGTGCTTCCTGCCAAAGGCCCGGCAGCAGCTGATCGTCTGAATCCGCAAACAGCAGATAATCCCCGCCTGCGGCATCAATTCCGGTGTTGCGCGCGGCGCTGGCACCGCCGTTTTGCTGATGAATGACACGGACACGGCTGTCTTCGCCTGCCAGCTGATCGCATAGGGCAGAGCTGTGATCGGTGCTGCCGTCGTCAACCAGAATCAGCTCCAGATCAGCCGGAGCATCCGACAGAATGCTGTGTACACAGCCGGCAAGGTGTTCTTGCGCATTATAGACGGGCACGATCGCACTGATACGGCACACAGGTGCTCACTCCTTCAAAATGGATTCATACAATTTGAAAAGGTCTTCAGCAATAGCCGCAGGGTCATGATCGGCTCTGGCGCGCAGAGCGGCGGCTTTGCCTAAAGCGGCAGCATACTCCGGCTGCTCAAAAATCTGTGCAAGGGCATCCGCCACTGCGCCGGGCTGATCGGGCCGGAACAGCAGACCCTCCCGTCCGTTGGTGAGCATACTGGAAACACCGCCCACATCGGATGCAGCACAAGGTACCCCCAGCAGCATGGCCTCGGCCAGACTGTTGGGGCTGTTTTCAATGCTGCTGGGCATCAGATAAACGCCGCAGCGCAGAAATTCCTGCTTCATTGCAGCGGCATCCAGCACACCCAGCCAGTGAATGCGCCCGGTTACGCCCAGGGCTTTTGCACGTTTTGCAAGATATCCCTGATATTCTGCCAGCCAGTTCATCACCGGCCGCAGCAGCGGGCCCTTATCCACCGGGGGCCAGCCGGCAACAACCAGCTCCACATCCGGCCAGCGCTGAGCCAGCACGGGCAAGGCTTCAATGGCGCGATGCATTCCCTTTAAGGGCAGATTGCCCTGACTCATGAAAATGCGGTGCGGCCGGGCGTTTTCGGGTTGCCATGCATCTTTATAAAAAGGCGCGCGCAGAATTTCTCCGCAGTGATGATAGGTACACTCCGGATGAATGGCCAGCACGCTCTGCCGATCCCAGTCGGTGCGGCCCAGTACGTGCCGGGCCAGCAGCAGAGCGGCGTGTTCGGCCTGGCCCTGAATCAGCAGATTCTGTTGCAGCTGGCGTACAGTGGCACCGCCGGTTTTTTGATTCAAAAATTCTTTAAGGGGCTGCCGCCGCAGAAAATGGGCCGGCAGACCGTCTGCCATATGCTTTCCGCATGGGCCGGCAAGCCCCTGAATATACACCAGTGTACGGTCCGGACCGAAAAGCTCCAGCGCCCAGCGGGTGTGCAGGTTTTCCGTGCCGAATACCTGCACCAGTTCCGGCTGGAATAAAGCAAGAGCCCTGGCCAGTGCATCCTTGCCGCCTGAGGCCGGAAGAGCCAGATAAGTGCAGCCCTGTAGATTTTTGCAGGTCAGCTGCTGCACGGCGGGAGTATAGGCTGCAAGTGCCAGTTCCACCGGAACACCGCAGCGGGAAAGAGCCTGCTGCAAGGCGCTGACCCAACTGCCGCTGGCCTGCCGGGGCAAGCCCAGCTCCAGGGCCAGCGGAGCGGGAATGAAGTTGATGAGCCACAGCACCTTCATGGCGGGGCCTCCTTTAGATGATGGATATAATCAGCCGTTCAGACCCTGCAAAAGCGCCTTGGCCACAGCTTCGGGAATGTTTTGCGGAAAGAGGGCTTCCACCTGCTCAAATGGCAGGGATTTTCCGGGTGCGTCATGCATAAAGCGGCGCACCCGCTCACAGACTTCCGGGCCTGTGCCTTCGGATTCCAGTACAGTGCAGGCCAGCGGATAGCGCTCAAAGTAGGCAAGAGCGGGGTCATCCGGAATGCGGGCCAGATTCAGCACCGGTTTGCCGCTACCGAAATACTCAAAAATTTTGCTGGGCAGCTGATTGGCAACACTGTTGCCCAGATTCAGCAGTACGTCGGCCTGCGCCATCCGGGCGCGGGCGCGGTGCGGCGGCAGCTGACCGGTCAGCACCAGCCGATCCCCCAAAGCCTGCCGCCACTGGTCGGCAAGGCCGGGAAACTGCTCCCAGCCGCCGCCCACAAAAATCAGCTGGGCATCCGGCAGATTCAACGCTTCAAACAGCTTCAGCGCGAAGTGCGGGGTGCGCACGCCGGGATAAAAATTGCCTGCAAATACGCAGCGCACGGGATCGCTCAGCCGCCGGGGCTGGTCGTCCACAAAACTGGCGGGAACAAGACAGGGAAATTCCAGCACCTGTGTTTTGTCGGCATAGGCGGCAAAAGGACCGTCCTCTTTGTAATCCGGCTGCATCAGCCGGGTGATAAACAGACGATCCATGCAATCATAAAGATGCAGCTCGCGCTCCAGCGCGCCGCTGTTCTGCCGAGCCTGCTGATTGGCGGTGTAGGGGTCCATCTGCCACGCCGCTTTTTTGCCGCCGATCACGGCATCTGCCAGTGCGAATGCGGCATAGTAGGGCGCAGCAACTGCGATCACTGCATGATAATGGTGGGTTCGGTCCAGCCGTTCAATTTCACGCTGGCAGGCTGCCTGCCGCCGCGGACGTTTGAAAGCGATCATCCGCACCGCCGCCGCAGCGGCTGCCGGGTGAAGACACAGCTTTGCCAGACGCTTCGGAACAGGGGTACCGCCTGCGGCACCGTGTTCCAGTACGGTGTTCATCATCTGTTCGTCCGCAAAGGAAAGGCGGAACAAGGTGCACCCTTCGGTTTCGGGCGGGGCGGTATGACCGTCCCACAATTCCAGCAGGTGGATGGTGTGGCCCTGACGGGCCAGAGAAGCAGCCAGCCGACGGGCCAGCTGTGCGTTTACACCGGTGGGATAGTCCACGGTATCCAGAATAAATAGCAGCTTCATCCGCTGCGCTCCTTTCTTAAAGGGGGGTCAGGCCTGTCGGTCGGTAAGGATGCGGCGGCAGAGCCGGGCATAGAGCGGGCCGCCGAATGCCGAAGCCAGGGCCACGAGCTTCATTTTAAAGGATAAGGGCCGGCAGCGCAGTGCGGCGGCAAGTTCGCCGCGGATGCACTTTAAAAGGCTGCGGCGCAGGCTGTCAAAATCGGCAGCGTTGCTTTGCCGCAGAATCATGCTGTAAAGATACAGCAGTTTTTCGTAATAAAAGGCCTGCACCACCGGGGCAAGGGTTCCACCCTGTGCTTGCCGGACAAGCAGCTCCGCCACACGCAGCTGGTCGGTGATGAAAGCGGGACGCAGCGGGCGGTGACTGGCACTGGCCGAATGCTGGCGATAGTGGTAGCCCACAAAATCCACAAAGGCAAGACCGGATGCGGTTTGAAAAGCACGCCAGTTGGCCAGCAGATCCTCGTTGGTGGTCACATCGGACAGCAGGTGCTCGGGCAGCATCACCGAGCGGCGGTAGAGCTTATTGCAAAGGCTGTAGTCTACCCGCTGATCCCGCAGCAGCGCCTGTAAATGAGCCGGTGAATGCAGAGCAGTCCAGCTGTTGGGCACCGGATCTTCCTGCAAAAGCTCATCTGAGAAAAAGGGTGCATAGCGGCAGCAGCTCACCGGAAGGCCGCTCTCTTCCATCGCATGAAGCATGGCTTCCAGCATTTGCGGATGAATCAGATCATCGCCGTCCACAAAGGCCAGATATTCACCCTCGGCAAGGGCAGCACCCTGCGCACGGGCACCGGCAGCGCCCAGATTGTCAGTTTGTGCATATAAATGAAAGCGGGAATCCCGGGCACAGAAATCCCGGCAGACCTGCTCACTCTGATCGCTGCTGGCATTTTCCACCAGCAGTACCTGAATGTTCTTATGAGTTTGTGCGGCAATGCTCTCAAGGCAGGGCCGCAGATAGGGGCCGGCATTGTATACCGGAACAACCACAGAAATCAAGGGCACAGGCGAACGCCTCCTTTAAAACGCTCACTGCCCCGGATGACGTTCGGGCGCGGCGGCGTATTGGGTCAGGTAAAAATCCTGCAAAATACCGGCAGTGTGAACGATGTCGTAACCGGCCTGCTGCACGTGGGCAAGGGCATCCGGGTCCCGATCGGGCTGGGCAGCGGTGACGGCATCGGCCCAGGTGGGAGCGGCATTCAGCGGCAGAAAGGCAACACGGCTGCTGAAAGCTGCATTGCGGTCCACCGTGTCGCTCACAAAACAGGGCAGACCGGCGGCCTGAGCCTCTACAAGAACCACCGGCAGACCCTCGAACAGGCTGGGCAGCAGAAAAGCGTCCATAGCACTGTAAAAATCACGTGTATTCTTTTGCACACCGGCAAAGATGATGTGATCACCAAAGGGCTGGGCCTGCTGCTGTATTTGTTCCAGCATGGGGCCGTCGCCCAGCAAAAGCAGCCGGGCCTGGGGCTGCCTTGTCAAAATTTCCCGAAAGATTTCCAGCAGATAACTGTGGTTCTTTTGCTGAGTAAAACGGCCGATGTGACCGTATACAGGAGCATCGGCGGGAATGTTCCATTCCTTGCGCACCTGTGCCCGCGCCTGAGCGTTGGGAGCAAAAGCGGCGGCGTCCACACCGTTGGGCAGATAGGTGAATTCACGGCCGCGATAAAGGGCATTGCCCGCCGGGATTCCGCAGGCGAAGCGGTGGGTCAGGCCAAAGGGGAAGAACCAGCTCATGCCGCGGTCAAGCAGGCCCACCAGATTGTGTTCGTAGTTGGTGTTGTGACTGTGACCGGCGCGCACGGTAATGCCGTGACGCTTGGCAATGGGATTGTAGAACATACCAAAGCCGCTGTAGTGACCGTGAACTACACGGTATTCCGGATGCTGGGCAAAGAAGCGGTTGAGCTGGCGCAGATAGCGCGGCAGCTGATTGTCCTGGCGGACCGTCAATTTAAAGATCCGTCCGCCCAGTGCTTTAATCTCATCGTCGTAAAAGCAGGGCATATCGTAATGATAGAGAAAGTCGAACTGCACCTTGGTGCGGTCGATGGCACGATAAACATTCATGATAAAAGTTTCCATGCCGCCGGCGTTCATGGCTGGAACAATTTGCAGGATGCGAATGGGTTCCAAGGAGATCCCCCTCTCATTTAGACACACTTACAGATGATAGTATTATAACGAATAAAGGGGTAAAATGCAAACAGAGCTGCCGCTGCACGGCGATGCGTTGTCTTGAAACAGAACAAGAATCATGGTATATTTAGTACAACTATTGAATGCAGTACCGTATGACGGGAACACAGCAGGAAAGCGATGGAAGGGGAGAGCGGAGTCCATGCAGATCGTGAAGTACAGGTTTGAATCGCACAGTGATGAGCGCGGCAAACTGGTGGCACTGGAGGAATTTCGGAACGTGCCGTTCAAGATCAAACGGGTGTACTATATGTTTGACACCGGGCGGGGGGTTCGGCGCGGATACCATGCTCATCGCTGTCTGGAGCAGATTCTGGTCTGCGTGCACGGTTCCTGCAAGGTTTTGCTGGATAATGGCTCAGAACATGAAACGGTGGAGTTGAACGACCCCTGTGAGGGCCTGTATATTTCAAACGATACCTGGCGGGAAATGTTCGATTTTTCCCCGGATGCCGTATTGATGGTGCTGGCCTCGGAGCTGTACGATGAAGACGATTATGTTCGGGATTACAACGATTTTTTAAAGATGGTTAAAGAAAAGCAGGAAAACGGGGGAAACGAGTGATGGACGTACCATTTGTCAGCTTTCGGCCCATGGAAAAAGAGCTGGATGCCGATCTGCGCGCTGCCTTTGAGCGTGTGTATACCAACAGCTGGTATATTGAAGGCAAAGAGGATGAAGCCTTTGAAAAAGCCTTTGCAGAGTATTGCGGCCGCAGCTGCTGTGTGGGTGTGGGCAATGGTCTGGATGCCCTGACCCTGAGCCTGAAGGCTCTGGACATCGGCCCCGGGGACGAGGTCATCGTGCCCTCCAACACCTATATTGCCACGGTGCTGGCGGTAATTTACGCCGGGGCAGTGCCGGTGCTGGTGGAGCCGGATCTTGTGAGCTACAATATTGATCCTGCCCGCATTGAAGAGAAGATCACCGCCAGAACCAAGGCTCTGATGCCGGTGCACCTGTATGGTCAGGCAGCGGATATGGACCCCATTATGGAGATTGCCCGCAAGCACAATCTGTTTGTGGTTGAGGATTGCGCTCAGGCGCATGGTGCTACTTATAAGGGCCGCAAGGTAGGAACCTTTGGCAACGCTGCCGGGTTCAGCTTTTATCCAGGCAAAAATCTGGGCGCTCTGGGCGATGCAGGTGCTGTGGTAACAAACGATCCCAAGCTGGCAGCCAAGGTTCGGGCATTCAGCAACTACGGTTCGGACTATAAGTACCATCACATTTATCAGGGCTGCAACTCCCGGCTGGATGAGCTGCAGGCAGCGTTTCTGGCTGCAAAGCTGCCCCATCTGGAGCGCATGAACGAAGAGCGCCGCCGTATTGCAAGGCAGTATCAGCAGGGGATCCACAATCCGCGGGTGATCCTGCCCACAGAAATGCCCGGCAATAAGCACGTGTGGCATATTTTTGCAGTGCGCTGTGCGCAGCGGGATGAGCTGGCAGCATTTTTGGAGGAGCGGGGCGTTCATACCAACCGCCATTATCCCATTGCCATTCATCGGCAGGAGTGCTGCCGGGATATGGGCCTTGGCGAGGGCAGCCTTCCCATTGCAGAAGAAATCAGCGCAACACAGCTCAGCCTGCCCATGTATTACGGCATGACACAGGAAGAGATTCACTACGTAATTCAGTGCATCAATGAATTTTAATGCAGTGCCCACTGCTATACGATGAAAAGAATCAGGCCCTGTCCGTTTTGCGGACAGGGCCTGATTTTGTAGTTGCAGTATTATTCGGCGTCTTTCGGAATGTCGATTACCAGCAGCTCGCTGCCCTTTTGCTGCGGGCAGTGGCTTTCAATCCATTGATTCAGAACCGGATTCTCAGGGTCATAGTTTACGATGTTTTCATAGGGACCCTCAAAATCAACCCCGTCTTCCAGAGCGTGGCAATTCTGCTCATCCACAATCAGGCTGGCAGTCAGATCATCGCCCAGCAGATACCGGCCCAGATAGAAGAAGTGCCGCATATCATTTTGTGGATAGCAGACAATGCGGCGAACCCCCGGCTGCATATCGTAGTCTTTAATTGTCTGCTCAAACCGGAAGCGCAGCGCGCCCGATTCCGGCCGGGCGGACTGGTTGCAGAAGATGTGGTCAATTCCGTCTGCCTGCCAGATCGAAGCAGCCAGAATAGCGGCCGAAGCCAACACCACGGTGATTGATAGTGCAGCAGGGCGTTTCAGCCGGGAAATCAGCAAGACGGCATAGGCCGTGAGCAGCATCAGCATCACGATCAGAATGGTGTCGCGGTAGCGCTCAAAGGATGCAGCTTCCAGTGCCTCCTGCAGGGACATGGAATAAAGATACGTCCAGAGCAGACCGGCCATCCAGGCAGCATAAAGCCCGAGGGCCGAAACGGAAAATGTAAGCCAGCGTTTGGTATAGGTTCTGTGAAATGCCAGCGTGGCCAGACCCAGCACGGCGGTCAGCAGCATAATGGGACCGAGACCGTTGGCCTGCGTCAGCTTTTGCAGAAAGACTTGCAGAATCTGTGAGACTTCCGCAGGGGATTTGCTCTGTACAGCGTTTTTGTAGTATTCCATGGACATACTGTGGGGCGAACTGGCTGCGTTTACAAAAACATAAGCACAATGCTTTTTCCACAGCAGCATTGCCGCTGCCGGGAACAGCGCAGTCCATGCTGTCCGGATCAGCTGGGGGCGGCTGTGTCGGCTGCGGATCAGCAGCACTGCCAGTGCCAGAACCACAAACAGCACTCCGGAGTTTTTAAGCATCAGTACAGCAACCATCATGGGGCCGGTACACAGTACGCTCCAGCCTTTTAGATGCTGCTGGTCCTGCGGGTCAAAGCTCAATGCTGCATACAGCAACAGAACGGCACCCGCAGTGCCCAAAACGGTGTCTACCTGCAAGCTGGTAATCCGCACATTGTACACCAGAATGGTGTTGGTCAGCAGTCCGATCACAGCCAGACCCCAGACCGCATTTCGCTTAAAGAAGGCGAACAGAGCCAGAATGCAGGTCAGAATCATGTAGCTCTGGGCCAGCATCTGCGCAGGTTCGGTCTGCTGGGTAAAGCGGCAGAAATAATAGATGAAGCTGGCACTGCCCAGCGGATAGCTCTTGTAGCTGATGACCGCATCCTGAAAGGTGGGAAAACGGTCGTTGAGCAGCATTTGCCGGACCACCAGTGCCCAGTGTGTGAAGTCATCATAGTTGGTGAAGGAGCAGCCCCGCACCGCCAGAGCTGTAAGCAGTACGCCCAGAATCAGCAGTGCATAGCCGGGTACACAGAAGTCCCGCAGCGGCTTTGCGTGTTCCCTGACTGCATACCATATGAACAGCCCAATGCCAAGCAGCCCCATAACAGCGGCAGCAGCATACAAAAGGTTCCACAGGCCAGCCAGAAACAGTACGGTGATTTGCACAGTGACCGTAAAAAAGGGAATGAAATAAACATTCATGCCGGTCTTTTTACGGATCGCCTGCCAAAATCCTGCAAAGGAAACAGCCATTAGGGCATACGAAAGCGCCATCATAAGATTTTCCACACCTCGGTTTTTGTTTTAAGAAAAAAGGCTTTACAACTTATTATTTCAGAAATGCAAAATTTTGTCAAAGCGCTGTGCTATCCGCAGAAACTGGGGGTTGTGCAGTCAAAAGCAAGGCAAAACAAAACCGCCCCGGCAGCTGCCGGGGCGGGGACACGTTTTACGGTTAGGGATCTACATAGTTGCGCACCAGCGTCTGCAGCAGATCATCACGATCAATTTTGCGAATCAGAGCGCGGGCATTTTTGTAAGTGGTGATGTAGGTGGGGTCTTCGGAAAGGATATAACCCACAAGCTGGTTAATGGGGTTGTAGCCCTTCTCTTTCAGGGCATCGTAGACTTCCTGCATCACCGCGCGGATTTCCCGTTCACGGTCATCATAAATTGAGAATACAGCAGTTGGATCGGACATAGCTCCAAAGCCCCCTTTCGAGATACTATACTGCTATCTTACACGAAATCGGGATGAAAAGCAATCGAATTTTGGCTGTTGACACAATTTGCCCAAAAAGAATCCGATGAAAAGGCCGCCCCGAAGCAGGCGAATGCTTGGGGCGGCCCTCCGATTCAATTAAAACGTCTGCAAAGCATAAATCAGCTGCGCAGAACAGCGCCGATTTCGGCCAGATTTGCCAGCATCTTCTGAACGGCACTGTCTACCTCGTCGTCGGTAAGAGTGCGATCACCGGCACGGAATACCAGGTTGTAGGCCAGGCTCTTTTTGCCGGCCTCGATCTTGTCGCCGGTGTAGATGTCGAACAGAGTTACGCTTTCCAGAATCTTGCCGCCGCCGTTGCGGATGCAGTCCACCATCTGAGCAGCGGGCAGATCTGCATCGGCTACCAGAGCCAGATCGCGGGTGGTGGCAGGATGCTTGGGCAGCTGCTGGAACTGAATCTCACCGCCGCGGTTCTCAAACAGGGCATCCAGATCCAGATCGGCGGCCACAACGCGGGCCTTAATGCCGTAGTTGGCTGCAACCTTGGGGTGCAGTTCGCCCACGGTGGCAATCTTCACATCGCCGGCGTACAGATCGGCAGCGCGGCCGGGGTGCCAGGTGGTGCCTTCGGTGTTGCGCACAGCACGCAGATTGTAAACACGGGCGGTGGCAGCCAGCTTTTCCACAACACCCTTCATGGCCAGATAATCCCAGCCTTCGCCATAGGCGGCCAGAATGATCTTCTGACCTTCGTGGGGCAGCAGATCACTGGGAGTCTTGCCCTCGGCAGCCAGCTTCTGGCACAGAGCGGGATAGTCGTTGAAGTCGTTGTCGGCAATCTCGTGGGCCAGAGGGCTGGGGGTGTACTCGGTTGCCTGCTCATAGACAGCGCAGGAAGCAGCGCGGCTTGCATAGTTGCGGGCCACTACATCCAGCAGGCTGGGCAAAGCGGTGGTACGCATGATGCTGGTATCCTCGCCCAGAGGATTGCTGATAACCACAGCATTGCGCAGGGGGCTGCCGGCCGGCAGGCAGATCTGATCGAAGCACTTGGGGCTGTAGAAGCTGAAGGTTTCGCACTCCCACAGGCCATAGCCGGCCAGAGTATCCAGCATCTTGCGGTCAAAGCTCTGGCGCGGAGTGGGCCGGGCTTCGGCAGCACCGCGCATCATGGTGCTGGGCATCTTGTTGTAGCCCACATAGCGAGCCACTTCCTCAGCGATGTCGCAGTCACGCTCCATATCCCAGCGCTCGGTGGGGCAAACCACCACATCGCCGTCCATCTCAAAGCCCAGAGGCAGCAGGATGTTCACCATCTCGTCGCGGCTCAGGCTGGTGCCCAGCAGGCGGTTGATGGTTTCGGGGCGCAGCGGAATGCGGCGCTTCTCGCGGGGAACAGGATAAACGTCGATTACACCGTTTACCACATCGCCGGCATCCAGCAGCTGAACCAGCTCAAGGGCACGGTTCAGAGCACGCAGGCAGGTGTTGGGGTCCAGACCCTTTTCAAAGCGGCCGCTGGACTCGGTGCGCAGGCCCAGCTTCTTGGCAGTGGTGCGCACGCTGGGGCCGTTGAACATGGCGCTTTCAAATACCACAGTAGTGGTGTTGTCATAGGTGCCGCTGTATTCGCCGCCCATGACGCCGGCCACTGCAATCGGGGCCTTGTCATCGGCGATTACCAGCATCTCAGGCGACAGAGCATTCTCGGTGCCGTCCAGAGTCATGATGGTTTCGCCGGGCTTTGCATTGCGCACATGGATGTGGCTGCCGTTCACGTACTGATGATCAAAGCAGTGCATGGGCTGGCCATACTCCAGCATGACATAGTTGGTGATGTCCACCAGATTGTTGATGGGGCGCACGCCGCAATTGCGCAGACGCTGACGCATCCAGCGGGGGCTGGGCTTTACGCGCACGTTTTCCACCACGGCACCGCAGTAACGGTAGCACAGGTCGGTGTTTTCAATGTCCACCTTCAGGAAATCGTTCACATCGCCGTGGCCGGGCTTGACTTCGGGCATATGATGCTTAAAAGGCACGCCGAAGGTAGCGGCAGTTTCGCGGCCCAGACCGCGCACGGACAGGCAGTCCGGACGGTTGGGGGTAATCTCGAACTCAACAGTTACGTCGTCCAGGCCCAGAGCCTCCACAGCGGGAGTGCCGGGTGCCCATTCTTCGTCCAGAACCAGAATGCCGTCTTCGATGGCATTGGGGAAGTCGTGAACGGTCAGGCCCAGTTCGCCCATGCCGCACATCATGCCGTTGCTGGGCACGCCGCGCAGCTTGCCCTTGGTGATCTTTACACCGCCGGGCAGAAGGCTCTTGTGCAGAGCGGCGGGAACCAGATCGCCCACCTTCAGGTTCTGAGCACCGGTTACAATCTGCAGGGGCTCGCTCTGGCCCACATCCAGCTGGCAGATCAGCAGATGGTCAGAGTCCGGATGGGGCTCGATCTGCAGAACCTTGGCAATAACCACGTTCTGAATCTGGTCGGCCTCGCTCTCAAAGCACTCCACCTTGCTGCCGCTCATGGTCATGCGGTCGGCGTACTCCTGAGGGGTACAGTTAATATCGGCAAATTCCTTTGCCCATCCCAATGGCATTTTCATAATGTTGTACCTCCTCTATTTTAGTTGAACTGCTTCAGGAAGCGCAGATCGTTTTCGTACAAAAGACGCATATCGTCAATGGCGTAACGCATCATGGTAATGCGCTCCAGGCCTACGCCGAAGGCAAAGCCGCTGTAAACCTCGGGATCAATGCCGCAGTTTTCCAGCACCTTAGGATGCACCATGCCGCAGCCCAGAATCTCGATCCAGCCCTCGTTCTTGCACAGGGGGCAGCCCTTGCCGCCGCACTTGAAGCAGCTCATATCCATCTCAGCACTGGGCTCCGTGTAGGGGAAGTGGTGGGGACGGAAACGCACCTTGGTGTCGGCACCGTACAGCTTTTTGATGAACACTTCCAAGGTGCCCTTCAGGTCGCTGAAGGTAATGCCCTTGTCCACAACCAGACCTTCGATCTGGTGGAACAGGGGAGAGTGGGTAGCATCCACGGCATCGCTGCGGTATACGCGGCCGGGTGCGATGATGCGGATGGGCGGCTGGCTGTGCTCCATGGTGCGGATCTGCATACCGCTGGTCTGGGTGCGCAGCAGGATGTTTTCGGTGATGTAGAAGGTGTCCTGAGTGTCCCGGGCGGGATGGCTCTTGGGCATATTCAGCATCTCAAAGTTGTAGTGATCCAGTTCCACCTCGGGACCGGAAACCACGTCAAAGCCCATGCCCAGGAAGATTTCCTTCAGCTCGTCCAGCACCTGCTGGAAGGGGTGACGGCCGCCCTGTACCGGCAAAGTGCCCGGCAGGGTTACGTCGATGGTTTCGCTGGCCAGGCGCTCATTCAGGGCAGCATCGGCCAGTTCGGTCATGCGGCTGCGAATGGCAGCGTCGATTTCCTGACGTACCTCGTTGGCCAAAGCACCCACCACCGGGCGCTCCTCGGCGCTCAGCTTGCCCATCTGCTTCAGGATGGTGGTTACTTCGCCTTTTTTGCCCAAAAAGCGAACACGCAGCTCGTCCACAGCCTTTTCATCGGCTGCGGCGGCAATCAGTTCATCCGCTGTGCGGCGGATCTCTTCCAATGCCTGTTTCATCGTTTTCCTCCTTCAAAGTTGTCCGGGGCAAAGAAAAAAGCCTCGCCCCTATCAGTCATAGGGACGAAGCTGTAATACGTACAAACTCCGCGGTACCACCCACGTTTTTGCTTCTTTCAAAAAGAGCAAACACTCTTGTTCCCGGTAACGGGGGAAACCCGTCCCGACCTACTTACAACATCGTTCAGCCGGGCCGCTCAGGAGGGAACTTCCGCAATACAATGCGCACCGCAGGCCCTTTCAGCCAGGGGGCCATTCTCTAAGGCGGGCGGCAAAGGCGTACTTTTCTCCGTCGCAGCGTTTTACCAAGACATTGTAACACGTTGCAGCACGCATTGCAAGGGCAGGCGGCAGGGCTTGCCGGGCTTTTGAACGAATTCATATTCTGTAAATTATAAATTTCATGTTATTATGGTATAATGTAGTCAAAAGTTAGATGGGAGCGATGGTGTGATTTTTGGCATCGGCGTGGATGTGACCCGGTTGGAGCGGTTTGAAAATCGCCCCATGGACAGCAGCTTTTGCCGCAGGGTGTACGGACCGCAGGAACAGAGCTGGCTGATCGGGCGGGGCGAAAAGCGCAGAACCGAAGGCCTTGCCGGAGCGTGGGCCGCAAAGGAAGCCTTTTTAAAGGCGGCAGGAACGGGGCTTGCGGGCTTTGAACTGGCGCAGATTGAGCTGGTACACCGGGAAAACGGAGCACCGCAGCTGCAATTTTGCGGCCATGCGGCCCAGTGGATGGAAGAGCATCGGCTGACGGCTCATGTGAGTGTGAGCCATGATGGGGATATCTGCACTGCCTTTGTGGTGCTGGAAGTACAGAATAAGGAGAAGGATGCATGATCGACCGGCAGAGCAATAAAACGGAAAAACTGATTACATGCCTGTTATGGGCTGTGACGGCGGGGTATCTGATTACATTTGGAATTATGAATTTTAAGGGCTTTGCCCGATTTGGTACCGGTGACATTTATCAGGATGTGCTGCTGATGCAGCGAATCTGGAATGAGAAAACCCTGATTCCGCAGGGCTGGCATTTCAGCAATCAGCTGTATGTGCTGGCACCGCCCACGCTGTCGGCCCTGTTTTATGGGATAACCGGCAATGTGAACCTGTCCTGTGCACTGGCCACCACCGTGATGGGGCTGCTGAGCGTGGGGGCCTTTATCTGGCTGCTTCGCGCTCTGGCAGGCAGAGACCGGCTGAGTATTGCGGCAGGTGTTGTTTTGCTCACAGCGTATGTGTTCAATGAGAATGCAGCCAACCAGGCCTTTGACTGGGACCCTTTGGTTACGCGCATCAGCGATCTGGGCCAGCTGCTGTTTACCACCGTCAGCCACTATTCTACATATTTTATTGCGCTGTGCCTCTTGTGGGGCTGGTATCTGCGTGCCGCCTTTGCACACAGACAAAGCAAAGGGATGACGGCAATATTTGCACTCTGTGTAGTGCTCAGCTTTACCACCGGTATGCAAAGTCTGCGCCAGCTGCAAATTGCCATTCTGCCGCTGCTGGGTGTGGAGGTTCTGCGCCTGCTGGCAGCCAGCCGCTGGTTTAAGCAAAAGCCGGCCCGGGAGGACTGGGTCATTGCAGGCAAAACCGGCATCTGCACCCTTGCCAATCTGGCAGGCGTGGCGGTGTTTTATGCAATCACCCCGCTGGGCGGCCTGAGCAAGGTGGATGTGGGCCAGGAAGACATCGGGCGAAAGCTGGTAGGCGCTTATGCCGGATGCAAGAGCGTGGCCAATCTGCGCAAGCCCGGCCAGTGGCCGGAGGGTTCGGCCATGGTGTCCGTCTTTTATTATGCACTGGCGCTGCTGGTGGCGGCGTTTGTAATCTGGGCACTGCTCAAGGTACCTTCCGGTATGAACGAATCCGCAGCGTGCTGCGGGCTGTTTACCGCAAGCCTTTTGCTGACGGTGCTGTCCATGCTGATTACTTCGGTGGGCAGTGTGGCACGCTATCTGTTCCTTTACTGGCCGATGGCCGCAGCAGCGCTGGTCTGGCTGATGCATGGCTCAAAACGCAGTACCCGCACACTTGCGGCGGCTCTTGTGGTGTTGTTTGCAGCAGCCAATTTTCAGTTCAGCTACTGGCCGCTGGTCAAAAGCTGCTTTGATCCAAAGCCGCTGCCCCAGCAGCAGGCGGCAGACTGGCTGGAAGAAAACGGCTATGACAAGGTCTATGGGCAGTTCTGGACGGTTGGCCCCATCGGCCTTGCATCCAATGGAGCGGTGCAGGGCGGTCACTGGGTGTTCAGCAATTTTTATGAAATTTCGCCTTATCTGACTGCGGAGGATCTGTACACCGAGCAGGCCAATCAGACGGCGGCGTATGTCTTTACCCGGCAGGATAAGGATCGGGGCGTGGCTGCGGCCAAAGCGCAGGGTACAGAGCTGGAGCTGAAAGCGGAAATTGCAGATATGTACTACATCTATGAAAGCCCGGAGCAGCTGATGCACCACACAGCGGATGCCGGCCGGGACAGCGGATATTAAAAACGCAAAAATGAAAAAGAAAAGCAGGCCCATGGGATTCAGAGGAATCCTGCGGGCCTGCTTTTTGCTGTGATTAAACTCCGGAGGCCCGGTGCATACTAAAGGCAGAGGATATCCCACAATAAAGAGACGGAGGGCAGAGGTACATGGAAGTTCACAGAGGAGAAGTGTTTTATGCAGATTTAAGCCCGGTGGTGGGGTCGGAGCAGGGCGGGATTCGCCCGGTGCTGATTTTGCAAAACGATGTGGGAAATCGCCACAGTCCCACTGTAATCGCAGCAGCCATTACATCGCGGCAGGGCAAGAACAGGCTGCCCACCCATATCGGCATCAAGGCCGAGCGCTGCGGCCTTTCGCGGGACAGCGTGGTGCTGCTGGAGCAGCTGCGCACACTGGATAAGCAGCGCCTGCGGGAAAAGGCCGGACACCTGACGCCGGAAGATCAGGCACGGGTGGATCAGGCATTGGAAGTAAGTGTGGGCCTTACCGGCTTTTAAAATGAACAAAGTACAAAAAACGGCGGGGGAGCCAAATGGCTCCTCCGCCGTGTGTTCTGCTTAATAACCAAATTTTTGAGCGGTTGTCTTGAGCATCTCCCGAATGGGCAGATGATAAGGGCAGCGGGTCTCGCACAGACCGCACTGAATGCAATCGCTGGCGTGGGTGGGCATGGCATCGTAGCGCTTTCGGGCCCAGTCTTCCAGGTTATAGCGGGTCAGGTATCCCTCAAGCAGCAGGCAGTTGCTGATGTTGATCCCCTTGGCACAGGGCTGGCAGTAGTTGCACCGGCGGCAGAAGTTTCCGGACAAATCCTTCTTTACCTGGTCGATGACGCCCTGCTCTTCTGCGGTGAGCGGGCCGCGCTGTTCGCAGGCGGTAAGGTTCTGTTCCAGCTCTGCCAGAGTGGCCATGCCGGGAATCACCACGGTCACAGCATTTTCCTGTAAGATATAGCGCAGAGCAACACTGGCGTTTTCAATGGCACCGCCTGCCAGAGGCTTCATGCAGATAAAGCCGATGTTGCGCTTTTCACACTCATGAATCAGCTCTGTGCCCTGACTTTCCACAATGTTAAAGGGGAACATAATGGTTTCAACCTGAGGCACATCCAAAGCGCGGCGGAATACATCCAGCGAATGGGCAGTCAGACCGATGTGGCCGATTTTTCCGGCAGCCTTTGCGGCTTCCAGTGCCTCCATGGCACCGCCCGGGGCCAGCACCTTGTCCAGCTCTTCCATGCTGGGATTGTGGAGCTGATAGACATCAATATAATCAGTGCGCAGATTGTGCAGGCTGGTGTTTATATCTGCGGCCATGGCATCGGCAGTGCGGCTCATGGATTTGGTTGCCAGAACAAACTTGTCACGGATGCCTTCCAAAGCCTGCCCCAGATATTCCTCGCTGACAGTGTATCCTCTGGCTGTGTCAATGTAGTTAATACCGGCTTCGACCATGCGCTCCATCAGAGGGCGCACTTCGTCGGCACCGATGCGCTGAATGGGGATGCCGCCAAAGCCCAAGCGGGAAATTTTAAGGCCGGTTTTGCCAAGTACACGATATTCCATAAAGTCCTCCTGCTGCCCGGCTTGTGGGCAGAATATAAGCTGATTATGCTGCAAGGCCGTCTGAAAATCAGGGAGCCTCTTTTACATTTACCATGAAATAATAAATAACGGAACCGCGCCAGCCAAAACCGGCTTCCACCTTATATATATACTGACCCGGTGTGGCGGGGGTGATAATATCGGTGGGGTTTTTATCCTGCAGCTGGATGTAGTGGCTGTAATCCGGCGGATTATCAGCCCGGCTTACCTGCAAATCCTTGTGCGGAATGGAAAATTGCAGATTGATGATGCTGCGGGGGGTAATGTCCACAGGATAAACCTGCGTAGCAATGTCGTGCGGAGTGTACATCGGTGTATTCCGATCCACGGTGGCCCAGAAATTCCACTCGTACCCTGCACGGAAAATCATGCTGGGTGCAAGAATCATTCCATCAACAGAAACAGTGAGGTCGGGCAGAGCGGATTCTGGATTTTTGATATCCAGAGATTCTTTTATGAACAGCGAAATTGAGGCGGCAAGGGCAATCAGTACGATGCCCAGTGCAATCTTTTTCAGGGTATTCCGTACAGTATAAGGCACCAGCGGTACCTCCTTTAAGTCAAGTGTTGTTCGCGCACTATAAGGCACTATTCTATAGATTATATACCATTTTGCTTCAAAAATCCAGAATCAAGCCCAAAAAGGGCCCTGCAAATGCAGGGCCCCCGCTCAAAATCAATCAATGACCGTGCGTGTGCGGCCGATGCCGAGCACAGCGGTGGTCAGCTTTTTCCAGGTGTTGCAGCCACAGATGCCGTCTGCCGGAAGGCCAACACGCCGCTGAAAAGCAAGCAGCGCACTTTCGGTGTTGGCACCGAATTTACCGTCCAGCGTGCGGGTGGAATAACCCAGGGCATTCAGCGAATCCTGAAGTACCAGCACATAGGTGTTGGTGCAGCCTCTGCGCAGCGTGGGATAACCGGCAGTGCTTCCGCTGCAAGCGGGCTTGCCGTAGCGCCGGTCAAAATGTACCCAGGTGGGGGTCATATCCTGAGGCTCCACATATCCCCAGGCACCGGTGTTTTTGGCGGCTCGCCAGATGGCATTGCGCACGCTGCTGCCCTGTCCCTGGCCCACATCAAAGGCAACACCGGCGTAATGCTGGCTGCGGGTGCCGTGTCCGCCTTCCCAGATTCGCTTAAACGCGTAACCCACATGGATGGGCTTTCCGTAGCTGCGTCGGGTCAGGTTCCAGGCTTCCATAGCGGATGTGGTGGTCCACAGTGTGGGACTGCTGGATGAACCCCGAAACTCCCGCACACGCAGGCTGTTTCCGTAGCTGTAAGGCATGGGATCGTTTTCGTTCAGCTTGTAACTTTGCATTCGGTTGGTGTAGGCATCATACACAAATACTTTAGGCATAAGGGTCACTCTCCTTCCTGAGTATCAGATCGAGCGGCATCTTGAATGGCATTCCAGGTGTCTTCGTCCACCACATCGGTGTGCGGCAAGCCAAAGACGGCCTGAAAACTGGATGCAGATGCAGCGGTTTGCGATCCGAACAAACCATCCTCCGGTGCAAACAGCACACCGCAGTATCGCTGAGCGCTCAGATTCAGCCAGCGCTGCAGCTGCAATACAGCCGGGCCGGTGCTGCCGGAGGCCAGCCCGCCGGGATAATCGGTTACGGCCTCAACGCCCGGGTCACTCTGTCCGGGTGAAAGCCGGGCCATCAGGCTCAAATAAGCAGTGGACATACTGTTCCAGGTGCTGCGGTCCACAATGCCGGTGATCGGCAGACCGAACAGCTGCTGAAAGCTGCGCACGCTGGCTGCCAGTTCTTCGTCAAAATAGTCGGTGAGGCCGCGGGGCAGTACTTCGGGATAGTAGTAGCCGGTATAGGCCAGCAGAAAACTGATGTACAGCACAGTATCGCCTTCGTCACCAACCTGTACCGGATGCCCGGGATACGGAAAATCACTGGCACGGCGCACCGGGCCGTTGCCGCGCTGCAAGGCAAAGTTTTTGTAGATGCTGGCCCAGGTGGCAGGCCCGCAGATTCCGTCCACCGTCAGGCCAAACATGGATTGCCACTGGCTCACAGCCTGCGTTGTGGATGGCCCGTAAACACCATCCACAACCAGCTGCGGCAGCAGTGTATAATAAACCGACAGCAGATACAGATAATATTGCAGTTCACGTACCGGCCGGCCGGTGCTGCCCTGCCGCAGAGTGCCGGGAAAGACACCGGGCCGCTGGTCAGGTGCCAGCAGACGGTTTGCAATGTCGGTATACACTTCAAACAGTTTTCGCCAGGTGGATTTGCCCACAACGCCGTCTGCGGTCAGGCGGAAATATTGCTGAAAGGTCTGTACGGCCTGCTCGGTGGATGCACCGAAAATACCGTCCACGGCAACAGAGCGGAGTGAACTGTAATTGGTTGCAGCAATGCGCAGATAAAACTGAACCAGCTCCACGTTGCTGCCGCGATCACCACGGCGCAGGGGCTGCCCGGGGTATGCGCCTGCGCCGCCGGCGTTCATGTCGTTTTCAGCAGACTGGAAGGCCTTGTAAAGGGTCTGCCAGGTGATCTGCCCCACGATGCCGTCCGGCTCAAGATCATAGGCCTGCTGAAATGCCTTGACGGCGTTTTCCGTGGCAATGCCGAAATTGCCGTCCACAGCAGGACTGGGCAGAGAAGAATCAAACTGAGCCAGGGTAGCCAGCCAGAACTGTACCTGCTGCACACTGCTGCCGGTGCTGCCGCGGCGCAGCACTGTGCCGGTCCACGCACCGCCTGAAAGCGTTCCCTCACTTGTTTCGCCTTCGCTTGTGAGCTCTGCCAGATGCTTTACGCTGGCGTAGATGTAGCTGATCTTGTACCAGGTAGCCCGCCCCACAATGCCGTCCGGTTCAAGCCGGAACTGCTTTTGAAATTTTTTTACCGTTTCTTCCATGGCCCGCCCAAAGACACCGTCCACAGCGAGCTTGCCGAGGAAGGGGTAGTCCTGCGTGATTCGATTCAGCTGCCGCTGAAGGATGGATACGTTAGCGCCCCGATCCCCGCGCCGCAGAGGCTGCCCGGGGTAGCTCTCGTAAATGTTTTGAATGTTTTTGGTGCGCACAATTTCCAGATCGCTGCCGTAGTAGTGCCGCAGAATTTCCAGCGCATTCATTCCCTGACGTGCAAGGTCTACCGTACCCCATTGCTTCATGCCGGGACAGGTTACGCTTTTGCCGTCGCAATATTCGGTATAGTAGGGCTCAATTTTCCCCTTTCGGCGGCAGTAGGTGTTGAAAATGTCGTTGGTGATGCGCTCCATCACCGCAAATATGGTGCGCCCATGGACATAATATTGGTCGTAGCTGGTGGAGTTGGTGATGTTATAGTGATAGCCCTTGCTGGGGTACCATTCGGTGTAGATGCGGTTCAGAGCCAGGCTGATCTGCGCGTGGATGTTGGCACGCAGTGCCTGTTCGGGCCAGGTGGGATACACTTCGCTGCTGGCCACATTGGCGATGTACTGCCGGAAGGATACCGTAACATTGGTGCCCTTCTGGCTGGGTTTGGCCAGATGTACCGTGATGCGTTCGGGAATGATCGGCTCGGGCAAAATGCGTGCACCTTCCGCGTTCGGCGCAGGGGGCGGCTCACAGCCTTCTTTGGGAATGGGCCCGCTGCCGCCGGTGCCGGCAAACAGGCTGTGCACCGGAACGTCAATGACTTCCGGTTCGGCCGCAGAGGAGCGGCTGTTAGCGGGGATCATAATCAGGCGGGCAAGTGTAGCCTGACAGTCGAAAATTTGCAGACCGTGAATGGTTACGGTGTGGTATCCGGATTTTACAGCAGTCAGATCCCAGGTGGAGTAGGGCAGCACAGAGGTGTTGCTTTCGTCCAGCGAATAAGCTTCATCGGGAGCGGGCAGCTGCAAATCCGGAGCATGGCCCTTGTCATCGGTGGTAAAATTGTGCGTAATGGTGCCGTTGGTCACAGTCACATTCACCCCGGGGATGGGGGCGGATAACTGGGCTGCAAAACTCTGCACCCGCAGAGTTCCTTGACGCATAGGGCAAACCTCCTTTGATCCATATGTTTTTGCAAAGCGACACGGAGTGTGTCCCTTTTGCTTAGGATATTCCGTCAGGTTTCGGCCTGCCACACCTTGGCAGAAAGGCCGGTTTATACTATACTTAAAGCGAATGTTTGCAATAATCAGAGGAGGATTCGTGAATGAATTACATTCTTGAAAATAACAAGCTGATTTTAACTGTAAGCTCCCATGGAGCCGAAATGATAAGTCTGGTACAGGCAGATACCGGCCGCGAGATGATCTGGCAGGCTGATCCTGAAGTGTGGGGCCGCCATGCGCCGCTGCTGTTCCCCTATGCAGGCAATCTGCGGGACAAGAAGTTCGTCTGGCAGGGCCGGGAGTACGCCGGCAGCCAGCATGGCTTTGCACGTGACCTGGAATTTCAGCTGGCCGGAAAGACCGACAGCTGTCTGGATCTGGTGCTGTGCAGCAATGATGAAACACTGAAAAAATTCCCCTTTGAGTTTGAACTGCACAGCATTTTTACGCTGGAGGATCATACAGTAACTCACAAAGTGCAGGTGAAAAATCCCGGTCAGCAGGAACTGCGTTTCGGGCTGGGGTATCATCCCGGCTTTATGTGCCCCTTTGACGCTCAGCACAGCATGGAGGACTACGAGCTGCGCTTTGACACAGCTCAGCAGCCGGTGGTTATTGAAACCGACGTGCTCACCGGCCTTGTGACCGGCCGCCGGTGGGAGATGCTGGAAAAGGCCAGTGATGTGATTCCGGTGAAAGCGGGTATGTTCGATCACGACTCGATCTGCATGAGCCAGCTCAGTGCCGGGACCATCTCCATTGTGGAGAAAGACAGCGGCCGCAGTGTGACACTGGATGTGCAGGGCTTCCCGTATGTTCTGCTCTGGTCTGTAGCCAACCGCCCCATTCCCTTCCTGTGCGTTGAGCCCTGGCACAGCCTGCCGGACACGGCGGATGCCACCGGCAACTGGAAGGATAAGCCCTGTGCAGCGGTGTTGCAGCCCGGCGAGTGCTGGGAAACCCGTTTGCCCATGAGCTTTAACTGGTAACGGCTATGTCGATGTATGAACGGACCGAGCTGCTCTTAGGGGCAGAAGGAGTGGAAAAACTGCGCAGTGCCCATGTGCTGCTGTTTGGCCTGGGCGGTGTGGGCAGTTATGTGGCTGAAGCACTGGCCCGCGCCGGTGTGGGCGCTTTGACGCTGGTGGACGATGACACGGTCAGTGAGTCCAATCTGAACCGCCAGCTGGTGGCACTGCACAGCACACAGGGAAAGCACAAGACACAGGTGGCAGCGGAGCGCATTGCGGATATCAATCCGGAGTGCAGGGTTACGGCGGTTCCGATGTTCTATATGCCCGAAACTGCGGATCAGCTGCCCTTTGCAGGGCCCGGAATCCATTACGACTATGTAATTGACGCAGTGGATACGGTTACAGCAAAGCTGGAGATTTTGCAGCGGGCACAGGCAGCGGGTGTGCCGGCAATCAGCTGCATGGGAACAGGCGGCAAACTGCACCCGGAGCTTCTGCGGCTGAGTACGCTGGAAAAAACCGAAGGCTGTCCGCTTGCCCGTGTGATGCGGCGGGAATGCCGTGCACGGGGGCTGAAGAATGTACAGGTGGTCTGGTCGCCGGAGCCGGCCCGCCCTGCCCGGGCAGTGGCTGAACCCCCGGCAGGTATGCCGGGACGCACCGGAAACCCCAAGAAAACCGTGCCGGGCAGCGTGAGCTTTGTGCCGGGTGCGGCAGGTTTGATTCTGGCAGGTGCGGTGATCCGTGCCATTGCCGGCATTGAAGACTGAATCAGTAAAAATGCGGCGGAGCATTCTGCTCCGCCGCAGTGATTTTGACGTAATATAAAAGGAGCGAAGCGATGGCCATTAACAAAGCCACCCTGGCAGCATTGAAAGCTTTATCCTATCCGGATATTGATGTGAAAAAGAACTATAAACTGGTGCGCGCTGCGGAAAATCTGACCCACCCGCCGGTGAGCAAGGCTCGCTTTTACCGCGCTTGGGATCATGAGGTGTGCAGCGGGGATCATTGCGTGCCGGTGCGCATTTTTGCACCGGATCACGGCGAACCCGTTCCCAAGGTGCTGGTGTTCTTTCATGGCGGCGGCTGGGTGATCGGCAACATTGACAGTTATGATAAAACCTGTCATGTTATGGCCAATCAGACCGGCCGAATTGTGATTTCGGTGGACTATCGTCTGGCACCGGAACACCCGTTCCCGGCGGGCCTTGAGGATTGCTACGCCGTTGCGCGTGAGATTTTTTTGGATGACAGCCTGTTTTTAACAAGGCCCAAAGAGATTGCCCTGATTGGGGACAGTGCCGGCGGCAATCTGGCCGCAGCAGTGTCCCTGATGGCCCGGGACCGTGGAGAGTTTTTGCCTGAAAAACAGATTCTGATTTACCCGGCTACCTATAACGATCACAGCGAAAATTCGCCCTTTCCATCGGTGCGGGAAAACGGTACAGACTACCTGCTGACCAGCAAACGAGTGCGGGACTATATGGAACTGTATGCGCCGGACCCCAAAGACCGGCAGAACCCGTATATGGCCCCGCTGCTGGCAGAGGATTTGTCCAATCAACCAGAAACCCTGATTATTACCGGAGAGTTCTGCCCTCTGCGGGACGAAGGCGAAGAGTACGGTCTTCGGCTGGCCGCAGCGGGCAACAGCGTGGATGTGGTTCGTATGCCGGATGCATTGCATGGCTATTTTATGCTGCCTCCGCGCTATACACAGGTAAAGCGAACCTATCAGCTGATCAATGAATTTTTAGGGAGATGACCCTTTGAAACGTCAAAAAGCATATCAGTGGAGCCGCCTGGACAATGCGGCAAAAATTTTTCCGCCCAGCAGCACGGTGCGGGACCCAAAGGTGTTCCGTTTTGCCTGTGAGCTGACCGAACCCGTAAACCCGGAGCTGCTGCAGCAGGCACTGGATGAAACACTGGAGCAGTTCCCGTTTTATCAGTCGGTGCTCAAAAAGGGGCTGTTCTGGTATTATCTGGAATCCACCGACCAGCGTCCGGTGGTCAGTCCGGAACATGAGGTGCCTTGCGCCATGCTGTATAAAGGCGAGGGAAGGGATCTTTTGTTCCGGGTAACCTGGTACAAGCGCAGAATCAATCTGGAAGTGTTCCATGCGCTGTCGGACGGCACCGGGGCGCTGCACTTTCTGCGCATGATGGTATATCATTATCTGCTGCGGGCGCACGCCGATGAGTTCGCGGACGGAGTACCGCCCATCAACTACGATGCCAGCGGTCCGCAAAAGGTGGATGACAGCTTCCGAAAATACTTTGGCAGCGGAGCAAAGGGGCAGCTGGAACATGGCCCCAGAGCCTTCCATCTGCATGGAGATCGGCTTCCGGATGGTGCGCTTTCCATCCTGGAGGGTGAACTTCAGCTGAATCCGCTTTTGGCCAGAGCAAAAGCGCAGGGAACAACCCTGACTGTATTTCTTGCTGCGGTGCTGATGCAGGCAATCCGGGAACAAATGAGCCAGCATGAGCTGCGTCACCCGGTGGTGGTGTCTGTGCCGGTGAATCTGCGCAATTATTTCCCGTCGGCTACAGCACGCAACTTCTTTACGGTGCTGAATGTGTCCTATGATTTTTCACAGGGGGACGGCAGCCTGCAGGATATCATCCGGAAAATTGATGCGGATCTCAAAGCCAATCTGACCAAAGAGGCATTGGCCCTGCGGCTGAATCGGCTGGCAGCGCTGGAGCACACCATGCTGCTGCGTGTGATGCCGCTGATTTTTAAAATTCCTGTGCTCAAGGCATCCCACTGGGCGGCAGCGCGGCAGGTGACCGCAGCCTTTTCCAATATCGGCCGGGTGGATATGCCTGAACCGATGCACCGATACATCCGTCTGTTCGATGCGTTTCTCAGTACACAGAGGATGCAGGCCGTGATGACATCTTTTGACGGCAGATTCCTCATCACGTTTACTGCGCCGTTCGTGTCGCCCGAAGTGCAGCGCAGCTTTTTCCGGATTCTTACCGGAATGGGGCTGGAGGTTACAATCACCTCCAATTATCTGGATGTGGAGGGAATGGACTGATGCTGTATTGTGAAAAATGTCATGTGCATGTGGCAGGAGATCGTGTCCATTGCCCCCTGTGTCAGGCACCCCTTACCGGCACGCCCTGCCCGGAACGGGAGGTGTTTCCGCAGCTTCCGTCACAGCGCCAGCTGCATCAGCTTGTCTTCCGCTCGCTGCTGTTCGGCACCATTGCCGCATCGGTGATCTGCCTGGCGGTGAATTTTATGCTTCCCGGAAGCGGTGCCTGGTCGCTGTTTGTGCTGGGCGGCTTTGCCAGCGCCTGGCTGCTGGTGATGCTGGCGCTGCGGCTGCGGCACGGAATCCCCAAAGTGATTCTGCGGCTGGTTATGCTGGGGTCGCTTCTGGCCATTGTCTGGGACTGGGCTACCGGAAGCCGGGGATGGGCTGTGGGGTATGCAGTGCCGATTCTGTGCACGGCGGCCATGGCTGCCCTGCTGATTCTGCCCAAGGTGCTGCGGATGCAGCTGTCAGATTATATGCTGTATCTGGTGATTGATATCTTGTTCGGTATTCTGCCGGCCGTGTTTTATGCAGCGGGCTGGCTGAGCACAAGCCTTCTGCCGTCGGTGATCTGCGTGGTTACCAGCGTGATTTCACTTGCGGCTGTTCTGGTATTTCAGGGCAAGGAATTTAAGGCGGAACTGTCCCGGCGTATGCACCTGTAAATATAAAAAACTCCCGCGCAGGAATTTTCCTGTGCGGGAGCTTTTTTGCGCAGATATCAAAAGATTACAAGACCGATATAGACCGTATAAACCGCAAGACAAAGCCAGCCCTGCCAGCGCATGAATTTCTGCTTGTAAAGGGCAGGAATCAGTGCAATCAGTACAGTGGCCAGACAAAAGGGCAGGTCCAGTGTCAGGCATTGCCGGCTGATCGGCAGCTGCTGGCCGCTTACCAGACTGCAAATGGGCAAAATCAGCGCACAGTCAATGATGTTGGCGCCGATCACGTTGCCTGCGGACATACTGGCCTGTTTTTTCATAATGGCAGTAATTGTGGTGACCAGCTCAGGCAGGCTGGTACCCACAGCCACCAGAGTTACTGCAATAATGCTTTCGGGCACACCCAGCATACGCGCCAGAGTGCTGCCGTTTTCCACCAGCAGGTGGGCGCCGATTACAATGCCGGCGGCCCCCAGAATAAACAGCAGGGCATTGGTAACAACGGCCTTGCGGTTGGCTTCGGGACGTGTTTCAAGGCTGCTGCGTGCGTTTTTGGCGCTGTGTACGTTCTCTGCCATGAACACAAAGAACAGCACCGCCAGAACAATGCTGCCGGCCCACTTCAGCTGTCCGCCCTGGCTGAAGACCAGCAGGGTAACTACGCAGCCAATCAGCAAAAGGCTTTTGAACAAATAGTCTTTGCGCTTTATGGCGCTGGGAATGGCAATCATGGCAAGGGCCAGAATCAGGCCGGTGTTGGCGGTTACGCTGCCAATGGCATTGCCGTTGGCCATATCCACCTGACCGTTTGCTGCGGCCAGCACGGAAACCATCATCTCAGGCAGGGTTGTGGCAAGACTTACAATGGTTGCGCCCACAATAAAGGGCGGAATACCGCTGACCTGTGCAATCCAGCTGGCTGCATCCACAAAGGCATCGCCACCCTTTACAATGAGCACAAGACCTAAGGCGAACATCAGGATTGGGAGTATCATTTCCATAAAGAACCTCCTTTGGGCAAAAGCCCTCCATAAAACAGGATACGCCATCAGGTCCGGCCCCATGCAGAAATATTGAAAAAGGGCCCGCAGCAGGAGTGCCCGCCGCGGGCCTTTGATGAACATGAACAAATCGGGTAAGGATCAGGTGCTCCTGTTAGAATAGTTCAGCATTGTTCAAAAAGACTGGTTTTGCGTTGAAAAAACTTAATATGCCTTGCCCCAGTATACCATCTTGGTAGCAGGCTTGCCGCAGCAGGGGCATACGCCGCTCAGGTTTTCCTGCTCGAAGGGGATACAGCGGCTGGACAGACCAGCTTCTTCCTTCATCTTCTCTTCGCAGGCAAGATCGCCGCACCACATGGTCTTGATGTAGCCGTTGTTCTCGTCGGCCAGCTTCTTGACCTCGTCCAGAGTGGTAGCGCTCCAGGTGCGGTTTTCGCGGTTCTTCAGAGCGCGCTCGTACATAGCCTGAGCCACGTCGTTGAGCAGCTGAGGAATCACGGTTTCCAGCTCGTCCAGGCTGACAAAGATCTTTTCGCGGGTATCGCGGCGCACCAGCACGCACTGGTTCTTCTCGATATCCTTGGGGCCGATCTCCAGACGGACAGGCACACCCTTCATCTCCCACTGAGCGAACTTCCAGCCGGGAGTGTTGTCGCTGTTATCCAGCTTAACGCGGGCAAACTTGGAAATGCGGTCTGCCAGTTCGGCGGCCTTCTCGGATACGCCGGGCTTGTGAGCAGCCACAGGCACAATCACAACCTGGAAAGGAGCGATAGCGGGGGGCAGCATCAGGCCTTCGTCATCGCCGTGGGTCATGATGATGGCACCCACCAGACGGGTGGATACGCCCCAGCTGGTCTGGAAGGGATGCTGCAGGGTGTTGTCACGGCCGGTGAACTGCACGTCGAAAGCGCGGCTGAAGCCGTCACCGAAGTAGTGGCTGGTACCGCTCTGCAGAGCCTTGCCGTCGTGCATCATGGCCTCGATGGTGTAAGTAGCCTCAGCACCGGCAAACTTTTCCTTGTCGGTCTTCTGGCCCTTGACCACGGGGATCATCAGGTACTTCTCGCAGAAGTCAGCATACAGGTTCAGGATAGACAGGGTTTCTTCCTTGGCCTCGTCTGCGGTTTCGTGAATGGTGTGACCCTCCTGCCACCAGAACTCGCGGCTGCGCAGGAAGGGACGGGTGGTCTTTTCCCAGCGCACAACGCTGCACCACTGGTTGTACTTCATGGGCAGATCGCGCCAGGAGTGCAGCACGTGGGCAAAGTGATCGCAGAACAGAGTTTCGCTGGTGGGGCGCACGCACAGACGCTCTTCCAGCTCGTCCAGACCGCCGTGGGTTACCCAGGCAACCTCGGGTGCAAAGCCCTGAACGTGATCCTTTTCCTTCTGCAGCAGGCTTTCGGGAATGAAGATGGGCATGGCAACGTTCTCATGGCCGGTGGCCTTGAACATACCGTCCAGAATATGCTGAATGTTTTCCCAGATAGCATAGCCATAGGGACGCAGAATCATGCAGCCCTTCACGGTGGAGTAGTCTACCAGCTCTGCCTTCAGGCATACGTCGGTGTACCACTGGGTGAAGTCCTCGTTGATGGGAGTAATGGCTTCAACCATTTTTTTCTTATCGCTCATTATTGACCTCCTTAAGTGGTGGGGCAGAAAAAGCCCTCAGAACACGATAACGCCCCCTGCAGGCTGGAGCAGGGGGCTGGTGCTCAGTGTTTGCAAAAAATCAGATGTGATCTTCCACATAGCGCACAACATCGCCCACGGTGCGGAAAGTTTCCACTGCTTCGTCGGGCACTTCGATGTTGTACTCGTCCTCCAGGGCCATGACCATATCGACCACGTCCAGACTGTCGGCGTCAAAATCCTCCATGATATCGCTGTCCATGGTGATATCATTGGCATCGAGTTCCAGCTGCTCAGCCAGGAGCTCGCGGATGCGCTCAAAAGTATCCATGTGATTCTATCTCCTTACATCATATTACATACTATACATTTTATAGCCTATCCGAAGGGGGGTTGTCAAGGTTCTGTCTGCAAAATTTTTACAAAGACCGGTGAAACTCATTCAGGGTCAGAAAAATGCCTTGCTCACGGCACAACAGGCAGATATAATGGGGGGGAAAGAACACAACCGCAAGGGGAAGGGGCAGAGCAATGATTGAAACAAAATTCTATGGCACTACCCAGGACGGCCGGGGTGTGCAGCAGTTCATTTTGAAGGCAGGGCCTTACGAAGCCCGGATATTGGATTACGGCGGCCGCGTGACCCATTTGTTTGCACCGGACCGCAATGGCAATCCGGTGGATCTGGTGCTGGGATATGATGATCTGGCCGGATATGAGGCGGATGATACATTTCTGGGGGCGATTGTGGGCCGGGTTGCCAACCGGATTGAAAAGGGCCGCTTTGAACTGGATGGCAGAAGCTATCAGCTGGAAATCAATAATGGGCCCAATCACAATCATGGCGTGTGGCATCAGCAGGTCTGGCGGGCCGGAACAGATGGGGATGCACTGGTGCTGAACTATCACAGCCCGGATGGTGAAGACGGGCTGCCGGGCGCTGTGGATGTGCAGGTGCGGTATCAGCTGACCGAACAGGGTGAGCTGAGTGTGGACTACACTGCGGTATCGGATGCAGCTACGCCGATCAATCTCACCAATCACAGCTATTTTAATCTGGACGGAAGCGGCAGCGTACTGGATCAGCAGGTGCAGTTGTTTGCGCATCATTTTACCCGCGCAGATGAAAACAGCTGCCCGTTTGGCACCGTGGACCCGGTGGCAGGCACCCCCATGGATTTCCTTGCAGCCAAGCCGATCGGGCGGGATATTGATGCAAATTACGATCAGCTGCTGTGGGGCAGAGGGTTTGACCATAACTGGTGCATTGACGGAGAGCCGGGCACTCTGCGGCCCGCAGCCTGGGCATACAGCAGTAAAACCGGCATTACGCTCTGCTGCAAAACCACACAGCCGGGTGTACAGTTTTACACGGGCAACTGGCTGGCAGGGGTTCCCGGCAAGGGGCAGGCTCCGCTGAATGCACGCAGCGGCTTCTGCATTGAAACGCAGCACTGGCCCTGTGGCGTGAATCGGAAAAATTTCCCCGATACCATTCTGCGCCCGGGCAAGACCTATCATGAGGTTACGGTGTTCTGCATGGGATGCAACCCGTAAAATAAAACAAGGGAGCGTATCGTTTGATACGCTCCCTTGTTGCTTGTACAGATGATTCAGAATGCAGAAATCATTTAACGGATTCGGTATCGGTGTCTTCTGCGGTGTCGCAGAAATTCTCCTTTGTGCTCATATCTTCTGCATCAGCGGACGCGCAGTCCTGCCGAAAACGCTTGTGTTCGCCGCGGTGCTGAGCTTTGCAGATGCCCTCGGCCAGATCTTTGCGGCGGCGAAATTCACGATAACGCTGGCGCACTTCGTCAAATGCGCTGATCTCTTCTTCGCTGCCCCAGGCAGGCACGTACATGAAGCGCCGGATGGCAAAAAGAATGGCGATGCTGATTACAACGATCAGATTCTGTTCGGGGGTTGTATGGGTTACAATCATTTCACGGGCGATGGTGAACAGCAAAACTTCCAGTGCGCTGCCGGGTGTGTGCTTACACAGCAGTTTCAGGGCCTCAACGCCGATGACCAGTTCAAACAATGCTTCCAGAAATTCGTGGAAGAGCGAAACCGTTTCCATGCTGATACGCAGCCGGAAAATGGTGGGAATGACCTGCACAGAACAGATGGCCAGTGTAAGGGCCAGCAGCATGGCAAGAAAGATTTCCAGAAAGCTTGCAATGTTGGACAGGTACAGGCGGATCTTCCACTTCATCGGTGGGGGATTGGAGTTGCGTTTCATCACGGCAGAGCGGCTCCTTTCAAATAGGGCCCCGTTTGTGGGGCATATATTTGTTATTATTATAACATTGGGGAGACGGCAGTGTCCCGGGCCATTAAGGAGAATCTTTACACAATTTTTTGTTAGAGTTCACCAAATTTGGTTGAAAACAATTCTGCATAGTGAAAAACAGCACAAAAATAATAAAACCCCGGCAGCATATATGCCGCCGGGGAATGAGAACAAAAATGAATTACTCGATGATGCTCTTGCCGGTCATCTCAGCAGGCTGAGGCAGATCCATCAGCTTGAGCATGGTAGGAGCAATATCAGCCAGAACGCAGCCTTCACGCAGCTTTGCATCGCCGCAGCCGGCCACCAGGAAGGGAACCGGGTTGGTGGTGTGAGCGGTAAAGGGAGCGCCGTCGGGCTCCTGCATCTGGTCCGCGTTGCCATGGTCAGCGGTCAGCAGTACCTTGCCGCCGGCAGCCAGAACAGCATCGATGACCTTGCCTGCGCACTCGTCCACAGCTTCCACAGCCTTCACAGCAGCGTCAAATACACCGGTGTGACCGACCATGTCGCAGTTGGCAAAGTTCAGGATGATTACATCATACTTGCCGCTTTCAATGCGCTTTACGCACTCGTCGGCAACCAGGTAGGCGCTCATCTCGGGCTGCAGATCGTAGGTGGCAACCTTGGGGCTGGGAATCAGAGCGCGATCCTCGCCCTCAAAGGGAGCTTCCACACCGCCGTTGAAGAAGAAGGTCACATGAGCGTACTTCTCGGTTTCGGCAATGCGCAGCTGAGTCTTGCCCTGGCTGGCCAGGTACTCGCCCATCACGTTGGTCAGGCCCTGAGGCTTGAAAGCCACGTCCACATTGGGCATGGTGGCATCGTACTGGGTGAAGCAGACGTAGTTCACGGGGAAGCGGCCGTTGCGGCGCTCGAAGCCGTTGAACTCATCATCCACGAAGGTACGGGTGATTTCGCGGGCGCGGTCAGGGCGGAAGTTGAAGAAGATCACGGTGTCGCCCTCAGAGATGCGGCCGCCCTCGCAGGTTACTGCGGGAACCACAAATTCGTCGGTTACGCCGGCAGCGTAGCTGTTCTCCATCACTTCGGCAGGAGTGCCGTGCACACCCTCGCCGTAAACGAAGGCGTCATAAGCCTTGACAACGCGCTCCCAGCGGTTGTCGCGGTCCATGGCGTAGTAGCGGCCGCTGATGCTGGCAATCTTGCCCACACCCAGCTGGTCCAGCTTGTCCTGCAGCTTCTGAATGAAGCCCTTGCCGGAGTCGGGAGCAACGTCACGACCGTCCATGATGGCGTGAACGTAGATCTCCTTGGCGCCCATGGCCTTAGCCATATCCAGCAGACCGAACAGGTGGTCGATGTGGCTGTGCACGCCGCCGCTGGACAGCAGGCCCATCATGTGGATGGCCTTGCCGCTGTCGATAGCGGTCTTCATGGCCTTGACCAGAGCCTCGTTCTCACGAATGCTGCCGTCCTGGATGGCCTTGGTGATGCGGGTCAGCTCCTGGTAAACGATGCGGCCGGCACCGATGTTGGTGTGGCCCACTTCGCTGTTGCCCATCTGGCCGTCGGGCAGGCCCACGTCCATGCCGGATGCGCCGATGGTGGTGTGGGGGCAGCTGGCGAACAGCTTGTCCAGATAGGGGGTGTTGGCGGCTACGATTGCGTTGCCGGTCACCTGATCAGGTACCCAGCCGAAGCCGTCCAGGATGCAGAGCATCAGAGGTTGTTTTGCCATAGTGTAATAGTCCTCCTTATGCGGCCCCAGGCGGGGCCGCGAGTCCGATAAAAGTTTTTACTTGCTGGCAGCTGCAACGATCACGCCGAACTCGTCAGCCTTCAGGCTGGCGCCGCCGATCAGGCCGCCGTCCACGTCTTCCTGAGCCAGCAGGGATTCGCAGTTCTTGGGGTTCATGCTGCCGCCGTACTGGATGGTCATGGCCTGAGCAACGGAAACGCTGTACAGCTCGCTGACAACCTGACGGATGCAGGCACATACTTCCTCAGCCTGGAAGGCGCTGGCAGTTTTGCCGGTGCCGATGGCCCATACGGGCTCGTAGGCAATGATTACGTTCTCCAGCAGGCTGCGGTCAACGCCCTGCAGAGCGATCTTAACCTGAGAGCGAATCAGCTCTTCGGTGATGCCCTGCTCACGCTGCTCCAGGCTCTCGCCTACGCACAGGATGACCTTGAGGCCTGCGTTCAGAGCAGCCAGAGTGCGCTTGTTTACAGTAACATCGGTCTCGGCGAAGTACTGACGGCGCTCAGAGTGGCCCACGATCACGTACTCAACGCCCAGATCCTTGAGCATATCAGCGCTGATCTCACCGGTAAAAGCACCGGACTTTTCGTAGTGCACGTTCTCAGCGCCTACGTGGATGTTGGTACCCTTGGTCTTTTCCACAGCGGTAGCCAGGCTGGTATACGGAGTGCAGATCACAACTTCACAGTCAGCGTCCTTCACGGCGGGAATCAGCTCGTCAATCAGAGCAGCAGCTTCAGTAGCGGTTTTGTTCATTTTCCAGTTACCGGCGATAATAGCCTTGCGATATTCCTTTTTCATGGTGACATGTTCCTTTCTGATCTGGATTGCCCCTTGGCCGGGGTTGTGCCTTTAAAAAGTGCGGCGGCAGGAATGCCGCCGCACATGAAAAACGGTTTTAATTATGCGTTCTGGATGCAGGCGATGCCGGGCAGCTCCTTGCCTTCCAGATACTCCAGGCTGGCGCCGCCGCCGGTGGAGATGTGGGTCATCTGATCGCCGAAGCCCAGCTGCATTACAGCAGCAGCGCTGTCGCCGCCGCCGATTACGGTGGTAGCATCAGCATCGGCCATGGCCTTGGCTACAGCCAGAGTGCCGGCAGCCAGAGTGGGGTTCTCGAACACGCCCATGGGTCCGTTCCAAACAACGGTCTTGCTGTTCAGAACAGCGTCGCTGAACAGCTTGCGGGTTTCCTCGCCGATGTCCAGACCCATCTTGTCAGCGGGAATGCTGTTGGAAGCGACAGTTTCAGCTGCGATGGGAGCGTCGATGGGATCGGGGAAGGAAGCAGCCACGACAGTGTCCACGGGCAGCAGCAGCTGTACGCCCTTCTCCTCGGCCTTCTTCATCATATCCTTGCAGTAGTCCAGCTTGGTTTCGTCCACCAGGCTGGTGCCGATGCCGTAGCCCTTGGCAGCCAAGAAGGTGTAAGCCATGCCGCCGCCGATGATCAGGGTATCAACCTTGTTCAGCAGGTTGTCGATTACGTTCAGCTTGTCAGCAACCTTAGCGCCGCCCAGGATGGCAGTGAAGGGACGAACGGGATCGTTCACAGCGTTGCCCAGGTAACGGATTTCCTTTTCCATCAGGTAGCCCACAGCGGTATCCTTGATGAACTCGGTTACGCCGGCGGTGGAGCAGTGAGCACGGTGAGCGCTGCCGAAAGCATCGTTCACATAGCAGTCAGCCAGGGAAGCCAGGTCCTTGCTGAAGGTGTCGATGTTCTTGGTTTCTTCCTTGCGGAAACGGGTGTTCTGCAGCAGAACTACGTCGCCGTTGTTCATAGCAGCAACAGCAGCCTTAGCGTTCTCGCCCACAACCTCGTCATCGTTTGCAAACACAACGGGCTGACCCAGCAGTTCGGACAGACGCACAGCAACAGGAGCCAGGCTGAACTTCTCCTCGGGGCCATTCTTGGGCTTGCCCAGGTGGCTGCACAGAATGACCTTGCCGCCATTCTCGATCAGCTTTTTGATGGTGGGCAGAGCGGCCACGATGCGGTTATCGTTGGTGATAACACCGTCCTTCATGGGAACGTTGAAGTCGCAGCGAACCAGAACGCGCTTGCCGCTGACGGACAGTTCCTCAACGGTCTTTTTGCCAAGAGAGCTCATTTGATTATCTCCTTTCAAAATGCGGTGCCCAATGTGCCGCGGAACAGCGGGATGGGCAGCCGGTGAAGCATGATTCAGTGCGGCCTCTGCGGCCGCCGTGCCTTTATTATATACAATAGATTTACCTTGCGCAAGAGGTAATATGACAATGATTTAACAACTTGCAGGGCGCTGCTTGTGCGCACTGGCAAAAACAGTAGAAAATATGTGATTTTCTTGCAGAAAAGGCCCTGTGATTTGGACAAAAAAGCGGCGGTCTGCCACAATGGACAGGCCGCCGGAAATATGGAAATTTGTTACTTTGCAGCGTCGTCGGTGGAGAACTCCTTCACAGAGGCCACAAGACCTGCCAGATCCTGCAAATTGCTGGGAATAATCAGCTTGGTTGCCTTGCCGTCGGCCACCTGTGCAAGGGCTTCCAGACTCTTGAGAGCCAGAACGCGGTCGCTGGGTGCAGCCTCGTTCAGAATGCGCAGAGAATCAGCCAGAGCGGTCTGCACCTCGATGATTGCCTGTGCTTCACCCTGAGCCTCGCGGATGCGCTGTTCACGCACGGCATCGGCCTTCAGAATGGCACTCTCTTTTTCACCTTCGGCGCGGGTGATGGCGGCGGTCTTTTCGCCCTCGGCGATCAGGATGGATTCGCGCTTCAGGCGTTCGGCCTTCATCTGCTTTTCCATGGCATCCTGAATCTCGGCAGGAGGCATGATGTTTTTCACTTCAACGCGGTTGACCTTGATGCCCCACTTGTCGGTGGCTTCGTCCAGAATGGCGGTGATCTTGGTGTTGATGACATCGCGGCTGGTCAGGGTGTGGTCCAGCTCCATCTCACCGATGATGTTGCGCAGGGTGGTGGCGGTCAGGTTTTCGATGGCAGACAGGGGACGCTCCACGCCATAGGTATACATTTTGGCATCGGTTACCTGGAAGAATACAACGCTGTCAATCTGCATGGTAACATTATCGCGGGTGATTACGGGCTGGGGCTTGAAGTCTACTACCTGCTCTTTGGTGCTTACCTTTTTGGCAATGCGGTCAAAGAAGGGGGCTTTCATATGAAAACCTTCGTGCCAGGTGGTGTAATAAGCACCCAGACGTTCCACAACATAGGCGTTGGACTGGGGAACAATGCGGATGCAGTTGATGGCAACGGCGACTGCAATGAGCAGCAGAACAATCAGAATAATAACCAGAGTCATGAAGGGCCTCCTTTAGTATTGATGTGTATTGTTCGGACGGAAGTGGGTCATTGGGGCTGTTCGGCGGGTGCTACCGTAAGGGTGGTGCCGTTCACGCTGAGTACGGTGCACAGTGCATCGGGTTCCAGCGGAACATCGCTGGCTGCGGCCCAGTCCACACCGTCCAGCCGAACGCGGCCGGGTTTGCCGGGGACAATCGCTTCCAGCACACAGGCGGTGCGGCCCACATTGCGGTCTGCACCGGTGTGGGCGGTGCCGTTCCGGGTGCGGAATTTGCGCACAAGCGGCCGGGTTACGATCAGCGCCAGGATGCTGACCACGGCAAAGACCAGCCATTGCCAAGTGGGCTCCGGTGTTAAAAAGCTGGTAAAGAGGGCGGCAATGCTGCCAACAACCAGCCAGATGGACACCAGAGCTGTGGTGCCAAGCTCAATCAGAACAAAAAGCACGGATAAACCGAGCCAGAGCCAGGCAGGGTGGATTGCATGAAGAAATTCCATCGTCTGCTCCTTTCCGGCGCTTTGCGCCTGTGTTGGGCGGAAAACGATCCGTCCGGGGCAATCTCAAACCGGCTTTTTCCTGTAAAAAGAGGTCTGAGAAATCTTGCAATTATAGTACCAGAAGCCTTTGAAAAGCACAAAAGCGTTCTAAGCGCAAAAAAGCGCGAAACGGGCAGATTTTTGTAGATTCCCGGATATATTCCGTGTTATACTCAAGCTAATCAAACCTTGTTCCATTCCGGCCAGATTCAAAAGGGGGTCATTCCATGGTCTATTCACGCAGATACCGCCGCAAACGCATGCTGATCATCCTTGCCTGCGTTCTTGCCGCCGTACTTATTTTCGGCTGTGTTTTGTTTTGGTTTTTACACCGCCCGATGCCCCGGGATCTTGCCAGTGCCGCCGCGCCGCAGGGGCCGGTGTTCGGCGTGCGCTTCGGCGGCGCCCCCGTGTTTGCCGAAGCTTCGCCCGAAGAGCTGGACGCATATTTCCAAAAGGCCGTCTCGTTTGCCAAAGAGCACGGGATGAACACGGTGTTCTTCGATGTGCTCAACGATGCCGATGGCGTCGGCTTCCGTGACCGCACGTTTGCAACATGGGCGGGCGCTTCTTCGCA
>RCNH01000015.1_pt1 | contig 90738 bp, 84 predicted proteins | sample 2041161 | NCBI WGS metagenome assembly RCNH01 (sample SAMN09708215, study PRJNA481090) | Feces metagenome, whole genome shotgun sequencing project. | biome: feces | host: Leptonychotes weddellii | place: Antarctica: Sion Island | collected 2010-03-01 | reverse complement strand
AAAGCCCGGTACAATACCGAGCTTTATTCCAATCTAAGAAGGCCTCTTAATCAATATTAACCGTCCAACTTTTGGGGGTCATATCATTCATACGCAGTCCAGCTCTTTTCTTGTGCGGGCGAAGGGAATCGAACCCATACGCCTCACGGCACTAGATCCTAAGTCTAGCTTGTCTACCAATTTCAACACGCCCGCAACTTTCAAGATTGCAAAGGTAAGTTTTTTTCTGGAATCTCCAAATATTCAGGCTTTTTTCCGGAAACGAGCGCAGCACCAGTTGTCCATGCTGTCGCTGCCGGTGAGTTCCATGCCCAGGCTTTCTGCCATATGCTCCAGCATCGGCAGGTCTTCCGTATAGAAGCCGCTGATGAAGAGCAGGCCCTCACGTCGGAGGGAGCGCACATAGGTCGGCATGTCTTCCAGCAGGATGTTCCGGTTGATGTTCGCCAGCAGGACATCGTAGGTGTTCAGCTGCAGGAGCGAAGCGTCTCCGCAGCAGGTCTCGATGATCTTGCCGCAACGGTTCAGCCGGGCATTGTCATAGGCTGAGATCGCGGCGACGGCATCGATGTCGATGCCATAGACTTTCCTGGCCTTCATCTTCGCGCAGAGGATGGAGAGGATGGCTGTACCGCACCCCATGTCCATCACGGTCTTTCCCTTGATCTCCGCCTCGTGCTGCAGGAGGGCGTGGCACATCAGGTGAGTCGTCTGGTGATGACCGGTTCCGAAGGCCATTTTCGGGTCAATGGTGATGTTGAACCTCGTCTTCGGCAGGTCTTTGTGGAAGGTCGCCTTGATGGTGCAGGTACCATCTATTATAATAGGTGTGAAATGGCTCTCCCATTCGGCGTTCCAGTTCGTGGCTGGAATAAGTGCGGCGTTCCAGGTGAACTTGAAACCGTAACCGTCTGCCTCGTTGAGGAAAAGTTTCAGCTGGCGGGCGTCATAAAGGTCTTTCTGAATGTAGCATTTGAGGAAGGGAGCCTCTGTCGTGAACGATTCGAAGGGGAGGTCGCTGACCGCGGCCATCATGATTTCCGCATTCTCTTCTGAAAAAGGTTCCAGCTTCAAGCTGACTTCGATGTATTCCTGACTGTTCATATCCTGATAACAATTTTGTTTTCCGAATACAAATATAATCAATACTTTTCAGTATATTTGTATGAAATCTAAACTTTGAGTCATGAATATGGAGACCCCTTTTGTCTATGACCGTTATGTCACGGGCAAGAATTTCATCGGTAGGAAGAAAGACTGCAACATTCTTCGCAATCTGCTGGAAGGCGGAGAGAATGTCGTCATGTACGCTCCACCGAAAAGCGGTAAGGATTCCGTCATCCAGCAGACGCTTTTCGACATGCGTGTCGCCGGGAAGAATTATCTCGTCGGCCAGGTGGACCTGATGAATGTCAGGACCTTGGAGGATTTTCTCCTGAAATTCGGAGCGGCCATCATCCGTCCGGTCTCTTCCACGCAGACGGAATATGCAGATCTGGCCGGAAGATTCCTGGAAGGAACACATTTCACTTTCGATCTGCAGCGTTTCGCGGAGGAGGATGAAGTCGTGTCCATCACCGGAGAAATCGTTCCGGAAGACATCTTCCGCATGTTCTCTCTGCCGGGCTGCATCGCCCGGGATCGGAACAGCCGCTTCATCGTGGTCATCGGCCAGTTCCAGAATCTCATGATGTCGGACCGTTGCCGTGAAATCTTCCAGGAACTGGAGAATGTTCTCCGGAAGAACAGGAAGGAGGAAATGCCGGTCTCCTTCATCCTGACCGGATCGAGGGTCAATGCCATGAAATACATCTTCGAGGAGAAGAAAAGGTTCTGGAAGATGGTGGAGATGCTTCCGCTTCAGCCGGTGGACGACCGCGAGATCATCGACTACATCGTCAAGGGCTTCATGATGACGGGAAAAGTGGTCGAGCGGGACCTCGTCCTGGGAGCCTGCAAGCTGTTCCGGGGCAATATGTGGTATCTCAACCATTTCATCTCCATCTGTGATTCCATGACCAAGGGTTATATCAATGAGGGAATCCTGATGGAAGCGCTTTCGGTCATTCTGTCCATCCATGAGCCGAAGTTCATCGCGATGGTGGATGATCTGACGGATTTTCAGCTGAGTTTCCTGCGCGCGGTCCTGGATGGCGTGACGAAGTTCAGTTCGGTGGAGGTCATCTCCAGATATCATCTGAATTCCTCGGCCAATGTCCGCAGGGTGAAGGATGCGCTGAAGAAGAAGGAAATCCTCACGTTCAATGAAAACGACGAGCCGGTCGTGCTCGATCCGTTGTTCGAATATTGGGTAAGCAGATATTATTTCAATAAGAAAGATGAATAGGAAGACCAGAATAGCAGTGATTACCGGAGCCGGTGTCAGCGCAGAAAGCGGCATCAGCACGTTCCGGGACAGCGACGGGCTGTGGGAGAACTACCGGGTGGAGGAAGTCGCCTCCATCGAAGGGTGGTACCGCAATCCGGAGCTGATGTTGGATTTCTACAATCAGCGCCGTGCGGAACTGGCCGGAGTCAAGCCGAATGCGGCCCATCTGGCGATTGCGGAGCTGGAGAAGGACTATGAGGTGACCGTGATCACCCAGAATGTGGACAATCTTCACGAGCGGGCCGGCAGTACCCGCATCATTCATCTGCACGGAGAACTGACCAAGGTACGTCCGGAACAGGCCTGCTGCGATGCGGATGGCTTCTCGGAGGAAAAGGTCTTCGACATCGGCTATGAGCCGGTCCATCTCGGTGACGAGGCGCCCGGCGGCGGGCAGCTTCGGCCTCACATCGTCTGGTTCGGGGAAGCGGTACCGAAGATCGAAGCCGGCATCAGGGCCGTGGAGGCGGCGGACATCGTGCTGATCGTAGGGACTTCTCTCCAGGTCTATCCGGCTGCGGCCCTGTACCGCTATGCCCGGAACGGTGTGCCGGTCTATCTGATCGACCCGAAAGGCGTTTCTTTCCCGGACAGCCGCATCACCGTCATTAAAGATGTGGCTACCAAGGGGATGGAAGTGTTCAAAAATATTTTGAAATCGAAATAAAATGCTTATCTTTGCCTCCCGCAAATAAAAGGAGGTGATTTAGAGATGATTATAGTACCAGTAAAGGAGGGCGAGAACATTGAGAAAGCCCTGAAGAAATTCAAACGCAAATTCGAGAGAACCGGCGCTATCCGCGAACTCCGCGCAAGAAAGAATTTCGAGAAACCTTCTGTAAGGAAGAGAGCAGCACTGCAGAAAGCTATCTACGTTCAGAAGATGCAGCTCATGGACGAGCAGTAATTGAATATCATATTTAATTGCATATTTTTCAATTCATGGCTGTCAAGCCTTTATAAAGAGTCCGCTGTGCGGTCCGCTTGCAGTCAAAACTTTATTATACAATAAGTTTCTATGTACGCAATTGTAGACATTGCAGGCCAGCAGTTCAAAGTTGAGGCTGGTATGGAAATCTTTGTCAACCGTCTCGCAGCTGAGAAAGGTGCGGCAGTAGAGTTCGACAAAGTCCTTCTTATCGACGCAGATGGCGACGTTAAGGTAGGTTCACCTTATGTAGAGGGTGCTAAAGTTTCAGCAACTGTCCTTGACGACACTTGCAAAGCAGACAAAGTTCTCGTTTTCAAGAAGAAACGTCGTAAAGGTTTCCAGAAACTGAACGGTCACCGTCAGTATTTAACAAAACTTCAGATCAATACGATCGCTTAATGTTTGAGGAGGAATAGATTATGGCACATAAGAAAGGTGTAGGTAGTTCCAAGAACGGTCGTGAGTCAGAGAGCAAACGACTTGGTATCAAAAAATTCGGTGATCAGGTAGTAAAGGCAGGTAACATCCTCGTTCGTCAGAGAGGTACAGTTCACAACCCAGGTCTGAATGTCGGAATGGGTAAGGATCACACTCTTTACGCTTTGATCGATGGTAAGGTAAGCTTCCGCAAGAAAGCTGACAACAAATCCTATGTCTCGGTAGTTCCTTTTGAGAACTAAGCTCAGGGATTTGTGAACACACAAGATAGAGGACTATATCCCTGATAGGGAATGGTCCTCTTTTTTTTAATCAGAAAACAGTTTTAAACGATATATTATGTTGACACTTAAATTACTCAGGGAGAATCCCGAATTCGTGATAGAGAAATTAGCTGTCAAGAATTTCGATGCAAGAGAAATTGTCGAGAAGATCAACGTGCTCGATGCTAACAGAAGAACTTTGCAGAAGGAACTGGACGATTGTCTCGCACAGCAGAAACAGCTTTCTTCCAAGATCGGTGCTTTCATGAAGGCCGGACAGAAAGAAGAAGCGGAGGCCGTAAAGGCAGAGGTCGCAGCGCTCAAGGAAAAATCAGCAGAAATCTCCAAGACTTCAGAGGATAACAATGCTGAACTGGAGTCCCTTCTTCCACTTCTTCCGAACCTTCCTTGCGATCAGGTTCCTCTCGGTAAAAGTGCTGAAGACAATGTTGTCGTGAAGATGGGCAACGAGATTCCGGAACTCGGTCCGGATGCGCTCCCGCATTGGGAACTTGCCAAGAAGTTCGATATCATTGACTTCGATCTCGGTGTCAAACTGACCGGTGCGGGTTTCCCGGTATATAAAGGAAAGGGTGCAAGGCTCCAGAGAGCGCTCATCAACTTCTTCCTGGATATCAACACGAAGGCCGGCTATCTTGAGGTCGAGCCTCCGGTTATGGTCAATGAGGCTTCCGGTTTCGGTACCGGTCAGCTTCCGGACAAGGAAGGTCAGATGTACCATGCTACGATGGACAATTTCTATATGGTCCCTACCGCTGAGGTACCTGTCACCAACATCTACAGGGATGTGATTCTCGGTAAGGATGATTTCCCGGTGAAGATGACTGCCTATACTCCATGTTTCCGTCGTGAGGCCGGTTCATACGGAAAGGACGTGCGTGGTCTGAACAGGCTTCATCAGTTCGACAAGGTCGAGATCGTCAGATTGGAGAAACCGGAGAATTCCTATGCCGCTCTTGACGACATGATCGCTCATGTGGAAGGCATCGTGAACAAGTTAGGTCTTCCGTACCGTATTCTCCGTCTTTGCGGCGGTGACATGAGCTTCACTTCTGCCATCACTTATGACTTCGAGGTCTATTCAGCGGCTCAGGGCAGATGGCTGGAGATCTCTTCAGTTTCCAACTTCGAGTCTTACCAGGCTAATAGATTGAAGCTCAGATATAAGGATGAGGAAGGAAAGATGCATCTCGCCCATACGCTCAACGGCAGCTCCCTCGCTCTTCCACGTGTGGTCGCCGCCTTGCTCGAGAACAACTACCATGATGGCAAGATCTGGATTCCAGAAGCATTGAGGCCTTATACCGGCTTTGATTTCATCGACTAATTTTGTAGTTTTGTCTTCTTATGAAGACAGAGACAACAATAATAGGCATAGATCCCGGAACCAATATACTTGGTTTCGGGATCGTTCGTGTTGACAGGCGTGGCGCGCATTTTGTGGACATGGGCGTATTCGATCTGCGGAAGATCAAGGACCCGTATGAAAAGCTGGCGAACATTTTCGCCGGTGTCTCGGAGCTGATCGAGACCCATCATCCGGATGCATTGGCCGTGGAATCTCCGTTCTACGGGAAGAATGCGCAGGTGATCCTGAAACTGGGCCGGGCCCAAGGAGCCGCCTTGACTGCGGCGATCATGAAAGGGGTTTCGGTAGCCGAGTATGCGCCGAGAAAAGCGAAGATCGCCATCTGCGGTAATGGTGCGGCTTCCAAGGAACAGGTATCTCTGATGATCCAGAAGACTTTGAAGGTGGATCTGGATCCGAAATATCTGGATGCGACGGATGCTCTGGCTATCGCCATGTGCCATTATTACCAGATGTCCAATCCTCTGGCCTCCTTGAATGCTTCCACGGACTGGAAAAAGTTCATCGCTGATAATCCGGATCGTGTGAAATGAAAAATAGATTTTCCATTCTGCTGATGTGCTGCCTGCTCGGTCTTGCAGGCGCTCTTTCCATTGTTCCTGCCATGGCAAGTGAATGGACAGGCTTTGCAGTTCCTGTCGTGCAGGGAAATACGGTGACCTTGAAATTGGAGATCGTTGACCGGAAGACTTCGGAAGTCTTGCCTTATGTTTCGGTCTCATTGACCTTGGAAGGGGAGAAAACACCATCTCTTTTCGGCTTGACGGACTCGACTGGCGAGGTGATCTTCAAGAAGGTGCCGAAGGGAAGATATCGGCTGGAGATCCAGCTGATGGGCTACCGCTCTCTGGAAAGGCCGGTGGAACTGGAGTCGCCTCTCGATCTGGGAAGAATTGAACTGGAGGAGGATCGCAAGGTGCTGGATGCCGCTTCTGTGTCCGCTGTCGGCAATCCGGTCGTTATCCGGAAAGATACGGTCGAGTATGCGGCTGCTTTGTTCAAGACTTCTGACAGCGACATGCTGGAACAGCTGCTGAAGAAACTGCCGGGACTGGAAGTATCTCCGGATGGGTCGATCAAGGCAAACGGAGAGCCGGTGAAGAAGATCACCATCGGCGGCAAGACTTTTTTCCTGGATGATCCGAAACTGGCTTCACGCAATATCCCGGCGAATCTCATCGAAAAGGTGCAGGTGGTCGAGAAGCGTTCGGACCAGTCCATTTTCACGGGCATCGACGATGGCGAGAGGGAAACTGTCATTGACCTGAAATTCAAGCCTGGAATGGAGAAAGGATGGATGGGCAATGTGACCGGTGCCGGAGGACATGATGTGCCGGCAAAGGGTAGCGGGGCTGATTTCAAGGACGGATGGCGCTGGAATGCCAGTGCGTTGGCCGGGCATTTCGATGAAAAGACTCAGATCAGCCTTATCCTGAACGGAAACAATATCAATACGACGGCTTTCGACGATATGTCCGGTTCGATGATGGAGAGCATGAGAGGTTCACTCAAAGGAATGGGACGGGGTCATGCCGGTTGGGGTGGTGGAAACGGAATCACGACGTCCTGGATGGGCGGTCTGAACGGTGTGTTCACGCTCTGCGACGGGGACATGGATCTCGGAGCGAATTATCTCTACAGCGGAGCGGACAAACAGGTGATGGAAAGGGCGGACAAGATCACTTATCTTTCAGAAGGAAACCGTCTCTTCAATCATGATGAGGGCGCCAGCAGCAGCTTGTCCCAGGGACATCGTGTCGGTATGAGGCTGGAACACAAGTTTTCAGAAAATACTTCGATTCTGTTTGAACCGCAGTTCGATGCCGGTACCGGTCGTTTTTCCGAGTATTCCCGTTTCGATCTGCAGCGTGCTGTCGGCGAAGGGGATCCGTTCGAAGTGAACAGAGGCTACAGGAGTACAGATGGGCAGAATCGGAACTGGAAGACGGACGGTCGTCTGCTGTTCCGGCAACGATTAGGAAAACCGGGACGTACTTTGTCGGTGAATTTCAAATATACCGTCAGTGGAAATGAGCTGGCCGGTCTGAACCAGTCCCTGACTTCAGTCGCGGACGGGACGGAAACTGCAGCGGAACCGGGCTGGCAGGAACAGCCGGCGACCAACCAGCGTTATGACAGCATGCAGGATAAACTCCGTTTCAATACGCGTGTCTCCTATACGGAACCGTTGGGAAAAGGCTTTTTCCTTGAGGCCAGCTATCGTTTCAGCTGGAGCAGGAACACTTCTTCCAAGAAGACCTGGAACAGCGGCTCGTACGATATGGACCCTGCGGGAAATCTCATCTATGACCGCAATGGGGAAATGCTGGATGCCGTCTATTCCAATGATGTCATGCAGCGTTACATCAACCAGTCCGCCGGCTTGAACCTCAGCTGGAAGAAGGACAAAGTGCATTTGCAGGCTGGCTTTTCGGCAGATCCTACCGATACCCGTTACAGGACCAATGACAAGAGTTACGACAAGAAGGTCGTGGACTGGGCACCGCATCTTTCTTTCCGTTACGATATGGGGAAGGGCAACAGTCTGAAACTTAATTATTATGGATATTCTGAACAGCCATCGGTCTCTCAGATCATGCCGGTGCCGGATAATTCCGACCCATTGGACCTGAGATTCGGAAATCCTTATCTGCAATCGTGGTTCGGCCATCATTTCCGGGGAAAGTTTTCGTTCACTGATATGAAGACCTTCACTTCGGTCTATCTTCGTTTCGGTGCCTCCTGTCTTCAGAATCCGATTACGAACGCATCCTGGTACGATGCCGACGGGGTCCGTTCTTCTCTGCCGGTCAACGGGCGGAGCAATGGTGAAGTCTATGGCGGGGGAATGCTGACCACTCCGCTCGGAAAATCCGGATTCTCCCTCACGAACTGGCTCAATCTGTCCTATTCGAACGGCAGCTCCTATCTGGGTAATGCGAAGATGGAAGCGGTGTCCGACAGTTTCTTCGTTGATGAGAACGGGAACAGGACCGATGAATTCAACTATGAAGCTTTTCATGAGCGGGTACCGGACATCGAGGCTTCCGGGCTGTTCGATCTGAACCGGACGGACATGGTGAATTTCATTGACCGTTTCCGGCTGACTTACCGGTGCGATCTGGTGGAACTCAACCTCGGAGCCCGGACCATGATGACGAAGTCCTGGTATACTTTGAACAAGCAGCAGCGGCCGCGCTGGAACAATCAGGTTGATTTCTCCATGAACTGGACGATTCCTGCGGGCTTCGGACTGATTTCAGACCTGGATTACAATTGGTACGACGGTTATGTCGGCGGTCCGAAACCGGAATTTGTCTGGAACCTGGAGGTGTCCAAGCTGCTGTTCAAGAAACATGCGACCTTGGCATTGAAGGCCTATGATCTGCTGGGCCAGTCGAAGAATCTTCATGTGACAGATTCCTCGAACTATCATCAGGAAGTCTGGAACAATACTTTGGGCCGCTATATCCTGATTTCATTCACCTATCGTTTCGGAAAAGGAAATGTTGCGGACAAACGTGGCGGCGGGAGACATCATCCCCACAGTCTCCGTCATTGACGGCGGAGCGTTCCAGCTGTTTTCTTACGAGAATTGAGGCGCTGTACCAGCAGGGCCAGCAGAAGCAGCGCCCCGGAGAACCAGCAGACTCTTCCGGCCACATCTCCATGTCTGACGAAGAAGGTCAGCTCATCGTGCAGCAGGACCTTTCCCTGAAGGACTTCCTTTTCCCACCATTTGCTCTCTCCCTTGATTTCTCCTCTGAGGTCAATGAAGCCGGAAATGCCGGTGTTGGCACAACGGGCGATCTCTCTGCGGGTCTCGATCGCTCTCAATGAAGCATAGTTCATGTGCTGCTTGTAGCCAGGAGTGTCGCCCCACCAGGAGTCGTTGGTGATGATGGTCATGAAACGGGCTCCTTTGCGGACATATCCGGTATAATATTCGCCATAGACGGATTCATAGCAGATGGCGCTTCCGAATCTCGTCTCTGCTCCGTCGCGACTATCTTTCAGCGTGAAATCCGTGATTCGTCCCTGGCCTTCACAACGTCCGATCACGCCGCCGAGCCATTGGTCCACCGGATCGAAGATCGTCGGCCAAGGCATGTATTCCACTCCGACGACCAGCTTGTTCTTGTGGAAGATGTCAATGTCGTTTCCGGTGATGTAGAGTGCGGAGTTATGGGAACGCATCCAGCCGTCTCCCCATTCTCGAGCCCTCAGAGATGGTCTATCTCCTTGCTGCAGGATTTCGTAGGTACTTGCTCCCACGAGGTAGCTGCTGTTCGGGTAACGTCTTGCAGCGGCCTGGAATCCCATCGCGGTCCTGCTGCTGACGGAACCGTTCCTGATGACAGCATCGCCGGTGAAGGTTTCCGGGGTCAGCACCAGGATCGGAGCGGTGGAGGTCCGCTGAGACAGTACTTCATCGATCTGCTCGAGGGCGATCTTGTCCTGATCCTCTTGCTGGAGAAATTCAAACTTATGGTAAGGGTCGATGTTCGGCTGTACGATCAGGATCTCCTGTTCTTCCCCCTTGAAGTCTGCCGGATCGTTCCGGTGCCAGAGTACGGCGGAAAGAGTGAAAGGAGCGATGAACAGCAGGAGAGTGGCGGTGATGGCCGCTGTCTTGGCTTTCTTGTTGAAACTGTACCAGCTGCCGTCGGACAGGGCGGTCATGAGACCGAAGATGGACAGGTTGCAGAGCCAGATCCAGAGAGAACCTCCGACGGTTCCGGTGAATTCATACCATTGGATAGAGCGGATGCTTCCGGCGAAACCGTTGCCCAGCACCAGCCATGGCCAGGAAATCTCGGCATCGAAATAGGCATGTTCCCATCCGATCCAGAGGCTGACCAGCAGCACGTAGGGCAGGATGCCTTTGAAGTATTTCTTGCTGTATCGGAAAAGTCCCCAGATCAATGACATCTGCAGGGCATTGGCGAAGATGGCGAAGAGGCCTCCTCCCGCGGTCGCGTTGCAGACCCAGAAGGTCGTCATGGCGTTCCAAGCGACGAAGGTGCTGTAATGGTAGATCCATACGTGCTTGAGTCCGGTAAGACTGGCGATGCGGTCCATGCACAGGAGCGGGATCAAGGCGAAAAGCATCAGGAACCCGGAATGTGGCAGGAGATAGGGGAGGGAAAGGAGGAGCGCTGACATCGCGCAGAGTCCCCATAGCAATAACTTCTGTTTCTTCATTTTTTCCGATTGTCGCTAAACCGATTATTTTTTGGATGGATACAAATATAAGGAATATTTAGTATTTTTGTAACTGGAAAAAACTGAACACATCACAAGGGAACTATGTTGGTAGACATCATAAAAGCTTTCATCATCGGCATCTGCGCCTCTGCCGTTCCGGGACCGATCCTGGTTCTGGTTATCCAGAAGACAGTCAGCAAAGGCAGGATGTCAGGCTTCGCTGCCGGTATGGGAGCTTGTCTGGTTGATACCATCTTCTCGGTCATCGCCATCTTCGCCTGGGCTTTCGCCAGCAAGTTCGTGGAAGACAACGAGAATCTGATCCTGATCGTCGGTGGCGTGATCGTCACTGTTCTGGGTATCTTCATGCTGTTTTCGAACCCGCTCAACAAGGTGAAGAACGACAATCCGAAGAAAACCTTGGGCTTCTGGGATTTCCTTCAGTCCATGATCATGGGCTTCTCGAATCCCGGTGCGATTTTCCTGATGTTCGCCCTTTTCGCGTTCTTCGGGATCGGTACGAGCACCCAAGGAGACTGGAGGGTCGCTCCGATCATCCTTTCCGTCTGTCTAGGAGCCGTATGCTACTGGTTTCTGCTTACCTGGCTTTTCTCTCATGTGTTCAAGAAGGTCAAGATGCGTTCGATTATCTGGATTTCCAGGATTTCCGGTACTTTCGTCATTGTTCTTGGCATCGCCTTCCTGGGTGAAGGCGTGTTCCAGCTGCTTTTCGTTTCTTGAACCTCCGCTTGACCCCTTATCATTAGAATTATGAAGAAAACGAATCCTATCTTATTGAATCTGCTGCTCGCGGTCCTTACCGTGGTCTTGCTGGTCTTCGCCTCCTACTGGGTGTTCTATTTCATTACCCGTCACGGCAAGGAACTGGAAGTTCCGGATCTGTCCATGATGACGGTGGAAGAGGCTGCCAGGACCTTGCAGTCGCAGGAACTCCAGCTGGTCGTACTGGATTCCCTGTATATCCATAGCCTTCCGAGAGGAGTGGTCTATCAGCAGAATCCGCTTCCTGCCAGCCATGTCAAGAAAGGCCGCAAGATCCGTGTGGTCATCAATTCCATCGAGCCTAAACGTGTCCGGATGCCGGATCTCATCGGTTATTCCCTGAGACAGGCTAAGGATGTTCTCGAGGCCCGTGGTCTCGCTCTTGGACATCTTTCCTATGTCAATGATATCGCGACGAACAATGTCCTTGGACAGAAATATCGAGGCCTGAACATCGCTCCGGGAACGAATGTGGACAGTGAATCAGTCATCGACCTCGTGCTCGGTCTGGATCCGATGGACAATGCGACCTATATCCCGGACGTGCTTGGCCTGTCCAGAAATTCGGCCGTAGATGAAGTATTCAGCAATTCCCTGAATCTTCGACCTCTGGTCTTCGACCAGACTGTGAAATCCTATACTGATTCCCTGAATGCTCGGGTTTACCGTCAGGAACCTTCCGCCTCTTCCTATCCGGTCGATTTCGGCCACGGAGTGACGCTCTACCTGACTATGGATGACAGCAAGATTCCCGCAAAACTTCTTAAATAAGCAAGATGGATAATTTCAAGAACCTTTTCGTTCCTGAGGATTCGACATTCGAGGACGACCAGCAGGAAATGTTCGAACATTACCGCTTCGAGGCGGATAGAGGGCAAGCTCCTGTCCGTGTGGACAAATATCTTTCCACGCATATGGAAGACACTTCCCGTCACCGTATCCAGCTGGCCATCAAGGAGGAATATATTCGCGTGAATGACAGGATCGTCAAGGCGAACTATATTGTCCGCGCCGGAGATATCATCACTTTCGTGATGCCTTTCCAGCGGAACAGTTCGGAAATTCTTCCGGAGAACATTCCGTTGGACATCGTGTATGAGGATGAGGACGTCCTGCTGATCGACAAGCCGGCCGGCATGGTCGTTCATCCGGGGCATGGACATTATTCCGGTACCCTGCTGAATGCCTTGGCCTACCATCTTCATCTCGGCCCGGAAGCACAGGAAAAGGATGACCGCCTGGGCGTGCTGGTGCACCGTATCGATAAGGATACTTCAGGCCTGCTGGTCATCGCCAAGAATGATGAGGCGCAGCTGGGACTGGCCAAGCAGTTCTTCGTCCATTCCATCGAACGTAAATATGTAGCGATCGTCTGGGGTAACCTCAAGGAGGATGAAGGAACCATTGAAGGTAATATCGGCAGAGATCCGGCAGACCGGTTGAGATTCAAGGTCTTTCCTGACGGAGAATCCGGAAAGAGGGCTGTAACCCATTACCGGGTACTGGAACGCTTCGGTTATGTTACGGTTGTGGAATGTCAGCTGGAGACCGGAAGAACGCATCAGATCAGGGTGCATTTCAACTACATCGGTCATCCGCTGTTCAATGATGCCCGTTATGATGGGGCAGAAATCCGTAAGGGGACAATTTATGCGAAATATCGTCAGTTCATCGAGAACTGTTTCAAGATCCTGCCACGTCAGGCGCTCCACGCCAAGACGCTGGGTTTCATCCATCCTCGTACTGGAAAGATGGTTCGTTTCGACTCACCGCTTCCGCAGGATATGGTGGATCTTATCGCTAAATGGCGGAAATATGCCGAGAATCTGGATGAGGCGGATCTCGATGACATGTAAAAAATAAGCTGGATTTAATCCAGCTTATCTTTTTTCTCGTTGTAAAATTCATATTGCAGGACCGAGAAGTCAGTCATTTCGACTACTTCCAGCTTGCACTTATACTTCTTTTTCCATTTGTAGATATAGGAAAAGATTCCTTTCTTGAGGTAGGCACCGAGGATCGGTCCTACTTTCAGCGTGAGTTTCGTCTGTCCTTCAGAGACATAGTAGGCAAGTCTGCGTTCTATGGCTTCGTCGATGACAAGACTTGATGCTATCTTTCCAGTGCCATGGCAAACCGGACACACTTCTGTCGTGTTGATCTCTGTTGCCGGCCGCACCCGCTGTCTTGTTATCTGCATCAGTCCGAATTTCGTCAGCGGCAGCACGTTGTGCTTCGCCCTGTCGTCCTGCATCAGCTCCTGCATCTTCTTGTAGAGGGCATTCTTGTGTTCATTGGATTCCATGTCGATGAAATCCACGATCACGATGCCGCCCATGTCTCTGAGCCTGAGCTGTCTTGCAATCTCTTCCGCTGCATAACAGTTGACGTCAAATGTATTCTGCTCCTGTTCCTTGTTCTTGGAGCGGATACCGCTGTTGACGTCGATGACATGTAGTGCTTCAGTGGTCTCGATGACCAGATACGCACCCTGTTTGATAGGGACCACTTTTCCGAAAGAACTCTTGATCTGCCGGGTGACTTCGAACCAGTCGAAGATTCTGCCTTTCTCTTTGTAGAGCTTGACAATCTTTTCCTGTTCCGGCGATATCAAGGAAATGTATTTCCGGATCTCCTCATAGACCGTCTCGTCGTCGACGTAGATGTTTGAGAATGAGTCATTCAGGAGATCCCTGAGGATCGTGGTGGTTTTGCTGTACTCGGTGAAGAGCAGCTGCGTTTTCTTGGATCGAGCCAAGGTTTTCCAGGAGTTCTCCCATTTGTCGATCAGCGATTTCAGTTCGGCATCCAGAATGGCTGCTTTCTTGCCTTCTGCCGCAGTCCTGATGATCGCGCCGTAATTTTTCGGGAGAATGCTCTTGACAAGTGTTTCAAGTCTCCGTTTTTCTTCTTTCGAAGAAATCTTCTGGGATACGCTTACTTTCTCTGCGAAAGGAAGTAGTACAATGTTCCGTCCTGCTAATGAAATTTCCGCAGTCAGTCGTGAACCTTTCGTGGAAATCGGTTCTTTCACGATCTGGACGATGATCATCTGTCCCGGGGTCAGGACATTCTCGATCCTGCCTTCCTTTTCGAGGATAGGGCCGAGCTTGATGTGGGAGTAGATGCCTTTGTTGTCGGAATTCGTGTTGGTTCTCTTCACGAACTCGTCGAAAGCATTGAAATACAATCCCAGGTCCAGGTAATGGATGAAAGCCTCTTTTTCGTCTCCGATGTCAACGAAAGCAGCATTCAGGGAAGGCAGGATTTTCTTGACTTTGCCGAGATGGACATCTCCGACAGAAAAGCTGTGTCCCTGGCTGGACTCTTTGTTGAATTCAATGAGCCTGTGGTTTTCCATCAAGGCTATTGAGACATTTGTAGAATCAACTTCTACAATCAGATCTTTTTCAGACTCCATTGGGAATATTCAGTGTTTTTTTTCTGGTCTTATGACCCGTTCTTAAACTAAAGAGGCCGACCTTATAGGTCAGCCCTCATTAGCAGACTGCTAAAATGGCAGACACTACTTACGCTTCTTGTGTCTGTTCTTACGTAAACGTTTCTTACGTTTATGCGTAGACATCTTGTGTCTTTTATGCTTCTTTCCGTTTGGCATAATATTAAAAATTTAAAGGATTGAATTATTTTTTTACCTCGTTGACAAATACCTTGGCCGGTTTGAACGCCGGGATATTATGTGCGGGGATTGTCATTGTCGTATTTCTTGTAATATTTCTTGCGGCTTTCTCTGCTCTATGCTTGATGATGAAACTGCCGAAACCACGGAGGTAGACAGGATTACCCTTCACGAGTGAATTCTTCACCTCTTCCATAAATGCCTCCACAACGGTCTGGACAGTTGTCTTGTCCACACCGGTCGTTTCAGCGACCTCTTTAACTACTTCTGCTTTTGTCATAATTCGTAGAATACTGTTTTTTCAAAAATCTTATGTCGATATATCATGCAAAAGTACAGTTATTTTTTGAGATATCAAAATCACGCCTGTATTTTTTTATTTTTGCAAAGGGCTTACAGTCTTTTGTCTGACAATAGATTGGCAGTTCTTCAGGTTATGGCATGGAGATTGACCAAGTATGCGGTAAAACTCTCTGACAGGGGCTTTCCTGCCATTTTGTCAGGGCTGACTTTTGCAGTAAGTCAGATGTTCTCTATATTTGCAGAATATTTTGCAGAAAAACGAATGAATATATGAAGGATTTAAATGAATTTTTTTCTCCCGCAGGGGCGGAAGTGAGTGTGATCCCTGTGCTTCAGGGTGAAGGAGGCGTGAAGCTGGATGAGTCTCAGCTTCCGGACAGCCTGCCGATCCTGGCACTCAGGAATGCAGTCCTTTTTCCGGGTGCAGTGTTCCCGATCACGATAGGAAGGGAGAAGTCCATGAAACTTATCAGGGATGCCGAGAGAACGGATGCGTTCATCGGAGCTGTCCCTCAGAATGATCTTTCTATTGAAGATCCTACGAAGGAGGACCTCTATAAATATGGTACGGTCGGCAAGGTCATCAAGACCGTCGAAATGCCGGATGGTACGGTTACGGCCATCATCCAGGGCTATATGAGATTCGAGGTGGAGAACATCTTCGAATACACGCCTTACATGGTCGGCCGCGTGAATTATCTGCGTGATATCGTGCCGGATTCTTCGGACAAGGATGTCCGGATGATGGGAGAATCGTTGAAGGAAAAGGCCAGTACGGTGATCCGTCTTTCTTCTTTTGTCCCGAAAGAGGCTGCGGCTGCCATGAAATCCATTGACTCTTTCGAGTTTCTGGTGAACTTCATCGCGACGACCGTTGAAGTGGAGAATTTCATGGACAAGGTCAAGCTGCTGCAGTGGGGCGATCTGAAGAAACGGGCAATGGAACTGCTCCAGCTTCTGGATACCCAGATAGAACTGCTGAAGATCAAGCAGGATATCAACCAGAAGGTCAAGACCGAAATCGATCAGCAGCAACGTGAATATTATCTGAACAACCAGCTGAAGACCATTCAGGAAGAGTTGGGAATGGACGATGCCGAGGAGTTCGACAGGTTACGTGAACGTGCTCAGGAGAAGCTTTGGAACGGAAAGGTCCAGGAAATCTTCGACAAGGAGATGGCCAAGCTGGAACGTTACAATCCTAGCTCACCGGACTACAGCATCCAGTACAATTACATCAATTTCATGCTGGAACTTCCTTGGGGGGAGATTTCCAACGACAATCTCGATCTCAAGCACGCGATGAAGGTGCTGGATAAGAACCATTACGGATTGGATACCGTGAAGGAAAGGATCATCGAATATCTTGCTGTCCTCAAACTTAAGGGGGACATGAAATCACCGATTCTCTGTCTCTACGGCCCTCCGGGAGTCGGTAAGACCAGTCTCGGAAAGTCCATCGCTACGGCTCTGGGACGTAAATATGTGCGTATCGCCTTGGGTGGTGTCCATGATGAATCGGAGATCCGCGGTCATCGCAAGACCTATGTCGGTGCGCTTCCTGGGCGTATCCTGAACGCGATCAACCGTGCGGGAACGTCGAATCCTGTCATCGTGCTGGATGAGATCGACAAGATCAGCAGCGATTTCAAGGGAGACCCTTCTTCCGCTTTGCTGGAAGCCCTGGATCCGGAGCAGAACACGACCTTCCATGACAATTATCTGGATATCGACTATGACCTCTCCAATGTTCTCTTCCTGACTACGGCCAATGATATCTCGACGATCCAGCCGGCTCTGAAGGATCGTATGGAAATGATTCCGGTGAGCGGCTATCTGGCGGAGGAGAAGGTGTCCATCGCCAGAAATTATCTCCTGCCCAGGCAGATTGAAGAGCATGGCCTTGAAAAGGGGCAGCTGAAGGTAGAGAAATCAGCGATCGAGAAGATCATCGATGAATATACGCATGAGTCCGGCGTCCGTGGTCTGGAGAAGCAGCTCGCGAAGCTGGCCCGTGTGACGGCGAAGAAGATCGCTTTGGAAGAAGAATGTCCGAAATCCATAAGGAAAGAGGACCTGCGCGACTATCTCGGTCTTCCGACGAATTTCCATGACATGCAGAAAGGCAATGAGGCTCCGGGTGTCGTGACGGGTCTGGCCTGGACTTCCATGGGAGGAGAGATCCTCTTCATCGAGAGTTCGGTCAGCAAAGGCAAAGGCATCCTGACCATGACCGGTAACCTCGGAGATGTAATGAAGGAAAGCGCAACGATCGCCTACCAGTACATCAAGGCTCATCCGGAATTGACCGGCATGACTTATGAAGAGTTTTCTGCGAAAGACATTCATGTCCATGTACCGGAAGGAGCCGTTCCGAAAGACGGACCATCAGCCGGTATCACCATGGTCAGTTCAATGGTCTCCGCTTTCCGCAAGCAGAAGATCAGAAGCCGTGTCGCCATGACTGGGGAGATGACCCTCAGGGGCAAGGTGCTTCCGGTCGGTGGAATCAAGGAAAAGATCCTTGCCGCCAAGCGTTCCGGCATCACGACCATCGTGATTTCTGAAGAAAACCGCAAAGATGTGGAAGATATCAAGGAAATTTATGTAAAAGGTCTTACATTTGTCTATGTCAAGGAAATTCAGGATGTGATCGACTTCATATTTTCATAGGATTTCCGGACAACGGACCATGGAAGTAAAGATAGAACAAAGTTGGAAAGACGCACTGGCAGGTGAATTTGAAAAGGAATACTTCACCTCGCTGGTGCGTTTCCTTCATCAGGAAAAGGCGGAAGGCCGGAAGATCTATCCGCCTGGATCGCAGATATTCAGGGCTTTTGAACTGACACCGCTCGAAAAGGTGAAAGTCGTCATATTAGGACAGGATCCTTACCATGGACCTCGTCAGGCCATGGGACTTTCCTTTTCCGTGCCGGCGGATGTGCCGCCTCCGCCCTCCCTGAAAAACATTTTCAAGGAGATTGAAACGGATCTTGGACTGTATATGAGCGGTTATCCAGACCTGACTTCGTGGGCGGAACAAGGAGTGCTTCTGCTGAATGCTATCCTGACCGTGCGTGCCGGTGAGGCGGCTTCCCACAGCCGTATCGGGTGGCAGACCTTTACAGATGCTGTGATCCGCTGCATTTCGGACAGATGTGACGGCGTGGTTTTCCTGCTTTGGGGAAATTTCGCGCGCGGCAAGCGAGAACTTATCGATACTTCCCGGCACTATGTCCTGGAAGCCGCTCATCCGTCCCCATTGGCCCGAGGGGCTTTTTTCGGCTGTCGGCATTTCTCCAGAACCAACGAAATCCTGATCAGCCAGGGCAAGAGCCCGATTGAATGGAAACTGTAATATATTGACCATGAAACGAAAAGCTTTGTTTCCCGGATCTTTCGATCCGTTTACTGCAGGGCATCTGAATATTTTGAAAAGAGCTCTGACCATGTTTGATGAAGTCGTTGTCGCAGTAGGTGTGAACATCGACAAGAGGGGTTTTTTCCCGAACGAGAAACGGGTAGAGATCATCCGTCAGGCAACGGTCGGGATGAAGGGAGTATCTGTCGTTCAGTATGACAATCTGACCATCGACATCTGTCGTGAACTTGGCATCCGTCACATCGTGCGCGGTGTCCGGAACATGATCGATTTCGAAACTGAACGTTCCATCGCTGATGCGAACCGGAGATTGGCCCCGGAGATCGAGACGATCATCATTCCGACGGCTCAGGAATTCGCGCATATTTCTTCCACTGCCGTGAGGGATATCCTCAAGCATGGAGGGGACATTTCACTTTTCATTCCGGAGGGTGTCGAGCTTTGATACGGGCCTGGAAGCATAGCGGCAGGATCCTTTTCCTGTCTTTGGTCGCCGTCTTTTCTTTTTGCGGAAAACTGACGGCACAGCCTGCCGATTCCCTGGACCGGATGCTGAACGCTTATCTCCAAGTGCTGGAATACGAGAGCCTGGAGGTGAAGAAGAGCGAGTCGGATTTCCTCATCAGCACTTGCTCGGACCCGAAGGTGAGGCAGAAAGTTGCCCTAAAGCTCTATGACCATTGGCTTCAGTCGCCTCTGATGGGGGTGGAGGAAGTCGCCATTCACCTGTATGACCGCTGGTTCAGGACCGGGGAGGTTGAGGTGCCTGAGAGTCTGGCTTTCGGGGCGCGGATCTTCGCGGAATTCAACCGCAGCTCATTGCTGGGCTGTCCAGCGCCGGAACTGCGGCTCTGTACGCCGGATGGGGATTCCTTGGATGTCTTTTCCACTGTAAAGCCGTCCGGCCGTTTCAAGATCCTGTATTTCTACGAGGTGGATTGCCCGAAATGCAAACTGGAGACGGCTCAGCTGCCTTATCTGATCAAAGAGGATTTTCCGGTGGACTTCTATCCCGTCTATGTCGGGGTGGACGAGGCCGCTTGGGAAAAATATCGCCGGGATTTCCCTGAATCCGGTGGACGGATGCGGATCTTCCATCTGTGGGATGCGGAGGTCCGTTCGGATTACCAGCGCAAATATGGAGTGCTCCAGACTCCGCGGATCTTCCTGGTGGATCCCCGTGGACACATCGTCGGCCGTGGTCTGGATGTCGCGACGCTGATCGCGATGCTGCAGGAGCGCCTCGACGGGAAGAAGCTCCAGTACGGTTCGGAAGAGTCCGTTAAAGTTTTCGATCAGACTTTTGAACCTTATGGGGCGGAAATCCGTGGGGAAGATGTGCGCTTCGTTGCGGACCACATTGCCCGTTCGACCGTGGAGGCTGCGGATACCTTGCTGTTCCGCCAGCTGACGGGTGATCTGCTCTATTATCTGATCCCGAAGAAGGGAAAAGCCTGGAAAGAGGGATTGGAATATGTCATCGACCGGCAGATTCTGTCTCGTCCGGACGTCTGGAAGACCGCGGATGACAGTCTGAAGGTCGTCGGTACGGCCCAGATGATGTCGGAATTGCTGAGCCTCGCTCCGGTCGGTTCGAAGGTGCCGGCGCTCAAGTTGTCCGGTACGCTTCTGAAGAAAGGGTGCAAGGGAATCCGGAGCCGTGAAGGAACCTTCCGGCTGGATGCTTTGGGCGGCAGACGGAACCTTCTCCTTTTCTGGACGGAAGGTTGCGCGTACTGCAAGGCCGAGAAGGCCGCCGCTGTCCGCCTGCTGGAAAGCAAGGAAGGTCGGGGAGTACGGATTTTGGAAATCAATATGGATGAGCTGTTCTCGACGGATGTTGAACTGGTGGACCGCCTGCTTTCTACCTTCGACCTGACAGCCATGCCGTTCATCATGGAGACAGACCGCCACGGTCGGGTGACCGGACGTTATCTGTCTCTGACAGAATAAAAACAGGATATCATGTCTGATCAAATGAAAATCGTATTTCTGGATGCCGCGACGGTCGGAGACAGCAGCCTGACCCCGATCGAGGCTTGCGGACATCTGACCACTTATGCAACTTCGACACCGGAGGAAGCTCTGGAGCGTGTCCGTGACTGTGAAGTGCTCATCGTGAACAAGATTCAGGTCAATGAGGCCTTGATCGATGCGGCTCCGAAGCTGCGCCTCATCTGCGAGGCGGCTACAGGAGTCAATAACATTGACCTGGAATATGCGGCCGCGAAGGGAATTCCGGTCCGGAATGTGGCGGCCTACTCGACGGATTCGGTGGTGCAGGTGACTTTCATGATGCTGCTCTCGCTGGTCGGAAAACTGCCTTATTTCGATGAGGCCGTGAAATCGAAGCGTTATTCCCGGTCCGGACTTTTCACGGACGTGACCTTGCCTTGGACGGAACTCTCCGGAAAGACCATGGGCATCATCGGCATGGGAAATATCGGTCGGAAGGTTGCTGGAGTCGCCGCCGCTTTGGGAATGAACGTGGTCTATTATTCCACTTCCGGCACCGGCCACTGCACGGAATATCCTTCGCTTCCGATCGAGGAACTGCTGGAGATGGCGGATATTGTTTCCATCCATGCTCCGCTCAACGACCGGACGAGAGGACTGCTGGGAGTTGAACGGCTCCGGCTCATGAAGAAAGGAGCGATCCTCCTGAATCTCGGTAGAGGTGGCATCGTCGATGAGGCTGCGCTGGCCGCTGCCGTGGATGCCGGCGAACTGGGGGGTGCCGGTCTGGATGTTTTCGTGACGGAACCGCTTCCGGAAAACAATCCTTTGCTGGGCATGGAGCATCCTGAGCGGATCGTTCTGACGCCGCACATCGGTTGGGCGAGTGCTGAGGCCCGGGAACGTCTGATTGCCGGCATCGCGGGGAACATCAGGGAATTCTTGGTCTGAATCCGGCCCTGTTCGGAGAGATGTAGAATTGATTCATTATATTTGTCAATGTTGCTAATTCAGGATACTGATGAAAACGAAGTTCCAATGGGTCATTGTCCGTATTGACGGAAAGATCGCCGCCATCTCGGCAGATTATGCCCAATTCGCTGCGGTCGCCGCTGCCTTGGCGAAGAAGACAGGAGTCGCTTATGAACACATTTCCTGTGACCGGGTCAGTTTCGAGGAAGTCTGGGAAATCCGGAAGACGGCTGTCTGGGAAGATTTCCTGCTGTTCGGTACGCTTTTCCAGAAGAAAGTCTGGCAGAAACTTTTCGAGCTGACGCATGGGGAAGAGCGGCCGCACCTGATCAGTTATTCCGATTTCGCCGGCTTGTGTGACAATCGGGCAGGAGTGCGTGCCGTGGCTCATGCCATCAGTCTGAATCCGGTGCTGGTCGTGATTCCGTGCCACCTGGTCGTTCCGAAGGAAACCATTGACAAGATTCGGGAAATCCATCGTCAGCAGGAAAGCACCATCTTCAAGAATGAAGGCGTGTATCTTTTTGATTCTCTGGCCTATGGCGAGTATGTCCTCGGAAAAGAAATGAAGAAGAAGCTCATTGTCCAGGAACTGGCCCGTTAGGAGATTCATAGGCCTGTTTTTCATAAAAATCACTCAAAAAATTCATTTTAATGAGATAATTGTCTAATTTTGCAGACCTTTACGGAGGATTTAAATTTTTGGATTTATGGATATAAGAAACATCGCGATCATTGCTCACGTAGACCATGGAAAAACTACACTTGTAGATAGAATGATCTACCAGGCCCGTCAGACGCGCGAACAGGAAAAACAGGAAAAGCAAGGCGAACTTATCTTGGATAACAACGACCTTGAGAGAGAAAGAGGTATCACCATTCTCGCAAAGAACGTATCATTTGTATATAAGGGAGTGAAAATCAATGTGATCGATACTCCGGGCCATAGTGATTTCGGTGGTGAAGTGGAACGAGTCCTCAATATGGCGGATGGTGTCATTCTGCTGGTGGATGCTTTTGAAGGCTGCATGCCGCAGACCCGCTTCGTCCTTCAGAAGGCGATCGAGATGGGCAAGAAGCCTATCGTCGTGATCAACAAGGTCGACAAGCTGAACTGCCGTCCGGAAGAGGTGCAGGAGGAAGTCTTCGACCTCATGTTCTCCTTGAACGCTACAGAAGATCAGCTGGATTTCCGTACAGTCTACGGTAGCGCTAAACAGGGCTGGATGTCTTACGACTGGAAGGAACCGACCGAGGACATCACCGCTCTTCTCGATACGATCATCGAGGTCGTACCGGCTCCGGAGCAGGTTGAGGGTACTCCTCAGATGCTGATCTCCTCTCTTGAATATTCTCCATACGTGGGTCGTATCGCGGTCGGCCGCATCACACGCGGTCAGCTCAAGACCGGTATGAACATCAGTCTCTGCAAGAGATACGACATCATCCAGAAACAGAAGATCCGTGATCTGATGATCTTCGATGGTCTCGGAAAGACCAAGGTGGATACCGTGCAGTGCGGTGACATCTGCGCTGTCGTCGGCCTCGAAGGTTTCGAGATCGGAGATACCATCGCGGATTTCGAGAAGCCGGAGGCTCTTCCACCTATTTCCGTCGATGAGCCGACGATGAGCATGCTCTTCATGATCAATAACTCTCCATTCTTCGGACGTGAGGGTAAGTTCGTGACATCCAGACATCTGAAGGAACGTCTGGAGAAAGAGCTGGAGAAGAACCTCGCTTTGAGGGTGAAACCGGGTCCTAATGCGGATTCCTTCATTGTCTACGGACGTGGTGTCCTTCATCTTTCCGTTCTGATCGAGACCATGAGAAGAGAGGGATTCGAACTTCAGGTCGGTCAGCCTAAAGTGCTGGACAAGACCATCAACGGCGTACGTTGCGAGCCTATCGAGAACTTGACGATCGAAGTTCCGGAGGAATTCGTCGGCAAGGCGATCGAAATCTCTACCCGCAGGAAAGCCGCCCTGATCCATATGGAGAACAGGGGTGACCGTACGCATCTGGATTTCGATATTCCGGCACGTGGCCTGATGGGATTGAGAAGCAACCTTCTGACTGCCAGTCAGGGAGAAGCTGTCGTCGCGCACCGTTTCAAAGGTTATGAGCCATACAAGGGCGATATCGAGCGCAGAACCAACGGTTCTCTCGTTTCACTGGAAACCGGCGTTTCCGTAGCTTATTCCATGGACAAGCTGCAGGACAGGGGCAAGTTCTTCATTGAACCGGGCGTGGATATCTATGAAGGTCAGGTGGTCGGAGAACATACCAGAGAGCGTGACCTGACCATCAATATCTGCAAGACGAAGAAGCTGACGAACATGCGTGCTTCCGGAAGTGACGATAAAGTCATGCTGCCTCCTCCGGTCGTCTTCTCGTTGGAAGAGATGCTGGAGTATATCCAGGAGGACGAGCTCGTGGAGGTGACTCCGAAGTCTTTGAGGATCAGGAAGATATTGCTTCACGAACTCGACCGCAAGAGAAAAAATGCGGATTTGGATTGATATTAACAAAAGTTATTGCTATATTTGCAGGCTCAAATCTATGTACGGGTTTTTATGAATGATTTTATAATACCTTTAGATAGCCTGTCTGCTGGAAATACAAAGTATTCCTGGCAGGTCGGCAAAGCGTTCTTCGATAGTTTTGAGAACTCCGAGATACTGGATGCCGCTCTCTCCGCCGAGGTTTCGGTCGAGAAGTCCGGAAAATATCTGGGCATCGACTGCCTTGTGAAAGGCCAAGTCACGGTGCTGTGCGACCGTTGCCTGGAAGAACTCCAGTTGCCGGTAGAAGAGAACATACTGCTTTCTGTCAAGTACGGTGAAGATGATGCCGCAGACCAGATGGAAGGGGAGCGTGAGATCTACTGGATTCCGAGGGACAGCGCAGAACTGGACATGAGCCAGGTCATTTATGACTATGTCTGCCTTTCCTTACCGATGCAGCGCCATCATGCGGATGGGGAATGTAATCCGGAAACGGTGAAATATCTTGGAAATCCGGAAGTCGAGGAACTGAAAAACGATGAAAAGATGGAAGCGGACAATCCTTTCGCGGCGTTGAAAGGATTGTTTGACTGAGAATGGAAAAATATAACAATTAAAAATATTCAACAATGGCACATCCAAAACACAAAGTCTCCAAGCAGAGACGTGACAAAAGAAGAACACACGACGTAGCTGTCGTTCCTACTCTTGCAACTTGCTCAAACTGCGGTGCAACTATCCTGTTCCACAGAGTTTGTCCTGAGTGCGGATATTACAGAGGTCGTCAGATCATTGAGAAGAAAGCTGAGTAATCGGTTTTCTTCTACTGTGATGGCCCTGTAGTTCAACGGATAGAATAGAAGTTTCCTAAACTTTAGATAGCAGTTCGATTCTGCTCGGGGCTACTTGACGGAAGGGGATGAGTTTCGGCTCATCCCCTTTTGCTTTTTTGTGCCGTGCTTACTTTGACGGGGAACAATAATTCATTAAATTTGTAGGATAATGAAGTCAAATCAAAACATGAAAGATATGAAAAAAGTAATTGCAACAGAACATGCACCTAAGGCTGTCGGTCCTTATTCTCAGGCTATCATGAGCGGTGATACGCTCTATGTTTCCGGTCAGATTCCGGTCAATCCTGCTGACGGTTCAGTCAAGGATACCATCGAGGAGCAGAGCCGTCAGGCCCTCACGAATGTAGGCGAGATCCTCAAGGCTGCGGGAATGGATTATTCAAATGTCGTCAAGACAACCGTTCTTCTGGCTGACATCGCGGATTTCAAGGCCATGAATGCAGTCTATGCGGAGTTCTTCACTGCAGAACAGCCTGCCAGAGCCTGCTTCCAGGTCGCTGCTCTTCCGCTCGGCGTCAAAGTCGAGATCGAAGCTATTGCTGTCAGATAATGAACAGGAAGACAACAGGCATCCATCTGGCCATCCTTTCCGTGATGGTTCTGGGAATCGGCGTCGCGGTATATTTCCTGTACCGCGACGTCGCTACATCTTCTGATGTCGAGGAACAGGCCGTGGAGTATGAGATGAATTATTCCGCTGCAGGTACTGCCTCCGAAGCGGAGGTCACGGTTACGGAATCCGTACCGGAATCGAAGCCGGTGCAGAAGATAGCAGCAGAAAAGGCTTCCGTGACGGCTGAAGTGAAGGTCCCTCGTGGTCCTTTTGCGATCAAGAACTGCAAGACGGGCCGGATGAATCAGCTCAGTCAGAATGCAGACCATTCATTGGTCTTGAAAGACGGAGGAAAGTCTTTGTGGATAGCCTCTTTTTCTGCTCCGCTCTGCGGTCGAGTCGGGGAGCTGGACTATTATGCCAACGGTAAGATCCAGTTCGCTTTCTGCGCGGGCAGCAGGCTTTATGTGATCGACCGGCTCGGTCGTTTCGTGAAGTCCTTCCCGAAGGAACTGGACCGTCCGGTGCTGCTCGGTCCTGATGTCTATGATTTCAACGGTCATCAGGTGTACAACATCATGGTTCTCCATGATGACAATACCGTTCAGATGTACAACATGAAGGCTCAGAAACCGTCATCCTGGAAAGGGATGAAGGCGAAGGACACCATCATTGACCTGCCGGATCTGATCAATGTCGGCGGCAAGAGCTTCTGGATTCTTCCGACGGCGGCTGAAAAGCTTATTTTCCCGTTCTATGGGGGGAAACCGGTGAATACCGGTTGTGTGATCGCGAAGGACAGTCCGGTGAAGGTACTCAATGCCTCCAGCGTACAGGTCGAGACTGCGGACGGACGTCGGGTGACTGTCAAGATCAGATAATTTGTCGATTATGGAAAAATTCGATTCAAGCTATCTGCAGATGGCTGCAGTATGGGCCAGGAATTCCTACTGCAAGCGCCGTCAGGTCGGCGCACTTATCGTGAAAGACCGTATGATCATCTCTGATGGCTATAACGGCACACCATCCGGGTTCGAGAACATCTGTGAGGATGAATCGGGCGCGACGAAGCCTTATGTCCTCCATGCGGAGGCGAATGCCATCACCAAGGTGGCCAAATCTGGAAACAGCAGTGACGGGGCGACGATGTACGTGACGGCATCTCCTTGTATGGAATGTGCGAAACTGATCATCCAGGCTGGCATCAAACGGGTGGTCTACAAGGATGAATATCGGCTGACGGATGGTATAGACCTGCTCCGGAAAGCAGGGATAACCGTAGAGAAAGTGGATTAGGATGAAGATCAGATTCAATTTCAATTATTTACTTCTTATCATTGTGGGCATTTCTATCGGAATGTCCATTTCCAGCGCATTGTCCCGACGCAGATTCAATGAAATCAGTGAAATCGTCTCCAAGGGGCAGAACTGCATGATCTATAGGGGCGGTGAGGCTGAAGACGGTTTGCGGGTGGTTCATACCTTCGACGGAGACTACAATGCCTGGGCGAAGCTCAATCTCATCCTGGAACAGGTCCGGATGAATTATGTCGACACCATTGACCAGAAAGAGATGACGGATGCGGCGGTATCGGCTGCGCTCGCGGTCCTGGACCCGCATTCCATCTATCTACCTCCGGTCGAACTGAGCCAGGCGGACGAATCGCTCGCCGGCAATTTCGACGGAATCGGTATCCAGTTCAATGTGCCGAACGATACAGCCATTGTCTTGAGTGTGATCAAGGGCGGTCCCTCAGAAAAGTCGGGACTGCAGCAGGGAGATCGCCTGATCAAGGTCGATGATCGGGTGATTGCCGGCAATGGTACTCCCCAGGATTCGATGGTCCGTCGTTTCAAGGGACCTTCCGGCACGAAGGTGAACCTGACAGTCCGCAGAGACGGTGTGGATATTCCTTTCACTGTCACGAGAGGAAAGATTCCGGTGGAATCGGTCGAGACGGCCTTCATGCTGGATGATACGACCGGCTATATGAAGCTGTCCAAGTTCACACGTTCGACCTTTCTTGATTTCGTAAAGGCCAAGGACAGGCTGCTCGCTCAGGGAATGAAGCATCTGATCTTCGATCTGCGAGGGAATACAGGCGGTTATTTCGACCAGTCTTATCTGCTGTGCAATGAATTTCTGGCGAAGGATCAGCCGGTGGTCTATATGGAAGGACTGCACCGTAAACGTGCGGACTATCACGCGGACGGTTCCGGTACTTTGCAGAAGATCGGTCTTTCTGTCCTGATCGATGAGGGCTCCGCTTCTTCCAGCGAGATTTTCGCCGGGGCGATCCAGGATAATGACCGCGGTGTAATCATCGGACGCCGTTCTTTCGGTAAGGGGCTGGTGCAGGAACCGGTGAATTTCTCTGACGGTTCCGGACTGCGTCTGACTGTAGCTCGTTTCCATACCCCTTCCGGAAGATGTATCCAGAAGCCTTATACGGAGAACTATGCCTACGATTTCTATGAACGCTATGCTCGTGGTGAACTGATGGACAAGGACAGTATCAAGGTCGATACTTCACATGTCTATCGGACGGTAGGCGGACGGACGGTCTATGGAGGAGGTGGTATCATTCCTGATCTCTTCGTTCCGATGGACACGACTGCAGCCACGAAATTCTTCATCGCCTGCAACAAGAAGGCGACCATGATGCGTTTCGCTTCTGCCATGTTCGACAGATATGGCAAGAAACTCTCTCAGATCGATAGTTTCCAGGAACTTGAAGAATTCCTCGATCGGATGGATCTGGCGCGGGAATTCAAGGAATATGCGTGGAAAGTGGATGGTCTGAAACCTGCCCGAGGCGAATGGGAACTTACGGAGACTTATCTTATGCCTCAGCTCAGGGCCTTGGTCGGCCGTTACTCAAAGCTGGACAATGATGCCTTCTATCATTTCTATCTTCCGATCGACAAGATGGTAAAGGTGGCTCGTGAGTCCTCCGACAGGGTCGGTTCCCTGACCGGGAAATGAACCGGGACTCAATATTGACTGACGAAGCGGTAGGTGACTGTTCCCGGTGACTTGCCGCTTCCTTTTTTTGCTTTGAAGCGCATTTGTCGGGCAGCCGTCAGAGAAGAACGGACGAGACAATCATCTTCCGAAGACTGGGCCTTGAGAATCTTGGCATCCGTGACTCGGCCGTTTTCACCGACCATGATCTGTACGACTACGGTGCCTTCTCCCATACATTTGTAGGCTGGAACGGTGTAATAGGTAGGAACTCGGCCGCTGATGTTGATGGAAACGGTCGCGTTACCTTCTGTACGTGACATCGGTAAGGCTTTCTCTTCCTTTGTCTTGCCTTCTTCAGGTAGGGAGACTCTATCCTCTTCTTCGTCGTATTCCTGGCGATGGCGCTGCATTTCTTCCAGTTCCTTCATCAGCCGCTCATGTTCAGCGTAGAGGTCTTTTGCATCGGTGTTACGGTCGTCTTTGAGCTCACCGCTCTCGTCGACGATCTCATTGCGGATTTCCTGTCCTGAGTTATTGAAGGCCTCATCGCCTTCCGCAAGATTCTGGAGGCGTGCCAGTTCTTTCTGGAGACTTTCCAGTTCTTCCAGGGTTTCGATATCTTCCTGACTGACGAATTCTACAGCCAGCTGATCGGTCTTTTCCAAGGTGGTGTGGAGCTTGTACCCCATTAAGACAACTATCACCGCGACATGAAAGATCACGGTGACAGTCCATCCTATTCTATTTCCTTTACGGTTTTCGTCCACGATTGAGAAGTCCGTCCTTATTTGTTGTGTGCCAGATACTTTTCGATGGTTGCCGAGATGACATCGATCGCTACTTTGTTATGACCTCCCTGAGGGATGATGATGTCCGCGTAGCGTTTGCTCGGTTCAATGAACTGGAGGAACATCGGTTTTACCGTCTTGCTGTATCTTTCAATGACGGTCTCGACGGTCTTTCCTCTTTCGATGATATCCCTTGCCATGACTCTCATCAGCCTGTCATCGTCATCAGCGTCCACGAAAAGCTTGATGTCCATCAGTTTACGGAGTTCCGGACAGGTGAATATCAGGATTCCTTCGATAATGATCACTTCGGCTGGCTTCACCGTTACGGTTTCAGTCTTCGATCTGGAACAGGTCAGGTAGGAATAGACCGGCTGTTCGATGACTTTTCCGTCTCTCAGATCCTGTACCTGTCTTCTCAGCAGTTCGAAATCGATTGAATCCGGATGGTCGAAGTTGACTTTCTGCCTTTCTTCCAAAGGAAGATGGCTGGAGTCCTTGTAATAGGAGTCTTGAGGGATGACAACTACTTTTTCTTTCAGTTGTTCTGAAATCGCTTTTACAACAGTTGTTTTTCCGGAACCGGAACCTCCGGCAATTCCAATGATGAGCATAATCTGGTTTTATCTGGGTCTGTTAATATTCTGCGTTTTTCGGTGTTCTCGGGAATGGGATCACATCTCTGATGTTCGTCATACCTGTGACGAAGAGGAGCAGTCGCTCGAAGCCGAGGCCGAAACCACTGTGCGGAGCGGAGCCGAATCTTCTGGTATCCAGGTACCACTCGAGACCCTTTCTGCTCATGCCCAGCTCATCGATCCTTGCGTCAAGCTTCTCATAGGATGCCTCACGCTCAGAACCGCCGATGATCTCTCCGATCTTAGGGAAGAGCACATCCATGGCTCTGACGGTCTTGCCGTCTTCGTTCTGCTTCATGTAGAAGGCCTTGATGTCTTTCGGGTAGTCAGTGAGGATGACCGGTCTCTTGAAGTGCTTCTCGACCAGATAGCGCTCATGCTCACTCTGGAGATCCACACCCCAGGATACAGGGTATTCGAATTTTTCACCGGATTCCATGAGAATCTTCACACCTTCCGTGTAAGGAAGTCTCACGAAGTCTGTCTTGAGGACACCTTCCAGTCTACCGATCAGCTCATTGTCGTAGCGGTCGTTCAGGAATCTGATGTCTTCCGTACAGTTATCCAGCGCATATTTAACCAGGAACTTGATGAAATCCTCTGCCAGGTCCATGTTGTCGTTGATGTCGTAGAAGGCCATCTCCGGCTCTACCATCCAGAACTCTGCCAAGTGGCGCGGCGTGTTGGAGTTCTCTGCACGGAAAGTCGGACCGAAAGTATAGATCTCTCCGAGTGCGGTAGCGCCGAGTTCTCCTTCCAGCTGTCCGCTGACGGTCAGGCTGGTCTGTTTCCCGAAGAAGTCTTTGGAGAAGTCGACTTTATCTTTCTTTTTAGGGACATTGTTCAGGTCCAGGGTCGTTACCTGGAACATCTGGCCTGCTCCTTCACAGTCGGATGCCGTGATCAGCGGAGTGTGCATGTACACGAAACCTTTGCTGTGGAAGTATTCGTGGATAGCGAAAGCCATCTGGTTGCGGACTCTGTAGATCGCACCGAAGGTATTGGTCCTTGCTCTGAGGTGAGCGACGGTCCTGAGGAATTCGAAGGAGGTATCCTTCTTCTGGAGCGGATATCTCATAGGGTCGCATTCACCATAGATCTCGATGGCGTTTGCCTGGATCTCCACAGCCTGTCCACCTCCTACGGATTCTACCAGCTTGCCTTCTACTCCGATGCAGGCTCCAGTAGTGATCTTTGCCAGTACACTGTCTTCAAACTGTGTCTTGTCGACTACAATCTGTATATTATTGATTGTAGAACCATCGTTGAGTGCAATGAATGCCACATTCTTGTTTCCTCTCTTCGTCCTGACCCAACCTTTGGCCACGACATCGCAGCCGCTTTCCATTCCGAGCAGCTCTTTTACTTTGGTTCTTCTGATTTTTTCCATCATCGTGATTTTTATACAAACTTTGCAAAGATAATAAATGTCATACATATATAAAAAAAGAAGAACCGGAAAATTCCGGTTCTTCTTTCAAATGTATGTTAGAGAGAATTACTCTTTCTTTCTGGCTGTGTACATGATGCTCAATGCCTGGCATCTTCTGAGCTCCATCTTGACCTCAGTGATGATACGCATTCTCACGCTCTCATCAGCCCTGATGGCTACGGTCATCTGCTGACGGTCCAGTTCGGACATCGCGTTTCTTTCATTGGCGATGAAATCGCGGATTTCATCAGTTTTCTTGAAAGAATCGTTCAGCTGGATGAGCGGCTCCGTACCGTACTGTCTCTGCAGATCTTTTACCGGACGACCGATGTTGATGTAGGAAGTCAAGTCCTTTCTTTCCAGTTTCGCTACTTCTGTAGCTTCAGGAACCTTGACCATCACCTTGTTCTCGGTCTCACGCATACTGGTTGTCACCATAAAGAAGAACAACAGCATGAAGACGATATCTGACAAGGATCCCTGAGACAATGCAGGTACTTCTTTCTTTCCAGATGGTTTAAATTTTGACATTCTGTTTTCCTCCTTTAATTGTTTTCCTCACCAGCATTTGATGGCTCACCTTCTGACAGATTGTTCGGAACGGCTTTCCTGACAGCTGCCTGTCCTGCCTTGTCCAATTTCTGATACGGTTTCTTGAAATATGCCATTGCAAATTCGTCGCGGAGTTCATTGATGGCTTTCATCAGCTCATTCTGCACTTCGATATACCTCTTGTAACTGGTGAAGTTATGGTTCTGAAGCGAGATGATACCCTGTGAAATCATGATATCAACGACTTTTCCGTCAACTTTGATCGTATCTTTCTTCTTGTCAGGAAGATCCTTGCTGTTGTTTGGGTTCGTCAAGCCTTCCTTGATCCTTTCTTTCAGCACGCTGATGTCGATTGGCTCTTGGCCGATCAGAAGCTGGTCCTGCTTGTTGACCTTCACTTCGATCACGTTATGACGATTCACTTCCTGTTTAGTCTCCTCTTTCTGGCTTTCGTCCGGGAGAGGTGGCAAACGACGCTGCAGGCCTGAATCCTGGTTCATAGTCGTGGTCATCAGGAAGTAACACAGCAAAAGGAATGCAATGTCAGCTGATGAACTCGAGTTTAACTCTGGTGTTTTCTTACCCGCCATGATATTTGTTTATTTTCTGATCAAATTATAAATCCAGCCGAACAACATGGCTCCGATGGTAGCTACGGACATGATGTATGTAAGGTTGAGGATCGTATCTGTTAATTTCAGTACGCTTCCGCTCGGCTGTTCCGTTGTGATGCCCATTGCTGGTGCGCCTGAAGCTGTGAAGTATGACAATGCAATCACACCGGCAGCTACGACGAGCATGATCAGCAGGTTGAGAAGGGATTTCGGGTTGTTTGCAGTGTTCACGATGAAACTTACTACAACCATGGCCAGAATTCCGACAGCGAACATTACATAAGCCCAGATCAGAATGATTTCAACAAAGTCGATGACGAACGGTTCACCCCATCTGCTCTCTGAGAGCTGGATATGGATCTCGTTGTTCAAGGTTTTCGCGATAGTCGCGTTGTTGACTTCGTCAGCTTTGAAACGTACAGGCAGGTCAAGTTCCTTGATCTGTTTGTTCTTTTTCAAGCCTTCATTGTGCTTCTTGACGAGTTCAGCTTCATTCTCCTCGAGGTTGATGAGGCTGTCTCTGTCCACATTCAGTACTGCTGCCAGTTTCTCCTGCTGGAGAAGGATGAGTCCTGTCGTGTCCAGCGTCACTGCCTTTGCAGCCTCGTCATCAAGCTCTGCATCGAGGATCTGGTTCACGATATTCATGGACTGTGCTGTGAGTTCCTTTGTCAGGTCTTCGTTCAAAGCGATCACTTTGAGAGAGTCAGCACCTTTCAATTCATCTTTGTAGATGTTGTTATAATGACGGACAAACTTCTCGACATCGGCTTTGACGTCATTCTGCATAGCTTCAATGACGACACCTTTGTCCAACGGTCTGTTGATTACAATGTCTTTCCATCCCTGTGAGTAACCTACGGCCAGGAGAATGACACTGAGAATCATCCAGACTAAGATTGTCCATTTGATGATCTTCTTGTACATTGTCTAACTATTTTTCGTTGTGTTTTACCAAAATGTCGATGAATGAGATGGAAGCGTCCTCCATTTCATTGGTCAAAGAGTCGATCTTTGAAAGGATGTAGTTGTAGAACACCTGCAGGATAAGGGCAACGATAAGACCGCCGACTGTTGTGATCAAAGCGACTTTCATACCACCTGCAACGACGTTAGGGGAAATATCACCGGCTTTCTGGATAGCATCGAAGGCTTCGATCATACCGAGCACTGTACCCAAGAAACCGAGGTTGGTAGACATTGCGATGAAGAGTGAGAGCCATGTAAGACCTTTCTCCATTTCGTTGTTCTTTACAGAGCCATAGGAAACGACTGCTTTCTCCACGTTCTCGATACCCTCGTCATAGCGGAGGAGACCCTGATAGAAGATGCTGGCGATCGGACCTCTGGTGTTGAAGCAAAGTTCTTTAGCAGCCTCGATACCACCCTCTTCAAGAGCAGCCTCGAATTTGTTGAGAAGCTTCTTGTGGTTTACGGTTGAGAGATTCAGGTAGAGGATTCTCTCGATTGCAATGGCAAGACCGAGGATAAGACATGCGATGATCGCTGCCATAAATCCTACACCACCCTCGATGAATTTAGTCTTCAAAGCCTGGTGCAAAGGAATGCCTGCCTCTTCAGTCTCTTCAGCTAGAGTTTCAGCTTCGTTTACGAAAGAGTCTGCTGGCGTTGCCTGCTCTGTCTGCTGATCGTTCTGAGTTTTGTTCTCAGCTGATACATATTGTGCAGAAAAGGCCATGATGCCCATTGCTGCCAAAAACACGAAAAATTTCTTCATGATTCTTTGTGTGTTTAATTAATAATTTTTTTGAATATTGTTTTATTTGTTTCTTTTTCAGATATTGACAGGTCTATGACCAGTCATTTAAAATTCGGTGCAATTTAGCAAAATTATTTCAAATGACAAGAATTATTTCGTTATTTCACCCCTCAGGTTTTTCAGCATCTCTTTCTTCACGTAATCGTTTGAAGATGATTTGCCCATGAGGTGGAAGAGCTTTCCGAGCGCACTTTCCGTAGTGCTGTCATGTCCGCTCAGGACTCCTGCTTTTTCCAGCGCTTTTCCGGTCGCATAGATGCTCATGTCCACGTTTCCGGCCAGACATTGCGTGACGTTCACGACGATCTTCCCTTCTTCGCAGGCTCTCCGTACGCTCGATAGGAACCAAGGTTTTGAAGGCGCGTTTCCTGAACCATAGGTTTCGATGATGACGGCTCTCGGTTCCGGAGACAGCAAGATGTCGCGGACGACATTTTCGGTGATGCCCGGATGGATTTTCAGAATTGCGATCCTCGGGTCGATTTCCGTGTCGAATATCGGACGTCTTTCCCAGTCTTCCGGGTAGCGGATCACGGCTCTGTTGTACCGGATGTTGATTCCGGCTTCCGCCAGGGCCGGGAAATTTTCGGATCGGAAGGCCCTGAAATCCGAGGAGTTGATCTTGGAAGTACGGTTGCCGCGCATGAGCACGTTGTCGAAGCAGATGCACACTTCCGGTACGACTGCATGTCCTTGGTCATCTTTCGCGGCGGCGATCTCGACGGCGGAGATGAGGTTTTCCTTCCCGTCTGTCCTTGGTCTTCCGATCGGAAGCTGGCTTCCGGTGAAGATGATCGGCTTGGTCAGGCCTTCGATCATGAAACTTAAGGTCGATGCGGAATAGGCCATCGTGTCAGTTCCGTGAAGAATGACGAAACCGTCGTATTCTTCATATTTCCGGTCAATGAGGCTGACAAGTTCCTGCCACATGCGCGGCTCTACATCGGAGGAGTCGATGAGGGGGTCGAAGGTATGGGAATCGATCCGGCAGGCGAATTTCCCCAACTCCGGAACTTCGTCCAGAATCTGACTGAAGTCGAAGGGTTTCAGGGTCTGGTCTACAGGATCTTCCTTCATGCCGATGGTGCCTCCTGTGTAGATGAGGAGAATGGATGATTTCAAGGCTGCTGTGTTCATATTTGGAATAGATTATGGGCATTTTCTGTGGTTGCCTGCGCGACTTCTTCCAAGCTGCATCCTTTCAGTTCCGCGATCTTGCGGGCGATGAGCGGGATGTAGCTGCTTTCGTTGCGCGTCCCTCGGTGAGGTGCCGGTGTCAGGTATGGGGAATCCGTCTCCAGGAGAATCCTGCTCAATGGAATGGACTTCACGGTTTCGGCGATGGAGGCTTTCTTGAAGGTGACGACTCCGCCGATTCCGACATGCCAGTCTCCAAGTTCCTGCAGTTCATGGAAGGTTTCCAGGCTTCCGCTGAAGGCATGGAACACGCCTCTGTTCCCGAGCGATTTTTCTTCTTTCAGGATGTCCAGGATCGGTTTCGTGGCTTCTCGGGAATGGATGATGACCGGCAGATCCAGCCGGGCAGCCAGCCGGATCTGCTGCCGGAAAGCTTCCTGCTGTTCCTTCTGGAATTCTTTCGACCAGTAGAGGTCCATGCCGATTTCTCCGATGGCCCGGATGTCTCGGTCCAGGTAGTTCTCCATATCTTCCAGCTCCTTCTTCCAGTCCGCGTTCACGGAGGTAGGATGGAGGCCCAGGCAAGGGAAGACGGTACCGGTGTGCCGCTCTGCAAGAGCGAACATCCGGTCGCGGGTCTCGGCATCGATGTCCGGGAAAATGATTTTCGTGACCCCGGCTTCGACGGCCCGTCCGACGGCTTGATCCTCTTCGCCGGTGAAGGCTTCGTCGTACAGGTGGGAATGAGTGTCTGTGAACTCCATTGACTTTGTCTTTTTACTGAGGCAAAGTTACATTTTTTTTACGTTAATCATATATCTGCCGAGCAGGTCTGCGCAGATGAATCCGTCCGCTTCCAGCAATCCGGTCAGTTCAGTGACGGTTCTGATCGGCAACCCGGTGCTTCCGGCCAGTTCTTCGACGGTCTGTCCTCTCCGGGAGCGGATGCAGAGCAGCAGGTCTGACATCCGGCTGACCTCGTCTTCGCCGACGCAGCCGGCGTAGGTCTCGCTGATCTTCTGTTCCGTTTTCTTCTTTCCGCTGTTCCGTTTCAGCGACAGGCTTTTCAGCAGGTCCTCCAGGGTTTCGATGGATTCTGCGATACAGTTGCGTATGAGCCAGTTGCAGCCTTGTGAACGTAGGTCGTCCACCCGGCCTGGAAGAGCGAAGACAGACCGGTCATAGCCGAAGGCGTAGCTGGCGGTGTTCAGACTGCCGCCGCGGATTCGGGATTCGATGACGATGGTGGCTCGGCAGAGACCGGCGATGATCCTGTTCCGTTGCAGGAAGCGATAGGGCATCGGGGCTGTGGCCGGTGGAAACTCTGTAACCAGCGAGCAGCCAGGGGTCTGGCAGAGCCGTTCTCCGAAACGTCGGTGTCGGGCAGGGTAGATGGTGTCCGGTCCTGTAGCCATGACTCCCATGGTCGTCAGTCCCGCGGACAGGGCAGCCTGCTGGGCGGTGATGTCGGTCCCGATGGCCAGACCGCTGACGATCAGCGGTCTCTCCTTGCAGGAGGCGATGGCCTCTATGATGCGCCCGCACCATTCCGTGCCGTATTGCGAGATGTCGCGGGTTCCCACGATGGCGACGGCATCCTGTCCGGACTCCGGGAGTTCGCCGCGCACATAGAGGCCGATCGGGCCGTCGGGACATTCTTTCAGCAGGCTCGGGTAGGTAGGGTCGTTTTCCGGAATGAAACGAATCCCTTTCCTAGCCAGCCGTTCCAGTTCTTCTGCTGCCTCGTCCAGTGCCTTGCTTCCGATGAGCAGCCGCCTTGGAGTGTCCGGGCCGGTCAGGGTGCTGAGCGTGTATTCGTCCAGGTCGAAGACTTGCCGGGCGGAGCCGGCCGCTTCGATCAGCCGTCTTCCTTTTTCTGGTTCCGGCAGGAAAATGCGGTTGAGCGCACAATGAAAGATTTTGTCATCCATGTTCTTTCCAGTTTAGAAGTTCCGGACAAAACTAACTGAAAAAAGCGGCATCCTGCCGATGCAGGGTACCGCTTTTTCTTTTTCTTAAGAATGTTTTTCCTTTTGTTTGCTTCCGTCGGATCTCATCAGTCCACGATCAGGAGCGCGTCGCCGTAAGGACCGAATTTGTAGTCTTCTTTCAAAGCGGTCGCATAGGCATTCATGACGTTCTCATAACCGCCGAAAGCCGCGATGGACATCAGCATGGTCGAGCATGGGAGGTGGAAGTTTGAAACGACCGCATCCGGAATGGCGAAACGGTAAGGTGGAAAGATGAACTTGTTGGTCCATCCGTCGAAAGGTCTGACTTCATCATTGGTGGTGACGTAGGTCTCCAGGCCTCTGATGACAGTCACGCCGACAGCCAGTACCTTGTGCTTGTTCTTCTTGGTCTCATTGATCTTGTCAGCGCTTTCCTGGCTGATGATGAGCCGCTCGGAATCCATCTTGTGCTTGGACAGGTCTTCCACATCCACGGATCTGAAATGGCCGATGCCCATGTGGGAGGTGATGAACACTTTGTTGATATCTTTCAGGATCATCCTGTTGAACAGCTCGCGGCTGAAATGCAGGCCTGCTGCAGGAGCGGAGACGGCACCTTCGTTCTTGGCGAAGATGGTCTGGAAATTCTCTTTGTCTTCCTCGGTCACATGTTCCTTCACCCATTTCGGAACCGGGGTCTCGCCGAGCGCGAACAGGCTCTCCTTGAATTCTTCATAGCTGCCGTCGAAAAGGAAGCGGAGGGTTCTTCCGCGAGAAGTGGTGTTGTCGATCACTTCGGCCACGAGACTCTCGTCTTCACCGAAATACAGCTTGTTGCCGATCCTGATCTTCCTGGCTGGATCGACGATGACATCCCAGAGGCGCTGTTCCCTGTTCAGCTCACGGAGCAGGAACACCTCGATGTCCGCGCCGGTCTTTTCCTTGTTTCCGTAGAGACGTGCCGGGAAGACTTTCGTGTCGTTCAGCACGAAGGTGTCACCCTTGCCGAAATAGTCGATGATATTCTTGAAAAGTTTGTGCTCGATCTCGCCTGTCTTCTTGTGGAGCACCATGAGCTTGCACTCGTCACGCCATCTAGCTGGTTCTGAGGCAACTTTGTCCTTTGTAAGGTTGAATTGGAACTGTGATAATTTCATGTTTTTCTAACATTGTGCTTTGTTGTGCACAATCATATTATTATACGGATTTTATGGAATTTTGTTTCATTACAGTTCCGAAAATCTTTGAAAATCATATTTTTGCTTCCCGGAAGACCTCGATGATGGACGGATAGGTCTTCTGCAGGAAAGGGGGAAGGCTGGACTTGGCGACCCAGGCTGCCTTGGAGATGTCTTCTTCCCGTTGAGGAATCAGATCCGTCGGTTCGGTATAGAGCATGTCGTACCACCAGGTATGTTTCAGGTGCCAGATGCCGTTCCGCTTGTAGCAGTGGTCCGTCGTGCAGATCAGGTCCCGGAGAATCAGGTCTCCGATGCCGGTTTCCTCCTGCACTTCTCGCAATGCAGTCGTCCTGATGTCTTCTCCAGGATCCTGATGCCCTTTCGGCAGGTCCCACAGATTGTTCCGGTTGATCAGCAGGTAATCTCCGCGCCGGTTGGATACCAGACCTCCGGCTGCATTCACTTCCATGAACTCGCCGCAGATTTTCCGGTAGGTCTTTGCCGTGTCTTCCGTAGGTATGTAGATCCTGAGCAGGGAATCGGATACTTCGAACATGCTGATCAGCCTGTGGATGTCCACTTGCTCTCCCAGCCTGAATTCGATGGCGTTCGGATCGGTCAATGCCGCTTCGTCGGGAGGGCAGATAGCGATGCAGCGTTTTTCGAAGTATATCTTGTGCATATGTCTTTTAATATTATTATATTTGCCGAAATGTAGCGATGCAAATATACTTAGAAGTATCCGAAAAAAACAATATTAAAGTTCAAACTGAAAAAATAAAAGAACGTTATGGAATCAGTAGAAAAAAAAGTTGCTGGAGCGCTCCTGGACATCAAGGCGGTGCTTCTCAGACCTGAGGAGCCTTTCGTCTGGGCATCCGGATGGCACTCCCCGATATATTGTGACAACAGAAGAATACTCTCTTATCCGGAAATCCGTGAAAATGTCTGCCGCTGGATGGCGGATATCATCCGTGAGAAATATCCGGATGTGGAAGTGATCGCAGGTGTCGCGACAGGAGCTATCGCCCATGGCTTTCTGGTCGCGCATATCCTGGGTAAACCTTTCGTCTATGTCAGACCGAAGCCGAAGGACCATGGAACCGGATCGCAGATCGAAGGTATTCTCGAGCCGGGAGCCAAGGTCGTCGTGGTCGAGGACCTCATTTCTACTGGCATGAGCAGTCTTGCTGCCGTTCACGCATTGGCACAGGCAGAGGCGAATGTCCTGGGTATGGTCGCTATCTTCTCCTATAACTTCAACAAGTCCAGGAAAGCATTCGAAGATGCGAATGTCGAGCTGACGACACTTTCCAACTATGATACCTTGATCGAGGTAGCGCATGATAGAGGCTATGTCAAGGACGCTGACCTTGAGGTGCTCAAGGAGTGGAGATATTCACCTTCTACCTGGGGAAGATAACATGGCGGCGAATTTTGACAGCAAGAAGGCCGTGGTATCCCGTGCGCCTTATCAGCTTTACATGATGTTCGTGGATCTCCGCAATTTCGTGAACTTCCTCCCGGAAGACAAGAAGCAGGGAGTCGAGGCGGACTATGATTCGATCCATGCGACCGTGCAAGGCTTCAATGTCGGGATGAAGGTTGCGGAGAGGGTTCCTTATTCCCTGATTACCTATCAGGACGACGGAGCGCCTTTCGAGTTCAAGGTCGAACTGCATTTCGATGCGGCAGGTCCGGCTGACAAGACGGAATTCCAGATCAAGGTCAGTGCCGATCTGAATTTCATGATGAAGACCTTGCTTGGTTCCAAGATCAAGGAAGCGCTGGACAAGATGGTTGATGCGCTGGTCGCCGTCTCTGAAGGTCGGATGCCGGAAGGGATCGACCCTTCGCAGTTCCCGGAGGGTTTCAAACCGTCAGACCAATACAGATCCTGATATGGAGTTCAAGGAAAGATTCAAGTTATATCTGGAAGAGGCGATAGGGCAGCAGAATGCCTGTATCGCTTTTTCTGCTTTCGAGGCCCCTGCTTCCGTCTCCATCCGCCGGAATCCGTCCAAGGTTCCGACCTTTTTCCCTTATGGAGGGGAGCCGGTCGTCTGGTCTCCGGAAGGTCTGCTGCTTGCTGAAAGGCCGCAGTTCACCCTGGATCCGCTTTTCCATGCCGGGACCTACTATGTCCAGGACTCGTCCTCCATGTTCGTCGGTCACCTCTTCCGTCAGCTGTTCTGCACTACCGGAGAGAGGAGTGCGGTGCTGACCTGTCCGGAAGATCGCCCCTTGAGGGTGCTGGACCTGTGTGCGGCTCCGGGCGGAAAGACAACGGATCTGGCCGCATCCCTGCGTACCCTGTGCGGAGATGATTTCCTGCTGGTGGCCAATGAGGTGATGAAGCAGAGGGTCAATGTACTTGCGGACAATGTCGCGCTATGGGGCGATCCGAATGTCATCGTCACTTCGGATGATCCCGCTTCATTCGCACGTCTGGAAGGATTCTTCGACATCATTGTCACGGATGTCCCTTGCTCTGGCGAAGGCATGTTCCGGAAGGATGAGGAAGCTTTGGCTCAATGGTCGGAAGATAATGTGGCTCTCTGTCAGGCTCGGCAGCGCAGGATCGTCGCGGATGTCTGGCCGGCGCTCCGTCAGGGAGGTATCCTGGTCTATTCGACCTGTACCTTCAACCGTTATGAAAATGACCTGAATGTCGATTGGATCTCCCGGGAACTGCAGGCTCGCTGCATCTCTCATGAACTTGGACTTTCCTGCGCCGGAGGTGTCCTTGCGACCGAGGCCGGTTTCAGTCTCGTGCCGGGACTGGTGCCTGGTGAGGGGCAGTATTGTGCCGCACTGCTGAAAGAAGGAGAAAGCGGCCGTCGTGAGGAAAAGAAAAGGAACGGAAAGTCTTCCGTCCGGAATTTCGGGGAACTTTTCCGTGGCAAGGTTGAACTCTCGGTGAAAGGAGAACTGCTTATCGCCTTGCCTGCAGGCATCGCGGCCGATGCCTCTTCTGTGCTGGATCGGCTTCACCCGGTACTTTCCGGTTGTGCCGCCGGTACTTTGAAAGGAAACATCTTGGTCCCTTCTTCCGATCTGGCGCTTTCTTTGCTCTATGACAGGGAGGCTTGGCCGGTTGCGGAAGTCAGTCGTGAAACGGCTCTGTCTTACCTGCACCGGGATGCCATCACTTTACCTGATGCTCCGAAAGGCTATGTCCTCCTCTCCTACGGCGGGGTGGCCTTGGGTTTCGTGAAGAACATCGGGAACCGTTGCAACAATCTCCATCCGCAAAGTCGCAGAATCAGGATGGATATCAAATGAGAAGATTATGATGAAAAAGACAATCCTTGCATTGCTGGCCGTCCTGGTCAGCCTGGCTCCGGCCCTGGCTCAGTCCACGACTGTGGAAGCCTGCCGGCACCGTTACAATAAATTCGTTGAACAGAACGGTTATGCCGGTCTCGGTGTCCGCTCTGTCCTGGATGAATGGACAAGACTGGATCCGAAGGACCAGAATCTCCTGATCGCTGAGTTCAACTACCAGATGGCAGGTGCACAGACCAGCCAGATTGTCAAGAAGTCCGAGAGCCGTTACCTGGGCATGAAGCCGATGCTGGAACTGAAGGATTCTACCGGAGCTCCTGTCTATTATTATGAGGAAACCTTCTTCGATGAGGAAAAGTTCGGTCTGGCGCTCAAGGCTGCAGAAAAGGCTATTCAGCTCTATCCGGAAGAACTGAACTTCCGGTTCATGAAGGTCAATGCCTATATCGCTTACGAGAAGGGAAGTCCGGATATGGCATTGGCGGAACTGCTTGATCTGGTGGAACTTAATTACCGGAAAGGTCAGGGCTGGGTCTATCTCGGAGAGGATTTGCCGGAAGATTTCTTTGAAGGGACCATGCAGGATTACTGCTACTCCTTCTATTCTTTGGGGACTCCCTCTTCCTATGCGGCTTTCTTCCGCTTGTCAGAAACCATGCTGCGCTATGAACCTGGCAGTCCGATCTTCATGGATAATATCGGTGCTTACTGGCTGGTCGCCATGGATGATGTGAAGAAGGCGGAGAAATGCTTCAAGCAGGTCCTTAAGAAACATCCTGGTGACGCGACCGCCCTCTCCAACTGCATCGTGATCGCCCGGAAGACGCACAATATCAAGATGGAGAAGAAGTATCTCCGCATGATGGTCGAGCATGGGCCGGAAGATCAGGCGAAGTCAGCTGCTGTCCGTCTGGAAGCGTTGAAGAAACTTTAACGGCTTTTCCCGAATCCGTAGGAACAGCGGATCGCTTTTCCGAAGATCAGCTCGCACAAGGGATCTGTTCCTTTCATGATCAGTCCCGTGAAAATGGCAGATATCAAGGTGCCTGCACCGATGACCACCTTGTCGCTTTCGGCGAGGAGGTTGTAGGCGATATCCGTGTTCGGATCAGCGCCGAATATGTTGTGGAAAAGAAACCATGACAGGAGGGCGGTGACGAGTACGCAGACGATGTCGAAGATGATCTTCACGTTGCTGAAACTGGATTTCGTGACGATCGCGAAAGCCTGTGTCGTCATTTCTCCGGCCAGCATCCAGGCCTTGGCCATCACTTCGATGCTGATTCCCATAGCTGTGATGATGCAGGACAATACGAGGAAACCGATCTTGCCGCCCAGGGTAGAGACGGAAATTCCGTTGAATATCCAGATGGAAAGGTCGCACATGTAGCCGAAAAGGAAGGTCGGGACGAGCTGCATGAGGTATTCCAGCTTGAACTGTTTGCGCAGCAGGAGCACTTGCAGGGAGATGAAGCACAGATGCATCATGATGGTGTATTCTCCGAGGGAAAAGGCTGTGCCCGGAATCAGGCTCAGTACGTATGGAGGGCAGGAAATCGGTGCGGTTCCCAGCTGTGATTTGATGGACAAGGCTACGCCGACAGCTACAAGGGCCAGTCCGATCGTCGCGATGGAATAACGGATCAGATATCCTATGAATGACTTGTTTTTCATCTTTTATGTATTTAAAGACTGCAAGTAAGACATTTTATTGTAATTTTACAAATCAATCTCAGATTTCCAATACGAAACGGATATGGATGCTTCATTGTTCATTGCTCGGAAAAAGAAATTCAAGGGTCAGCTGGCTATGTGGTGCATAGCGCTCAGTTTTCTGGTGATGATCATTGCTGTCGTCGTCGCTTCCGGTTTCCGGACGGAAATCCGCCGGGCTCTTTCCACTTCTGCCGGCGATATTCTGATCCAGCCGCTGGACATGAGCATGGAAGGGGTTTCCGCTCGGCTCAATGCCGATCCTGCCTATCTGGATGAGGTGCTGGCGATCGAGGGGGTGGAGAGCGTCCGTCCGGTCGTCTATAAGGGAGCTATCGTGAAACATGAAGGGCTGGTTCAGGGAATCGTGCTGAAAGGAGTGGAAGGTTTCAATGTGGACAGTACTTCACTTAACGTCGCGCTGCCTTCCCGGCTCGCTTCCATGATGAACCTCGGACCGGGCGACCGTATGCTGACCTATTTCATCGGGGATCCGGTGAAGGTCCGTCGTTTCAAGGTGGACTCTATCTACAGCTCGGCGCTGGAAAACGAAGATTTCCTGGTTGTACGTGCGGATATCGAGGATCTGCGTCGGTTGGACGGACCGCAGGGAGGACAGACCGTTTCTGCCTTCGAAGTGCAGGTCTCTCCGGAGTATCTGAGTCGTGATGCCTTGGAAGAAAAGACCTCTGAGGTTGCCACCGCCCTTGTTCTGCATAGTGCGGATGAGGATGAGACGGCGCTGGCCAGTTCGCTCTATGCCCGATTCCCGCAGGTGATGGATTGGCTCGACCTCATTGACTTCAATGTCTTGTTCATTCTCGGGCTTATGGTTGTCGTCGCCAGCTTCAACATGATCTCCGGTCTGCTGATCATCCTGTTCGAGAATATTCCGACCATCGGTCTGCTCAAGGCACTGGGCATGAGGACACGGGGAATCGTGCGGATCTTCTTCTACGGTTCTGGAAGTATTGTGCTGAAAGGGATGCTGATCGGTAATCTGATTGCTGTCGTGCTCTGTCTGATCCAGCAGCATACCGGTGTGCTGACGTTGGATCCGACCAATTATTTCGTGTCGGAGATACCGGTACATCTGGATTTCGGTCTGCTGCTGCTTTGCGATGCCGTGGCTGGAGCTGTCATCATGGTCGTGCAGCTGTTGCCTTCACTTTTCATCTCGAGGGTGGATCCGGCAAAGACGATGCGCATCAACTGATCTCATTTCCGGGCTGAAATCGTGCAGAAATCCTGGTAGAGAGAGAAGACGTTCTCCACATAGTTGATCGTTTCCGTTCCGTGGAAAGCTCCAAGATTCACTCCTGCAGCTTCTCTCATGTCTTCATCGTTCATATAAGGAATGATGCTGACGATATCTTCCCAGCTGGTCTTGTCTTTTCCCAGATGTTCGGCGAGGTTCATGCAGTCAAGAATACGTCCTTCTCCGGCGTTGTAGGCCCCGAGAGTGAACTTGACGAGTTCGTCACCGGTCAGGTTGTATCTTCTGAAGATGCGTTGTACCCGGTTGAGGTGCTTGGTCCCGGCTTCCAGATTCTCGTACGGATCCAGCAGGTTCGTGACGTCGTAGTATCGGCCGGTGGAAGGCATGACCTGCATCAGACCTTCTGCTCCGCGATAGGAACGCGAATTGATGGAGAAACGGGATTCCTGCCAGAGGACGGCGACGAGCATCTTCCAGTCCCAGCCGAGGCGGACCGCTTCCTTGCGGATGATGTCATCGTATGGACTGAGTTCCTTGTATTTTCTTCCGGAACGGGCGCGAGCACGCGGATCGTAGCTTTTCATGAAGCGTTCTCTGGTTTCTTCGAAGTCTTTTGTGGAAAGGTAGGACTTCAACCAGGAATTCACATGGAGCAGTTCCGAGGAATTTTCGGCAGGAAAAGCCCAAACCGTAGAATTGCAGAGAGTCGCCGTGCTGATGATTCCGGTGGAGGACTGCAGCTTCTCCTTTTCAATGATCAGGAAATCCGATTTTCCCAGCAGCAGGGAGTCAAGAGGGGATTGTCTTCCGGTATATACCTGAATCTCTATCGTGCAGTCATTTTCCCGGGAGAAGTCTTTCAGCACTTCATAGCTCATTCCGGCTTCCAGACCATCATTTTCATACATGTCATCGTTCAGCGCGATGGCACATCTGACAATCTTGTCGTAGAAAGGATTGTCTTTACTCTTTACTTCTTCTCTGGTGACCGGAGCGCTGACCAGCAGCAGCACCGGAACGAGAAGGGACTTGAGCAGATCACAGATGTGCCGTTTCCTGATCATGACGCTTTTTTTTAAAATCAATAGGTGTTGCTTCCCATATCGCTCATGAAGCCGCCTCCGCCCATCATGCCGCCGCCACGCATGCCGCCGCCGCTCATGCCACCGGCGCCGCCGGCACCACCTCCTCCACCGTTGCCTACACTGGAGTTCTTTCCGGACTGGATGTAGAATGGCCAGAAAATTCCGAACTTGATCGCTCGTTGAGGACGGATGTAGCGGTCAGCTGAGAAGTAGTCAGCCGATTTGCAAGGCCAGCCCATGTTGACGTTCTGTACCTTGATGAAGATGCAGGCACGCTTCCATTGTACATTGACGAAGAAATCGATGTATGGGCAATTACCGTATTTTTCCTGATTCTGGTTGTGGAAGACACCTAAGACTGGATTGTAGGACGGAGCATTCCATAAGGTGTTGTACAGTGCATGAGCTCCGATCTGCATCTGCATGACATTCCTGACAACGTCGAACTGGAAATAGTATCTGAAATTCAAGCCGAGCATCGGGAGGGGCAGCACCTCCTGATTGGAGGACAGCTGGAAGATCGCCTGATGGTCGAAATGAAATTTCCAGACCGTGAAATCCTTGCGCAGAGTTGCCGTCATCACGCTGATCGGGTTCTCGTGCTGCTGAGGCATCCCCATGGTATCATAATAGATCCTGTTGCCCAGCAGACCGTAGCCGAAGGAAGCATAGAGCCTCCAGTGCGGAATCTTCAGGTCAGCCTGGACTTTCATGGTGGAAGATTTCTTGAAATCATTGCTCCAGCGGAAATGATTCGTGAGCAGATGCTGCTGGTACCAGTCCGGCTCCTTGAGACGCATATCGAAATGTCCTTCCAGAATGACCGGTGATTTCCGGTGTCTGCGGAACGGGAAGAAGCTGGCGGTGATGTTCGCACCCACACCGAAATCATTGGCCTCATGACCGAGGAAGGTCCAGTCTCCGGAGGCGTCCCATTTCAGGTAGTCCTTGAACTGTCCCTGCACACCTGCATAGAGATAGACCGAGTTCAGCAGCACGTCGCGGCTCTGTCTGAGATAGCCGTCCGGCTGGAAATTGTAATAGGTGGCCAGCTTGTCCCCTACACCGACGTCGATCTTGGAGACGATGCCGTCCGCTTTCCACGGCTGAAGTCGGATGAAGAAGCGGTTGTCGAGTTTCATCACACGCAGGGAATCTGCACTGGTGGTCGGATGGAGGAAGAAGTTCCGGTGATAGAAATTCCGTCCGATTTCATCGTGCGTGTCGATCTGGTCCGTGTAATATTTCGTGTATACGTTGAATTCGCTGCTGTGGCCGATGAAGGCGGAAGTCATGTTCTTCACAAGGGTGTCCGCCGCGATCTGCTGCCGCTTCTGCTCTTCTTCTGCAGCCAGCAGTTCCGCGATGGCCAGGGAGTCTCCGGTCGCCATGACGCTGTCCCGGTGGGCAGCCTGGAGTTTCTTTTCTTTCCTGGAAAGAGTCCCGGCTTTTCTTCCGAGCGGGATGCGGAGCGTCTGGTCCAGGAAGACCGTATGTTTCTTCAGCTTGTTGGAGGCGTTCTTCAGCCGGACCTCGATCTCACGGGAATCGACGGTCGTGTCCCGGATCATGTTCAGCTCGTCCAGACCACCGTTCTCGCTTCTTTCGACCATGTTGAAGATGTAGCCGGTGTGCATCATGTATTTCTTGCCCAGCCAGTTCGCAGCGACCACTGCGGTACGGTTGTCGGTATCCTCCCGCCTGAGCAGTCCGTTTCCTCCGAACCGGTGATATTCCAGCGTGAGATTCAGTTCAGGGAGAATGTTCTGGGTCGTCATGATCTTGATGTTCGACTCTTCCTTCTCCTGGTTGGCGAAAAGCGTTCCCCAGTAAGCCAGTTCGGTATAAGGGGTTTTCGTGTTGTACATCGGAAGCGTTTCCGGCGAATAAGTGTAGCAGCGGTAAGGAGTGTAGAAGATCGCGTTTTCTTCCTGATCCTTTTCCTGCTTGAACCAGTCGTAGGTCTGTACCGGAGAACCGACGACGCCAAGATAGGAGACATTGACATCCTTCTTCATGAAAGGATAGTCATTGAAATGGTAGTTGTAGGTCGTGTCGAAGTCCAGCAGATTGAGGTTCTGGAAGCGTCGGTCGCTGTTCCACATGATGATCCGCTTGTACTGCATGGAATCCGGCAGCGCGAAAGTGGAAAGGACACGCGGAATAGAGAGTCGGATACTGTCTTTCCTGGCTTTGATGCTGTCCTTGCGGTGCATGATGCTGTCCATTTCATGAATCTTCTTCGGCAGCGCCTGTTCATAATCGTATTTCTTCTTTTCCTTCTTCGTCAGGGAAGCGTACCAGGCGTCGAACTTCACTTTCGCCACGGCCGCGGAATCTTCCGTATAGAGGGAGTCGAACTTGTGCAGCTCCAGCGTATCGTTCGCTGCCAGCAGGGAGTCGATCACGTTCAGCCGGGTCAATGAGTCCCTGAGGGCAATGTAATATCTGTACTTGAAAGGGTCGGTCACTTTGAGAGAGTCCGGTACGACGATCGTATCCCTCGGCTCGAGCTGAAGGGAATCAGTCTGAGCGTTCAGTTCAATGGAGTCAGCCGCAACCGTATCCCGGAGGGCAAGGCTGTCCTTCCGCACAGCCGTACCGACGATGGAGTCCGTATCCCGGACCGTCGTCAGCGTCGCCAGACTGTCCCTCAAACCAGAGGTATGGCGGTAATCTCTGCTGACATCAATCCCGAAAGATTGGAAAGCAGCGATCCCGACCAGGATGACAGGCAGCCATATTTTCTTCAGTTCTTCCTTCATACGAACCGACAAAAGTACAGATAATCTATGGAATTACCAAAATGAGGCTTACAACAGTTCGGTTCCTTCTTTTTTCAATTCCGCCAAGGCTTTCCGGTGACCGTCCGGATCGACGTAGCCGATGCAGTCCGTCAGCAGATGAACCTTGAACCCAGCTTTCTGCAGATCCTCGCAGGTATTACGGACACAGTATTCCGTCGCGATGCCGCAGACATAGACGTCACGGGCATCCAGCAGTTCAAGAATCTCGCCGAGGGATTGCCCCGCTTCATTCCTGCCGTCGAAGCCGGAGTATTGTTCCTGTCCCTTGTCGCAGCCTTTGTCGAAGACCAGATCTTCCACGACGAACTGCTTGAGGTCATCATGGATTTCTCCGCCTCGTGTTCCGGCTACGCAATGGTCCGGCCAGATGCCGCCATATTCCTTGAAGGAACAGTGGTCTGCCGGATGGTGGTCGCGGACGAAAAGGATCGGGAAACCTCCGGTGATCTCGTTGGCGTCACCATCGTTTCCTTCGGCAGCTCCCTCTATGAAAGAGCGGGTGTTCTTCACTGCATTTTCTGCATTGCGGCAGGCCAGGCTGCCATCGATGAAATCGTAGAGCATGTCCACGACTACCAGGGCTGAATCTTTAATCATGATTGAATTCGTTTATTTCTTTCACCAGTCTGTTGATGATTTCCATCTTCTTGTTGTAGAGGTCGTCAGAGATGTCCACCTTGTAATAGTGTGGATTGATGAGTCGCCTTTCGCTCGGAGAGAAACGGTTCAGCACCGACTGGTGGTAGGCTTTCTTCTCCTGCAGGCTGCGGACAGGCGCACAACTTTCCCCGTTCAGGATGACCGGCACCTGAAGCGGATAGAAACTGTATTCGCCCTCATTGAAAGTCTTGCTCTTGTAGCGGTCGTACTCGTCGGTGATGGTGAAGGTCTTTCCGCTCTCGATGGCGGCGCTCAGGCGGTCTCCTCTGAGGCAGGTGACATCCGCTTTGTGGACCTGGCCTTTTTCCGGACCTTCCTTGATGATCCTGTAGGTTTGCTGGAAGCCCGGATTGATGAGCTTTATCTTGTCTTCAGAGCGTTTCAGGACGGCCTGTCCGTCGATCTGCACCAGTTTGTACACGTTGCCGAAGCAAGGAGCCGCCTTGCTGGTGGCGATGGCGTCGCCGACACCGTAGGCATCGATTTTCGCCCCCTGGATCTCCAGATCCGTGATCAGGTACTCATCAAGGGAGTTCGTCGCGAAAATCCTGCATTTCGTGAAGCCTTCCTGGTCCAGGATCCTGCGGCATTCATTCGACAGGTAGGCCAGGTCGCCGCTGTCCAGACGGATACCGTAGCCCGGGGCATAGTCATCTCCGATCCCTTCTTCTCGGAAGGCACGGATCGCATTCCTTATGCCGCATTTCAAAGTGTCGTAAGTATCGATCAGCAGAATGAGTCCTTCTCCCCGGTGGGTCTGGATATAAGCCTTGAACGCCCTGTGCTCTCCTTCTACGGTACAGCCGAAGGAAGTGATGTAGCTATGAGCCATCGTACCGCTGGACGGATAGCTGAACATCACATCCGTCAGGATGTTGGATGTGCTGCCGCAGCCGGCGATGATGGCGGCTTTCGCGCCGTAGGTGGCTGCCCATGGTCCGTGGGCCCTTCTGGAGCCGAATTCGCTGACCGGTTTCTTCGTCGCCCGGCAGACCCGGGAGGCTTTCGTCGCGACGGCCATCTGATGGTTCATGATGCAGAGCATCGGAGTTTCGAGAACCTGTGCTTCGATCAGCGGTGCTTCGACGATGATGACCGGCTGGGAAGGAAAGGCGATTTCACCTTCCTTCATCGCATAGACGTTTCCGGTGAATTTCATGGAAGAAAGATAGCCTCTGAATTCAGCATATTCTTCACCCGGAAGGAATTTCTCGAAGAACTCCGGCTCCATGTTGCCGAGATTGCCGATCATTTCGATGACTTCGTCCACTCCGCTGACGACAGCCCAGTTGTTGTGTTCCGGAGCTGTCCGGTAGAAAAGGTTGAATACGGCCATCTGATCCTTCATTCCGCAATCGTAGAAGGATTTTCCCATCGTGTACTGGTATTTGTCAGAGCAGTAAGCAGTGTTCAGCATGATGTAAAATATTGATAATATCATACAAATTTAATTTTTTTCCTCTAAAAAACGCTTCAAAATGATTAAATTCGCCATTGAAGTCTTATAATCAAGCTATGATCGGAAAATTGAAAACCATGTTCCGTGAACTGACCGGGCAGGAGGCCGAGACCGTCAAGGTCCTCTCCGCGGAAGGCAGTCATCGGAAATATGTACGTCTGTCCGCCGGAGAAAGATCTCTGATGGGGGTGGAAGGAACCAGTACGGATGAAAACCGAGCCTTCATCTCCATGTCCGCCCATTTCAGATCCAAGGGCCTGGCAGTGCCGGAGGTTCTGGCCGTCAGTGAGGATGAACTGTGCTATCTGCAGGAAGATCTGGGAGACCGGACGCTGTTCAATGCACTGGCTGCGGGTCGGAGCAGGGGCTGCTATTCGGAGGAAGATACGGAACTGCTGGTCCGTACGATCCGCGCCTTGCCGGAAATCCAGGTCAGGGGAGCGGAAGGTTTCGATTTCCAGACCTGCTGTTCTGTTCCGGAATTCGGTGCCCGGCAGATCATGTTCGATCTGAATTATTTCAAATACAGTTTTCTCAAACCTTTCGGTCTGGAGTTCAACGAAGATTTGCTCGAGGATGATTTCTGCCGTCTGAGGGAGGATCTCTGCCAGGTTCCCGGCCAGGGCTTCCTGTATCGCGATTTCCAGTCCCGCAACGTCATGCTGGTGGACGGGAAACCTTGGTTCATTGATTTCCAGGGCGGACAGAAAGGACCGCATCATTATGACCTGGCTTCTTTCGTCTGGCAGGCGAAGGCGGCTTATCCGGCTCCGTTGAAGGAAAGGCTGGTGTCCGAATATCTGGATGCCTTGAAACAGCTGGAACCAGTGGACGAAACCCGTTTCCGTCAGGAACTTCGGATCTTCGTCCTGTTCAGGACTCTGCAGGTCCTAGGCAGCTACGGCTTCCGGGGCTGGTTCGAGCGGAAGAAACATTTTCTCGAAAGCATCCCTTATGCGATGACCAATCTCCGGGAACTGCTCTCAGAACCTTTCGAGGCTTATCCTTATCTGACCCGTCTCCTGCAGGAGATGTGCGCGCGTCGGGAAGCGGAACATCAGCTTCAGGTTCCTGTCTCCACTGTTCAGGGAGAGCATCCGGTTCTGGAAGTGCAGATTTCCAGCTTCTCCTACAAGGTAGGAATTCCGGCCGACGAATCCGGCAACGGAGGCGGTTATGTCTTCGATTGCCGTTACATGCACAATCCGGGACGTTATGAACAGTATCGGAAGCTGACGGGCATGGACCAGCCGGTCATCGATTTCCTGGAAAAGGACGGTGAGATCTTCCATTATCTCGATCAGGTCTACGGTTTGGTCGATCCGCATGTGGAGACCTTCCTGCGCCGTGGCTTCAGCCATCTGCAGGTCAGTTTCGGCTGTACCGGCGGCCAGCACCGTTCCGTCTATTGTGCGGAAGCTCTGGCCAAGCATCTGCTTGAAAAATATGGAGTGAGAATCCATCTGAGGCATATCGAGCAGCAGGTGGACAAAGTATTGGAACCATGAAGGCAATGATATTCGCGGCCGGACTCGGAACCCGGCTCAAACCGATTACGGACCGCCTGCCGAAAGCTTTGGTCCCGATCTGCGGAAGACCGCTGATCGAGCATGTCTTTTCCAGGCTGGAGCAGGCTGGTATCCATGATTTTGTGGTGAACGTGCATCATCGGGCCGACCAGATCGAAGCGTGGGTGCGGGAGCATCCGGATGATCGGACGGTGGTTTTTTCTGATGAAAGGGATCTGCTCCGCGAAACAGGGGGAGGCATTCTTCATGCTCGTCCTCTGCTGGAAGGGGGAGAGGGCCGTTTCCTGGTGCACAATGTGGACATCATTTCCGATCTTGATCTGAAAGCCTTCGTGGCGGCGGCTCGTCCGGACGCCTTGGCGACTCTGGTCGTGAGCGAAAGGAAGACCAGGCGCTATCTGCTCTTCGACGGCGACTCGCGGCTGGTCGGCTGGACGAATGTAGAAACGGGAGAGGTGAGGAGCCCATACGGCCCCATTGACCCGGAAAAATATAGAAAACTGGCCTTTTCAGGCATTCATCTCATTTCAGAGAAAATCTTCCCTTTGCTGGAAGGACGTGGAGAGAAATTCTCCATCATTGACTTTTATCTTTCTGTGGCGGACCGTTGTCCGATCTATGGCTATGTGCCGGAGCGGCTTCAGATGATCGATGTCGGCAAGATCGAGACCTTGGATCAGGCGGAGACTTTGTGTCAGGCGTTAGGCGTCTGAGGTGTCTTGCGGATCCGGGAAACGTACCAGATGCAGGCTCCGAGCAGCAGCAGGCAGCCGGCGAAAATTCCCCAGTAAGTCCATTCCGGCAGCAGTTGCCGGTAACTTTCAACGGCTCTCATGCTGTCCATGCGGCCGATCAGGAAAGCGCAGGTGTTGTTCACGCAGTGCATGAGCATCGCCAGTTTCAATGAGCCCGTCTTGTAATAGACCCATCCGAAGAAAAGTCCGAAGAAGAAAGCAGGGAGCGCCTGCCAGATGTTCATGTGGATCAGGGCGAAGAAAAGGGCACCGATCGTGATGGCAAAGGCCGGATGCATCCGGACCAGCATGCCTCGGGTGACCATGCCTCGACAGAGCCATTCCTCGAAGAATGGAGCGAAAAGCGAGACGGAAATCAAGGTCGTGATCACCGGACCGTCCATGATGGCTTCCCTGCCGGCTTTGATCGCCGGATCCATCGGGGGCAGCAGCAGGCTGAGCGGTTCTATGACGAAAGATAAGGCCAATGTAGCCACGGATACTGCAGGGAGCAGTATCCATGGGTTGCATCGGTCAAAGTCTGCCTGGTCCATCGGATATTCCTCTTCGACGGAATGGCCGGCCTCGTAGTGTTCTTTGAAACTCATGACGGAGGCATAGAGCATGGCCGGGATGAACATGATCGGATAGGCGATCAGGTTCCGGTAAGGCTGGAGGTCTCCTTCCGGCATCAGCATGCCGAGCAGCGCCATCAGCCCCTGGCCCATGAGCCCGCCGGCGACGACGCACAGCAGCAGGACGATGATGCCGCCCAGATCGGGGGAAAAACTGTCGAACTTGCTGAAAAGGTCGAAAGAGCGGTCGACTTTACGGTGTTTGAGGAAATCCATCTTGAACAGGTTGAGGTTTCAGAAAACTAGTAGAGCGGAGTAGGGTAGATGCCTTGGTCCGCGAATTCCTGGAATTTGGCGACTACACCTGGACGGTCAGCCTGGAAAGTGACGCCGAACCATCTGGACGGAGTGCTGAGGACCTCGGTGCGGGCCTTGCTCTCCTTGATCATGCAGTCGATGGCGTAAGGAATATAGTATTCTGATTTCAGTTCTGAACTTCTTTCCTTGAGGAAGGTGTGGAAGATTTCCTCACTCATCTCGAAGTAATCCGGAGTGAAGCCCCACATGTTCATGGAGCAGAGGTCCTGACCGTTGATCTCGACATGCTTTCCACTGTAGTCGTCACCGTAGACCTTACCGTCTTCTGCCTTGGCGATCTTGGAATGCTCCTCCACATGAGTCAGCAGACCGTTCGCGTCGACAGTGCAGATTCCTCTGGATACGCCGCCGCATTCCGTCAAGGTGTTTTCCAGCTTGAAGCCGATGATGGAATATTCTCCTTTCGTGTTCTCGTGAGCGCGGAGCCAGTCTCCGGCGATCTTGAAGGACTCTTTTCCGTAGTAGTCGTCACCGTTGATGACCAGGAAAGGCTCCTTGATCACATCTTTGGCCATGAGGACGGCATGAGCTGTTCCCCAAGGTTTCTCGCGCTGTGGATCGACCGGATAACCTGCAGGGATCTTGCTGAGTTCCTGAGTCACGAACTGGAACTCCAGCGGAGTACCGTCCAGACATTTCACGTTTCCGTATCTTTCCTTCACATGTTTCTCCATGTCTTCCTTGAAATATTCACGGACAACATAGACGACCTTTCCGAATCCGGCGGCGACTGCATCGTAGATGGAATAATCGATGATGGTTTCTCCATTAGGGCCGAGTCCGTCCATCTGTTTCAATCCGCCGTAGCGGCTGCCCATGCCGGCAGCGAGAACGAGTAGTGTTGGTTTCATGTTTGAATGTTTTAAATTAAATAGTTCTTTATTTTCTTTTATCTTTCAAAATTAGTTATTTTTGTCAAGAAGAACTAATGTAATCCGGTATTTTGGGCAAATTCAAAGATATCTTCCACGGGGAACACAGAAGATTCGCCTGGTACGTGGTATTCAGTACCGCGCTTTTCCTTGTGTTCTGGATTGTAGGTCCGGGAAATACCTTCATCCATTGGGCCGATGCCGCCATCGAGACGCTCCGGCAGGAAAAGGTCATTTCCGACTACCGCCACCAGATCGAGGAGATGGACAGCCGGATCTACCGGCTGAACAACGACCGGGATACGCTGGAGAAATTCGCGCGCGAACAATATCATTTCGCGGAGCCGGGAGAAGATGTCTTCCTGCTTGACGAGTAATAACAAGAAGAAGAACTGGCCGCGCGGCCAGTTCTTCTTCTTGTTATTACTCAGGGACGGCTTAGAATCCGGTATAGCTGGATGGCGTGATCTGTCGAAGTTCTTCCTTCACGCTCTCGCTGACGTCCAGAGTCTCGATGAAATCCGCGATCACTTCATGGTTGATGGCCGATCCGGTGCGGGTCAGCGCTTTCAAGGTCTCGTATGGATTCGGATAATTCTCTCTGCGGAGAATGGTCTGGATCGCTTCAGCGACAACAGCCCAGTTGCGGTCCAGGTCATCTGCGATGGCGTGCTCGTTCAGGATGAGCTTGCCGAGTCCTTTCTTCAAGGAATTCAGGGCGATCATCGAATGAGCGATCGGAACGCCGACGTTTCTCAGAACGGTGGAGTCCGTCAGGTCACGCTGGAGTCTTGAAATCGGAAGTTTCATGGACAGGTGCGTGTAGATGGCATCAGCCATGCCCAGATTGCCCTCGGCATTCTCGAAGTCGATCGGGTTCACTTTGTGCGGCATCGCGGAGGATCCGACCTCTCCGGCTTTCACTTTCTGCTTGAAATATTCCATGGAAATATAGGTCCAGATATCTCTGCTCAGGTCAATGAGGATGGTATTGATCCTTCTCAGGCAGTCGAAGATGGCGGCCAGATTGTCGTAATGCTCTATCTGGGTAGTCGGGAAGGATCTCTTGAGGCCCAATGAAGCGACGAAGGAGTTGCCGAAGCTGATCCAGTCGTATTGCGGGAAGGCCACTTTATGAGCGTTCATGTTGCCGGTCGCACCGCCGAATTTGGCCGGATAGGTCAGCAGGGAGAACTGGCGGAGCTGCTCCTCGAGACGGACGACATAGACCTTGAATTCCTTGCCGACTCTGGTCGGGGAAGCCGGCTGTCCGTGGGTCTTGGCCAGCATCGGGATGTCCTTCCATTCCTCGGCCATGTTCTTGAGGATGTCCAGCACCTCGTGGAGCAGAGGCAGGTAAGCTCCTTCCAGGGCCTCCTTCATGGACAAAGGTACACTGGTGTTGTTGATATCCTGGGAAGTCAGTCCGAAATGTACGAATTCTCCCCATTTCATGATGTCCATCGCTTTGAAACGGTCTTTGATGAAGTACTCGACCGCTTTCACGTCATGGTTCGTCACTTTCTCGATTTCCTTGACGGCCGCGGCGTCGCCAACGGTGAAGTTCCGGTAGATGTCCCGGAGTTCCTCGAATCTGTTCCTGTCGAAATCTTCCAGCTGAGGCAGCGGAAGTTCGCACAAGGCGATGAAATATTCGATCTCCACCCGAACTCTGTAACGGATGAGCGCGTATTCGCTGAAATACTCCCTGAGGGGACCGGTCTGTCTTCCATATCTGCCATCGACAGGAGAAACCGCTGTAAGTGATGTCAATTCCATATTTTTAAGCTTTAAATGTTGTTTCCTAAATGAATATGATCAGCAGCAGGCACAGGAACATCAGGGCCTGGAACAGGAAGTTTCCGCCGCTGGAATATTCCAGCATCTGGAGCTGCGGGTTGTCTTTTCGCGTATCCTGCATCTTCTTCAAGGTCGGATAGTCCAGTGATGTGCTTTTGCAGACGATGTAACCGTCGTTCAGGTAGGTCAGACCTCCGTTGGACCGGTTGAAAGTGATCAGTGTCTTGAAATCGGAGTGGAAGGTGCAATGGCCCAGCCGTTCACGCATCGCTTCCGGCATCGTGCTTTCTCTCCTCTCCGTACTCAGCAGAAGAAGCGGGGTGAAGCCGGCCTCTGCGGTCATGTGGATGGTCCGCTCGATTTCCTTCCATCGTCTTTCTTTCAGATCCGGGCGGTAGATGCTCATGACAGCGACCTGGCCGCGGGCGGCAAGCGTATCCCGGTAGAATCCGTAATCGTCGAAGAAGGAGAGGATGGGCGCATCGTCCTGTTTCCTGATCCGAGTGACCGTGTTCTCGAAAGTCCAGGTGGAATCCGGCAGGTGCTCAAGATCGAATTCCTCGGATTTCCCGTCTTTCGAATAGATGAAGATGGATTCGTAAAGTTCATCGGCATCGATGTGCTTGTTACCGGCAAGGATGGTCGTGGATGGCTTGAAGACCGTGAAGTCGATGGCTGGAAGATGGGTCAGGGACCAGACCATGAAGAAGAGCATCATCAGGGAAATGAGACCGAAAGAGACGTATTTGCGTTTCTTGGTCGTGCCGAAACGTTTGTAAGGGAGGTATGCCCCCATGATCATAGCCAGGAGAATGATGTTCTTGAAGAAGGTCTCTTCATGGCTGAGATGGATGGCTTCTCCGAAGCAGCCGCAGTCCATGACCGGATTCCAGATCAGCAGAGCGGCGGTCACCAGGGTAAAGCAGCTGTGGAGAACCGTTATGCAGATGGCAGTGATCTTCCGCCATACTCCCGTGAGCAAGGCGGTACCCAGGATGACTTCCAGGAAGGCGGCGGCCGTACCGAAGCCTTTCGCTGCAGGCAGGAGAAAATCCAGGTGCAGGAATTTGAAATATTCTTCCATGACGAGTCCGGCCCCGGTCGGATCGATCAGTTTGAGTGTTCCGGAAATGAAGTAGACTAGACCGACGCACCAGGCCAGGAATCTCCTGCCTCTGAGCTTGGCTACACGGTTTTTCCGGTTCGGGACATTTTCTGCTGTCGGTGAGTTGCTGTTCATTTCCTTGTGTCGAAAACGGTTCTGATCTTGTCGAATATCTGTTCCGGTGCCAGCATCTTTCCTTCGCTGTCCGCACAGTCGATCCGGATGAAGTTCGGGTCTTCGGCGCATTGTTTCCGGTAGATGTCACGTACCTTGACCTGGAAGCGGATGTCTGCTTCATGGATGTCCTGACCGCCGTTCAGATAATCTCTGTCATCTCCTTCACGCTGGTTGCCCAGCTGTGTCTCCACGAAATTGATCGGCACATCCAGAAAAAGGTTCAGATCCGGTACAGGCAGCTGGAAAACACGGTATTCCGTGTCGAAAATCCAGTTCCGGAGCTGTTCCGCTTCTTCCGGATCTTCCAGCTTGGCACATTGGTAGGCAATGTTGGAATACACATAGCGGTCCAGCAGGACGGTGCCGCCCTGGTCCAGAGCTTTCCGGATTTCCGGAGCCGCCCGGTGACGGTCTTCTGCGAAAAGCAGGGCCACCAGCTGCGGATGGACCGCTTCGTTGTTCCCGAAATCGCCTCTGAGGAAACGGCTGATCAGTCCACCGTAGACTTCTGAATCATATCTGGGGAAGTGGATGTATTCCAGGCTACCGTAGAGGTGCTCCAGGTATTCTTTCAATTTCCTGACTTGTGTGGACTTACCGGCGCCATCAAGACCTTCGAGGACAACTAACATTTCTTCTTGTGTTATTCAACTTGCAAATATAGTAATTTTCTTACATTTGCATTGAACTAGAAAACAAGGCTTATGAACGTAAAGATCATGGGTATCGTCAACCTTACTGACGACTCTTATTTTGCAGACAGCAGATGTCTTGCTTCTGACGGCAATCTGAAAGAAACCGTAGCGAATGCAGTGGCACGTACAGGTAAAATGCTGGAGGAAGGTGCCTCCATCATCGATCTGGGAGCATGTTCGACTCGTCCGGGATCGGATCCTGTCGGTGAGGAGGAGGAATGGCGTCGGCTCGGACCGGTGCTGGAAGCGCTCCGCAGCCAGTATCCCGAGGCCCGTATCTCCATCGATACCTACTGGGCTTCCGTGGTCCGCAAGGCTTATGAGCTGATCGGTGATTTCCTGGTCAATGATATCTCGGCGGGCGAAGATGATCCGGAGATGCTGCCGACTGTGGCGGAACTCGGCCTGGAATATGTGGCCATGCACAAGCGGGGCAATTCCAAGACCATGACTTCCCTCTGCCAGTACGAGGATGTCACAGCAGCCGTCGCAGATTATTTTCAGGCTTTCTCGGAGAAGGCGGCTTCCATGGGAATCGACCGTTGGATCCTGGATCCCGGTTTCGGTTTCGCCAAGACCGTCGAGCAGAATTACCAGCTTCTGCGTGAACTGGACCGTTTTCAGGTCTTCGGTCGTCCGATTCTGGTAGGTATATCCCGTAAAAGTATGATATACAGATATTTCGGTATTACACCGGAAGAGGCATTGCCAGCTACGCAGGTTCTGCACTGGTACGCCAAAGAAAAAGGTGCGGGCATTCTCCGCGTCCATGATGTCGCAGAGGCTGCCCGCACCTTGGCGTTGCCTATCTGATCGCGCTCTTAGAGCGTTCTCTTGATTTCCACAATGTTGTATGCTTCGACGACGTCACCGATCTTGATGTCGTTGAAGCCGTTGATGTTCAGACCGCAGTCCATGCCGGTAACGACTTCTTTCACGTCGTCCTTGTAACGTTTCAGGGAGCCGAGCTCACCGGTGTAGACCACGATACCGTCACGGATGACACGTACCTTGGAAGTACGCTGGAGCTTTCCTTCCTTGATCATGCAGCCGGCAATCGTTCCGACCTTGGAGATCTTGAAGGTCTCGCGAACTTCTGCAGTTGCGGTGACTTCCTCTTTCTCCTCCGGTTCAAGCATACCTTCGATACCGCTCTTGACTTCCTCGATGGCATCGTAGATGACAGAGTAGAGACGGATCTCGATCTCTTCCTGCTCTGCCAGCTTGCGGACAGCCTGTGAAGGACGGACCTGGAAACCGATGATGACGGCGTCAGATGCCGCTGCCAGCAGGATATCGGACTCTGAAACGGCTCCGACAGCCTTGTGGATGACATTGACACGTACCTCTTCGGTGGACAGCTTGATGAGGGAATCGGACAGAGCCTCGACTGAACCGTCCACATCACCTTTGACGATGATGTTGAGTTCCTTGAAGTTTCCGATCGCGATACGGCGTCCGATCTCTTCGAGGGTCATGTGCTTCTGAGTCTTGATGCCTTGGATACGGATGAGCTGCTCTCTCTTGTTGGCAATCTCTTTCGCTTCCTTCTCGTCTGCCATGACATTGAAAGTCTCACCTGCGGTCGGCGCTCCGTTCAGACCGAGTACGGATACCGGAGTGGATGGACCGGCTTCCTCGACCTTCTGGCCACGCTCGTTGAACATAGCTTTCACCCTGCCGGTGAAGCAGCCGCTCAACATGACATCTCCGATTTTCAGGGTACCGTTCTGTATCAGGACAGTCGCCAGGTAACCGCGGCCCTTGTCCAGTGAAGACTCGATCACGGCACCGCTGGCCTTTCTCTTCGGATTGGCCTTGAGCTCGAGGAGGTCTGCTTCCAGCAGCACTTTCTCCAGCAGCAGGTCAACGTTGATACCTTTCTTGGCGGAGATTTCCTGACACTGATATTTACCGCCCCAGTCCTCGACCAGGATGTTCATGTTCGAGAGCTGTTCGCGGATCTTTTCAGGATTGGCGCCAGGTTTATCGATCTTGTTGATGGCGAAGACCATAGGAACGCCTGCAGCCTGTGCATGGTTGATGGCTTCGACGGTCTGCGGCATCACGGTATCATCGGCTGCGATGATGATGATGGCGACGTCCGTCATCTGTGCACCACGGGCACGCATGGCTGTAAAGGCTTCGTGACCCGGAGTATCCAGGAAGGTGATCCGTCTTCCGCTCGCCAGCTTGACGTTGTAGGCACCGATGTGCTGGGTGATGCCACCGGCCTCACCGGCAATCACGTTCGCGTTACGGATATGGTCGAGCAGGGAAGTCTTACCATGGTCGACGTGACCCATGACCGTGATGACCGGTGGTCTGGATACGAGATCCTCCTCCTTGTCCTCTTCCTGCTCCTGTTCGATCGCTTCAGCGAGTTCTGCAGTGACGAATTCCACTTCATAGCCGAATTCCTCTGCGACCAGCACCAGAGTTTCTGCATCCAGGCGCTGGTTGATGGATACCATCATACCGAGGCTCATGCAGGCGGCGATGACCTTGGTCACCGGAGTGTTGTTCATCAGGGTAGCCAGATCGTTCACGGTAACGAACTCGGTTACCTTGAGGATCTTCTTCTCCATCTCCTGCAGCTCCATCTCCTCCTGAATCTTCTGGGAGGCGAGCTCTCTCTTCTCTTTTCTATGCTTTGCTCCGAAGTTGCTCTTGGACTTGTTCTCGTTCATGCGGGCATAAGTCTCCTTGATCTGCTTCTGGATCTCTTTCTGCATTTCTTCCACCTCGGCTTCCGTCATGGCCGGCTTGAATTTGTCTCCACCCTTCTCGCGGCGGTTCCTTCTACCTTTACCATTGGCATTCTGCTCCTGATGGTTGTTGCGTTCGTTGTTCTTGCTGCGGTCTTTCTTACCTTTGTTCTTGCTCTCCTCTCCATTGGTCTTGGTGACATCCACTTTCTGGCTGCCATCTTTGGAGATGCGTTCTCTTTTCTTCTTCTTTTTCTTGTCGAACTGGGAGAGGTCGATCTTGTCGACGATCTTCGGACCGGCAAGCTCCACTTTCACTTTGATTTCTTTCGGTTCGTGCTTCGGCTCTTCTTCCTTTTTCTCCTCTGCTTTGACGACCGGTTGTTTTACCGGAGCGGCCGGTGCAGGAGCAGGAACTGGTTTCACCGGTGCCGGAGTAACGGTTTCCGGAGCTTTCTTCTCTGGTGCCGGCGCTGCGGCGACCGTTTCAGCGGCAGCCTTCTTCTCAGGAGCAGCCGGTCTTTTCTCGAATCTGGAAAGATCGATCTTGTCGATGATCTTCGGTCCGCTGACTGCCGGTTCCGGTTCAGCTTTCACTTCCGGTTCCTTCTTCTCGATGACAGGCTCCGGCTCGACAGGTGCGGCCGGGGCGATGGTGTTGCTCTTGATGATGACTTCCTGTGCCATAGGCTCTTCCTCATCGGTCTCATTGGCCTTCTTGGAACTCTGTTCGATGATTTCCTTGAGCTTGATCGCTACTTTCTCGGAGTCTTCCTTGAGTTTCTGCTCTTCGCCGAATTTGGACTCTATGGCAGGTAGGTATTCGTCCGAAATCTTTGCATTCGGATTCATATCAACGCCAGCTCCCTTCTCATTGAGAAAATCAACGAGGGTATGCAGTCCAATGTTAAATTGTTTAGTTAGTTTGCTTAGTCTTATTTCTGCCATAAAATTCCTTTCTTTCTTTAATCCTTAGTCCTCAAATTCTGCGCGAAGTATCTTCAGTACGTCTTCGACGGTCTCGTCTTCCAGGTCAGCCCTCTTTGCGATGTCTTCAGGGGCGATGGCCAGGACGCTCTTTGCGGTGTCGCATCCGATATTCTGCAGTTTCTCGATGATCCAAGGTTCGATTTCGTTGCTGAATTCAGTGAGAAGGACATCTTCTTCGTCTCCTTCTTCGTTGAGGTCCAGCTCTCTCCATACTTCGATCTCCTTGCCGACGAGCATGCTGGCGAGCTTGATGTTGCAGCCGCCCTTACCGATACCTTTCTTCACCTCGTCCGGGAGCATGTATACCTTGATCTTGTTCTCGTCTTCAGGATCCTGGATGAGTGAAGAGATCTTGGCCGGGTTGAGCGCTCTCTGGATGAGCAGCTGGGTGTTGGAGGTCCACTGGAGCACGTCGATGTTCTCGTTGCGGAGTTCTCTGACGATGCCGATGATACGGGAACCTTTCACGCCGATGCAGGCTCCGATCGGGTCAATGCGCTCGTCGTAGGACTCTACGGCAACTTTCGCGCGCTCGCCGGGGATTCGGACCACTTTCTTGATGGTGATCAGACCATCGTAGATCTCTGGAACTTCCTGCTCGAAAAGTTTCTCGAGGAATTCGTTGGAAGTTCTGGAGAGGACGATGTACGGAGTCGTGTTGTTCTTCATTTCCACGCTCTTGATGATCGCTCTGACCGTGTCGTTCTTCTTGAAGTGCTCGCCCGGAATCTGCTCTGACTTCGGCAGTCTGAGCTCGTTTCCATCCTCATCGAGGATGAGAACTTCCTTGGACCAGGTCTGGTAGACTTCTCCGGTGAAGATCTCACCGATCTTGCCTACATATTTGTTGTAGAGGTTCGCTTTCTCGATATCCATGATCCTTCCCTGAAGGTTCTGACGGATGTTGAGGATACCTCTGCGGCCGAAATCTTTCAGTTCCACCTTCTTCGCGAAGGTCTCGCCGATCTCGTAGTCGTCGCCGTCTTCGTTCACTTCAGCGAGGGCGATCTGGGTGTTCGGGTCTTCGACCTCTTCCACCACTTCTCTGTTCCAGTAGATCTCGCAGTCTCCTTTGTCGATGTTGATGATGATGTCAAAGTTGTCTGCAGATCCGTAAGTTTTTGTAATCTGAGTTCTGAATACATCCTCGAGCACGCCCATCATGGTCGGCCTGTCGATGTTCTTCTGGTTCTTGAACTCCGCGAAAGCGTCTTTCAGTTCGATCTTGTCCATTTTATATGATTTCTGTTTAAATTATTCAAACTCAATGTATGGACGCACGGCATTCACCTGGTCCATAGCGAACTCGTCGGTGTGCTCGACCAGTTCTTTCTTCTTCTTGCCTTCCACCAGCTCTCTGGCGGTATAGTGAAGGGTGATGTGTCCTTCGTCCGCAGCGGTGAGCTCTGCGATCAGCTTGCGTCCGCCCTTGAGGGACACTTCCACTTTCTTGCCGATGGCCTTGGTGAACTGCTTGAGCACCTTGAACGGCTGATCCAGGCCTGCGGAAGTGACGGTGATGGAATAATCCTCCTTTTCCCGGTCGAAGCGGCTCTCGAAGCATCTGCTGATGCAGACGCAGTCATCTATCTCGACCTCAGCCTCTTCCGATTCGATGGCGATGGTCACATCATTGTCCTTGCTGACGGAAATTTCAACAATGAAACAACCGCGTGCAACGATTTCGGCTTCAATAGCATCTTTAATTACTGATATCTCCATATTGTGTGGGTGGGTTATAAGCACAAAATAAGGGGACTGACCGTCCCCTCAATATTCTCACTTGGCAAAGGTAAGAAAAAAATGCTGAATATCAAAAATATCGGCTATTATTTCATTAATACCCATTAATGTGCTTAATTTGCAGAGCTGTGCGGCAGTCATTACCGGACGGTCCAGAAAATAGAAATTTAAAATATTGAATATAAGAAAATTATGGAATTCAAAGCAAAAGATCTCGCTGAAATTCTGAAAGGCCGTGTGGACGGGGATCCGGAAACGGTCGTCTCTACTTTCGCCAGGATCGAGAGCGGTCGTCCGGGGACGATCAGTTTCTTCGCTAATCCGAAGTATGAGAAATATGTATACACTTCAAAAGCCAGCATCATCATCGTCAATGATACCTTCGTTCCTAAGGAACCGGTCTCCGCGACCTTGCTCCGGGTGGAAGATTCCTATGCGGCGGTCGCCTCGCTCATGGACTATGTCACGGCCATGAAACGTACCTATACCGATCATAGGGGCCGCTATTCCAGAAGAAGATGGTCCTCGAAGATCGGCAAGAAGGTCTATCTCGGTGATTTCAGCTATGTCGGCAAGCATGCTTCCGTCGGTGACTATACGAAGATCTACGAGCAGGTCTATATCGGCGATAACGTGAAGGTCGGTAAACATTGCATCATTTATCCTGGAGTGAAGATCTATGCGGACTGTGTCATCGGTGACTATGTCATCATCCATTCCAATGCGGTGATCGGTGCGGACGGCTTCGGTTTCGCTCCTCTGGAGGACGGAACATGGAAGAAGATCGAGCATACCGGCAACGTCATCATCGGCAACAATGTCGAGATCGGCGCGAATTCGACTGTCGACAAATCTCAGATGGGATCTACCGTCATCCATGATGGAGTCAAGATCGACAACCATTGCCAGATCGCTCATAATGTGGAAGTCGGAGAGAATACGGTCATGGCGGCCATGACAGGAATCGCCGGATCCACCAAGATCGGCCGTCATTGCATCTTCGGCGGTCAGGTCGGAGTCGCAGGGCATGTCACCATTGCGGACAACAGTTCATTCGCCGCACAGTCCGGTGTGATCAGCAGCATCAAGGAAGAGGGAAAAGCATACATGGGATCTCCGTGCCTACTTTACAGGGATTATCTCAGGAGCTATGCTTTATTCAAGAAAGCAGGCAAGCATTAGGAAATAAGAGGATTTTTACTAACTTTGCCGTCCAATTTTTTGAAAATGACTCAATTGCAACAGACTTTAAAGAAAGATTATTCGTTTGAAGGCAAGGGACTGCATTCCGGCCGGTTGGCTCACATGACAGTCAGACCGGCTTCGGAAGATACAGGAATCCGCTTCAGACGTATTGATCTGGGCGAGGATGCGTATATCGACGCATTGGCGGAAAATGTGTCCAGCACGACTCGCAGCACGACCATTACCTGCGGTGAGGTGACGGTCATGACCATCGAGCATCTCATGTCGGCCTTGACCGGTATGGGAGTCGACAATGCTTTGATCGACATCGACAATATTGAAGTTCCTATTCTGGACGGCAGTGCGAAACCTTATATCGATGCCATCTGGGCAGACGGTTTCGTATCTCAGAATGCTCCGCGTAAATACATTGAAATCAAGGAGACCATCGAGGTCGTCAATCCTGAAAAGCAGTCTTTCGTACGTATTGAACCGGCAGACAGCTTTTCCTATGATATAAAGATCGATTTCAATTCCAAGGTACTCGGCGTACAGCAGGCCCATTGGGATTCTTCTATCGTCTATGCGGAGGAAATCGGTGTGTGCAGGACTTTCGTCTTCTTCCATGAAATCGAATTCCTGTTCAAGAACAATCTCGTCAAGGGCGGGGATGTGGACAATGCGATCGTCATCGTCGAGAATCCTGTCGCTCAGGAACAGCTGGACAGCATGTCCGAACTGTTCCATGTACAGAAGCTGGAGCGTCGTGAAGACGGCTATCTCAGCAATCTGGTGCTCCGTTTCCCGAACGAGTGCTCCAGACATAAGTTACTGGACCTTATCGGCGACCTCAGGCTTTGCGGAGGTTTCCTTAAAGCGAAGGTTACGGCAGAAAGGGCCGGGCATACGATCAATACCGCTACGGCCAAGAAAGTAAGAACACTTTTAAAGTAAAGAATCATGAGTAATATCAGTCCATTGGCAACAGTACATCCGAATGCCAAGATCGGAGAGAACGTAGAAATCGGACCCTATGCCTATGTAGATGAGTTCGTGGAAATCGGTGATGGCTGCAGAATCATGCCTCACGCTACAATTTTCAATTATGTCAGGATCGGTAAGGATTGCAGCGTCTTTCCTGGGGCTGTGATCGGAGCGGAACCTCAGGACCTCAAGTTCGAGGGAGAGATCACCTATGTGGAAATCGGAGACCGTGTGACTGTCCGCGAGTGCGCGACCATCAATCGCGGTACCAAGGCCAGCGGTAAGGGTGTGACCAGAATTGATGACGATACTCTGCTGATGTCCTATACCCATGTCGCACATGATTGTCATGTCGGAAAACACTGTATCCTCGTCAGCTATGTCGGCATCGCCGGCGAGACGGAGGTGGATGACTGGGCTATCCTCGGTGGAAGTACCGTCGCTCACCAGTTCTCCAGAATCGGTGTCCATGCCATGGTCGGCGGATGCTCCAAGATCAACAAGGATATCCCGCCTTATGTTCTCTGCGGACGTGAGCCGATCACTTATTGTGGCGTGAATATCGTGGGCCTGCGCAGAAGAGGTTTCACTTCTGATCAGATCCGCAACATCAAGGATATCTATGACATGCTTTACTTCGACGGCATGAACGTCAGCGATGCTTGTGCGAAGATCGAATCCGGCTTCCCTCAGTCCGAGGAAAGGGATACCATCCTGAACTTCATCCGCAGTTCCAAGAGAGGTATCATCAAAGGAAGTACAAGCACAACGAAGGGAGAGGTTGACTAGTGGCTGTTCTGCTCAGTACAGCGTATTTCCCTCCTGTGGAATATTTTGCCGCGATGGCAGAGGAGATGGTCCTGTCCGATGACAAGACCATCTCTTCTTCTGTCGTGTGGCTGGAGGGACAGGAAAACTTCCAGAAGCAGTCCTGGAGGAACCGTTGCCGGATCTACGGCGCGGAAGGTCCTCAGAATCTTTCCTTCCCGATCGTGCATGAGCACGGTACGCATCAGCTCCCGATTTCGGAGATCAAGATCGACTATACGGTCGATTGGGTGACGCAGCACAAGCGGGCGATCATTTCCGCTTACCGCAGTTCCGCCTATTTCGAATATTACTGTGACGAGCTTTTCGCCATTCTCGACAGTCGTCCGGCGACCTTGTTCGAACTCAATCTGCGGCTCATCCGTTTCTTTCTGGAAAAGACCTTCATTTCCGCGGACCTTCACATCACGGAGGAATTCTATCTTCCGGCCGGTAAGGAGGAGGGGATGACCCCTTATGGTAGGGATCTGCGTGAGGTGATCCATCCGAAACGGAAGAATGACATCCTGCATCGTCTGGATCTGGAAAAGCCGTATTTCCAGGTCTTTGCCCAGAAATACGGCTTCATTCCGAATCTGTCCATCATGGACCTTCTGTTCAATGAAGGCCCGGACAGCATCATTTTCCTGAAAAGGTTCTAGAATCTGAATCCCAAGGTCAGGACGACCTTCCAGTTGTTCCGGATATTCCGGATTTCAGGGGCCAGAAAATCCGGGTCCAGAATCAGGAAACCTTCCGGATCCTTCAGGTATTCTCCGGTTTCCACATCTTTCTCGTAGACATAATTACGGTAAGGCATGATGTATTCGTCCGGGTGGAAAGTTCCTTTGGCGGCCAGGTCCATGAAGAAGGAGCCTTTCGAACTGTACCCGATACCGAAGCCGACTTCATGGACGTAAGCTTTGACCGGCATGCGGCGTTCGCCGTTTCCGATGGTGTATTCTCCACTGGTCGAGAAGTTGTATCCGGCCCTGAGAGCAACGGAAGGAATCACTTTCACTTCCGTACCGATCCGCAGCTGGTGGCCTACACCGGTGAAATCCTTGATGTCCTGATTCGTGTAGGTGAATTCATCGCTGAAGGCATCGTAGGACGTGAATCTCATCTGCTGATAAGGAGTGACCTCATAGTCGACGCTCACCAGGGCCTGCGATCCGAAGACATAGGCCAGTCCGAGACTGGCACGCATCGGTTCTCTGAACCGGTAGGAGTTCTTGCCCAGCGGACTTTCGCCTTTCATCGTGCCGGTAGAGAAGGAGGTGATGGCATCGGTGGTCCATCGTTCGTCAATCTTGTTCCAGGTCGGGGTCTGGATGGCCGCTCCGACCCTCAGACCTTTCCATGCGTTCCAGATGACTCCCAGGCGCGTAGAGAAACCGATCCCGTCAGCATCATAGGTGCTGGTCATCTTACCTTCGTGGAATTCCGCCCATTTCTTCGGTGCGGTTGAAGGGTCCGGTGCATTGTTGTCCGTATATTCAAAACCGAAATTACCTTCGCCGGCAACCTCTCGCATGTATTCCATGCTGTTGTATCTCAATGAGTTGATGTTGAGGTTCAAACCGACATAGATCCGGTCGTTGAAATTCATGCCGAAGTTGAAGGTGTAGTCGTTTTTCACGCCGTGGCGCTCTCTTCCGAAATATTGGTCAAGTTCACCGTCAATGTATTTGATGTTGCCTTTTCCAGGCTGCTCGGTCGCTCCGATGAACTTGTCCGCTTTTGCACCCGGCTGCGGGTCCCATGGAGCGATGAGGCCGGCGTGCATGGCCGCAACATAGTCCCAAGGAGCAAGATCCCAGGATTTGTCCTGGCCCAATGTACCTCCGTTGAACCCGTCAAGATACGCGTTTTCTGCCAATGAACCCATGAATGAGGTCGTGCTGTTACGGCCGCTGGCGAAGGTCCGGTCGGAACAGGACTGGGTCTGGTTCATCAGGAAGCCGACCGTGAACGATTTCAGTCCCCGGGAAGCATAGGTGTCCCAGTTGAGGCTGAACCCGATGTTCGGGATGGCGAAGGCGGTATTCGTGTTCCTCATCTTCTTCTGAAAATAAGGATGCTGTCCATTGAGCGGTGTACCCTGAGTCGTCCTGATGCTGATGTCCAGGCCGGGACTGATGGTTACCTGAGAATAAGGAGCGACGGCAGAACCGGCCGGGTTGATGGTCACGGCTCCGAGGTCTCCTCCCAAGGCAGTGACTGCATTGCCCATAGCCATTGACCTGGCTGTCCCCACATAGTTGTTCCTGCTGAACATCAATCCGTCACTCATGCTCTGGGCAGACATGGACAAGGCCAGTGCCAGAGCTGAAATAGTCAAAACTGTCTTTTTCATCATTGTTTATTCTTTATTATTCCTTCGGAAGGATCCTATCTTCTCATTCCGGTAGAGCTGCTGCCGGAATGACTGTCAGAACTGCTCCTGCTGTAGCCTCCGCCTCCACCGTAACTGGATGAGCTGCTCCTGTTGTAGGAAGAACTGCTTCTGTTGTAGGAAGAGGATGTGCTGCGGCTGTGGCTGGAGTTTCCGCTTCTGTTGTAGGAAGTGGACCTGTCGCTCCTGCCATAGGAGGACCGCTGGCTGGTGCTTCTTTCATTGGAAGAAGGTCTGCGGTACATGGTGTTCCTGTCCATGCGGCTGCTGTTGCCGCTCCTGCTGTAGCCGGAAGAACTGCTGCTTCCTCTGCTGTAGCTGGAATTCCGGTTGTAGCTGCCTGTGTTTCTGGAAGCGGTCGCCGTGCTTCCGGTACGGTTGTAGCCGTTGTCGCTGCGGTTGACGCTGCTTCTGGTGATGCCATGCGTAGGCTTTGAAGTGCTGTACCTGTGACTGCTGGAGGTCGGTGAGGCGGTTGCCGGTGCCCTTCTTTGGCTGGAAGTTCTGTTGATGGCATTCCTTCCACCGCTATGGCTGGTCCTTCTGGATGTGCTGCTGGAAGCCAGGCTGCTTCTGCGGGTCATGCTGGAGGAACTGACTCTGCCGCTCGAGGTCGCGTTCCTGGATCCGTACCAGGAATCTCTACCATTGACTACGACAGTTCCTGGAAGGACGACGACGGGATAATGGTAGCCCGGACGACAATACGGCGGGAAGCCGGCATAAGGTGGGTACCAGCCCCCGTACCATGGGTCGCGCCAGCCATACCAAGGGTCATGCCATCCGCCGTACCATGGGTCGTTCCAGCTGTACCAAGGGTCATACCATCCGCCGTACCAAGGGTCGTTCCAACTGTACCAAGGGTCATACCATCCGCCGTACCATGGGTCGTTCCAGCGGTACCACGAATCATAGTAGTAACGGTGATGCCACGGGCGGTTCCAGGCGGAACCGTACCACGGTCCGAAACCGAAATTGAAATTGATCGGATTCTGCCAGGACTGATTGTTGAACGGACTGTCAGCAATGGTCATGCTGCTGATGCTTCCGTTGTTGAAATCGAATCTGGCGGCCATGTTGTCCGGAATGACGATCGCTTCCTGCTTGTCTTCATTGATCATGTATATCGTCGAATTGCGGGTCTTCCGGGCGAGGGCCTGCACTTCTTCCTTGGATTGTCCTGCGTGTTCTGCCGGACCGTCAAGCTGCCTGTTGCTGTAAAGGCCGTCCTGGAACTTCTGGGCTGAGGTGGATGCCATCTGGCCTGAAACACCGCAAGATGTCAGGATGAAGGTCGTTGCCATCAGGATAGATGTTCTTATTTTCATACGCTGTTCTCCTTAATTTGATAATATTTTCTTATCTTCGCACCTGATATTTTGCAAATATTATACCCGCGCAATATCAACAGATACTACAAGTTTAGGAAAAAATCGATAAAAATACAATATACAATGGCAAAAGAGGTAACGAAAAGGTCGGAAAACTACTCTCAATGGTATGATAACCTGGTAGTTAAGGCAGACCTTGCAGAACGTTCTGCAGTAAGAGGATGTATGGTCATCAAACCATACGGATATGCGATCTGGGAGAAGATGCAGCAGATCCTCGACAAGAAATTCAAGGAGACCGGACATAGCAATGCCTATTTCCCGCTCTTCATTCCGAAATCATTCCTGAGCCGCGAGGCTGAGCATGTCGAAGGCTTTGCGAAAGAGTGCGCTGTGGTTACACATCACCGCTTGATGGCCAATCCGGATGGTGACGGTGTGGTCGTGGATCCTTCTGCAAAGCTGGAAGAGGAACTTATCGTCCGTCCGACTTCCGAGACCATCATCTGGAACACGTACAGGAACTGGGTAACTTCCTGGAGAGATCTTCCTATCCTGTGCAACCAGTGGGCCAATGTCGTGAGGTGGGAGATGAGGACCCGTCTGTTCCTCCGTACCGCTGAATTCCTCTGGCAGGAAGGTCATACTGCACATGCTACCCAGGAGGAGGCTATCGAGGAGGCAACGAAGATGGTGCATGTCTATGCCGATTTCGCCCGCAACTATATGGCGCTTCCGGTCGTTGTCGGACACAAGAGCCCGAACGAGCGTTTCGCCGGTGCGTTGGATACCATGACTATCGAAGCCCTCATGCAGGACGGCAAGGCGCTTCAGGCTGGTACTTCCCATTTCCTCGGACAGAATTTCGCGAAGGCTTTCGACGTGATGTTCACCAACAAGGAAGGCAAGCAGGAGTATGTCTGGGCAACATCATGGGGTGTTTCTACCCGTCTGATGGGTGCGCTCATCATGGCTCATGGCGATGACAACGGTCTCGTCCTTCCTCCGGCTCTCGCTCCGATCCAGGTCGTGATGGTTCCGATCAGCGGCAAGGATGCTGAGAAGAATGCGGCCCTGCTCGAGAAGATGACTGCTTGCAAGAAAGAACTTGAAGCGCTCGGCATCTCTGTCAAGATCGATGACCGTGACACGCTCCGTCCAGGATTCAAGTTCGCTGAGTGGGAGCTCAAGGGTGTTCCGGTCCGTCTGGCCATGGGTGCACGTGATCTTGAGAACGGCACGGTGGAACTCGCACGCCGTGATACCTGCGAGAAAGTTTCTGTCGATGCGGAGGGCGTCGCACAGCGCATCAAGGATCTTCTCGACGATATCCAGAAGAACATGTATGCGAAGGCGCTCAAGTTCAGGGACAGCAGCATCCGCAAGGTAGATACCTGGGAAGAGTTCAAGGAAGAAATCACCAAGGGTGGCTTCCTGTTCTGCCATTGGGATGGAACGAAAGAGACAGAAGAGAAGATCAAGGAAGAGACGAAAGCAACTATCCGCTGCATTCCTATGGATTCCGTGGAGTGCATCGAGGAAGGCAAGTGCATCTACACCGGTAAGCCTTCTCATAAAAGAGTGCTCTTCGCCATTTCCTATTGATGAATTTCCTGAACTTTTTAAACTGACTTCGTGAATATGAAAAGATTGCTTTGGATTCCTGTCATGTTGTGTTCCGTATCGGTATGGGCACAGGACCTGACAGATGTGCAGAAAGCAGCTGCAGAAGCAGCCGCTGCTGTGACGGAAGCGCCGGAAGCGGCTCCGGAACCGGTCAGACCCTGTTATTGGACGAATTCCTTGAAGACGCAGATCAATATCGGTCAGACTTCCTTGACGAACTGGGCTGCCGGTGGTGACAAACTTACGGTATCCATGCAGGGCTTCATTGACGCCAATGCAGACTATAAGAGGAGCAGTCTGTTCTGGAACAACCGTCTTCAGCTGGATTATGGCTTCCTGTATGCGACTTCGAAACCGATCCTCCAGAAAAATGCGGACCGGATCTATCTGGAAAGTAAATTCGGCTATCAGGCTATCGAGAATCTTTTCATCTCAGCGAACTTCGATTTCAAGTCGCAGTTCTCCAACACGTATGACTATCCGACTCCTACCAAGCATTGGGATAAGGCTACCGGGACGGAGGTGCCTTTCGGAGATGGACCGGAGACGGTCAGCAAACCGACACGTGAGGACTGGATTCATTTCAAGAACCTGAAGTCCAGCTTTCTGGCTCCGGCCTACACGAACCTGGCTCTCGGTATTGATTACAAGCCGCTCAACTGGTTGTCCATCAACCTGGCTCCGGTTACCGGAGGTTTCGTGATCGTCCGGATGGATGAGCTGAAGAAGGCTTACGGCATGAAGTTGAGGATGTTGACTGAGGAGGAGAAGCAGCAGCTGGCGGAACTGGAGAAACATTCTCAAGATAAGGAAACCCAGCGTAAAATCGGTACTTATTACAAGAACGCCAAGTTCGAGTTCGGTGCTCAGATGAAGGTCGATGTCGCTGTCAACGTCAATGATAATTTCAAGTATACTTCCCAGCTGGTTCTCTTCTCCAACTATCTGGACCATCCGGAGAATCTGCGTGTGAACTGGGATAACCGATTCGACTGGAAACTGGCGAAGTATTTCTCCCTGACCATGCTGACCAACCTGATCTACGACCCGAACATCATGGTGAAGACCTTGGAGGAAGTGGAGCAGAAACTTCCGGGCAAGCAGCGGGTGCAGTTCCGTGAGAACATCGCGTTCGGCTTTACTTATACGATTGCCAGCAAGAAGAAATAAAGGATGCAGGGAAGATTCGACAGACAATTGAAAGCGATGATGGAGCAAGAGGCGTCAAGCCGGCTTGCTCCTTCATGCTTATGGCCCGTCCTGCTGGCGGTAAGCGGCGGAGTCGACTCCATGACCATGGCCGATCTCTTCCTGCACTCCTCGTTGAAACCGTCTTTTGCACTGGCTCATTGCAATTTTTCGCTTCGAGGAGCGGAAAGCGATGGGGATGAAGCCTTGGTGACCTCTTGGGCGGAGGAACATGACGTCCGCCTGTTCAAGATTCGTTTCGATACGGTCGCCTATGCTCGGGAACATTCGCTGAGCATCGAGATGGCTGCCCGTGAACTCCGGTACAACTGGTTCTCCGAACTCTGTCAGGTCAATGGATTCGTAGCTGTCGCCGTCGCTCACAATGCCAATGATGATGTGGAAACCTTGTTCCTGAATCTGCTTCGAGGAACCGGGGTGAGGGGACTGTCCGGCATGGAGCCAGTCGGAAGACTGCCGGTACCCGCTCAGGAAGGGCAGGGTCGTCCTTTGCTGCTCCGTCCTTTGCTGGATTTTACCCGCAAGCAGATCGAAGGCTATGCGTTTGCCCGGGGATTGTGCTGGCGGGAAGATCATACCAATGCGGAGGACAGCTACAAGCGCAATCGTCTCCGGAATCAGGTGTTCCCGCTTTTCGAGAAGATCAATCCTTCTTACCTGAAGACGCTCCGTCAGGAAATGCAGCGCTTCGGTGATGCCGAAGAGATCCTGTCGGACTGGTATCATTGCCATAAGGAGGTCTTCCTGCTTCCGGCGAAGGGTGAGGAGGAACTGGTGGTCATCAGCGTTCGGGAACTCCTGTCGCAAGCTCATTGGCCTTACCTCCTTTTCAGGACTCTGGAATCTTACGGCTTCCGGACTTCTGCCCTGGATGGAATCGAGTCCTTGCTCCGGTCGGGAAAAACGCTTTCAGGAAAAGTCTTCCGGGGCGATGGGTATGAGCTGGTGACGACGACGGACCGGCTCATCGTGCGAGCTTGTCCTGCGACAGAAGAAGACTCCAGTCTGGAAATCAGCGGACCGGGGTGCTATGCTTTCCGCGGCCATCATTATGAGATCAGGGTTCTGGAGCGGAAACCGGATTTCTGTCTGAAGCAGCCGGCGGGAAGGCTCGTGCTGGATGCCGAGACCTTGCCTTTCCCGTTCTACTTCCGTTCCTGGAGGGTCGGGGACTGGTTCGTTCCTTTCGGCATGAAGGGCCGGAAAAAAGTCAGCGATTTCTTCGCAGACCATAAATTCTCAAAACTCGACAAAGAAAAGGCAGCCCTGCTGGTCCGTGACCTGGACAAGGCTGCCTCAAGGATTTCAGCGGTATCGGCTTATCGGAGCGATGACCTGCATAAGGTTCATTCCGGAACCGGAAAGCTGCTGCTGATCAGTCAGCTGGACTGATTATCTGAAGGTGTAGCGGTAAGGCATCGCGGCATATACTTTGCCGGACCTGGCATTTTTCCAGTGGCCGAATGCTTTTTCCGCTTCTGCGATGATGGAATCTTCACCGGTATTGCCGCCGTTGCCGAGCAGGGCCATGAAGGTCTCCATGAGTGTCGGCTGTCTTGGATATTCCACTACCTGGACATTGTTCAAGGTGTCATCTTCACCGGCTGCGAGAGCGGCGTAGTTGATGGCATCGTCAAGCGTTCCGATCTCATCGACCAGCTGCAGTTCCAGAGCCTGTGCGCCGGTCCATACTCGTCCTTGCGCGATACTGTCTACATAGCTCTTCTTCACGCCGCGTCCTTCGCTGACTGTCGTGGTGAAGCGGTCATAGATTTTCTCGACGGAAGCCTGCATGTAAGCTGTTTCCTGTTCATCCAACGGGCGCATGAGACCGTACATGTCGCCATGCTTGCAGGAATTGATCGGCGTGATGTTGATGTGCAGCTTGTCGTTCACGGTCTTGCTGAAGTCCGGAATCATGCTGAACACACCGATGGAACCGGTCAGGGTCGTGGCATTCGAGAAGATGTAGTCACAGTTGTTGGAAATCCAGTATCCGCCTGAAGCGGCATAGTCACCATAGGAAGCGATGAGCGGTTTCTGTCCCTTGAGCAGATCCAGTTCAGCCTTGATCTTTTCGGAACCCAGAACGCTTCCTCCAGGAGAATTGACACGCAGGACCACGGCTTTGATACTCTTGTCGTTCCTGATCTGGGCGATCATGTCCGCGAAACGTTCGCCGGCGACTTCGGTCTGACCTTTGCCGTCCACGATTTCACCATTGGCATAGATCACGGCAATCTTGGTCTTGCTCTTGTCGTCGATGGTATTCATCACGGTGCTGTAGTCGGCGATGGAAGTCAGCTTGACCTGTTTCCAGCTTTCCTTCCCGCTGAGTTTTGCCAGCTGGAGTTTCAACTCTTCCTTGGTCATCAGTTCATCGACCAGGCCTTTCTCCAGAAAATCTTCCGGAAAATTCAGCTCCAGGTTCTCTATCATGGCGTTGAAGGCTTCCGGAGAGATCGATCTGGAAGCGGCGATCTCATCAGACCAGGTCTTCCAGATGGAGGCAACCATTTCGCGGTTCTGCTCCAGGTTCGCTTCGCTGGAAGAATTCCGGACGAACATCTCGCCGGCGGATTTGTATTTGCCGTGGCGGATCAGCTGGACATTGATGCCCAGTTTATCCAGCGCATCTTTCAGGAAGATCAGCTGTGAGGAAATGCCGACCATGGTGTTCATGCCTCCCTGATGCGGAGTCATGTAGACCTTGTCCGCTACAGAAGCCAGATAGTAGCCTCCGTTGGAAGGGTTGTCGAAATAGGCGATCACCGGCTTGCCGCTGACCTTGCGGAAATCAGCCAGTGCGGCTCTGATTTCCTCGACCTGTGACAGGCCGCCCTGTACGCCGTCTGCCCGGAGGTAGATGAATTTCACGCGGTCATCGTAACTGGCGCATTTTATGGCGTTGACGATGTTCCATATGCCTAAAGTGTTGATGTCGACTCCATTGCTGTTCAACAAGACCTGAGGGTTGACTTCCATGTTCTGTTCGTTCAAGGAAATCTCCGAGAAATTGATGGTCAGGATGGTGTTGTTCGGGATCTGTACGGATCCGGATTTCATCAGATCGCTGGTCAGTCCGGCGATGGCTCCGTTGAAGATCGTGAACATCAGTGCCGTGATGACGATGATGGCGAGAAGACAGGCGGCGAAAGTCTTGAAGAAACTTTTCCAGCCCCGGTCATTGGTTCTGTACTGTTCCATGGTAGTTATTCTTTTTCTGTAAAAACACAAATATAAAGAAAAAATGATATATTTGCAGATAGTGTTCAAGGATTTTCTCATTAGAATGACCGCATTTGCGGTGTGCCTGTGGTACTGTTCCTGTATCATGGGCTTCGAGCTGCATGCCTGCAGCACTGCCGGTCAGACCTATGTCTCCATCCTTCACGAGGAAGCCGGATCCTGTCTTGCCATTCATCCGGATACCCTCTGCGGAACGGGAGATGACCATTGCCAGAAAGTCCATCCTGTCGCTGTTTCCGGTGAAGACCAGCTTTTCAGCAGCGTCTGCTGTTCCGATGAAATCGAGCAGCTGGAAGAACTCTATCTTCTTCAGCAGGACTACCTGTACGGATATGATCCTGCTGCTCTGGATGCTGCCGTCGCCGCTACGGTCGGCACTTCTATCGTTCCACAGGCCGAACCTGAAGTCCTGTCTGCCGTTCCGGATGAACAGGACCTGTTCGGGTCTTCCGGTCCGGATCTTCTCTCCTTCATCCGCGTTTTCAGAATCTGATACCCTGCATCGCTTCTTATTTCCTGCCGCTCGAACGAGACGGCAGTCAGCAGACGTATCATCAATTCTCAGAAAACGATTACAGATGAAAAGATCAATTTTCCTTATATGCTTGTCTGTGCTGCCGTTCTGGGCACAGGCCCAGGACCACAGACAAGAGACAGCTGCGGCTGTCGATACTACAGGCATCTACGATGCCCGTTCCGATGAACTGGAAGCGACCGTCTTCGTGGCGGACCAGTCCGGCAATTATTTGTCGAAAGCCAAGGAAGTCCGTACGGAAATCATTTCCGCTGCCGGACTGTGCAAGATGGCCTGCTGCAACCTGGCTGAAAGTTTCGAGAACTCCGCCAGCGTCACCGTGGGCTATTCCGATGCGGTGACCGGTGCTCGTCAGATCCGTCTTCTCGGCCTCTCCGGAATCTATACCCAGATGCAGGACGAGAATCGTCCGGTGATGAGAGGACTGTCCGCTCCTTTCGGTCTGTCCTATGTTCCAGGTCAATGGCTGGAGAGCATTCAGATCGCGAAGGGCTCTTCTTCGGTGATCAATGGTTCCGAGTCCATGACCGGTCAGATCAATCTCGAACACCGGAAGCCGACGGACGAGAAACCGCTCTTCCTCAATGCAGCCGTCATGACTGACACGAAGTTGGATTTCAACGTCGCTTCTTCTCTTCAGCTCAATGAGGACTGGAGTACGGTCATCCTCGGTCATGTCTCCGGTAATATCATACCGCACGACATGAACAAGGACGGCTTCATGGACGATCCGAAACTGCTTCAGTTCAATCTGGCGAACCGTTGGCTGTATGCCGCTCCGGGTGGCGTGCAGGTCCGTTTCGGTCTGCGTGCGCTCCAGGATTCCAGGCTCGGTGGCCAGTTCATGAAAGTGGGCGGAAAGCATGTCTGCTATGATCCGGACCGGTTCAGTCTGGATCAGCCGGAAGAAGGACAGGTGGACCCGTGGGGCTCCCGGATCCTGAACCGTTCTGTGAACGGCTATCTTAAGGTCGGTATTCCATTGACACCTGACAATTCTCGCAACTTCGCCTTTGTACTGGACTACAGTTACCAGAACATGGACAGTCATTTCGGGGCGACTTCCTATCTGGCGGATCAGCATTCCGCTTTCGCGAACCTGCTTTTCCAGCATGAAGTCAATGAGCACCATCGGTACACGGCCGGTCTCAGCGGAACCTTCGACGGCTATCAGGAAGATTTCCTCCGTCAGATCCGTCAGAGCGTGCCGGAGCTGGCGACTGCAGCCTTTCGGGGACATACCGACCTGGGCCTGGCAGGTGTCTTCGCGGAGTATACCTATAAATATGGAGAGAAAGTGACCGTCATTGCCGGCTTGCGGGGAGATTGGTACAGCCGGGCAGAAGGAGCGAAAATCAAGTTCGTACCGCGCTTGACTTTGAAATATGCTCCGGTCGAGGCCTTGGTCCTCAGGGCCAATGCCGGTAGAGGTCTCCGTTACTCTACGCCGCTGGTCGACAATATCGGTGTCTTCTCAAGTGGAAAATCCTTTGTCGGAGATTATCGGAGACATCTGCTGGAAGATGCCTGGACTTTCGGCGGCAACCTGACCTGGTATCTTCCGGTGGGTAGCGGAACGGATGCTTATCTGAGCGTGGATTATTTCCGGACGCAGTTCCTGCAGCAGATGCTGGTGGATTATGAGATGGATCCTACGGCGGAGTCCATTCATTTCCTGGCTTCCGACGGCCGGCCTTCCTTCACTGACAACATACAGCTGGACTTTTCCATTGACCCGTTCCGGAATTTCAATGTGACCGCTACTTTCCGCTACACGAATGCAAAGGTGGAGCTTCCTGGCCGTGGTCTGGTCGAGAAACCGATGACCAGCCGCTACAAAGGAGTGCTTAACCTCCAGTATGCGACAGCGCTCCGGAAGTGGATCTTCGATTTCACAGCTTCGGTCAACGGACCTTGCCGTGTCTATGATTTCATGAAAGGTATGGCGCAGATCCGGGAAATGGATGGTAAATTCTATTCCCCGGTCTATCCGCAGCTCTATTTTCAGGTCACTCGCAGATTCAAAGGAGTCGATCTTTATGCCGGGGTGGAGAATATGACCGCTTTCCATCAGAAACAGCTGCTGGTGAACGGAGAGGATCCGAGAACCGGTGCGTTCGACGCCGGTGCGGTCTGGGGACCGATCATGGGCGTGAAAGGGCATATAGGTGTCCGTTTCACGCTTTGGAAGAAATCTTGAGGGTAAACCTGATGATAATTGAATAATAATGTCTAAATTTAGTGAATGATATGAAAACATTGGTATTTATGCTTGCAGCGGCTCTCATGAGCTTTTCTGCATCATCTGCTTCCGTTGCCGCAGAGGCAGGACAACCTTCCGTTCTTGTTCAAGGGAAGAAACCGGTCCGGAAAGAGATCCGCACGGTGACTTTTTCGGTGAAGATGCATTGCCATAAATGTGTCGAGAAAATTCAAGAGAACATCGCTTTCGAGAAGGGGGTGAAGCGGATGGAGGTGTCGTTCGAGAAGATGACGGTGGTCATCGGCTATGATGCCTCGAAGACCGATGAGAAGAAACTTGCCGACGCTTTCGAGAAACTGGGCTATGAAGCGGTAGTCGTGACGCCGGCGCAATGACGGATCTATGTATAAGATTGTTGAAAAAGAGATGCTGAACCCGACCATCTGCAGGATGGTGGTGGAGGCTCCAAGGCTTGCAGAGTCCGTGCTCCCCGGACAGTTCCTCATCGTGCATGCGGACGAAAAGAGTGAGCGCATCCCTTTGACGGTCAGTGATTTCGACCGTGAGAAGGGAACTGTTACCATCGTGATCCAGCCGATCGGCGCATCGACGATGCACATCTGCTCCTATGAGCAGGGCGAATCGTTTCTGGATGTCGTCGGCCCGCTCGGAGTGCCTTCCGATTTCACGGAGATGGCGCCCGAGACTTTGAAGGGCCGTCGCTACGTCTTCATCGCCGGCGGTGTCGGTACCGCTCCGGTCTATCCTCAGGCCAAGTGGCTGCATGAACACGGTGCTCATGTCGATGTCATCATCGGTGCCAAGACAGAAGGACTCATCATCTATCGGGAAGCCATGGAGAAAGTCTGTGACCATCTCTATCTCTGTACGGATGACGGCTCCTGCGGCTTCAAGGGTCTGGTGACCGCCCGTCTGGAAAAACTCGTGACCGAGGAAGGCCAGGTCTATGACCAGGCTGTCGCCATCGGTCCGATGATCATGATGAAATTCGCGACGCTCACGGCGAAGAAGCTCGGTCTTCCGATCATCGTCAGCCTGAACACCTTGATGGTGGACGGGACCGGCATGTGCGGAGCCTGCCGTGTGACCGTAGCCGGAAAGGTGCGTTTCGCTTGTGTGGAAGGCCCTGAGTTCAATGGCTACGACGTGGATTTCGACGAGGCGATGCGCCGCCAAGGCATGTATCGTGCAGAAGAGCAGGCAGATAAAGAACATGAATGTAAAATAGGGAGGGGCTGATCGATGGCTGCAAAGATTCCAAGAGTTCCGGTCAGGGAACAGGACCCCGAAGTCCGCGCGACGAATTTCGAAGAGGTCTGCTATGGTTACGATGAAGAAGAGGCGCTGCTGGAGGCTTCCAGGTGCCTGAACTGCAAGAAACCGCGCTGCATGGCGGCTTGTCCGGTCAATGTGCAGATCCCGCGTTTCATCGAGCGGGTCGCTGCCGGCGATTTCGCGGCGGCTGCGGAGGCCATCGCGGAAGACAGCTCGCTTCCAGCCGTCTGCGGACGTGTCTGCCCGCAGGAAACCCAATGTGAAGGCAGCTGCATTCTCGGCGTGAAAGGGGAACCGGTCGCGATCGGTAAGCTGGAGCGCTTCGTGGCGGACTGGAGCCGTGAACACGGCGGTGTGAAAGTCCGCAAGGCGGAGCCTAACGGACATAAGGTGGCTGTCATCGGATCCGGTCCTTCCGGTCTGGCCTGTGCCAGCGACCTGGCGAAACTCGGTTATGACGTGACGATCTTCGAGGCTCTTCATAAAGCCGGAGGTGTCCTTCAATATGGTATTCCGGAGTTCCGTCTCCCGAAGGACAAGGTCGTTGCAGCGGAAATCGCTCAGGTGAAAGCCTTGGGCGTGAAGATCGAGACCAATGTGATCGCCGGTCGTACCGTCACCATCGACCATCTGCTGGATGAAGAGCATTTCGATGCGGTCTTCATCGGCTCAGGTGCCGGTCTTCCACGTTTCATGAGCATTCCGGGCGAGACTTTGAACGGTGTCTTTTCGGCCAATGAGTTCCTGACCCGCAACAATCTGATGAAGGCTTATCGCGAAGATTATCATACGCCGATCCATACCGGACATCGCGTCGTGGTGGTCGGCGGCGGCAATGTGGCCATGGATGCCGCGCGTACCGCGCTGCGTCTCGGTGCAGAGACGACCATCGTCTACCGGAGAACCGAAAAGGAACTGCCGGCTCGTCGGGAAGAGGTGCATCATGCCAAGGAGGAGGGCATCAACTTCATGATGCTGTCCAATCCTGTTGAAATCCTCGGTGACGAGAAAGGCTGGGTCCGTGCCGTAAGATGTATCCGTATGGAGCTGGGCGAGCCGGATGCCAGCGGCAGATGTTCACCGGTGCCGGTGCCGGGTTCCGAATTCGAGATCGAGACGGATTCCGTCGTCATGTCGCTCGGAACTTCTCCGAATCCGCTGATCGCGCATACGACCGGTGGCCTGGAGGTCAACCGCAAAGGTTGCATCGTGGCTGATGAGGCTGGTGTGACTTCCCGTGAAGGCGTCTTTGCCGGCGGTGATGCCGTTACCGGTGCCGCCACCGTGATCCTGGCCATGGGAGCCGGCAGGAAGGCTGCAGCTGCAATCGATGAATATATCAGAAATAAAAAGTGATTTGCTGAAAATTTAGTAAATTTGCAGGATTCAACTAATTAAACAGATAAATGGCACAGAAACCTTCAATTCCTAAGGGTACAAGAGATTTCGGTCCGGTCGAGATGGCCGGAAGAAACTATATTTTCGATACGATCCGTTCCGTATTCAAGACTTACGGCTACCAGCCGATCGAGACTCCTTCCATGGAGAATCTGAGTACGTTGCTCGGAAAGTACGGTGATGAAGGAGACAAGCTCCTGTTCAGGATTCTGAACTCCGGTGATGCTTTCTCCAAAGTGGATTTCGAACAGCACCGTCAGGAAGACGGTACGCTGAACAGCAAGACCCTTTCGCTGAAGGTTTGTGAAAAAGGCCTTCGTTATGACCTGACCGTGCCTTTCGCACGTTTCGTCGTACAGCATCAGAATGAGCTGACCTTCCCTTTCAAACGTTTCCAGATCCAGCCGGTATGGCGTGCGGACCGTCCTCAGAAAGGAAGATACCGCGAGTTCTACCAGTGTGACGCCGATGTCTGCGGATCCAAGTCTCTGCTGAACGAGCTGGAACTGGTGCAGATCGTGGACCGCGTCTTCACTCTCTTCGATGTCAGGGTCTGCGTCAAGATCAACAACCGCAAGGTGCTGACCGGTATGGCGGAGATCTGCGGCTTCCCGGAGAAGGTGGTGGACATCACTGTCGCCATTGACAAGATTGACAAGATCGGCCTGGAGGCTGTCGAGGCAGAGATGAAGGAGAAAGGCTTGACGGATGAAGCGATCGCTGTCATTGAACCGATCCTGACTTTGAAAGGAACGACTGCCGAGAAGATCGCGGCGATGCGGGAACTCATGGGCGGCAAATCCGCTTCAGGCCTGGTTTCAGAGACTGGCCTCAGGGGATTGGATGAACTGGATGAACTCTTCGGACTGATCGAGGCGGCAGGAATCCGCCAGGAGGTCGAGATGGATCTCTCATTGGCCCGGGGACTCAATTATTATACAGGAGCCATTTTCGAGGTCAAGGCTCTGGACTTCGAGATCGGCAGCATCTGCGGCGGTGGACGTTACGACAACCTGACCGGTATTTTCGGCCTTCCGGACATGTCTGGCGTCGGAATCTCTTTCGGTGCTGACCGTATCTTCGATGTATTGAAAGGATTGGACAAGTTCCCTAAGGAGGTGACGGAATCCACTCGGATCCTGTTCGCGAACATGGGCAGCGATGAACTTCGCTACCTGCTTCCGGTCGTGAAGACATTGCGTGAGCAGGGCGTTCCTTGCGAAATCTATCCGGAGACTTCCAAACTGAAGAAGCAGTTCGATTATGCTGACAAGAAACACATTCCGTTCATTTCCATCGTCGGTGGCAATGAAGTGGAGGCCGGTGTGATCAACCTGAAGAACCTGAACAGCGGTGAGCAGGAGTCTTTCACGAAGGATGACTGGGCTGCAATGGTGGCTTTCCTGTCCAAATAAACAAGAAATTTCATTAAGACTGCAAATAATTTTGGTATTTCAAAAAATGTCCGTATATTTGCAGTGCAATATCGCGGGATAGAGCAGTTGGTAGCTCGTCGGGCTCATAACCCGGAGGCCGGAGGTTCGAGTCCTCCTCCCGCTACCAAGTGACCTTCAGAGAAATCTGGAGGTCTTTTTTTTATGTCCATGTCAGCCTCTCCAGGGTTCAGGTCAATGAAAAAAGGTAACTCTCGGCGTAGAGCCGTAGAGTTACCTTTAATGGTATAGTGCGGATCGAGCCTATTCCTCGAAGCGACGGAAAGCCAGGCAGCCGTTGTGTCCGCCGAAACCGAGAGAATCGGAAATGGCGATGTTGATGTCTGCCTTGACAGCCTTGTTCGGCGTGTAGTCCAGGTCGCATTCCGGATCTGGAGTATCCAGGTGGATGGTCGGCGGAATGATGCCTTCCTTCAGCACCATGATGGAAGCGATGGCCTCGATGGCTCCGGTAGCACCAAGCAGGTGACCGGTCATGGACTTGGTGGAGCTGATCTTCGCTTTGTAGGCATCGTCACCGAGCGCCAGCTTGAAAGCCTTGGTCTCTGACGTGTCGTTCAGCGCAGTTCCGGTACCATGGGCATTGATGTAGAGCCTGTCGGCAGAGGTATAGCCGGCTTCGGTCAGGGCATCGGAGATTGCACGGGCCTGAGTGATGCCGTCCGGTCTCGGAGCAGTCACATGGTAGGCGTCGCAGGTATTTCCGTAACCGCAGACCTCGGCGAGAATCTCCGCGCCGCGAGCTTTAGCGTGTTCGTATTCTTCCAGAATGACGGCACCGGCACCTTCACTCATGACGAAGCCACCTCTGTTCGCATTGAACGGAAGAGAAGCGTACATCGGGTCTTCTGACTTGGTCAGAGCTTTGGCGTTCGCGAAACCGGCGATTCCCATAGGAAGGTTCGCTGCTTCGGAACCTCCTGCGATGATGGCGTCAGCATAGCCGTACATGATGGCTCTGTAAGCTTCACCGATGGTGTGAGTGGAAGTGGCGCAAGCCGTTACGATCGGTACGCAAGGACCTGTCGCGTTGTTCCTGATGGCGATGTTGCCGGCTGCCATGTTGGCGATCATGGTCGGGACGAAGAGCGGGGATACCCATTTCGGTCCATCCGTGATCATTTTTTCAGTTTCACGGTACATGACGGAGAAGCCTCCGATTCCAGATCCGAAATAGACTCCGAGCCTGAACGGATCGATGTTGCCGTTTTCTGAAGCGTCCAGACCGGCCTGTTTCATGGCCTGCCAGGCTGCCGCAACTGCGTATGTCGAAAATTTATCTTGTTTCCTGGCAAATGCCGGTTCGATTTCATAGTCTTTCGGGTCGAAATCCTTGATTTCTCCCGCGACTTTTGCCGGGAGGTCATCTGTCGGGAACTGTGTGATCGCACTGATGCCGCAGACGCCGTTGATAAGATTGTTCCAGAATGTCTTGAGGTCATTTCCGCAAGGAGATATGACTCCGAGACCTGTCACAACTACTCTTTTTTTCATCATAACCTACTTGATTGTCATTAATTTAATTGGCAAATATAGTAAAAATATTGAATTGCAAAATCAGGGCTGTTTTGTAAAATAGAAACCAATGTTTTAAATTAGCGGCCTGAAACAGAATAATTTTTGAATCATGTCCGTATCTTTTTTCAAGAGAATATTGAAGGAACTGCCTCCTTACATGCTGAAACCGACGAATACGGTAATCCAGGTCGCTTTTTCTTTTCTGTTTGCAGTCTTTTTCCTGAATATGTATGTTCCGTTTTCTCAGACATCGTGGTTTGAACTCGGGAAATCTCAATATTTCTATTTTACGGCCGGTTTCATCCTGGGTGCTCTGGTTATCCTGATCGTCAGCCGCATTCTGCTCTATCATCTGAGCAAGTATATCCAGATGAACTATCTGGTCTATCTGATCTGGTGTCTGGTGGAGATCACGTTGATCGCCGCTGTCTATACTTGGGTGACCGTGGATCTGGTCATTCCGGATTTCAAGGATGTCTCCGTCATCTGGACGAAAGCTTCTTTCAGCACTCTGTTCGCACTGGGGATACCTTACGTGATCACCAACATGTATTTCTCCATTGTGGATAAGAACAATACCATCCGGCTGCTGAATTTCGACAATGTCGTATCTGATGAAGTCGTGAAACAGGATGAGAAGAAGATAACCCTTTTCGACAACAATGGTGCGTTGAAATTTTCCGTCAGCTCCTCAAATCTATATTACATCGAATCTGATGACAATTACATCAAGGTCTGGTATACCGACAACAAAAAGGAATTGAAGCAGTATATGCTCCGCTGTCGTCTGAAGGCGGTGGAGGAAAGTTTCAGGGACAGCCAGCTTGTCAGGTGTCACCGCAAGTACATCGTCAACATGCAGAAGGTTGCAGTGCTGCGTAAGGAAACGGATGGCTATCATCTGGATCTGGACAACGAGCAGATCCAGTCGCTTCCGGTATCCAAGACCTACGTGGAGAATGTGCTCCATGTCTTTACGGACGAACGACCGCTTCTCGAACCTATCGACGAGAGTAATTTCTAGAATCGGAATCTCTTTCTGTTATTTTTTCTTTGCATTCTTCGACGGTCCGAGGGCTCTGGCTGCCGAATAGGCGACTTCCGTGATCATGATCCTTCTTCCGGCCACAATGTTCAGGAAGGCTGCAATGCCCGGGAAAAGGATGGTCGGCGAGAAGATGACCGCTGCTTCATGAATTGTGAAATAGTACCAGAGCAGCACGAGCTGGAGACCGATCAGGATGATGGCGTTGAATATGCATACCCTGGCCTGTACGAATCCGAATCTGTTCAGCGCGAAAATGATGATGTCCGCAATGCCGGTGATGATGAGCAGCAGCAGGCAGAGCAGGTTGGAGATGTATTTCTCCCCGTATTCCGCACCACCCGGCTCAATGACTGTGTAAACATCGAGAAAGAACAGGGAAACGGTCAGCACGGTCGCGATGACCAGCAGGATGATATGCAGATGTTTCTTCATGACGATCGTATGATTTGAACAGCAAAAGTAGGAAAATAAAAATAGAAAAACTATATTTACGAAATATTCAAAATTTTAATGCTATGAGAATCGCAGAATCAGAATTGATCATAAATGATGATGGATCAGTATTCCATCTGCATTTGAGACCGGAGGAACTGGCTGACAACGTCATTCTTGTCGGAGATCCAGGACGTGTGGACATGGTTGCTGAATATCTCGATGAAAAAGAATTCAGACATCAGTCCAGAGAATTCGTTTCCATTACAGGCAAATATAAAGGAAAGAGAATCACAGTCCTTTCCACCGGTATCGGAACAGACAACATCGATATCGTGATGAATGAACTTGACGCTCTTGCCAACATCGATTTCAAGACCAGGGAAGTGAAACCGGAGCACCGTTCACTCAATATCCTGCGTATCGGCACTTCCGGAGCGATCCAGCCGGACATTCCGCTCGGATCTTTCGTCTTCTCCCATATTTCCGTAGGCTGTGACGGCCTGCTGAACTGGTACAAGGACAGAGACGCCATCGCGCTCAATGATATCGAGGAAGCTTTCAAGAAACACGTCGATTGGGATAAGCATCTGCCGGATCCGTATTTCGTCAGGGCCGGTGAGAAGATGTGCGAGAAGTTCAAGGATTGTACGATCCATGGAATGACCATTTCCGCATCAGGCTTCTATGGTCCTCAGGGACGTGTTCTCCGGATGCCGCTGGCCATGCCTGACATGGTGCAGAAATTCGAGTCCTTCAACTTCTGCGGAGAGCGTATCACGAATTTCGAGATGGAGGGTTCCGCCATTGCCGGTATCGCCGCTCATCTTGGACACAATGCCGGTACCGTCTGCTGCATCATCGCGAACAGACATCTCCACAGCAGCAATCCTGACTACAAGCCTCAGGTGCGTAAGCTCGTCGAACTTTGCCTCGAGAAGCTATAGTCTTTTCAGGTCAATGATGACAGAACCCCGGAAACCGTGGAATTCGGTTTCCGGGGTTCTGCTTTCAAAATAGCTTTCGAACTTTTCATGAACGCTTGAAGTAAGTCTCCCATTCTTCCGTGTTCAAGCCCAGCAAGGTCAGGTAGTCGATTTCGATGTTGTAGATGCCAGGACTTCCTCCTTCGATGAAAGCTTTGCCTGACGGAGCTATCTGAACCCGCTTGGTGAAGATGCCGGCATTGGAGATGACACCGGGACGCATCGAATGATTGTTTTCATTGGCCCAGATATCGTTGTTCTCCACGACATAGAGCATGTTTACTTCACCTTTCTCGTCGAAGCCGGCTCCCCAGATAGTAATGGCGTGGGCAGCTCTCGCGTTGTTCAGCAGGATAGATACGCCGATTGCTTTCTTTTCGAGGAAGGCTTTTTTCAGGTTTTCCGTCAGATCGTAGCTGCCGAAGGAGACGTTTTCGGCGACGGGGGCTGTCAGAACGTCTTTGAAGAAACCGGCGTGTGGCTTCGTCGGGCGTGCATTGTGTCCTGAAGGAACTTCTGAGCCGCGGAAAAACCATTCGAGTCCGTGGTGGATATGCAGTCCGCTGTCGGTGAAATGGTTCTTGAAGTATTTGAAAACTTCGCAGTCTCTGTCGTTCACATAGGTACGCGGGCCTTTGTAGCCGTAGCGGTCAAGGTTCTTCATGTTGTGTTCAAGCCACCAGTAGATCATGTTTGAGCAGGTAGCCGCCCAGCAAAGATTCATGTCGCCGTATTGTGGACTGGACGGATCGAGCTTGTTGCAGTCATACCATCCGTATTCTTTCTTCCATTCCAGAGCGAATACCTCATTGACCGGTTTCCCGTTTTCCCATTTCGGTGGAATGTACCAGCCCCATTCTTCGATCGGAGGAATGTTCTTCACGCCGTAGACCCAGCAGGTCCTGTTACGCCAGTCTATTTCGTCTCCATTGCCTCCGGTGCCGGATTTGTCCAGCAAGAGGTTGAAAGTGATCTGCTTTCCGGATTCCAGCTGGTTGAAAGGTTGTCCTCCTTCCAAGGCTGCCGGGGCTTTGTATACCAGCTGCCGCTCACCGATCTTGATTTCGATCCAGCCATCCTTCTGCCAGGTGTCCTGTACCGGTTGTGGACAGACGATAGCCTGGAATTTAGCACCGGACTCTTTATGGAGAGTGATGTTTTCTACCTCTCCTTTCAAAGTATTGGACTGGCCGGTATGGGGGTCGAAGCTAATCCGGCGACGGGCTTTCAGACTTACGGTTGCGGATTCCAGTTCCTGAGCGGTGAACGCACCGTTCTTGCTCTCCAGATAGACCACGATACGATTCATTTTATGGTAGAAGTCCAGCTGGACCTTTTCGCCTCTTTCTGCAGTCGTCTGGGCGGCAAGCAGATCAGAGGAACGGTAGGCCTCTTCCGGCCGTTGGTCTGCAGCTGTTTCATGGATGAATTCTCCGGTCGTCGTCCGGTTGAGGGGTGGGTAGACAGCGGTAAACGTTGCCTGGTCGGTCTGGAGACTGTTCCAGGTCAGTTGAGGTGTCCAGTCGCTACCGGTGCAGGTCAGCTCATGGGTGGATGCGTCGGGATTTCCCGGATTCACGAAAAGCGTGATGCGGTCGGAGGTGGTGAAGTGTCCGGTGCCATTTTCCGAGACCTGTATGCGTGTCAGGGTAGGTACAATACGAGTGGAAATCTTCAGCGTATCGATTTCCGGGTACAGTTCCTGCTTGCTGCAGGCTGCGGTCAAAGTCAATACGAGTCCCCAGATGCAGATGAGATATGTTCTTTTCATGTCGTTCCTGTTCAGATGATGATCGTATCGTTGGCGCTACCTTGGTCCCCCCAGCCGTTGATTCCTTGATTCAGGATGAAGATGTGTTCTTCATCCACGCCGATGTTCAGCATGAAGGATTTTCCGGCTTCTAATTTCGTCAAGGGCTGTCCGTCTACTTTGCAGGATGACAGGTCAATCACTTTCTCATGTTTTCCCAACCGGAGGACGATTTCGATTTTCCCTGTCGGCTGTCCCGGAAGGATGAAGGAGACTTCTTTTCCTTTGCCGCTCAGGGAGATCGGGTCTCCGGAGGCCTCGATGGCCTTGCCTTCCAACAGATTCAAGTGCGCTACCGGTAGCAGTTGACGGCAGGTGATGATCGCCTGAGACAGTGCTTCTTCCGTGATGGTCGGCGCTTTCGACTGGAGGATGACTGTCAGACGGTGGAGTGCATGGGAGAAGGACAGTTTTACTGGTGCTGAGGAGCGTGGATCGGCATCCGCAGGAGCGGCCAGCAGAAAATCAGTCATGTCGGACTGTTCCTGAATGTTCCAGGAGAAATTTTCCGGGGTAGAGGTTGTCACTTCCGGATAGCAGGCGGAGACTTTGCAGGTTTTCGTGCCTTCCGGCAAGTTGAAATCTTCCCAATAATATTTTCCACCATATATATAGGTTAGCTGAAGGAGGGATTTCTGGCTGATTCCGTGGATGAAGACGCTGTTGCGGTCTCCGTCCATGAAATGACCGGCTCCGTCTGCATCCAGTTCAGGGGCGCGTACGGCAAGGACGGAAGAGGCAAGCTTGAATTCCGATGCGATAGGTTGTTTATCTTCGGCTCCTTTGTGGCAGGCTCCCAGCATCAGGATGCTGAGGCATAGACTGAAAATTTTGTTGAATTTCATATTTTGTCTTGTCGTTTCATTGTTGAAGGTGCAAAAATATATTTTTTATCAATATCATCCTTGATACTGTGCCTTAAATTAGGGCAAGAAGAAATATCTTACAAAGATGTTGCCGGACAAAATTTTTTTTGTCGGCTTAACGATGCGATTGATAGGGAGTTACGCCTTTGACAGCTTTCATTGCCGTAAAAAAGAGCAAAAATTTCGCGAAATAAATTTGCAGGATAGAAAATAATGTCTACCTTTGCAATCCCAATCGAGAAAACAACCTCT
>RCNH01000040.1_pt1 | contig 96074 bp, 82 predicted proteins | sample 2041161 | NCBI WGS metagenome assembly RCNH01 (sample SAMN09708215, study PRJNA481090) | Feces metagenome, whole genome shotgun sequencing project. | biome: feces | host: Leptonychotes weddellii | place: Antarctica: Sion Island | collected 2010-03-01 | reverse complement strand
CAAATCTTCGGGGCCCCTTTAGGGGTGAGGTCTGTATAAAGCCCTTCTAGGGCTTAATCAAGCCTCCGGCTTAGCCGGAGGTTTTGACTGATGTTCGATGTTTTCCGGACTGCTTCCTCATCTGGCATCCGCTGTTTTACCGGCCCGGATTCAGAACAGAATAAACGGGAGCAGGGCAGTGGTTTCCGCCGGTTCCGTACCGGAGGGAATTGCAGCCGGAGCGGGAGCGGGGTAGTGCAGAAGCAGAGATACCAGCATGCACAGCAGCAGCGCGCAGAAAGAGGCTGCGATCCAACGGCTGCGGAGCCGGAACAGCTCTCCGGTCAGATACAGACTTACAAGACCCAGAACAGAAACTGCAACAATGCCGATCACGGCGATGATCTTCAGCCAGGTAATGCCAAAACCTGCACCGAGCAGAAACAGCACGAAAGCGGCTGCATCAATGCCGACGGCGATGGTCATATTTTTTTCAAAGAAACGAAACCGACTGTGTTCTTTGGTGGACATGAGATATTCCCCCCACAAATTGTATTGATAAAATACTTATAGCATACTTTATTGAAAAATGCAAATATTTCTTGACTCTGGCAAAAACGACGGAAAACAAAAGGTCAATTTCGTCTAAAAGCTTGCGTGATGGGGAGAATAATGGTATAATGTCCCCAAGTATGCTATAAAAAGTGCAAGGAGCCATTATGGGAGAACCGCAATATCGTCTGGAAGGCATTGTCCACACCCGCTCGGAAGAAATGGAGGATTTCGAAGGTCCTCTGGATGTTATCTTTCTGCTGCTGAGCAAAAATAAAATTGAAATTCAGGATGTGTCGATCACTGCAATTCTGGAACAATATCTGGCCTATCTGGACGAAATGAAGCGTCTGGATATGGAAATTGCCAGTGAGTTTATCACCATGGCTTCCCATCTGATGCTGATTAAGACCAAGATGCTCCTTTCCGCAGCTGAGCAGGAAGAGGCCCAGAATGAACTGGATCTGCTGCGTCAGTCCCTGGCAGATCGCCAGCGGAAAGAGGCTATGGAGCAGATCCGCAAGGCTGTTTCGGTTCTGGAGCCGCTGAATGAAATCGGCCGGTGCATTTTCACAAAAGATCCGGAACCTCTGCGCAAGGACAAAACCTACCGCTACAAACACACCACGGATGATCTTCTGCGGTCTCTGGAACTGATTGCAGAGCGCAATGCCCGGGCACTGCCGCCTCCTACGGTGAACTTCAAGGGAATTGTGGGCAAGGAGCCTTATCCCGTGACCAAAAAGGCAGGGGAGGTGCTTCGGAATCTGGTTCTGCACGGAATCCAGAGACTGAAGAATCTGTTCCGCGGAAACCGGAGCCGTTCGGAGGTTGTGGCCACGTTTCTGGCGATCCTGGAGCTTTGCAAAACCAATTCCGTAACGCTGGAGGACGATGTGACCGGTGAAAATCCCAATGTCCGGTTGCTGGAAGTTCCGGAAAAACACAGAATCAATGAGGAGGAAAGCTGATGGAAATGGAAGAACTTCAGCGGAAAATAGAAGCAATTTTGTTTGCCGCCGGGGAAAGCGTGGAGATTTCCCGGCTTTCCCGGGCGCTTGAGGCGGATTCGGAGGATATCCGGCGGGCTGCTGATATGCTGGCGGATCAGCTGGCATTTGAACGCCGGGGTATCCGCATCATCCGGCTGGAAAATGCCTATCAGATGGTATCCTCCGGCGAGATGGCGGATTATGTGACCAAGGCCCTGGAAACCAGAAAGCCACCCAAGCTGTCGGCCTCCCAGCTGGAGGCGCTTACGATCATTGCCTATTATCAGCCGGCCACAAAGGCCATGATTGAGCAGATCCGGGGCGTTGACAGTTCCTATTCCATATCGGCACTGCTGAACAAGAAGCTGATTGAAGAGGCCGGCCGGCTGAACGTTCCGGGCCGCCCCATTCAGTACAGAACTACGCCGGATTTTCTGAGAACCTTCGGAATATCCTCTCTGGAAGAGCTTCCGCCCATTGAGAAAGTTCCCTTTGGCGAGCCGCTTCCGGAGGAGGAGCCTGACGGGCAGAGCTCTGCCGAACAGGAGGAAGCCTGATGGCCTGGCTGATCGTGCTGGGAATTCTGGTGCTGCTGGCGCTGCTTCCGGTGGGAATTTCCATGCAGTACAATTATCTGGGGTTCCGGCTGCGGGCTGTGGTGGGATTTGTGAAGATCCAGCTGATTCCCCGAAAGAAACCCCGCAAAGCCACCGAAGAAAAAGCGGAGGAAAAGCCCAAAGCCTCCGGAACAGGCAAGCCGTCCGTGCAGACCGAGGAAACCAAAGGCGGCAGCCTGTCGGATTTTATGCCGCTGGTGCGCCTGGGGCTGGAGCTGCTCAACGATCTGCGCCGCAAGGTCCTGGTCCGGCATCTGGATCTGGAGCTGTTGCTGGCAGGCGATGACCCCTGTGATCTTGCAGTCAGCTACGGCAAGGCCTGTGCTGCGGTGGATGGTCTGATTCCGCTGCTGGAGCGGGCATTTCAAATCAGAAAACGTCACATCCGGGTCGGGTGCGACTTTGCGGCAGAACAGACGCTGGTTTATACCAGAATTGAGCTGGTTCTGCCTGTATACAGAATCCTGGGCCTGGCGGTTTGCTATGGCGTCCGGGCAATGAAAGCATTTATCAAATTCAAGAATCTAAGAAAAGGCGGTACAGTTCAATGAGCCAGAGTCTTCCGAATATGCTGGAAAATACCATTGCAAAGATCCGTGAAATGGTTGACGTAAATTCTGTGATCGGTGATCCGATTACCACGCCGGACGGTGTGACCATCATTCCTGTGTCCAAAGTCAGTGTTGGCTTTGGCGGCGGCGGATCGGATTTTGTGTCCAAAAATCTGAACAAGCAGGAAAACCCCTTCGGCGGCGGTGCCGGCGGCGGTGTCAAGGTCACACCGGTTGCCTTCCTGATTGTCAAGGACGGAAACGTGCGGATGCTGCCGGTGGCGGCACCTGCCAATACAACGGCTGACCGGGTTGTGGAAATGGTTCCCGATGTGCTGGACAAAATTTCTGCATTTATCGATTCCCGGACAGAAAAGAAAGGCTGAAAAGCAGAATAATTACCGTTTTTCCGGGAAAACTGCTCCCGGAGGAATGAGATATGACTAACAGGTTCTTACGGACGGCGGCTGGTGTGCTGGCTGCCGTTCTGCTTTTTACCATGCCGGCAAGTGCCATATCGGCCCAGAGGGCTATTGTGCTCGATGCATCTACAGGTCGGGTCCTGTACGAAAAGGATGCGGACAGCCGCAGCCTGATTGCCAGTACAACGAAAATCATGACGGCTCTGATCGTCTGCGAGCAATGCAATGTCCTCGACCGCGTAAAAATCCCGAAAGAGGCGGTGGGAATTGAAGGATCTTCTATGTATCTCAAAGAGGGCGAAGTGCTGACCGTGCAGGAGCTGCTGTACGGGCTGATGCTCAGCAGCGGCAACGATGCTGCGGTTGCACTGGCCATTTTCTGCGGTGGTACTGTGGAAGGTTTTGCGGAAATGATGAACGACAAGGCACGGCTGCTGGGAATGCACGGTTCCCATTTCACCAATCCCAACGGACTGGACCATCCGGATCATTATGCCACTGCCAGAGATCTGGCGGTTCTGGGAGCCTATGCCATGGAAAACCCGGTGTTTGCAAAAACAGTTTCTGCCCGGAGCGTGCATGTTGCGGGAAGGACACTGGTCAACCACAATAAGCTGCTGTGGCGTCTGGAGGGAGCCGATGGAATCAAAACAGGCTACACCCGTGCCGCCGGGCGGATTCTGGTGTCCAGTGCTATCCGGCAGGGACGACGGCTGGTTGCGGTGACGATTCATGCTCCTGACGACTGGAAGGACCATGAAATCCTGCTGGAACGGGGCTTTTCGGAATTTCGGCCTCACCACATTGTGGCTGCCGGAGACGTGCTCGGCAGAGCGGAGGTCCCCGGAGGAACACAGAGTACGGTGGAAATTCTGGCTTCTGAGGATTTTTTCTTTCCGCTGACGGAGCAGGAAAAGCCGGAAATCCGGCTTCCCGGCACCGGTATGGTCTATGCACCCGTAGCTCAGGGACAGGATGCCGGTACGGCATATATCTGCCTGAACGGCAATCCGGTGGGAAAGATTGCGGTGGAATATGGACAGACTGTGGAACAGAACGTGGAGCAGACACCGGGATTCTGGGAGCGCCTGTCCGGATTTTTCCGAAAGGGAAGGAAAGACATATGAAAGAAAGATTGCAGAAAATACTGTCCGGCTGCGGCGTTGCCTCCCGGCGGGGCGCAGAGAGAATGATCTGCGCCGGCAGAGTGTGCGTCAACGGCCGGACAGCGGCATTGGGAGACAGCGCTGACCCTGCCTGCGATGAGATCACGGTGGACGGAAAGAAAATCCGGAAGGAAGAGAAGCGTGTCTACCTGATGCTCAATAAGCCAAGAGGTTTTGTCACCACCATGTCTGACGAAAAAGGACGAAAAACTGCGGCGCAGCTGGTAGCGGACTGCGGTACCCGGGTCTATCCCGTGGGGCGGCTGGATATGGATTCGGAAGGTCTGCTTTTGTTTACAAATGATGGGGAGTTTGCTAATTTTTTGATGCATCCAAAGCATGAAGTTCGAAAAATTTACCATGTTCTGGTCAGCGGCTACGGCCCGGATTCGGTGCGCAGACTCAGAGAACCCATGGAGCTGGATGGCGTTGCCATCCGGACTCCGCAGGTAAAGATCCTGCGCAGCGCCCCGGATTCCGATCAGGCGGGGCTGGAAATTTCCATTCACGAAGGCCGGAACCGGCAGGTGCGCAGAATGTGCGCACAGGCGGGAATGAAGGTTCTGCGCCTGACCCGGGTGGCGGAAGGAAATCTGCGTCTTGGCGGGCTGCCCCGGGGAAGCTGGCGGTACCTGACAGAAGATGAGGTTGCATCTCTGAAAAAATGAATTTGCATGATTTTTCTGCAAGACTTGCAAAAAAAGGTGAAGTCTGGTACTATAAATTCCGAACAGATGGAAAGACCCCATAGGGGATGGAGGTATCTTATTAATGAGCAGTGATATTCTTTCCCTGCTGCAGTCGCAGGCACCGCGCTTTTCCAAAGGACAGCGAATGATTGCAAAATACATACTGGAATCTTATGATAAGGCTGCTTTTATGACTGCCAACCGGCTGGGAAAAACGGTAGGCGTTTCGGAATCAACGGTGGTCCGCTTCGCTGTGGAGCTGGGCTATGAAGGTTATCCGGAAATGCAGAAGGCTATGCAGGAAATGGTCCTGAACCGACTGACCTCGGTGCAGCGGATTGAAGTGGCCAATGACCGCATCGGAGATCAGGACGTGCTGAGTATGGTTCTGCAGTCGGATATGGAAAAACTGCGCCAGACCGGTGAAACGGTCAGCCGTGAGGATTTTTCTGCGGCTGTGAGCGCCATTCTTGCAGCCAGAAGAGTGTATATTCTGGGTGTCCGCTCGGCGGCTCCTCTGGCAAACTTCCTGGGATATTACCTGAATTATATGCTCAATAACGTTCAGACCGTCACAACCTCGGGTGCCGGGGAAATGTTTGAACAGATTGTGGGTGTCAACTCCAAAGATGCGGTAATTGCCATCAGCTTTCCCCGGTATTCTACCGCTACCGTAAAGGGCGCCCAGTATTGCAGAAGCACCGGCGCTACGGTGATCGCCCTGACGGATACGAAGCTGTCGCCGCTGGGAGAGAATTCAGATCATGTTCTTGTGGCAAAAAGTGACATGGTTTCGCTGGTAGATTCCCTGGTGGCCCCGCTGAGCGTGGTCAATGCGCTGATTGTTGCCATAGCCTCCCGGCGGGAACAGGAACTGGCCAATACGTTCAATACCCTTGAGCAGATCTGGGATCAGTACGATGTCTACGAAAAGCAGGTAGAAAACGGATGAACTACGATGGAATTGTAATTGGCGGCGGTCCCGCGGGGATGTTTGCCGCCAGCATTGCCGCAGGTCTTGGCAGCAAGGTGCTGCTTCTGGAAAAGAATGACCGTCTGGGCAAAAAACTTCTGATTACCGGAAAAGGCCGCTGCAATGTGACCAACGACTGCACGGCACAGGAGGTCCTGCAGAATGTCCCCAGAAACGGGAAATTCCTGTTCAGTGCAATGGCAGCCATGCCTCCCGAGAAAGTAATGCAGTTTTTTGAAAGCCGGGGCTGTGCGCTGAAAACAGAGCGGGGAAACCGGGTGTTTCCCGTCACGGACCGGTCCCAGTCTGTGCTGGACTGCCTGACGGCGGAGCTGCACCGTAATCATGTAACGGTAAAAACCGGAAAAGTAGTCCGGATTCTTACAGAAGACGGCAGGGCCGTTGGTGTGGAAACGGACCGTGAAAAAATCACTGCCGGCTGGGTCCTTCTGGCAACCGGCGGTGCATCCTATCCTGCCACCGGCTCCACCGGCGACGGATATGCGCTGGCCCGGGAAGTGGGCCACACGGTGATTCCGCCGGAAGGCTCGCTGGTTCCGCTGGTTGTTCCGGGAGCGGACTGCCCGGATATGCAGGGGCTGTCTCTGCGTAATGCAGGTGTAAAGCTGCTCAATGCAAAGGGAAAGGTTCTGTATAAGGATTTCGGCGAGCTCCTGTTTACGCATTTCGGCGTGTCGGGGCCTACGGTCCTCTCGGCAAGTGCCCATCTCAAGGGAGAGGGCTGCCGATTGGTTCTGGATCTGAAGCCCGCACTGGATGAGGGAAAACTGGATGCCCGGATTCTGCGGGATTTGGAAATGTACCAGAACCGGTCCATGGAAAATGCGCTGACGGATCTTCTGCCCAGGTCTATGATTCCGGTTGTGCTGCGCAGACTTGAAATTGACCCTGCCATGCAGGCCAATTCTCTGAAAAAACAGCAGAGAAAGGCACTGGTGGATCTGTTGAAGGGATTTACGCTGGATATTTCCGGAAAGCGCCCGGTGGCAGAGGCAATCGTGACCTCCGGCGGCGTAAAGGTTTCGGAGATCAATCCGAAAACCATGGAATCCAAGCTGCTCCCCGGGCTTTATTTTGCAGGTGAAGTTATTGACTGCGATGCGTATACAGGCGGCTTCAATCTTCAGATTGCGTGGGCAACGGCGTTTGCTGCAGCAACTGCAGCATCGGCAAAGTAATCCAAAAATGAAATTCAGGCGGCTGCTTCCGGTTTTCGGGAGCAGCCGCTTTTTTGCAGAGAGGTGCATGCGGAAAGATCAGATACCGCAGCACATTCTGCACGAAAAAGCCCCGTACCTGTGGTACGGGGCTGGGAAAAATATATGTGTCTCAGAGCTTGGAATAGGCCTTTTCCAGAAATTTATCGGCGGTGATAATGGCCCGCTTGTGGGTGCCTTCGCCGATTTTTCCGCTTTCATCATAGGCGGTGACGGTAAAGGTAATTGTGTTTCCCTCAGCGGCAGTGACTTCTGCTTCGGCACGTACATCCATGCCCACAGGGGTGGCGGACAGATGACGGATGTCCAGACCGATACCCACAGAGGTTTTGCCCTCGGGCAGAGCCTCGGCAATGGCCTCACAGGCGGCACCTTCCATCATGGCGACCATGCAGGGGGTGGCGTAGACCAGCAGGCTTCCGGAACCTACTTCCAGAGCGGTGTCCTCCCGCTCCACGTGTGTGCTGACTTCGGCTTTCATTCCGGGTACAATTTCCATGTTGATGTTCCTCCATATTGTAGTTTCTTCCGTGTCTTTCAATATACTCCACGGAATACGGCGGTGTCAAGAAAACGGTTGCTATTTCCGGGAAAACTGCGTATAATGGAACCAACTACATGAGGACGGAGGGAGTATGCTGCTATGACGGTATATGACAAACTCAATTTGACCATGTTAACGGATTTCTACGAACTGACCATGGGCAATGGTTATTTCGAGAAAGGCTATCGGGATCGCATCTGCTATTTCGACCTGTTTTTCCGGCGCTGCCCGGATGAAGGCGGCTTTGCCATTGCGGCAGGACTGGAGCAGATTGTGCAGTACATTCAGGAACTGCACTTTGACCCTGAGGATATTGAATATCTCCGCAGTCGGAATATGTTCTCTGAAGGATTCCTTCAGTATCTGGCAGATTTTCACTTCACGGGCGATATCTGGGCAGTTCCCGAGGGAACGCCGGTGTTCCCCAGAGAGCCTATTATTACGGTCCGGGCACCCGCCATTCAGGCACAGCTGGTGGAAACCTTCCTGCTGCTGTCTGTTAACCATCAGAGCCTGATTGCAACCAAGGCAAACCGTGTTGTCCGTGCCGCTCAGGGCAGAAAGGTCCTGGAGTTTGGTTCCAGACGGGCACAGGGCGCTGATGCGGCTATCCTGGGCGCAAGAGCTGCCTATATCGGCGGATGCCACGGAACGGCCTGTACCATTTCCGATCAGCTGTTCGGCGTCTATGCCGGCGGCACCATGGCCCATGCATGGGTCCAGATGTTCGATACAGAGCTGGAAGCCTTTAAGGCCTATTGCGAAATGTACCCGGACAATGCCGTTCTGCTGGTGGATACGTACAACACCCTGCATTCCGGCGTGCCCAATGCAATCCGTGCATTCAACGAGGTTCTTAAGCCCAGAGGCATCACCAAATGCGGAATCCGGCTGGATTCCGGCGACATGGCATACCTGACCAAGCAGGCCCGGAAAATGCTTGACGATGCAGGCTGGACGGAATGCCAGATTTCTGTTTCCAACGCTCTGGACGAGTACATCATTCAGGATGTCCTTCAGCAGGGCGCACAGATTGATATGTTCGGTGTCGGTGAGCGGCTGATCACGGCCCGCAGTGAACCTGTTTTCGGCGGCGTGTACAAGCTTGCTGCCGTGGAAGAGAAAGACGGAACCATTCAGCCCAAGATCAAGATTTCCGAAAATGTGGAGAAGATCACCACGCCTCATTTCAAGCGCTTCTACCGCCTGTTCGGCAAGGACACCGGAAAGGCCATTGCCGACTACCTTTGCGTCTGGGATGAATCGGTGGACGACAGCAAGGATCTGGAGATTTTCGACCCGGATGCAACCTGGAAAACCAAGACTATCTACAACTACACCGCCAAAGAGATGATGGTTCCCGTGTTCAAACACGGAAAGCTGGTCTATGACCTGCCTACGGTGGAGCAGATTCGGAATTACTGCCTGGAGCAGGTGGATACGCTGTGGGAGGAAGTAAAGCGTTTTGACAATCCTCACACTTATTACGTGGACCTGTCGCAGAAGCTCTGGGACATCAAGTACGGCCTGCTCAAGCAGAACAGCGGATCGAATGAACACTAAATCTGCAAGAGCCGTTGCGCTGGGAGGCGTGCTGGCAGCACTGGCGGTGGTCATTCAGTCGCTGGGAACGCTGATTCCGATTGCAACGTATGTCTGTCCCATGCTGTGCATGATGATCCTGAGTGTGGTTCTGCAGGCCTGCGGAAAGAGAATCGCCTGGGCCTGGTATGGCGTGGTGACGATTCTGAGTCTGCTGCTGGCGCCGGACAAGGAAGCGGCAGCACTGTTCCTGTTCCTGGGCTACTATCCCATTGTAAAGCCCTGGCTGGACCGGCGGAAATTTTCCTGGTTGTGGAAGCTGCTGCTGTTTCAGGCAGCCATCGGGGTTATGTACAGTCTGCTGATTTTTGCATTCGGCATGTCCGGAATCGGAGACGAATTCCGGGAACTGGGTCTGGCGATGGGAATTGTCCTGCTGGTTCTGGGCAATATTACCTTCCTGCTTGCAGATAAGGTGCTGGTCAGAATTCAGAAAATGGGCAGATTCAGACGAAAATAACTGCAGACAGCCGGGGCGCTGTGGGCTGACTGCGTGAAAAACAGAATTTTGGAAATTTCCGGGAAGAGCTGCAGATAGTTCTTCCCGGAATTTTTTGCCCGGCAGTGCTTTACTTTTTTTCAGGGCGTTACTATAATGAGGCCGTAACCTCAAAAAAATGCGAGGGAAGCCTTCGCCTGTAGGAGTGTGAAAAATGAAACAAAAGAATATCCTGTTTATCTTTGCAGACCAGTGGAGAGGCGACTGCCTGGGTTGTGCAGGACATCCGGATATCATTACCCCAAATCTGGACGACCTGGCGCAGGACGGCATTGTTTTTGACCGGGCCTATGCAGCCGCACCGAGTTGCATTCCTGCACGTGCCTGCCTGGTTACCGGTAAAAAGCCGGTGAATACAGGTTTTGTCGGATACTGTGACGGAATCGTGTGGGATTATCCCCAGACCATGATGACGGAGCTTCGGGATCATGGCTACCAGACCATTAACGTGGGAAAAACCCATTTCTTCCCCCAGAGAGCACATCTTGGATTTGAAATCAACGACATGTATGATGCCGGAAAAATTGAACCGAATTTCAAATCCGATTATCATATCTGGCTGGAGCAGGAGACACGGGGACATGTGACGGACACGGCCAATGTGTTCAACGGAAACTCCTGCCTGTATTATCCCTGGATGGCGGAGGAATATCTCCATCCGACTGCATGGAATACCCGCAAGGCCATTGAGCACCTGGAAACCCGGGACCCGATGCGTCCGTTTTTCCTGCAGGTTACGTACCACCGGCCCCATCCGCCTTATGATCCTCCTCGGGATTTTTACGACCTTTACCGTGATAAAAAGCTGGCGGACATTCCCTTCGGCGACTGGTGCGAAGAATTTGCTGTGGAGGACAAGTCCATCAGCGCCTGGTGCAGCAAACGGGATCCGGATACCCTGGACCGGATGCGCAAGGCTTACTATGCCAGCATTACCCATCTGGACTATTCCATCGGCAAAATCATTACCTGGCTGAAGGTTCACGGACTTTATGAAGATACCCTGATCGTTTTCTCCTCCGATCACGGAGAACTGCTGGGTGACCACCATATGTACCGCAAGATCAGCCCCTTTGAAGGCTCTGCCAGAATTCCCATGATTATCAAGGGCGATGCGGGCTGCTGCAGAAACACCCATTCGGATGTACCCGTTTCCCATTTTGATATGATGCCAACCTTCCTGAACTTTGCCGGAATTCCTGTTCCGAAGGACGTGGACGGCATCAGCATGCTTCCTACTGTGCGGACCGGCGAAAAGCCCCGGCGTACGTGGCTTCACGGTGAGCATTGTGGATACGGCGAAAATGGCTGGCAGTTTATTGTGGACAAAGAATATAAATATATCTGGAATACAATGACCGGAACGGAGTATTTTTTTGACCTGCACGCAGACCCCCATGAGCTTGTGAATCTGGCAGGGAAGGAAGCGTACGCCTCCCGGGTGGCAGATTTCCGCAGCCGCCTGATCCGGATTCTGGAAGAGCGGCCGGAGGATGACCTGGTGGAAAACGGAAAGCTGAAGCCGGGGAAGATTCTGGCCCCGGTGAGAAAGGAGTTTCAGGAACACTCCGACCGCCTGAAAAAAGAATATGGCATCCGATAAATACTGGAGTCTCTATCTGCTTCGCTGCGGAGATGGTACGCTCTACTGCGGAATTTCCAACGATGTGCAGAAACGTTTTGCGGCCCATCAGGCGGGGAAAGGTGCCAGGTACACCCGGGGCAGGGGACCACTGGAGCTGGTGTACGAGGAACTGTGCGGGGACCATGCCGAGGCACTTCGGCGGGAAGCGCAGGTTAAGCGCATGACACGGGCGGAAAAGCTTGCGCTGCTGCAAAAATCTCCACAGGCATCTGACTGACGATGTTCAAAAAAACCTCCCGAAGATTTTTCTTCGGGAGGTTTTTAGTTACATATCATACACGCCCATCAGGACAATTCCGATCACTGTACAGACAATGCAGACATAATGTTTCCAGCTGAGCTTTTCTTTCAGGAACAGGCGACTCCAGATTACGGATACCGCGCAGTAGGAAGAAATGATGGGAGCGGACATGGCAATATGTTCTGTGTCGGCAATGGCGTAGATATAGGCCAGCTGACCGGCAGTTTCACACAGAGCGCCCACATATTTGGGTACTTCCACCTTGCGGACCATCGGCTGTTCCTTAAAAATGATCGTGTACAGGAAGCTGAGGACACCGACAAAGAAAAAGGTAAGCTCATAGGCTACGTTTGCAGAATCCTCGTTGAGAGTTTCCAGCACCAGTGCATCGGCGAAGGTTCCGGCGGCATCAAGCATGCAGTATCCAATGGGCATGGCCAGCGCAAGCCAGCTCTTGGAGTATTTGTAGTTGGAGGATGCCTGACGGGCAGCCCGCAGCGTATCGTCTTCTCTGGACTCCACAAAGCTCAGACCGATAACGCCAATGCATGCCAATGCCACGGCGGCATATTGGGCAAAGTGCATTTTTCCTGCGGTGCCGGTGATGATGGAAATGACAGCTACCAGTGCACCGGAGGCGTTACAGATCGGGGAGGAAATGGACAGCTCGATATACCGCAGTCCCACATAGCCCATGGCCATGGAGCCGATGTACAGCAGTGAAACCGGCAGATAGGTCAGGATGATGTTCCAGGTGATTTCTACGCCGCCGAGAATTTTGAACAGCGCATGAATACCCATGACCAGACCAACGGCCATGACCATTTTGTTCTGACTGTATTTGTCAGAAGAATCCCGGCAGCCGATTTTGGAGAAGGTATCAGAACCTGACCAGCACAGAAGTGCGATGATGGAAAGCAAAAACCAATTCATAGATAACCTCGCTTTCCGTCAGAATTACAGAGATGCAAGGCCTGCGTTGACCAGTTCCTGCAGGCTCATGAGGATACCAAGCTTTGCATGGAACCAGGTCAGGCCGCCCTGGAAATAGACTGCGTAGGGCGCACGGATGGGACCGTCGGCCGACAGCTCAATGGAAGATCCCTGCACAAAGGCACCGGCAGCCATGATGACCTTGTCATCGTATCCGGGCATCTCCCAGGGAAGCGGTGTTGCAAAGGAATCGACAGGTGCGGCCTCCTGAATGCCCTTGCAGAAGGCAATCATGGCTTCCTCACTGCCCAGTTCCACGGCCTGGATAATGTCGTGGCGGGATTCGGAAGCGTTAGGAACGCAGCGGAAGCCCAGAGGCTCGTACAGATTGGCAGCAAAGATAGCACCCTTTTCTGCACCGGCAGTGACGGTGGGAGCCAGGAAGAAGCCCTGATACAGGCTCTGCATCAGGCCCAGGTTAGCACCAACCTCCTGACCGAGGCCGGGAGCGGACAGACGGAATGCGCAGCGGCTGACGCAGGCTTTGGTGCCGCAGATGTAGCCGCCGATGGGAGCCAGGCCGCCGCCGGGATTTTTGATCAGGGAGCCTACGGTCATATCAGCGCCAACGTCAGAAGGCTCGATGGTTTCCACAAACTCGCCATAGCAGTTGTCAACCATAGCAATCAGATCGGGCTTGATCTGCTTGCAGAACGCAATCAGTTCGCCAATCTGTTTAACGGAGAAGGTTGGGCGGGTTGCGTAGCCCTTGGAGCGCTGGATGGTGATCATCTTGGTTTTGGAGGTGATGGCTTTGCGAATTCCCTCGTAGTCAAAGCTTCCGTCCGCCAGAAGATCCACCTGCCGGTAAGTTACGCCGTATTCTGCCAGAGAGCAGGGACTTTCCCGGATACCGATAACTTCCTGCAGGGTGTCGTAGGGCATACCCACAGGGGAGAGAAGCTCGTCGCCGGGCAGCAGATTGGCAGACAGTGCCACAGTCAGCGCGTGGGTTCCGCAGGTGATCTGCGGACGGACCAGAGCGGCTTCCGTATGAAACACATCTGCATAGACCTTCTCAAGATTGTCACGGCCCACATCGTCATAGCCGTAACCGGTGGTGCCTACGAAGCAGGCAGCAGAGACGCGGTTTTTCTGCATGGCAGAAAGAACCTTGTTCTGGTTGTATTCTGCGATTTTGTCAACTGCTTCAAAGCGTTCCTTTAGTTTTTCAATGGTTTTCTCGCCGTAAGCATATACCGCCGGAGAGATTCCCATGGTTTCGTACAATTCCAGTAACTGTTCCATAGTGTTTAATCCTCTTTTTTTATGGTTTTCATAATATGTTCTGCCAGGTTGTTCAGAACTTCGGGCCGTGTGACAATCAGACCGGTGTTTTCGTCCCCGAGCAGCAGCAGTGTATCTCCCGACTTGATTCCGTAGGCCTCCCGGGCTTCCTTTGGAATTACGATTTGCCCCCGGTCACCGACTTTCGCCGTGCCGAAAACCTGCTGTCTGCCTTTTCCGGGAATCGTTCTGCCATCAGCCAAGAAAGACACTCCTTTCACACTTTTCATATTTTTCACACTGGTAGATTATATTAAAACCCGCCCTGATTGTCAACACAGGGCGGGTAATTTCAGAATTATGCCAGTTTCCTGAAGCAGGAGATGGGGAATATTGGTTAATCTCTATTGCTGCTGCGCCGACCGAAAATCACCAGCAGCCGCAGCAGCTGGGCAAGTGCGACAGCGGTGGCTGCCACATAGGTCATGGCGGCGGCGGACAGCGTTTTGCGGGCACCCTGCTGCTCTTCTGCGGTCAGCATTCCGCTGGCGGCGATGGCCTTCATGGCCCGGCTGCTTGCGTTGAATTCTACGGGCAGGGTTATGAACTGGAACACGACCGACAGGCTGAAGCATACGATGCCGGCATATACAAGATAGACAGACAGGTTTCCGAGGAAGGAAAACAGCAGACCCATGAGAATCAGGGGCATGGCCAGTTTGGAACCGAAGTTCGTAACAGGGATGATGGCGGCACGCAGCTTGATGGGGCTGTAGCCCACAGCATACTGTACGGCGTGTCCGGCCTCATGGCAGGCAACGCCGATGGCTGCGACAGAGGTGGAGCTGTAAACATCTTCGGACAGCCGGATGACGTTGCTTCTGGGATCGTAGTGGTCGCTCAGTTTCCCGGGGATTCGCTCGATCCGCACGCCGGTAACGCCGTTTCCGGAGAGAACCCGCTGGGCAGCTTCAGCGCCGGTGATGCGGCGGCTGGAAAGCTGCTGGCTGTAGCGTTTGAAGGTGGAATTTACATTGCTGCTTGCCAGCATGGCAAAGATCAGACAGGGAAGAACAATGACCAGATACGTGTAGTCAAAGCCGTAAAAATAAGGCATGAAAAAACCTCCTGTTTTTGGTTTGAATATTTACAGAGCTTCCGGCTCCATGGCGCTGTGCAGCGTGTCGGTAACAGCGCCCCGGAAGATGGACCAGGCCTGACCATGCAGCGTGGCCAGAGCGGCTGCAGACAGGTTGACGGGAATATTTCCGGGCATGAACAGGTCCTGATCAAAAATGAATTTGACTTCCGGATCCTGCTGATTTCCGGTTTTTACCAGACCGGGACCGGCATGAATCTTCGCACGGCATCCGCCGCGGATGGCAACTTCGGTATCCACGGAGGACTGAGTGGTGGATTTTTCCTGTACATCCTCGTCGGCCAGAAGCCCCAGATAGGGGCTTTCAATCAGCTCCCGGAAGGGAACATCTTCCAGCTCCAGCTGTTTGCGGGAGATGAAATTCAGATACCGCAGGCCAATGCGCTCAAAGTAGGACGGCTCGTAGATCTGAATAAAAGCTGCAAGAGGCTTGTCCAGCCGTCGGGCAAATTCCTCCCAGCAGGTGTAACGGGTACAGGCGAAGGAGATGAATTTGCTGGTGAGGTTGATCCTCCAGACACCGTCTTCCGAGGTGAACTGGTAGTTGTTGCAGGAAGGACCGTTTTGCAGCGACATATTCCCGGGAGCACCGGAGATCTTCGGCGCAGACGCTTCCCGGCGTACGGAGTACTGGGGGAAGTCATGACGGATTTCCTCCTGAAACCGTGCGGGGATTGTGGTTTCAATGGTCAGAATTTCCGGAAAACGAAGCTGACAGATTACATTAAACAGCTGACATTTCCGGTAAAGACAGCGTTCTTCCTGGGAAAACATGGAAATCCCTCATTTCTGTATAAACTGAAATTATTATACCCGTTGGTCTGCAAAAATGCAAGTACAGCCGACGGAAGTTCAAAATCCTTTCATTACAAATTGACAGTTCGGACATATATGGTATAATAGAACGGTAAGAAAAATAAGACTGCTTAACTGCTTTCCTTTTTACGGGAAAGCTTTGTCATTTTAAAGGAGGCTGAACAGATGGCATTTCTTCGAATGCTGGAACAGATCCGCCTGCCGGGTCTGAATGAATTGATGCTGCTGATTACCAGATTCGGCGAAGAAACGCTGTTTCTGGCGGTGGTTCTGATCCTGTTCTGGTGTGTTAACAAAAAATGGGGTTACTACATTATGTCCGTCGGATTTATCGGAACAGTTGCCAACCAGTTTCTGAAAATACTCTGCCGGATCCCCAGACCCTGGGTTCTGGACCCGAATTTTTCTATTGTGGAGGCCGCCAGAGAAGCGGCGGCAGGTTACAGCTTCCCCAGCGGACACTCTCAGTCTGCGGTGGGAACCTACGGAGCAATTGCTGCGGTGACGCAGAAAAAGTGGCTTCGGTGGGGCTGCATTGCCATGGCTGTTCTGGTTCCCTTCTCCCGCATGTATCTGGGTGTGCACACACCGAAAGATGTGCTTGTGGGTGCAGGTATGGCGCTTGTGCTGCTGCTTGTGCTGCGTCCGGTTGCCCGGGATGAGGAAAAACGCTGGATGAAGGTCCTGTTCCCCGTGATGCTTCTGGAGGGAATGGCGTACATCCTGTTTGTGGAGCTGTATCATTTTCCCGCCGACGTGGACCGGGATAATCTGAATTCTGCTGTCAAGACGGCCTATACGCTGTTCGGTGCCATTTCCGGCATGGGAATCGCCTTTGTGATGGATGAGAAAAAACTCCATTTTCCTGTCAGCGCAGTCTGGTGGGCGCAGATCCTGAAGCTGGTTCTGGGCCTTGCACTGGTGCTGACCGTCAAATCCCTGCTGAAGGCACCTATGTACCGGCTGTTCAACGGACACTATGCCGCAGATGCGGTCCGGTATTTTGTGGTGGTTGTTGTAGCCGGAGCTATCTGGCCCATGACCTTCCGGTGGTTTTCCGGACTTGGCAGAAAGAAAGCCTGATTAGCTTAGAGAAAATATGTTTCTGGAGAGATTTTCATGAATTACGCAAGTATAAAAAACTGTGATATTGCAAATGGCCCCGGTGTTCGGGTGAGCCTGTTTGTTTCCGGATGCACCCATGCCTGCAAGGGATGTTTCAATGAGGTGGCCTGGGACTTTCAGTACGGTGAGCCGTTTACGCAGCAGGTCATTGACAACCTGCTGAAAATGCTGGAGCCGTCCTACATCCGGGGCCTGACGCTTCTTGGCGGGGAACCGTTTGATCCCCGGAATCAGGAGGCAGTTGTGGATTTCCTGCGGCAGGTCAGAAGCAGGTTCCCGGAGAAGAATATCTGGGCCTTTACGGGCTATCTGTTTGATAAGGATCTGCTGTCCGGGAAAGTCGGAAATCCGGAAGTCGTCCGGGAGTATCTGAGCTATCTGGATGTGCTGGTTGACGGCCCGTTTATCGAGAGCAGAAAGAATCTGTCGCTTCGGTTCCGGGGATCGGACAATCAGAGAATTATTGACGTGAAAAAGTCGCTGGCATCCGGAGAAATCATTCTCTGGGAGGACTGGCAGGGTACAGGAAGGGGAATGAAGGGATGAAATCCATTGCAGTGAAGAAGCTTCGGCAAGCCGCTGTGCTGCCGACCTATGGCTCTGAACAGGCTGCCGGTGCCGATCTGTATGCCTGTATAGACCAGCCGGTGCAGATTCGCCCGGGGGAAACGGCGTTTATTCCCACAGGCCTTGCCATGGAGGTCCCGGAAGGCTGTGCAGGACTTGTGTATGCCCGCAGCGGTCTGGCCTGCAAGAAAGGACTGGCGCCTGCCAACAAGGTGGGTGTAATTGACAGCGATTACCGGGGCGAGGTAACGGTGGCCCTGCACAATCACGGAAGCCAGGCTCAGACCATTGTTTCCGGAGACCGGATTGCGCAGCTGCTGATTACGCCGGTGTATACACCCGGATTTACAGAGGTGTCTGAGCTGACGGATACCGACCGGGGCAGCGGTGGTTTTGGTTCTACCGGCAAATAAAAAACGGCTCCCATCCATCGGGCGTAATGACCTGACGGATGGGAGCTTTTTGATATCCTGAGCAAAAAAACAGGACCTGCGATATCGTTCGCAGGTCCTGTAACAATTTTGCGTTTTCCGGGAATTCCGCCGCACGGAGAGAAGTAGAGCTCTCTGTCAGATCTGATATTTCTGAGAGAATTCCTCGTAATGCTTGTCAAACTCGTGGGAGTGCAGTTCCTTGAGGTTGATTACGTAATTGTGGGTGTCAAAGCAGTCAGCCTGAAGCTCGATAATCGCAATGGCAATGTTGGAGCAGTGGTCAGCAACACGTTCGTAGTCCGTCATCAGGTCATTGAAAATGAAGCCGTGGGACAGGGAACAGGTACCTTCCTGCAGACGCTCGACATGACGCATTTTCATCTCGTTGCAGAGAATGTCAATCCGTTCTTCCAGAGGCTCGACCAGGTAGGCCTTTTCAAGGTCGTTTTCAGTAAATGCGGAAATGGCAAGTTCAAGGATTTCCAGAATAGCAGCGGAAACGACTTCGATATCCTTGTGTGCAGGGCCGGAGAATACCAGCTTCTTGGAATGCATTTCGGCAGCCCGCTCGGAAACGTTGATGGCGTGATCGGAAATACGCTCGAAATCGCTGAGGGTGTGCAGATATTTGGAGACGCTTTCGTTCTGCTCCCGGCTCAGCTCGTGGGTGTTCAGCTTGACCAGGTAAGTTCCGAGCTTGTCCTCGTAACGGTCAACCAGTTCTTCTGTGTTTTCAATGGCAGATCTTCCGTCTTCGGTGAAATGTCCCAGAAGCTTCATAGCGGAAACCATGTTCTCGCGTGCCAGCCTTGCCATAGTGTTTACAGTCAGACGGCTCTGCTCAACAGCCAGGGCAGGGTGCTGCAGGAAGCGTTCGTCCAGACGGTCCAGCTCGTCGCTGACGGATTTCTCGTTGGCATTGCCCTTAATGAGCAGCCGGGTGAGCTTGACGATCTGCTTGGCAAAGGGAAAGAGCAGAATGGCGGTAACAATACGGAAAATCGTATTGATGGCTGCGATATTTACGGGATTCATAGTCCAGTCTTCAATGCCGAAGTGGAAGCAGGCATCCAGCCCGTAGTAGAGGCATCCGCAGAGAATGGCACCCAGAGTTTCAATAATCAGATAAGAAAGGGCGGTTCTGCGTCCGTCGGTTTTTGCGCCCAGAGCGGACAGCAGCACGGGAACGGCTGCGCCAATGGCAATACCCAGAACTACAGGGTAGGCAGTGGCAAAGCTCATGGCACCGGTCATAGACAGGGCCTGCAGGATACCAACAGCAGCGGAGGCACTCTGGAGAACGGCAGTAAAGGCCGCGCCAGCCAGAATACCCAGAATGGGATTGGAGAAAGTGGTCATCATATGGATGAAGCGCTCACTCTCTTTCAGGGGAGCAACCGCACCACTCATAATCTGCATGCCGTACATCAGAACGGCGAAGCCCATCATGATGTCTCCGAGGTGATGGTGGGTCTGCTTTTTGAAGAACATTCTCAGCACAATGCCCACAACGGCCACGACAGCGGTGATGGTGGAGGTGGAGAACAGGGCAACCCAGCCGCCTCCTTCAATGCTGGAAAGACAGATGACCCATCCGGTAATACTCGTACCGATCAGGGCACCCTGAATGACACTGACGGCCTGTCTCATTTTCATCATACCGGAGTTGACAAAGCCGACGACCATAACAGAGGTTGCGGAAGAGGATTGGATGACTGCAGTGACACCGGTGCCGAGAAGCACACCCTTCAGAGGCGTACCGCTGAGACGATAGAGAACCAATTCCAGTTTGTTGCCTGCAACTCTTTTCAGGCCTTCACCCATCAGGGTAATACCGAAGAGGAAGAGTGCAACGCCGCCTAAAAGGCTTAATACATTGGCGATGCTCAAAAGCTCATCTCCTATTTTTAAATTAATCTGCGGTTTCCCGCATACTGTTAAATAATATAACACATTGACAGGTATTCAGCAAGAGCAGAACGCGATAAAATATTCATAAAAATTTCATTTATCCTATGAAAGATACAAAACAGGAACGGCCAAAACGGTCGTTCCTGCTGATCTTTGGACGAAATTCGGAAAAAATGAAAAGAAAAAATCAATAAAACAGAAGATCGGAGTAAGTGGGGAAGGGCCAGTAGGATTTATCGGTCAGATTTTCCAGCGCGTCGGCATGTGTACGCACATCTTCCATGCAGGTAAGAATGGTATCGTGGCAGAACCGGGATGCCGGACAGCTTCCCTCGGGAATTTCGGAAAGGGATGCCTGCAGGTAGCGGATGGCCTCATACAGGGCATCTGTTTCGGAAGACAGGCGGGTGACCAGATCCCGTTCCGCATTGCAGGAAACACCAAGCTCCTTTTTGTTCCGGATAGTGGAGCAGAGGGAATTGGTATATGCAAGTGCTGCAGGAAGAATCTGCCGCTGGGCCATATCCACACAGGTTCTGGCTTCGATGCATATGATTTTTACATAGGCATCCAGATGAATTTCGTATCTTGCCCGGAATTCGGCTTCTGTGAAAATGCCCCGCTTGGTGACAAGGGCAACGTTTTTGTCGGAGACATAATGGGGCATGCAGTCAGCGCTGGAGGGCAGATTGGAAAGTCCCCGCTTTTCGGCTTCCCATTTCCAGGCGTCAGCGTAACCGTTGCCGTTGAAAATGATCCGCCGGTGTTCGGTCAGGGCGCGGCAGACAATCTGCTGCAGGGCAGCATCGAAATCTTCGGCCTTTTCCAGTTCATCGGCAAATTTACCCAGTTCTTCTGCCATAATGGTGTTCAGAGCAATGTTGGGACCTGCGATGGACTGGGCAGAGCCGGCCATGCGGAATTCAAACTTGTTGCCGGTAAAAGCCAGAGGGCTGGTTCTGTTCCGGTCGGTGGTATCCTTCGGTATGGAGGGAAGCACGTCTACGCCGATGCGGAGCAGACTCTTTTTCGGCTCGGTGTAATTTGTACCACTCATGATGGATTCGACGACTGCGGTCAGTTCATCTCCCAGGAAGATGGAGACGATTGCCGGGGGAGCTTCGTGGGCACCCAGTCGATGGTCGTTTCCGGCAGAGGCGACAGTGCAGCGCAGGAAGTCCTGATATTCGTCAATGCCCTGGATAAAGGCAGCCAGGAAAACCAGGAATCTGGCGTTCTGGCGGGGTGTTTTTCCGGGGCTGAACAGATTCTGACCGCTGTCAGTGGCCAGAGACCAGTTGTTGTGCTTGCCGGAGCCGTTGACACCTTCAAAAGGCTTTTCGTGGAGCAGGCACACCAGATTGTGCTTTGCCGCACACTTTTTCATAATGTCCATAACCAACTGGTTGTCATCACAGGCACTGTTGGCGCTGGAATAAATGGGGGCCATTTCGTGCTGGCAGGGGGCAGCTTCGTTGTGCTTGGTTTTCGACAGAATGCCAAGCCGCCAGAGCTGCTCGTCCAGATCCTTCATATAGCTGGAAATCCGGGTCCGGATGGTTCCAAAGTAGTGGTCCTCAAGCTCCTGCCCTTTGGGAGGGACAGCGCCGAACAACGTCCTTCCGGTCAGGCGCAGATCTTCCCGCTGTGCATAAAGATCCTTGGGAAGAATGAAATACTCCTGCTCGGCTCCGACGCATACAGTGACGCGCTGGGTTTCGTTGTCGCCGAAAAGACGCAGAATCCGGACAGCTTCCCGGGAAACTTCGTCCATGGACCGCAGCAGAGGCGTTTTCTTGTCCAGCGCTTCGCCGGTATAGGAGAAGAAGCAGGTGGGAATATAAAGGCTGTCATCCTTGATAAATGCAAATGCAGTGGGATCCCATGCGGTGTATCCCCGGGCTTCAAAGGTTGCCCGCAGTCCGCCGGAGGGGAAGGAGCTGGCATCAGGTTCACCCCGGACCAGTTCTTTTCCGGAAAACTCCATGATGACCTTGCCATCTTCGGTGGGAGTAATAAAGGAGTCGTGCTTTTCAGCGGTGATGCCCGTCATTGGCTGGAACCAGTGGGTGTAGTGGGTGGCTCCCTTTTCTGTAGCCCAGATTTTCATAGCCTCGGCGATCTGATTGGCCACATCCAGCTGCAGGGGCGAGCCTGTGCGGATGCATTGCTTCCAGGCGCAGAAAACTTCGGGGTCCAGGCGTTGTTTCATGGTTGCTTCGTTGAACACATCGCTTCCGAAAATTTCGGGCACGTTCAAAATCTCGCTCATGGTTACATTCCTTTCGGTTCCGGCGGACAGCTCTTGCAAAATGCAGGACCGCATTCAGCGGCTCTCAAAATCCAAAAGGCTGTCCTGAAACGAACAAAATTTGCAAATAAATTTGAAAAACGACGATAAATGTATTATGATATAAGTAAAGTGTATGTGAAAATTCTGTAAATTGCAAGGCGTGAAAATGTATAAAAATCCCCTGCGTTAGATGTTCCTTTTGTACAATGCCACAAAAATTAAATTTTATGGAAATGAATATGAAATTTTGCAATTGCGATATTGCATTTTGAAAATGAAAAGCGTATAATAGCGTGGATTTGACGTGATAATTGCGAAAGGATGATGGATGTGACCACCTATACTTGCAAAACCAAAGATGAACTGGAACAGATGTACAATCTTTTGAGCAGTCATTATGAACAGCTCAGACAGCAGAACCTGAAGCTGAATATGGCAAGAGGCAAGCCTTCTGTCAGCCAGCTGGATATGGTCGGGGATTTGCTCAAGGTTCTGGTCAACTCCGAAGACTGTATTTCCGAAGGCGTGGATTCCCGAAATTACGGAGAGCTTGCCGGACTGAAGTGCGCCAGAGAGCTCTGGGCAGATATTCTTGGCTGCCGTGCTCAGCAGGTGCTGGTAGGCGGTCCTTCCAGTCTGAATCTGATGCATGGAGTCATTGCCAGAGCCTATACCCATGGCCTGAAGGACAGCCCCAGACCCTGGTGCCGGGAGGAAACCGTTAAGTTCCTCTGCCCCAGCCCCGGCTATGACCGCCACTTCCGGATTACCGAGTCCTTTGGCGCCACGTTGATTACGGTTCCCATGACCAGCGAAGGCCCGGATATGGATATGGTGGAGCAGCTGGTGCAGGATCCTGCGGTAAAGGGTATCTGGTGCGTGCCGAAATTCTCCAATCCCGACGGCGTGATTTATTCCGAAGAAACCATCCGCCGGTTTGCGAATCTGAAGCCTGCAGCTCCCGATTTTGCGATTATGTGGGACAATGCCTACTGTGTCCACGAGTTTGAGGGACCCTATGAGCAGTTCCCGGATATTCTGCAGCTGTGCGCAGAGGCAGGACATCCCGATATGGTTTACGAGTTTGCGTCTTCCTCTAAAATTACCTACCCCGGTGCCGGTATTTCTGCCATGGCCTGCTCGGAGGACAATCTGAAATATATTATGGATCTGATGTCGGTCCAGCTGATCTGCTACGACAAAATCAATCAGCTGCGCCACGTTCGCTACCTGAAGGATAAGGCCCACACTCTGGAGCTGATGAAGCGCCATGCGAAAATCCTGGCACCGAAATTCCATGTAGTGCTCGATGCCCTGCAGAGAGAAATTGCTCCCTGCGGCTTTGCCAACTGGAATGAGCCTCACGGTGGCTATTTTGTGAGCCTGAACACCATGCCCGGAACCGCCAAAAGGGCGCTGGAGCTGTGCAGTCAGGCAGGTGTAGTCATGACTGCTGCCGGTTCCACCTTCCCCTACGGAATCGATCCGGCTGACAGCAATATCCGGATTGCTCCGTCTTTCCCGCCTGTGGAAGAGCTGGAGAAGGCCATGGATGTGCTGTGCACGAGCCTGAAAATGGCGGCTATCGAAAAGCTGCTGAATCGCTGACGAAGAATATATTTCAAAAAGCGGAAGGTTTCTTCCGCTTTTTGTGCTGTCTGGATGGAAAAAATAACTGCTTCTTTACTTTTATCCTGCGGCTTGGTACAATACCGGAGAAAAGGGAGGGTGTTCTATGTCTACACCAAAAGAACTTTACTATGCAAAACGCGGTGAAATCCTTGTCAGAAATCTCAAGAACCGCCATTTTGATGCGTATTACTGCCGCACCTCCGGGGAAGCCCTGCAGAAGGCACTGGAACTGATTCCTGAGGGAGCCAGTGTGGGCTGGGGAGGCGCCATGTCCGCACAGCAGATTGGCCTGCTGGATGCAGTGCGCAGCGGCAGCTACCGGGCCATTGACCGGGAACGCTGTGAAACGCCGGAGGAGAAGCTCCGTGCTGCCAGAGAAGCCATGTTTGCCGATGTGTTTATCTCCGGTGCCAATGCGCTGAGCCTGGATGGGCAGATGGTCAACATCGACGGCACCGGAAACCGGGTGGCCGCCACAATTTACGGACCTGAAAGCGTTCTGATTATTGCGGGTATGAACAAGGTAACGGAAACCCTGGAAGATGCGCTTCACAGAGCCAGAAATGTTGCCGCACCCATGAATAAGCAGCGGTTCGGAGTTATCAACACCCCCTGTGCACAAACCGGTGTCTGCGGTGACTGCAAGGTGGAAGGCTGTATCTGCAATCAGATTGTCATTACCCGCCACTGTCGGCCTGTGGGACGGATTAAGTTTATTCTGGTGGGCGAAGATTTGGGGATGTAAATGGAGAAAAATCAGCGAAAAGAACTTTTGTGCAGACTCCCTCAGGTCCTGCTTCCGTGGTATTACAGCAACCGCCGGGAGCTTCCCTGGCGAAAAGACCGGGAGCCGTACCATGTCTGGCTTTCGGAAATCATGCTCCAGCAGACCCGGGTGGAGGCAGTGAAAGGCTACTACACCCGGTTTCTGCAGGAGCTGCCCACCGTAAAAGATCTGGCCGAATGCGAGGATGACCGGCTGAGCAAGCTCTGGGAAGGGCTGGGCTATTACAGCCGGATGCGGAATCTGAAGAAGGCGGCGGTGGAGATTCAGACCCGGTTCGGCGGAAAATTCCCGGATACCTATCCCGAGATCCGGGCGCTTCCGGGAATCGGCGACTATACCGCCGGTGCGGTGTGCTCCATAGCCTATGATCTGCCTACGCCGGCGGTGGACGGCAATGTGCTTCGTGTGGTTACCCGCCTGACAGAAGACAGCACGCCCATTGATCTGCCTGCGTTCAAGCTTGAAATTCGGGATGCGCTTGCTGAAATTTATCCGGAAAAAGCCGGTGATTTTACCCAGGCACTGATGGAACTGGGAGCCACGGTATGCGGGCCGAACCGTCCGGCGGAATGCGGCAGCTGCCCCTGCCGGGATCTGTGCTGTGCAGGACAGCATGGAACGGCGATGGCTTTTCCGGTAAAACTGCCGAAGAAAAAACGCAGAGAGGAAGAACGCACCGTTCTGATTCTGCGCTGCGGGGATTCCTGGGCACTGAGCAGGAGACCGGACAAAGGGCTGCTTGCGGGGCTGTGGCAGTTTCCGGATACGGAGGGCACGCTGTCTGTTCCCCAGGCGGTGGAATGGATACAGCAGCAGGGCGTACCGGTCCGCCAGATCGTAAAGCAGGTGGACAGAAAACATATTTTTACCCACATTACCTGGAAAATGCGTGGGATTTATCTGGAAGTCTGGGAAGAAAAAGGTCCGTTTGTCTGGATGAGCCGTGAGGATATCGAAACACAGGCGGCGCTTCCCACGGCGTACCGGCAATTTTGGGAGGAAACAGAGAATGTATGATTACCATATGCACTCTACCGTCTCATTTGACGGCCGGGGAACCCCGGAAGCAATGGCTGCCGCAGCGGCAGAAGCAGGTCTGAAGGAGATCTGTTTTACGGATCACATCGACTATCTCAACAGCACCGACTCTGTCATGAACCCCTTTACACAGCAGGATTACCGCAAGGCATATGACCATCTGGAAGCTGCCGGCGTAAAAATCCGCAAGGGTGTGGAGTATGGAATGACACCGGACAACCTGCAGCAGATGAAGCAGGATCTGACCATGTATCCGTTTGACTATGTGCTGGGTTCCGTTCACCTTGTGGACGGAGAGGACATTTATATGGCTCCCTACTGGGAGGGCAAGACCATTTCTCAGGTTTACCGCCGTTATCTGCAGGAGGTTCTGACGGTGGTCAGGGTCCATGAGGATTTTGACGTGCTGGGACATCTGACCTATGTCTGCAAATGCCGGGGCAATACCGAAAAAACGGTGCTTCGCTATGAAGCGTATGCCGACCTGATTGACCCGATCCTGATGGAACTGGTGAGAAAGGGAAAAGGCATGGAAGTCAATACCAGCGGCGTGGACCGCTGCGGGGATTTCCTTCCGGATGCGCAGGTTTTCCGCAGATTCCGGGAACTTGGCGGCGAGATCGTCACCGTCGGCTCCGATGCCCATAGTCCCGATCGGGTAGGGCAGTATACGGACAGGGCCTGCCGGATGCTTGCAGAGATTTTCGGACATGTCTGTACCTTTGAAAATCGCAGACCGATTTTTCATAAATTGTAAATTTCGATAAGCCTGCCGCATGGCAGGCTTATCGTTTTCTGAAACAAATTTCAGCCGAAATCGGGCAGTTGTTGACTTTAGAGTAAAAATTGCGTATAATAGAATAGAATTATTATGGATAACTATGGCAGGTAACAATATGGCAACGAAAAAAAAGGAACAATACGGAAACTCCAGTATCTCCATGCTCAAGGGCGAGGAACGTGTCCGGAAACGTCCTGCAGTTATTTTCGGATCTGATGATCTGGAAGGCTGTAAGCATGCGGTGTTTGAAATTCTCTCCAATGCCATTGATGAGGCACGGGAGGGCCACGGCGATACCATTGTGGTTACACGGTATCAGGATCTGTCCGTGGAAGTGGAAGATTTTGGCCGGGGCTGCCCGGTGGACTATAACGAAAAAGAAAAACGCTTTAACTGGGAACTTGTGTTCTGCGAAATGTATGCAGGCGGCAAGTACGGCGAAAACGGAGAAAACTATGAGTATTCTCTGGGCCTGAACGGCCTGGGCTCCTGTGCAACCCAGTATGCGTCGGAATATTTTGATGCAACCATCCGCAGAGACGGCTTCCGCTACGATCTGCATTTTGAAAAAGGCAGAAATGTAGGCGGACTGAAAAAGGAACCTGCGGACCGGAAGAAGACCGGCTCCGTGTTTCACTGGAAGCCGGACCGGGAGGTTTTCACAGATATCAACATTCCTGTGGAATACTACCGGGATGTGCTGCGGCGCCAGGCGGTTGTAAACAAGGGAATTACCTTTAAATTCCGCAATCAGGTGGGCAGCAAATTCGAAACAGAGGAATTCTGCTACAATGACGGCATCCGTGAATATGTGGAAGAGCTGGTAGGGGACAATGCCTTTACCATGCCGGTGTACTGGGAAACGGAAAGACGTGGCAGAGATGCGGAAAACCGTCCGGAAATGAAGCTGAAAATCACCGCTTCCTTCTGCTTCTCCAAGCAGATCAGCCACATCGAGTATTACCATAACTCTTCCTGGCTGGAATACGGCGGCAGCCCGGACCGGGCGGTTCGTCTGGGCTTTACTGCGGCGTTTGACAGGTACCTCCGGGATAACAACAAGTACAATAAGTCCGAAAGCAAAATCCTTTTCCAGGATATTCAGGACAGTCTGGTTCTTGTAACCAACTGCTTCTCCACCATCGGCTGCTTTGAAAACCAGACGAAAAAATCGGTCAACTCCAAGTTTACGCAGGATGCCATGTCCGCATTCTTCCGGGAACAGCTGCAGATCTGGTTTATTGAGAACAAGCAGGAGGCCGACCGTGCCGCAGATCAGATCCTGATCAACAAGCGGGCCAGAGAATCTGCAGAAAAAACCAAAACCAGTGTCAAAAAGAAGCTTTCCGGTTCCATCGACATTGCCAACCGGGTACAGAAATTTGTGGATTGCAGAACCCGGGATACTTCTGTCCGGGAGCTGTATATCGTCGAGGGCGATTCCGCTCTCGGCTCGGTCAAGCTGTCCAGAGATGCGGAGTTCCAGGGCATCATGCCTGTCCGCGGTAAAATCCTGAACTGCCTGAAGGCGGATTACAGCAAAATCTTTGCCTCGCCCATTATCACAGATCTGATGAAGGTGCTGGGCTGCGGCGTGGAGGTCCAGGGGAAGAAGTCGAAGGAACTGTCCAATTTTGATCTGGAAAATCTGCGCTGGAATAAGGTGGTCATCTGTACGGATGCGGACGTGGACGGTTTCCAGATTCGGACGCTGATTCTGACCATGCTCTACCGGCTTTGCCCCACGCTGATCCGTGATGGTTATGTCTATATTGCGGAGTCTCCGCTGTTTGAGATCAACTGCAAGGATCAGACCTGGTTTGCCTACAATGAGCAGGAAAAAGTAAAGATTCTCAAGGAACTTGAGGGCAAAAAGGTAAATATTCAGCGCTCCAAAGGTCTGGGCGAAAACGATCCGGAAATGATGTGGATGACCACCATGAATCCGCAGACCCGGCGCCTGATCAAGGTTATGCCGGAGGATGTGGAACGCACAGCCCACTACTTTGATATGCTTCTGGGTGATGGTCTGAATGAACGAAAGAATTTTATAGCGGAAAACGGTGCCAGATATCTGGAACTGGCCGATATTTCCTAAGAGAGGTTCCCTATGGCAAGAAAAAAACAAGAACCGAAAAAAATCAATACAGACGGAATCATGGGGCTGCATGGCTCTACCACAGAGCAGCCCATTTCCGAAACGCTGGAAATTAACTATATGCCCTATGCCATGAGTGTCATTGTATCCCGGGCTATCCCCGAGATCGACGGCTTCAAGCCTTCCCACAGAAAGCTGTTGTACACCATGTATAAAATGGGCCTGCTCACCGGCGGCAGAACAAAATCTGCCAACATTGTGGGCCAGACCATGCGACTCAATCCCCATGGTGACGCGGCAATTTACGAAACCATGGTTCGTCTGGCAAGAGGCAATGAGACGCTGCTGCATCCGTTTGTGGACTCCAAGGGCAACTTCGGCAAGGTCTACTCCCGGGATATGGCGTATGCGGCATCCCGTTATACGGAAGCCAAACTGGAAGGCTTCTGCGCAGAGCTGTTCCGGGACATTGACAGCGATACTGTGGACATGGTGGATAACTACGATGCCACAATGAAGGAACCGGCCCTGCTGCCGACGACCTTCCCCAATGTGCTGGTATCTGCAAACCAGGGTATTGCGGTCGGCATGGCCAGCAACATCTGCTCGTTCAATCTGCGGGAAATCTGCGAAACTACCATTGCGCTGATGAAAAATCCCGATCATGATATCCTCGAAACACTGCCGGGACCAGATTTTTCCACTGGCGGAGAGCTCCTGTTCGATGAGGCTGTCACACGTGAAATCTATTCCACCGGCAGAGGCAGCTTCAAGCTCCGGGCCAAGTGGCATTATGTCAAGAGCGGCAATCTGATTGAAATTACGGAAATTCCTTATACCACTGCCACAGAGGTCATCATGGATAAGGTGGCCGAGCTGATCAAGGCGGGAAAAATCAAGGAAATCGCCGATATGCGCGACGAAACAGATCTGGGCGGCCTGAAGCTGACCATTGATCTGAAGCGGGGTGCCGATCCGGACAAGCTGATGCAGAAGCTGTACCGGATGACGACGCTGCAGGACAGCTTTGCCTGCAACTTCAACATTCTGATTGCCGGAATGCCCAAAGTCATGGGCGTAGGTGAAATTCTGGAAGAGTGGGTTGCCTGGCGTACCGACTGTGTCAAACGGCGCCTGTATTTTCAGATTCGCAAGAAAGAAGACCGGCTGCACCTGCTGATGGGCCTGGAACGGATTCTTCTGGATATTGACAAGGCAATTGCCATTATTCGGGAAACCGAGCTGGAAAGCGAAGTGGTTCCCAATCTGATGATTGGTTTCGGAATCGACGAAATTCAGGCTAACTATGTTGCAGAAATCAAGCTGCGCAACATCAACAAGGAATATATTCTCAGGCAGACCAAAGCCATCTCCGAGCTGGAAAAGGAAATCGCTGAGCTGCAGGCAACGCTCAACAGCAACCGCAAGCTTCAGAACGTGATCATCAGTGAGCTCAAGCAGGTGGCCCAGAAATACGGTCAGCCCCGGAAAACCGAAATCCTCTACGACCTTGCTCAGGAAGAGGATGAGGATGAGGAGGAACTGATTCCGGATTATCCTGTAACGATCTTTGTTTCCAAAGAGGGATACTTCAAAAAAATTACTGCTCAGTCGCTGCGGATGAGCGGTGAGCAGAAATTCAAGGAAGGCGACAGCCTGAGCTTTACCTTCGAAAGTACAAACCGGGAGGAACTGCTGGTATTTACAGATCAGTTCCAGTGCTACAAGACCAGACTTTCGGACTTTGAGGACGGAAAAGCCTCCCAGCTGGGAGAATATCTGCCCCAGAAGTTGGGTATGGACCCAGGAGAAGCTGTGGTTCAGGTGGTACCTGCCGGGGATTACAGCGGAACGCTGCTGTTCTGCTTTGAAAACGGTAAAGTAGCCCGTGTGCCAGTTTCTGCTTATGAAACCAAGACCAACCGAAAGAAACTTACCGGTGCATATTCCGACAAGAGTCCTTTGGTGGCGGTGCTGACCCCTGCCCAGGACGGGCAGATTGCCATGTATTCTTCGGACGGTCGGTGCCTGATATTCTCCGTGGCACAGCTTCTGCCCAAGGCTACGAGAAATACTCAGGGCGTTGCAGTTATGTCGCTTAAGAAAAAAGCGGTTCTCCGCGCTGCAGCGGAGCTGGAACAGTGCGGCATTGTCAATCAGAGCCGCTATCGCAGTAAAACGCTGCCTGCCGCAGGCGCAATTCTGAAATCAGAGGATTCGCCCGACAAACAGACAAGTTTTGAAATCTGATGCAGGAGGAGAGACAACGGTATGAAAAAAATAAAAACAAGCCTGCCGTGGATTCTGAAGACCATTCTGGGAAGTGCAATTTTTGCACTGGGCTTTAATCTGTTCCTGGCGCCTCATGATCTGAGTGCCGGCGGTGTATCTGGCCTTGCGCTGATTTTTCAGCACCTGACAAAGTTCGGAACGGTAGGTACGCTGACCATTCTGATCAACCTGCCACTGTTTATTCTGGGTGGTGTAAAAATCGGAAAACGATTTTTTGTTGGTTCCCTGATCGGAATGATTTCCAGCTCTGTCCTGCTGGACGCATTTGCTCTGCTTCCTGTTCCGGCAACAGAGCCGTTTCTGGCAGTACTCTATGGCGGAGTTCTCACCGGCCTGGGACTGGGCCTTGTGTTTATCGCAGGAACTTCCACCGGCGGCTCGGATATCGTTGTCCGCCTGCTGAAGCTGCGCTACCGGGATGTGCCCATCGGTCAGATTTCCATGGCATTCGATCTGGTAGTCTGTGCACTGACGGGACTGGTATTCAAGGATGTCACAAAGGCACTTTATACCGGCGTTGCTGTTTTTATTACCAGTCACGTAATTGATGCAGTAGTGTACCGTTTTGATTACTCCAAGGTTGTGCTTGTCATTACTTCCCACTATGAGGACGTTGCCAGTGCTGTGGATCGGCAGCTTGAACGCGGCGTCACGTTCCTTTACGGTCAGGGAAGCTACAGCCGGAAGGATACCAAGGTTGTGCTGACGGTTGTGAAAAAGCAGCAGCTGGCAGAGCTGAAGGAACTGGTCGTTGAAATCGATCCCAAAGCCTTTATCATCGTTCAGGAGGCCCACCAGGTTCTGGGCGACGGATTTGCAAAGTATAGCAAGGACGGACTTTGATCAGGAGGAATTTGCATGAAGACATCTGTAATTGCGTGGATTCTGATTCTCTGTATGGGGCTTTCCGGCTGCAGTCTGTGGCTGGACAGCAGCAATTATTCTGTGACGCCGCATCTGGAACAGCGGGATACAGATGACAAGGAAATTCTGCAGGTAACCAATTATGAGCAGATGTGTGCTGCACTGACCAATCTGATTGACAGCAGATCCACCAGCGGAATTATTTCTGTTGCTGAATATCCGCAGGGACAAGGGTATTCTGATATGCAGAAGGCCGTGAACTATGCGAAAAAGAACCACCCGATGGGCGCATATGCCGTCAGCAACATTCAGTTTGAGTCGGGTACCAAAAACGGACAGGCTGCCTTTGCAATCAGCATAGAATATCAGCGCCTGCTCTCTGAGATGGATCAGGTTCAGCCGGTTCTGGGAATGGAAGGAGCCAAGGCGGCAATCTATTCTGCGCTGAACCGCTGCAGTTCTGTGCTGACCATGAAAATCATCCATTTTGACGAGACAGATTTTTCTCAGATTGTGGAGGACTATGCAGCCATGCACCCGGAAATGGTCATGGAAACACCACAGGTATCTGCAAGCCTGTATCCGGAGAGCGGCTCAACCCGGATCGTGGAGCTGAATTTTACTTATGTGACCAGCAGAGATTCTCTGAGAATGATGCAGACCTGCGTAGAGCCGCTCTATATTTCGGCAAAGGCCTATGTCAGCGGTGATGCGGATGAGCATCAGAAGTTTGTGCAAATGTACTCCTTTTTGATGAAGCGCTTTGACTACAAGATTCAGACCTCCATTACGCCTGCCTACAGTCTGCTGCAGCACGGTGTGGGGGACGGAAAAGCCTTTGCTACGGTGTATGCATCCATGTGCCGCAACGCAGGGATGGACTGCATCTATGTCACAGGCACTCGGGACGGAAAGCCCTGGAGCTGGAACATCATACACGACGGCGACGAGTATTACCATGTGGACCTGCTTCGTTGTCTGGAAGAGGGAATGTTCCTGGAAATGACGGATGCAGAAATGAACGGCTATGTGTGGGATTATTCTGCCTATCCGGCCTGCGGTACCTCCCAGCCGCCGGTAAACCCTGCGGAAGAATAAAAAAATAAAAAATTTGACAAGAAGGTATTGACATTTCTGAAAAAACTGTTATAATACATCTTGTTCCTGCGGGTGTAGCTCATCCGGTAGAGCGCCACCTTGCCAAGGTGGAGGTAGCGAGTTCGAGCCTCGTCACCCGCTCCATAAAAGACAGATGCTTTTTGCATCTGTCTTTTTTCTTTGCCTTGGATTCAGGTTGTTTGTTGCAATACAGCCTGAAATTTGATATGATATCAGAAAACAGATGGAGTGGCGTATGGAACTGATTTATACAGATAAGGATATTCTGGTTTGTATCAAACCGGCCGGTGTCCGTTCGACGGATGAGCCCGGTGGCGTGCCGGAACTGGCCCGGGAGGCCCTGGGAAATCCCCGGGCGGATGTGCGCACAGTCCACAGGCTGGATCAGGTGGTCAGCGGGCTGATGGTTCTGGCACGGAATGCGCCGGCTGCGTCCGAGCTTTCCCGGCAGATCCGGGAAGGGGAATTTCAGAAGGAATATCTGGCAGTGGTTCACGGAACTCCGGAAAAGGATGCAGATACGCTGACAGATCTGCTCCTGCGCAACAAGCAGGAGCGCAAGACGTACGTTGTTGCTGAGCCGGGAAAGGATGTGCAGCAGGCAGTTCTGGATTATCAGGTCCTCGGAAAACAGCCAGGACTTACGAAAGTCCGTATCCGGCTGCATACCGGAAGAACCCACCAGATCCGGGCACAGTTTTCCTCCAGGCAGCTCCCGCTTGTGGGCGACCGAAAATACAGCCTTCTGGAAGACGAATGCCCCATTGCCCTGTGGTCCTGCAAAATTGGCTTTGTCCATCCTGCGACAGGGGAATATATGGAGTTTTCTCAACAGCCTCCGGAAATCTATCCCTGGGACAGATTCTAAAGCAGGCTTCTGAGGGCTTTCTCAAAGGCTTCGTTTTGCTGTGCAGTCCGTTTGGCAGGGCCTTTGCTCCGTCCGCCGGATGCCCGGAATTTCCGTGCGCTGTGCCGCTCCCAAAGCAGGGCATCAATGTTGTCCTGAGTGTATTCCCACCCGTTCTGATGCAGAACACGGGCATTCCTGGCAAGGCACATGGAGGCAAGACCGTAATCCTGAGTGATTACCACATCTCCCGGCATAATCCGGTTGACAAGAGCATAATCTACACTGTCAGGGCCTTTGTCAAACACAAGTGTCCGGGCGCATTCCCGGTGAAATTCGTGAGCGGTGTCGCAGAGCAGATAGCAGGGAACTGCAAATTCTTTGCACAGCCGGATTGCAATGTCTACCACAGGACAGCCATCTGCGTCAATCAGAAGATTCATATCATCACTCCTTTTCTGTTCAGAATATCACATTCTGGCTGAAAATACAAATTTGTCGTTTGAAGGAGGATTCCCATGCCGCATTATGATTTTTTTCAGAACAGACAGTGCGAATATTTCCCGTGCCATCCCGGCGCAGATCCTGAGACATTCAGCTGCATGTTCTGCTATTGCCCGCTTTATGCGCTGGGGGATCAGTGCGGGGGAAATTTTACATACCTGAAGAACGGTATCAAAGACTGCACCAACTGTCTGCGGCCTCATCGGCGTGAGAACTATGACAGTGTGTGCAGACAGCTGCAGGATGTCATAAAGATGGTGAAGAAAGAGCCGGAAGATCTGTAAAAACCTTGATTTTTTTTGCCGGTGCTGTTATAATGGTGTCCGGTATCTGCTTAGAACGATGTTCGTCAGCAGAACGGTATGCAAATGTACCCGTCTCGGAATGTTCCTTTTCGGAAGAGACATCGTAATCGGGGGATTGTTGCAGAAAAACAAGCAATTTCATATATGAGCGGTATCGAAGTGGTCATAACGGGGCTGACTCGAAATCAGTTTGCGAGCAATCGCACGTGGGTTCGAATCCCACCCGCTCCGCCAAAGCCGGTAAGTTTTAAACTTACCGGCTTTTTTGTATCTAGAAATCCGATTGTATGATAAAATATAAGTGCATGGTGCGTAAAAGAAAGATTCCAAAATCTCAAAATGTTTTCATCTACTTTTTGCAATGTCGTCTATATACGTGAGGGACCTTCCGATTATTATGATTTTTATGTTGCAGAGTTTGCGTTTGACGGAATCGAAATATCAGATTGTGACAGATCAAATGGAACGAGAGGAACTTGTAAAAATCGTATTCTCTATCATTGTTGAAGAAAAAGAAATTGCTGTTCAGAAAAGGGAATTCGGCAAAATGCGGCAGGGATTCATTCCCTGCCGCCAGAACTTATGTGCAGATAATTTCTGCAGTACTTGTCCATCCTGCAATCCTTCGGTATAATAGGTTCATACAGGAGGAGATATCCTGAAAAACAGGTAAATCGCATCAGAAAATGGGAGGCAGAGAAAATCGTATGAAATCAGTCGGAATTGTTGCCTGCTCCAATGCGCAAAAGGCGCAGTGGCACGAACAGAACCAAACACTTGTCCGTTTCCTCGAAAAATCAGGGAGAAATGTTCTCGTCAGTAGCTGCATCTATGAAAAAACGGGGACCTTTTCCGGGACCGGAAAAGAACGGGCAGACGAACTGATGAACCTGTTTTCAAATCCTGATGTGGAAGAAATATACGACATTTCCGGCGGGGACATGGCCAATGAAGTGCTGGACAATCTGGATTTTGAGCAGATTAAAAACAGCAATGCCACGTTCTGGGGATACAGCGATCTGACAACGGTAATCAATGGAATCTATGCCCAGACCGGGAAAAGCAGCGTTTTATATCAGATCAAGAATCTGGTACGCGGGGATCATCAGGAGCTTCAGCGGAGGCGGTACCGGAATCGGGCAGAGTTGTTTTCTCCTTCTTTCCAGCTGGTTCAAGGAAATTACATCAGGGGAATCGTGGTGGGCGGCAATATTCGGTGCTTTTTGAAGCTGGCGGGTACAAAGTATTTTCCGGATATGACAGATAAAATTCTACTGATGGAATCTTTTTGGGGAAAAGTGCCCCAGATGGTTACCTATCTCTCACAGCTAAAATCCTGCGGTGTGTTTGATAAAATCAAAGGCATTCTGCTTGGAACTTTCAGTGAAATGGAAGCGGAAGAATGTGAACCGGACATACTTTCTCTCGTACGTGCATTTGTGGGAGAGGAGATGCCGATTGCACGGACGAAAGAAATCGGCCACGGCAGCGATTCGAAGGCAATCCGGATCGGAGAAGAGATTCAGATACAGACTTGAGCTGCGTGCTCTCTCGCCGCGATGAAGGAAAAAGCCTGTAACATAGGCAGGCCAGAAAGAAGACTGTGATTTATCCCGTCTGCTATTGAAGAGAAGATAACAAAAACTCCACAGCTTTCTGCAGAAAGCTGTGGAGTTTTTTGAAAACCGCAATAAGGCAGATACCAGTGGAGAGAACATCGGAAAAGCTTGGTTTTACTCTGTCCGCAAAGCTTCCACCGGGTCACTTCTGGATGCGTTGCAGGAAGGGATGATTCCGCCGATTGTGGTAAGCACAATGCTGATGACAATCAGAGCCAAGGCGTATTTTACCGGCAGAAATGCACCGATATCTGAAATTCCCGTGCACCTGTGAAGCAGGAAGTTCAGCGGAATCAGCAGCAGGTATCCGATCCCCACGCCCATGCTGCCGGAAAGCAGCCCGGGTCCTTTTTTCTGTGCCGGAAATGCCGGATATTGTCAGTCCCATTTCTACATTGGAGAGAAAGGTCTGGTGCTGAATCAGGTTGTAGCTCTGAAAAATAAAGCCGATTGAATGATTTCGATAGGAATCCCAGTCCCGGTCGGAATAATTTTTTGTGGAGATATCATCAATGATCAGGTCGCCGGAATCATAATGGTCCAGACCGCCGATTACATTCAGAAGTGTCGTTTTTCCGGAGCCGGACGGCCCCAGAATCGCCACAAACTCGTTTCCCGGAAACAAAGATCCACATTTTTCAGAGCCTGATGCCGATTTTTTCCATCTCCGTAAAACTTGTCAACAGATTTGATTTCTATCATGGATCGATCCCTCCTGCAGTGTAGTTGTCTCTTTCTGTTTACAGCATACAACGTTTCTTTTTTCGTCATCAATGGACATTTTGACTGCGGTGCCTAATTTTGGACATTCGGACTGATTTGCCTGAATTACAGACACGCCTGTGTATCTATCCGTTCAGAGATTGGCGGCTTTTTCCTAAAATAAACAGGAAAAAAGTTATCCGGGAGGTCAGAATGTTTGACCATACAAAGAAAAAATCCATAATGATCGGCCTTTTCACATCTTTTATTCTGATGTGCGTTCTTCTGATTTTCATCAGGCATCTGGACCGGGATGTTTTTCGGATCCTTGCAGACACGAAGCCCTCGCTGCTGCTGATGCTGCTGGTTTGCAGCTGCCTGTACATTCTGCTGGATTCCCTGCTGTATCAGGCTGTGTTCCGGGACAAGGCACCGTCTTTTACGCTGTCCAATGCAATTGCGCTTACCGGACTGCGGATTTTCGGAAAGACCGCCTTCCCGGCAGGCGGAGCCATGCCGCTGCAAAGCTATTATCTTTACAAAAAGGGAATCAACCCCGGGCAGTACGTCGGAATTACAGCAGCTTTGTACGTTATTCAAAAAACGTCCGTCCTGCTGTATGCCGCAGGTCTGATTCTGGTGGAATGGAAGTGGGTCTGCAGGGCAGCACCCGGGGCAAGAAAATTTTTGTACTTCAGTGCCGGCGTCTGCTCCGTGGTTATTTTTGTGCTTTTTCTGCTGTGTACCTCAAAGAAAGTCTGCCATCTGGCATTCTGGTTGATTGGAAAACTGCCTTCCAACGGAAAATGGTCCCTGCGGAAGGAAAAATGGCACGGCCAGATTGAAGCGCTGTACCGGGAAACGCACGCCATATTCCGCACGAGGCGAAAACTCCTGTCTATCCTGCTCCTGAACTTTTTAAAGCTGTTTGCCCGTTTCTGTATTCCGTTCGCAGCAATCAAAATGATGGGCACAGCACCGTACACCCTTCTTCAGGCCCAGACACTTGCGGCACTGATGCTCCTGATCACCAATGCACTGCCGAGTGTCGCAGGGATGGGGGCAGTTGAATTTTCGTTTATGCTGGTCTTTTCCGAAAGCCTTGGTATGTACACCGCAGCAGCCATGCTTTATTACAGGTGTGCAACTTATTATTTTCCATTTGTTCTAAGCGTTTTTTTGGTACTTCTCATTCAGAAAAGACTGACCGGTGCGAATACCGGCCCAGGATTTGTCAGATGCTCCGGACATTTGCTGCACAGAGAATAAAAACGCAGAATGCTTTTTAGGGTAAAAATACATGAAGTGGGAATGTGCGAAGCAATTTATGTTGTTTTCCGGAAGAACAGGCGCCTGAATTTTTTGTTGTAAGTCCATTTTTCTTGGGCAAAACAATCCCTATGCCTGAAAAATGGGCAATAAGATTTGGGTTATCTGTTTACTTTTTTTTAGATTTTATGGTATAATTTTCACATCAAATAGAAATGAGGTACGGCTATGCAGAGCTATATTATTGCAACTTCTTCGACCTGTGATCTGCCCCGAACTTATCTGGATGAACATAATATTCCATTTATTCCCTATACCTTTACCATTGGTGACAAGCTGATGGAGGATGACTGCAAGGAAGAGTCCAGACAGCGCATCTACGAAGGAATGCGGCAGGGAGACAGACTGAAAACGTCCATGATTACCGAGTATCAGTATCTGGAGTTCTTCACGTTCCTGCTGAAAGAAGGTAAAGATGTAATTTTCCTGGACATGTCCCAGAAAATGTCCTCGTCCTACATGAATGCCGAGCGGGCAGCTCAGACGGCTCGGGAAGAATTTCCTAATCAGAAGCTGTACTTAATGGATACGCGCTGCATTTCCGGTGGACTTGGTCTGCTGCTGCAGAATATGGTCAGACGCATGGAAAGCGGCATGAGCTATGACGATGTGATCCGCTGGGGAGAGGAAAACAAGCTGAAGATTGCCCACCGTTTTACGGTAGACGATCTGACCTACCTGAAAGAAGGCGGCCGCTGTTCCACTCCTGCGGCGCTGGTCGGCTCTCTGCTGTCGGTGAAGCCGGTGCTGTATGTTCCCGACGGCGGTACGCTGGACGTGGTCAAGAAGGTCCGGGGCCGGAAAAAGGCGCTGAATGCCATCTATGAAGGTGTGCAGTCTGACCTCAGACAGATTGAAACGAAGGGCTTGGAAATTCACATTCTGCAGGCAGACTGCAGAGAAGATGCGGAATATGTGCGCAATAAAATTCTGGCCGATTTTCCGGATGTGGGACAGATCACCATCACCAGCCTGGGTGTTGTCATCGGTGCACACTGCGGTCCTGGTCTGTTTACGATCTTTTATCTGTGCAACGGACGCTGCCCCGGGTGATTTTGCGGGGAAACGGATGCCGGCGTAAAATGGATAATCCGCTGCAAACAATTCAAACAGGGGATTCTGACAGGAGCCTCAGCTTTCATGCTGAGGCTCCTGTTTTTTTTCTGCTCCCAGAAAATCCGGGCGGTAACAGACTGCTAACAGATTCAACAGTGCAATGGAAGCGCAATGAGAAATTCGAAAATACAGAAGGCGGCAAGGTCCTGCTCTTGCCGGATTGATGGACCGGATCTGCTTTTGCTTTGCGCACTGGGCAGATCCGATTTGCTTTTTGGACAGAGCGAAAGAAATGTCTGAAATACAGACGATAGCCCTGCGATATCCGTATGAAAATTTCCATAACCGCAGTATAATCATGATATACAAAGCAACAATAATTGATGAAAGAAAGAGATTATGGTATGAGTAGCTACACTGTTGAGCATGTGACTTTTCCCAGCCACAACCTGGCCAATACAATTTCCGGTGTCATCTATATTCCGGACGAAGCGCCCAGGGGGATTTTGCAGATTTCTCACGGCATGTGTGAGTATATCGGGAGATACGATTCGTTTATGGGTTATATGGCCGAGCATGGCTTCGTTGTCGCCGGACATGACCACCTTGGTCACGGTGCCACCTCGGAAGAAAAAGATTACGGCTTCTTCGGAGAGCAGGATGGTTATGTTCATCTGGTGGAAGACCTGCATAAGATGACCGATATCGTAAAGCAGAAGTTCGGGGATCTGCCTTATTTTCTGCTGGGCCACAGCATGGGCTCATTTATTGCAAGACTTTATCTGTCCCGGTATGGGGATGACCTGGACGGGGCGATTATCTGCGGAACGGGAGGCCCCAATCCTATGACCGGTCTGGGACTGTTCATGGCGAACAGAACCTGCAGAAAAAAAGGATCCTTCTATCGCAGCAAAACGCTGGACAGAATGGCTTTTGGATCGTTCAACCGAAAGTGCAAACCCGGCCGGACCTCCAAGGATTGGCTCACAAGAGACAATGCTATTGTGGATAAATACCTGAATGATCCGAAATGTATGTTTTTGTTCACAGCCGCCGGATTTCGGGATCTGCTGACCCTTTCCGGGAAAGCCAACGATGCACAGTGGTATCAAAGCCTGAACGCCAATCTGCCCCTGCTGCTGATTTCCGGTGATATGGACCCCGTGGGAAATTACGGAAAAGGCGTCCGCAAGGTGTATTCCCGGTTGAAGAAAGCCGGCATTCAGGACGTGTCCATGAACCTGTATCCCGGCGGCAGGCATGAAATCCTGAACGAAACGGACCGGGAGCTGGTATATCTGGATGTGCAGCGCTGGATGCTGGACAGAATGAAAGCAGAATAAAAAATGCCTCCTTTGCACGATTGCCGTACAAAGGAGGCGATATTTTTGCAGCGGGTGTGTTATTTGACCATAGCTTTCTGTCCGAGTTTCCAGATAATACAGACGAAACCAGCCAGAATGACAGCAATCCCTACGGGCAGCAGTATGTGGGGCAGGGCCTGCAAAAACTGCATGAGCCGATAGGCGAGACGGTCAATCAGCTGCGTGCTCTGGCTGGTGGCGGAGGACAGCCTTGGTGTGAACATAACCAGAAAAAGCCAGAGGAAGTACATGATCCAGACTGCTTTTTTGCCGTATCTTCCGTACAGAGTTCCAATCAGCATGGAAAGAAGCGGTGCGCCCAGCAGAACAAGGGCAGGAAGAATCCAGCCTATGATCCAGGGAATCAGATCGGGGGAGTTCTGCCCAAGAAACTGTGTGCAGATCCAGTGCTCAAGTCCGTAAGCGGCCAGAAAAAGAATGTAGGCCAGCAGGTTTTCCAGAAAATACCGTGCAAAGGTCAGGAACATAATCTCTTTGCGTGTCCGGCCCATAGAGAGTGACATCTGAAACTGACCGGCGTAGTACATGGAACGTACGAAAACCGACATGAACAGGTAAAGAAATCCTGCCATTGCGGTTCCCAGACAGGCAAAATCATCCAAACTGCCGTCGCTGAAAGCCAGAGCTGTAATGATGCAGATTCCAAGCAGATAGAAGCTGAATGCGATTGCCAGAAACAGGAGAAATTCCCTGCGTCTGAGCCGCAGTTCGTTTCGAAATTGATGCAGCATAATATTCCTCCTTTACAGACGCACAAGCAGACGGCTGATGGTCCGTTTCTCAGGGATGAACATGGCCAGGTGAAACACGATGCCGGCAATCAGAACGCCCCAGGAAAGGCTGCCGGTGAGGATGAATGTAAAGTCAGCGCTCATGCCCACTATAACACCGATTACACCGCAGAGCATGCCAAAAACGATTGAGGCGATGATGGTGACTGCTTTTCCGAAGCGAACCGCAAGAATTCCCAGCAGGGAGCCTGCAGCACCGGCCAGCAGGAAAAGTCCGACTGCGAAGAGAAAATGAATGGGGGTGCCTGCAATTGCGGAAAGCAGGACGTACAGACCCAGGCAAAGCGCCGTCAGCGTATACCGAAGAAGCTGAACGCCCCAGAATGCTTCTTTCCTTGTGGAGCCGAAGGAAAGCGTCAGCGGAATGGAAAGCTTATAAATGCTGAAGTAGAACATCAGCTGTGTCATGGAACCGAACGTAAACAGAAAAGTGGTGCACTGCCGGAGCGTTTCCTTTATGCTGAAATAATGTCCCTGGATCAAAAGCATGGCGCTGAAAATTACAGAGCCCAGCATAACAGCTCCGAAGAGCTGCAGGGCGGATTTAAGCCAATACCGATAACGCATTTCAGCCCTCCTCCCCGCAGAGTGCGACAAAGAGCTTCTGCAGATTTACAGGCTGTACGGTCACATCGAAGCCCTTGTGAATGGACTGACCGTTTTCCAGCAGAACGGTTACAGCTCTGCTGCGGCCCAGATTTTCACAGTGGCGGCAGGTGAGACCTTCTGTGGCACCGGCGACCTGATCCGCTGCGCCGGTTACATAATAAGCCCGTTCCAGCAGCTCCTGTGTGTTTTCGTGGAGCAGAATGGAGCCCCTGTCAAGGATGAGAACCTCTTCAAGAACGTCGGAGGCTTCCTCAATGATGTGGGTCGAAACCACAAAAGTGCGGCCTGTTTCCTCGTATTCCTGCAGCAGCTGGTGGTAGAAGTGTTCCCGGGCGATGACGTCCAGACCGGCTACCGGCTCATCGAGGAAGGTAAACTCAGCCTTGCTTGCCAGAGCAACCAGAATGGTGACCATGGAGAGCATACCTTTGCTGAGTTTACCAAGTTTTGTTTTGGGATTCAGACCGTATTCCTCCATCAGGCGCTGGGCCAGTTGTTTGTCCCAGTGAGGGAAATACAGGGAGGCGGTTTTCAGATAATCTCTGGTTTTGACGTTGGCAAGACCGCTCTCGGCAGAGATGTTCAGCTCCCGCGAAAAACAGATCCGGTCCAGTGCATTCCGGTTTTCCCAGATGGACTCACCGTCCAGCGTTACCGTGCCGGAGGTCCAGGGGTTCTGGTTGGACATCATGGACAAAAGGGTGGTCTTTCCGGAGCCGTTTCTTCCGATCAGACCGTAGATTTTTCCGCTTTCCAGCGTCAGATTCAGGTTCTGCAGTACGGTTTTGTTCCCGTAAGTCTTTGTCAGATTGGTGCAAATCATCTTGCTCATATATTTTTTTCTCCCATCATTTCGATACGGCGGATCAGATCCTCCGTGGAAATGCCGAGGCTCTTTGCCTCGGTCAGCAAATCCCGGAGCTGAACCATGTAGAATTCTTCTTTTCGGCGCTGACGAATTTGCTCCACAGCGCCTGCGGCGACAAACATACCAATTCCTCGTTTTTTGTAGAGCACTCCTGAATCTACCAGAAGATTGACGCCCTTGGCAGCGGTTGCGGGATTTATGGTGTAGAGTCTGGCCAGCTCATTGGTGCTGGGCACCCGTTCTTCTTCCTGCAGAATACCACGAAGAATATCCGTTTCGATCATCTCGCTGATCTGCAGGTAGATTGATTTTTCCTCGGTCAGTCTCTGCTGCATCAGATCACCTCCATAGTTAATTGGTTAATTACTTGTGTAACTAACCATATCACTAAGTTACAGCTTTGTCAAGCATATCTTTTCGGAAAAGCAGCTGTTCCGGAATGCTGTGTGTTTTTTGATGAAAAAAGAAATGATTCTCCTTGACAAAATCGGCAGCTTCCCATATAATGTTCTAAATTATTAACAGGGAAGGTGATATTTTCAGATGGACAGCTCCAATAGTGACAGTTGTGATCCTAATTGTACATTGTATTTGTTTTGCTGTGGCATACTTACGCCCATTTTGTAGAAGGGGTAGGTGTGTCTTTTTTTTGTACCCTGTAAACTGTAAAACAAATTTCAATCGAAATAAGGAGAAACAACTATGATTAACAGCATCATTGCCATGGCGGCCTGTGTGATTATGTCAGGTTACTTTTCGGCAACGGAAACCGCATTTCTGTCGATGAACAAAACCCGCCTGAAGGCCATGAGTGAAAACGGAAACCGCAAAGCAGCATTGGCGCTGCAGCTATCTAATAATTACGATCGCTTGATTTCCACCATACTGATCGGAAACAACATCGTCAACATTGCCATTGCATCCATCGGTGCAGTTCTTTTCGGAGAATTGCTGGGTGCGGAAATGGGGGCTACGGTGTCTACCGCAGTCGTTACGGTTGTGGTTCTGATTTTTGGCGAAATCACGCCCAAAAGCGTGGCAAAGGATTATCCGGAATCGTTTGCCATGTTTTCGGCACCGATTCTCAGAGTTATTATCTGGATTTTTACACCGCTGAATTTTCTTTTTTCCAACTGGAAAAAGCTGGTCAGCAAGCTGTTCCGCAGCAGAGGCGAAAGTAAAATGTCTCAGGAAGAGCTGCTGCTTCTGCTGGATGAAGTCCAGCAGGAAGGTGCAATCAATGAGAGTGAAGGAACCCTGCTGAAAAACGCTGTCGAATTTTCCGATCTGGAGGTTCAGGATATCCTGACCCACCGGGTTGCTCTGGACGCTGTCAGCATCGATGCCACAAAGGAAGAAGTGGCAGCTATGTTCGACAAGTCTCATTTTACAAGACTGCCGGTTTACGAAGAATCCCTGGACAGGATCGTGGGCATTATCCACCAAAAGGATTTTTATACTGGCTGCGGAATCACGCCGAAGGAGCTGCGGGAGATTATTACACCGCCTCTGTTTGTACATCAGACCGAGAAGATCGACAATATGCTCCAGATTCTCCGTGCTGCCAAGTCCCATATTGCAATTGTGGTGGACGAGTACGGCGGAACAATGGGCATTGTAACTATGGAGGATATCCTGGAAGAGCTGGTAGGCGAAATCTGGGACGAGCATGACGAAGTGGAAGAACCTTTCCGGGAGTTGGGGCAGAATTGTTTTGAAGTTGCAGGAAGCGTTTCGATGAATGAATTCTGTGACTTCTTCCACATCAGCACGGAGTCCGAAAGCGTTTCCGTAGGCGGCTGGGTTATGGACGAAATGGAGCATATACCCGCTGAGGGCGAAAAATTTACATATGAAAATCTGGAAATTACCGTATGCGCCGTAGTGGACCACCGAGTGGAATCCATTCAGGCCGCGATTTGCAAACGGGTTTCGGAAAATGACTGATCCAAACGATCCGGGCAATTTTGCCCGGATCGTTTTTTTGAGGCAGGAGAAAAAATCATGACACAGGCTCCGGAAAAACCAGAATCGCTGCTGTCTGGCGTTGTCAGAAGATGAGCCTGCAGCGGAGAATAAGAAAACCGACAGAGCATTTGGCGGAAGGCGCTGACGAGTTATTGATTGAAAATGAATATGAAAACTGAAATGATGCATATCTGAGAATACAGATAAATGCTATGTCTATCCGGAACGCACAAAAGGCCTTGAAGCGATTGCAAAATGAAATGTTATGAATATTTTAAGAAGAAATGAATAAATTTTATCAAAAAAATTAAAATTGCGAAAGAGAAACGGCGTAATACCATGTCTGAGCGGCTGGGATAGACAGATGAAATGGGAAAAAATGGAAGATGAAAGTGTGAAAATTTATTTGTTTAACGGTATCATTCTCTGGCAGTATGACTGTATAAGAATGGATAAAACTGCGATTTCCTACGGATGGGTTCCTACTTACAGTACGAATTTCAAGAAATGGATACTCCTGTATATTGTGCATAAAAGTGTGCGAAATAAACAAAAAAATGCAGAACGGTATTTGTGTGTTGACTTGTTTGCACAAACAATATAGAATATCATTGAAAGACGGCGACGTCTTAACATTCTTTCGCGGATATTTCGGAAGTGTCCGGGAAAGAGTGAATATTTAAGGAGGAAAAAATCGTGAAAAGCCATATTTTCAAGAAGACGATTTCCATGGTCCTGGCATTGACGATGGTTCTGAGCGTATGCTCCGGACTGATCCAGTCGGTTGCCGCATCGTATTGGCCCGAAGACCTGGAAATCCCCAATGAGTATTATTATAAAGGAACAACGCTGCAGCCTTACGGCTCCTGCTTCCTGATTGATGAGCTCAAGAACTGGAGTCCTGACAACGATCCGGATGCCCGCTATAACCGTGGTGCAATTCCGCTCCGTGACCGTTGGATGGGCCCCAATGTCAATCCGCTGGCATCCCGTGATGCAGGCGTTATGCCGCTTGCATTGGGCAATGCCCGCGCCAGCCAGGGCCCCTCTCAGGGCGGTGACGGCGCAGCAGCCTATGTGTTCACATTCTTCCAGTATCTGGATGTGTACAACTTCTGGGGCGGTTCTTCCGCAGAAGGTCCTATCGCTATTCCTTCTCCCGAGCTGATCGACGCAGCACACCGCAACGGTGTTCCTGTCACCGGTACCATCTTCATCCCCTGGGGTGATGAGGCTTACGGCAGCCAGTTCGTTCGGGAAATGGTTGAGAAGGACTCCGAAGGTCATTTCATCGCTGCTGACAAGCTGATCGAGATCGCACAGTATTACGGCTTCGACGGCTACATCTTCAACGCTGAATCCGGTACCAGTGTTGCAGGCTTCAAGGATTTCCTGATTTACCTGCAGCAGCACAAGCCCGACAACTTCACCATCTCCTGGTATAACGGCTCCACCAACATCGGCGAGAGCAGCATCCATGACTGGATGCAGGACGGCGACACCCGGGTTTCCGACCACTGGTGGCTGGATATGGGCGGCGGCTGGAGCGGACCCAGTTCCTCCGTCGAGGCTGCCCGTGCCTGCGGCGTTGATCCCTGGAAGATTCACTCCACTTGGGAAAACTGGCCCATGGAATCCGGTGCCAAGGGCGGCGACTACCGCACCCGTCTGGATAAGGACGGAAAGGTAATCAGCTCTCTGGGTATCCTGGCTCCCACCGCTTCTCTGATGAAGTCCAAGACTCCTGAGGATTTTATGAATGTTCAGGATCCCAAGCTGTGGGTCGGTCCTTCCGGTGATCCCTCTTCCGATCGTCCTGCCAGCGGCTTCTGCGGCTTTGCCAGCATGATCGCTGACCGCACAGCTGTTCTGGGCACAGATTTCGTTACGAATTTCACCACCGGCAACGGTCATAATTTCTATGAAAACGGCGAGATCGTCGGCAAGACCGGCGGCTGGTACAACCGTTCCATCGGTGATATTCTTCCCACCTGGCGCTGGATGATCGATTCCGAAGGTCAGAAGGTCAGCGCAATCATTGACTATGAGGATGCATGGTATGCAGGTACTTCCCTGAAGCTGTCCGGCAACATGGACGCAGGCAAGTCCAACCATGTAAAGCTCTACAGCACTAACCTGCAGATCACCGACGCTTCCAACTTTGATTTTGTTTACAAGACTCCTGTGAAGGGCGTCAACGTGGAACTGGGTCTGTGCTTCGGCGATACCTATGACGACCAGAACTTCAAGTTCTATCCCCTGACCACCAATGCTGACGGCAACTGGAACACCACTTCCATCAGCCTGGCAGAAGATGCAGGCAAGACAGCTATTGCCATGACCCTGCGTCTGACTGCTCCCGATGGTGTTACCGACTATAGCCTGAATGTTGGTCAGATGGCAATCACCACCAATAAGAATGTTCCCGGTGCTCCTTCCAATGCTGTTCTGGATGAGGCTCTGTTCCACACCGATACCTGCATGGAAGCCAGAATTTACTGGGATAAGGCAGACGATGCCTTCATGAACCGGATCTACCGCGTTCATACCGACGGAACCCGTGAGCTGGTTGGCGTAACACCTTCCGATGCTTACTACCTGGGTAAGTACAACAAGGAAGAGGGCGAAACCGCCTGCACCTTTGAAATCGTTTCCTACTCTGAAAACGGCGTCAAGGGCGGCTCCACCACCATCGATATCGCATGGCCGGAAGAAGTTCCCGACGGATTCGTTCCCGAATTTGATCAGGGCGAAAACCTGGCTCTGAAGAAGCCCGCAGTTTCCATGGTTGACGCACTGGGTGCCACCGGCGTCCATCAGATCAACGACGGTACCGTGCTCAACGGTTCCAAGTGGTGCGCAGGTCCCACCAGCGGTGCTGCTGTTATCGACCTTGGTAAAGACGTGGAAATCAGCAGATGGGTTACTTACCACGCAAACTGTGAAGGCGCCGGTGAAGGCACCGACTTCAACACCGTTGCCTTCAACCTGGAGTATGCTGCCGACGACGGCAAGCCTCTGATGAACGGCGACACCCAGGAAAGCCGCGATCGTGCCAACAGCCTGAGCTGGTCCGTTGCTGACAGAGTGTCCGGCAACAAGAAGGACGTGACCGACCGCAACCTGGCAAACCCCATCACCGCACGTTACATCAAGCTCAATGTTCTTATTTCCGATAACTGCCCCTGGCATGCAATCCGTGTTTACGAACTGGAGCTGTATACCAAGCCCGGCGTGAACAATACGGCATCTCCCACGGACAGAAACGTGACGGTCCGCAACAACTCCGGTGCCACCGATGAAGTGATCATCGAAAACGTTGCAATGCCCCTGAGCTCCGGTTCTGTCGGAGCTGGTAACGGTGTCGTTGCCGAAAAAACCGGCGTTGTCCGCCTGTTTAACGATCTGACTTCCGAAACCCCCATTGCAACTGTCAAGGCAACCCAGCCCAATCAGCTGTACAAGCAGCTGGCTGTCGGCGTTGCAAAGTTTGAAAATCTGGAACTGAAGCCTGAAGGCGGACGGCTGTACTACGACGTTCTGCGTGACAGTGGCGACGAAGTCACCCACAGCCGCAGAAGCAGCGTTGCTTACGCTCCCGAAACCGGCACGGCTCCCACTGATCCCGAATCTGTAACCCTGGCCCGTACCACCAGCGGTTCTCAGCTGCGCGATCACTATGCAAGATTCACCGCAACCGGCCTGGAAGAGGGCGCAGTTGTCTGGATCTACAGAAACGCTGCTGACAAGGTCGCAGTCTGCCGCTCCATGCCTGCCATCAACGGCACCGTGTCTGTGGACAAGGTTCCTCTGAACAAGGACGGCGGCTCTGTGTTCTACGAAATCCACGTAGACGGCAAGCCTGTTTCCGAAATGAAGGAAATTACTTACACCAGCGCTCTGGAACTGCCTGCTGATCTGGAAGGCATCCAGGAAATGATCACCAAGTACTCTGCCATCAAGCAGTCCGATTGTACCAGCGCCACCTGGGGTGCCTTCAGCACCGCTCTGGAAAACGCAAAGTCTGTCGCTGTGGAAGGTGCAACTGCCACTGCCGTGGAAGCTGCCCGTGCCGAGCTGCTGAATGCGCATGCAAACCTGCGCTTCATTGGTGATACCCAGCGTCTGCAGGAGCTGTGCGACACCTACGGCGCATACAAGGCTGAAGATTATCTGGCAAGCGGATACCAGGCTCTGCAGGCTGCAGTTGCTGAGTCCCGTGCTCTGATCGAGGGCAATGACTGCGATAACTTCCAGATTGAGCAGTCCCGCATTGCTCTGGAAAACGCTGCCCGCGCTCTGAAGCCCTACATTCCCACTGAGGTTACCGGTATTACCATTACCCCCGCTGCCGGAAAGGTCCGCCAGGGCAAGACCCTGCAGTTCACTGCTACCGTTGCAGGTACCGGTGATTATTCTCAGGAAGTTACTTGGAAGCTGGAAGGCAACACCAGCGCCGGCACCACCCTGGAAAACGGCCTGCTGACCGTTGCCGAGGATGAAAGCCCCAAGACCCTGACTGTCACTGCTACTTCCGTCACCAACTCTAAGATTTCTCAGAGTGCTGAAGTTGTCGTTATCGACAAGAATACCCCTGTTCACACCTATCTGTCCAAGGATGCAACCATTCTTGGCGACTCCGGCAAGCCCACCAACAGCCGTGAGCTTCCCGAATATGCATTCGACGACGACGAAGCCACCAAGTGGTGCTCTACCGTGACTCCTAATTACGTGGCATTTGACGTGCACGTTCCCGCAAAGGCAGACCGTGTGCAGATCGTCCATGCAGGTAAGCGGGAAGGCGCTGTTTACAACACCGTTGACTTCACCTTTGAAGTTCTGGACCAGACCAAGCATACCGATGACGAAGTTCTGGCGATGACTGCAGAGGAGCAGAAGGCAATTTTTGACGACAGCTCCAACTGGGTTGTTCTCACTACCCATAAGGACAACAAGGAAGATGTCACCGACGAAGCTCTGAATACCGAGATCGTCAGCCGGATCTACCGCATGAACATTACCAAGGGTGCCGGCGAGAACAGCTGGGGCGATGCTACCCGTATCTTCGAAATCAGACTTTACGGCTACGAGACCGAGTATCCTCAGCCTGCTGAGCAGGTCAAGGTTACCGTATCTCCCACGGAGCTGACCGTTGTTGGTACTCCCGGCCAGAAGGGCCAGTTTACTGCTACCGTTACCGGTGCAGAAGACACCACCGTTACCTGGACCATCTCCGGCAACACCAGCGATGAAACCAGAATTGACAATGGACAGCTGTTCCTGGGCAATGGCGAGACTGCAAAGACTCTGATCGTTAAGGCTACTTCCAATGCCGATCCCACCAAGTTCGCCACTGCTACCGTTACGGTCGAGGCTCCCAAGTACAGCGTCAGAATTTCCAAAGACATGGTCAATGGTACTGTGACTGCGGACAAAACTGAGGCCGCAGCCGGTGATACCATCACCCTGACGGTTACTCCCGACGAAGGCTATCGTCTGCTGGAGGGCACCCTGAAGTTCAACAGCACGGAAATCAAGGGCAATACCTTTGTGATGCCTGCTGGAGAAGTTCTCATCTCCGCTCAGTTCGAGCAGATTCCTGCTGCAAAGTACAGCGTAACCGTTTCCGATGCACTGACCAACGGTCATATCACTGCCGACAAGGTTGAAGCCGCAGCCGGTGAGACCGTTACCCTGGTTGTTTCTCCTGACGAAGGCTACCAGCTGAAGGCAGGTTCTCTGAAGTTCAACGAAACCGCAATCGAGGGCGACAGCTTCGTGATGCCCGCTGAGAATGTCGTTGTTTCCGCTGAATTTGAAAAGAGCGCTGCAAAGCTGCTGGCTGAAGCCAAGGAAGCTGCTCTGAAGGAAGTTGAGCAGGAAAATCTGGACAATATGACACCTGTTCAGCTTAAGATGGCACAGCTGTACATTGACCAGACCAAGCGTATGATTAACTCTGCCGAGACCGTTGAAAGAGTTTCCCAGGTCATGACCGAGTACAGAGGCTTCATGGAGTCCATCCATGGCTGGAAGGATGCAACCAAGCGTTATATCGACGTAAAGAACGGTAAGTGGTATACCAACAGTGTTGACTTCGTAAGCAACGTGGGCTACATGGTCGGTGTGTCTGACAATGAGTTTGGTGTCTACCAGCCCATGACTCGTGCACAGCTGATTTCCGTTCTGTATCGCCTGGCTGGTTCTCCCGAAGTCGGCGACAAGACCCATCCGTTCAAGGATGTTCCCGCAGGCAGCTATTTCGAGAAGGCAGTTATCTGGGGCTACAATGAGAAGATTGTCAGCGGTACTACCGCAACAACCTTCGAGCCTTACAAGAACGTTACCCGTGCTCAGATGGTCGCATTCCTGTATCGTTTCTTTGAGAAGCCCGAAGTTACAGAAGATTATCTGTCCGACTTTGAGGATGCAGCTCAGGTAGCTCCCTACGCAAGAAACGCTATGAACTGGGCAGTCAGCAACGAGCTGATCTTCGGCGTTGTTCACGGAGACAGAGTTCTGATCGATCCCAATGCCAATCTGACCCGTGCACAGGGCGCTGCAGTTATTTACCGCCTGGTAATGCAGCTCCTGGAATCGTTCCAGTGATTGGTTTACAGGAAAGTACCTGCGTGTATTTTCAGATTCCCTGAATAAAAAGACCCTGCCGTCTGTAAAAGGACGGCAGGGTTATTTTTTACAAAAAATGAACACGAGTGTATGTTTCTGTACCGGGAGACGAGTAGTTGATGCGCCTTTAAACCGATGATAGAATCCCTCAAAGTTATCTGTGAAGAGAGGCTTTTCTATGAAGCAATCTGAAATGCTTTCCAATACTGTCTGAGCCTGTGCGCTTGTAGACAGTCGCTGCCAGCTATACAGGAACGGGAACTGATTTTATGATTATGATTCCAGAGAATCAGACGGCAGTTTCGGGATCTGTGGAAAGAAATATCCGCTTTGACAATGTCCTTTGGAAAAATACTTGACTACCGTTTTCGGTCCGGTAAAAACCGTGTGGTTTGAATCCGGATTACGGGGCAGACTAACAGAAGAAGGTGAGTGTCAGAATGCCTGAACAGGTTATTTCGTAAGAAATTGGCTTGAAATAACTGGAAAACAGTGGTACAATTACAGAAATTTCGTATATGCGAAGATAGTAAAAAAGAAATCAGGACAAATCAATATGAAGAAAAAATCAGAAATCAGTGCATGGAATATCCTTTCGGTTATTTTCTGTGTATTCATGCTGGCAGCCGAAGGGCTGATGCTTTTCAAACTGTTTGACGTAGGAATTGTGCCGGACAAGCTTATGATTATTATTGTGGCTGTGTTGGCGGTTCTGACAATTTTGCTTTGCGTTTTCCTTTTCCCCGGGAAAAAGAACGGAAGCAAAACAGGGTTCCGGGTACTGCGTGTGATTGCCTTTGTTCTGGCGCTTGTGCTCGGCACCGGATGTACTGCGGGCTATGCTGCACTTTCCAAGCTGAATCAGACTTTTCAGACCATTACCCAGACCAAGGTTACTGCGCAGGTAAATGTGTATGTGCTCAAGGATGACCGTGTGGAAACGGTGCAGGATCTGGCGGGATATACCTTTGGTGTCAGCGCAGGCTATGATGTTGAAAATACACAGAGGACTGTGGCAGAGCTGGAAAAACTTCTGGGCGAATCTGTGAAAGTTCAGGAGTTTGAGGACGTTCCTGCAGTAATCGGTGCGCTGTACACCGGAGAGGTGCAGGCGATGATCCTGAATTCGGCCTATGCCAATATTCTGGCTGATGTCAAGGAAGTCTCGGATTTTGTGCATAGAGTTAAGCTGGTGTTCCAGTATGATGTGCTGGAGACAGTGGAAGGTACCGCGTCTGCCGAAAATCTGGAACCCCAGCAGACCGAACCTGTAAATCCTCTGGAGGTCCCCTTTGTCCTGTATATCAGCGGTTCTGACTCCCGGAATGCAACGCTTACTCAGCAGAACAACAGCGACGTCAATATTCTGGCGGTTGTCAATCCCAAGACAAAGCAGATTCTGCTGGTGAATACGCCCCGGGACTACTTTGTGCCCAATCCGGCGGGAGACGGCGCACTGGACAAGCTGACACATTGCGGTGTGTACGGTGTGGAATGTTCTGTAGAAGCCCTGTCTGACTTCTATGACCAGCCGATTGATTACTATGCAAAAATCAACTTCAACGGCTTTAAAACCCTGATTGATGCCATCGGAGGCGTTACCATCTACTCTGAAGAAGGTGATGGTGTAATGCTGGATGCCGGTGAAAACTATATGGACGGTGAAACAGCTCTCCGCTTTGCCAGAAACCGTATGTCCTACGGCGACGGTGACAATGCCCGGGGCAGACACCAGATGCAGCTGATTACTGCGGTGATCGACAAACTGACCAGCGGCGCAATGATCAGCAATTATTCGGAAATTCTGGACAGCCTGGAAGGCCTGTTCGCCACCAGTATGCCCAACGAAACCATCACCGGATATATCAAAATGCAGCTGGAGGATATGGCCACCTGGCAGGTATTTTCCTATGCGGTGAGCGGTTCCGGCGGTGAGGAAATCACTTACTCCATCCCCGGACTTTATGCCTATGTTATGTATCCGGATGAGGAAAAAGTGGCATATGCCTCCGGCCTGATGGACAAGATCTGCAGCGGTGGTATTCTGACAGAAAGCGATATCCGCAACGGATAAGCCTGCCGGAAGGGAAATCTTTGTGCTGTGCAGAAGCGCATCTCTTTTTCAATCAAGCATCATTACAGAAAACCCGGGAAAGACGAATGTGAATGCCAGATCAGGCAAGTAATTTAGGAAACACCGAAACGCAAAACGGAGTGTATCGAATTTCGATACACTCCGTTTCTTGTGATATAGCTGCCTGATCAATTGGAATTTATCCTTGACGCAGACAGTATTCAAGTTCGTACACACCACCAGTGTGGTTCACGATATTTCCTGTTGGCTGGAACCCATTGCGTTCATAGAGCCGCTTGGCTCCGTCATTCGTGCTGAGAATCCACAGAAGAGGTGATCCTGTACATTTTCCAACAGCGAAAGCAAGCAATTGCGTTCCGTATCCTCGATTCTGCTCACTGGGCAAAACATAGAGATTTTCAATCAGACTGCCATGAATTGAGACAATTCCGACAGGTTTCTCGTCAGTCAGCATATAGAGCTGCGCACCTTTTGCAATTTCTGATTCAAGATAGCTCTTTTGGCGTTTGGGTGTGTGGAGCGCAATAAACTCTGCGGAACATACACTCCTGTGAGATTCTATCCAGCTTTCAGAATGGATGATTGCGGCCTGCATCATATCCGATTGGGTAACCGGTTTAATCATATTCTTAACCTTTCAAATTTCGCTTTGTGGATTTGTTAGGAATTATCGCACAGGCGAGCATGGAAAACAATGTTGTTTCTTAGTATCACTTTTACGAGCATATTATTTTTACTTCTTCGGAAGTAAGATGGTGCAATTGTCAGTCGCAGACACACACAGTATTGGGGAAATACTTCCTTATCTGGTGTATGCAAATGGCCTGTCCCGGATTTTTCGTTTATGTCAGATTGTGCTGAAATATTTCGCAGCCGGTGTGCAGAATCAGAGCAGTTCCATGTTGATCGACTTCTCTGTAAAACCAAAGGATTCATACATCTTTCTTGCGGCAGTGTTCCGGGCATTTACCTGCAATTCCAAGCCGTCCAGATGCTCATGATTTACCTTATCTTTCATAAGTTGCAGCAGCTGGGTTCCGATGCCCTGACCACGGTATTCTTCGCTTACTGCAAGGTCATCCACAAAAAGCACATTCCGAGTTACCTGCTTGTCAGACTCCACATGCCGATACATAAACGAAAGAAGTCCCACCACGGCACCTTCCTGCTCTGCTACCAGAAGACGGTTTTCGGAAATCAGCTTTTCAAAGTATTCTCTGGAATAGACTGAATCTGCCGGTTTATAGATATCCGGCCGCCAATCTACATGAAGCTTCTGCACCTGCTTCATAATCAATTCCACGCTGTCATAATCAGAAGATACCCCGCAGCGAATCAAACATGGTGCCATTTTGAACTCCTTTCTGAATTCTGCCCGGAGACATCCATCTGGACAGAATCGCTTTAAACTTTTTTTATCATTCCCGCAATCAGCTGGGTGGCTTTCTCTCTGCGGGTATCATCCTTGAGCCATTCAATCATCTGGCAAACATTCGGATACTGGAACAAATCACTGATGCCCTTGAAATACGGCAGCATTTTTTGTTCCAACGGATTCAGAGAATAATTTGCAAGAATGCACCCCAGAACCTCAGACTGCTTTGTGTCGATGGCAGACAGAATTTCGGGAATGTCCATTTTATCAAATTCCTCTGTGGAGGGGAACCAGTTCGTTTCGTTGACAAACTCATTGATATTGACATCGGTACCGGACAGATTGAAATCAATCAGTCCTGCAAAATGTCCGTCTTTCTGAAGATAATTGGAGTAATTCAGGTCACCTTGATAGACACAGCGGGGCAGATCCCGAAAATCTTTCTGGATTTCCTGCCGCAGACGGCGGTCGAATCCGGTCACATCCGCTGCCAGAGAGGAAAGCCCGGCTTCCTTCAGGGCATCGGTCAGCAAAGTGACATTTTCCTGTTTTTCGTCCATCCCGAATTCCTGATCCAGCGGGCAAAGATCGAAAAGACTCCACATGTCATAGGTTTCCGAAAGATCTGCGCCGGTATATCGGCTGGCCAGCAGGCCGAGATGGGCAACCACTTCTTTCCGGTTCAGCTGATCGCTGCTCTGGCAGGTGGGATAGATGGAAAACTCCTCCAAAAAGCAGGTGAGAATCTGCCCATCCTGTTCGTACGGGCAGGAAAGACTGCCGGAAAGAGTGGGAAGTATACGGGGGCAGTAGACCCCGATGGAACGGTAACGGTCAATCAGTCTGCTGATTTCCTGCAGACGGTCTTCCCACATGGAGCAGGCGGAGTGGATCTTCAGCACAAAGCGATTGTCCAGGATATAATTGAGCCGGCGATCATTTTCACTGTGGGAGGTATCGTAAAATGCCGATATCTCCTGAAATGTCTGACCAAAGGAGGCTATGATTTTCTGCAATTCTTCTTTTTCCATAAGGTCCCCTCCAATTTTTCGGAAACTTTGCTGCAAATATGTGCCTATCATAGCACCGCATATTTGGGGTGTCAAGCGATGGCCCAAAGGGGCTGTCCGGGATGTGACAGCGGCTAAAATGCGGTGCTGCAGGTTCGTCCGGTGCAGGACATGGTTCTGCGCGGATTTGTGCTTGATTGTTGGAGCTTTTCCCCGTATACTGACAGTAGGAACAGGGAAAAGGAAGGATACCATGAAGGAAGATCGTTGGCTCAGGCGCAATGTCGGTTCGCTGGAGGGGAAATATGTAGCCGTTACGGGAGCTACCGGAGGAATCGGCAGGGAAATCTGCCGGGCGATTCTGCAGCTTGGAGGAAAGCTGCTGATGCTCAACAGAGATCATGAAAAAACAGAAAAACTTCAGGAAGCACTTCTGCGGGAGTTTCCGGAAGCCGAGATAAGCTTTTATCAGGTCGACCTGTCGGATATGGATTCTGTCAGAAAACTTTGCCGGAGGCTGCAGCAGGTGCCGCTGGATGTGCTGATACACAATGCTGGGATTTACAGCGTACCCAGAAAAATCTGCGCAACGGGGCTGGAAAATATTTTCCAGGTGAACTTTGTATCTCCCTACTATATGACCCGGCAGCTGCTGGACCATCTGGCATCCCGGCAGGGGGTTGTGGTGGCGGTGGGCAGCATTGCACACAACTATGCACAAACAGACCCTGAGGATGTGGACTTTTCCAAAAGAAAAGCGGTGCATCTGGCATATGGAAATTCCAAAAGATATCTGATGTTTGCGCTATGGGAGCTTATGGAGCAGCAGACGGGCGTGCGCCTGACGATTGCCCATCCCGGCCTGACGGTGACCAACATGACGGCCCATTTTCCGAAAGCTCTGTATGCCGTGATGAAAGGGCCTATGACGGTACTTTTTATGAAGCCGCAGAAGGCCTGTCGGGGAATTATCCGGGGAATTTTTGAAGATGTTCCGTATCTGTCCTGGATCGGACCGGGGATTTTCCATGTGTGGGGAAATCCGGTGATTCGGAAAGTGACTACCTGCAGAGAATCTGAGAGAAAACAGATTGCCGCAGCTGCCGAAAAAATTTATGACAGATTGCTTTCTCAATCCGGGAGCGTGGACGTATTGGATAATTCCAAAAACATGGAGTACAAATAATTAAGCGGGACATTCGAAATCTGCGTGACAAATGCCCGCTTTCCGTTGAATATGACTTAAATATACGATATAATCATCAGGTATCAGATCAAGGAGAATGCCGGATCGACATACGGGAAGGGGAGAAAGGCAGCTTTCGGAATGAACGTAATTGACTGCAATCCCGGTGCCTGTGTTATAGGAATGTATGAATATCCGATGACAGACAAGGTCTGATGCGTAATCCTGATGGACGCTTTTTTATACGATTGGAGGAATTACAATGGAAAAATGGAAATGCAGGAATTGCGGGTATGTTTTCGAGGGCGAACTTCCTGCGGATTTTCGCTGCCCTGTCTGTGACCAGCCTGCGGATATGTTTGAAAAGGAAGAAAAAAAGCCGGAAGGGCGTGCGCTGAATCCTTATACCGGGACCAGAACGGAGAAAAATTTGTGGGAAGCTTTCGCCGGTGAGTCCATGGCCCGCAACAAGTACACCTTTTTCGCAGCGGCTGCCAGAAAAGCCGGATACGAACAGATTGCAGCACTGTTTCTGGAGACTGCCGAGAATGAAAGAGCTCACGCAAAGCTGTGGTTCAAGGCCCTGGGAGGAATGGGCGACACGGCGGAAAACCTGCTGGATGCAGCTCAGGGAGAAGCCTACGAATGGAACGATATGTATGATCGTATGGCCCGGGAGGCAGATGAAGAAGGTTTCCACGATCTGGCCCGGCAGTTCCGGGGCGTTGCTGCCATAGAAAAGACCCATGAGGCACGCTACCGTGCCCTGCTTGAAAATGTGGAAACAAAAACGGTATTTGAAAAGAGCGGAATTACCATGTGGGAATGCCGCAACTGTGGTCATCTGGTCCTGAGCACGAAGGCACCGGAGATCTGCCCGGTGTGCAGCCATCCCCAGGCATTTTTTGAAGTGCGGAAAGAAAACTACTGATTCCCGTGAAAACTGACTGAGTTTTCCACAATAGCCTGTGGAAAACCATACCGGGTCCGCTGATGTGAGAGTCAGTGGACCCTTTCTGATTTGTTATCGTACCACTGCAGAAAAATATTTTTGAGTTGTGTGCAATAAAACGCCGTCTCTGTGCGTTAACCATATGAAGGAAGTAGAAGAATGCTGTTGTTAAACACCCTGTCAGAAAAAGAGCCTGCGCCCTCAGGAGCATATCTGGATTCCTGTCTTGCAAAAATTGCTGCAGGACAGAAAACAGGATTGTCAGAGCTGTACAGAGAGACAAGCTCTTCTGTTTATGGCTATGCGCTGTCGATCCTGAAAAATACCTATGATGCTGAAGATGCAATGCATGACTGCTATATCAGCATTTACCAGGGCGCGCAGAACTACCATTCTGACGGAAAACCCATGGCCTGGATTCTGACCATAACAAGAAACATCTGTATTCAGAAGCTGCGGGAAAAGGACAGAACCATGGACCTTCCGGAGGAAGACTGGGACCGGCAGATTGGCGGGGACGACACCCTGTCGGTGGAGCAGAAGCTCCTGCTGGATACCTGCATGCGTATTCTGACAGACGAAGAACGGCAGATCCTGATCCTTCATGCGGTTGCCGGATTCAAGCACAGAGAAATCAGCGCCCTGACGGGCCTGGGCCTTTCCACGGTGCTTTCCAAATACAACCGCGCAGCAAAGAAATTGAAGAAAGAACTGGAAAAGGAGGAATGAACAATATGAGAAACCGTGAATTGAACCGGAAGGTCAAGGAAGCGATTTCGGATGCTACTCCTGATATTCTGGATTCGATCATCAATGACTGCGAAAAAAAGAAAGGTACGGTGATAATTATGCCGAAGCAAACCACACAAAAATCCGGAATCAGGAATATCCTGGCGATGGCTGCAGCATTTGCCCTGATTCTGACGGGTCTGGGTTTTTCCATGTTTTACTATCAGAACTGGGCAGTGGCTTCCACAGTATCTCTGGATGTAAACCCGGGAATTGAAATCACTCTGAACCGGCAGGAGCGGGTTGTGCAGGCAAAGGCGCTGAATGAAGATGGTGCCATCATTTTGGGCAATATGGACCTGAAGAACACCGATATGGATGTGGCGGTCCATGCGATCATCGGCTCCCTGCTGAAAAACGGCTACCTCAATGACGAGGCAAACTCTATCCTGATCAGCGTGGACGGAAAGAACACCGAGAAAATGGCAGCAATCCGGAATCTGCTTTCGGAAAAGGTGGATGAGATCCTGCTGGACAACGGTGTGGAAGGCGCAGTTATGAGTCAGGTTGTGGCAGACCGGAATGCGGAAGAGATTGCAAAAACCTATCAGATTTCTTTGGGCAAGGCTCAGCTGATCGATCAGTTTTGCAAGGCCAATCCCAGATACTCCATTAAGGAACTGGTGGGTATGACCGTAAACGAGCTGAACGTACTGACTCAGAGTGCGGGACTGACCCTGCAGAATCTGAACGTGACCGGTGCTCCCAGCCTGAAAGCATACATTACCCCCGAAGAAGCACTAAAGGCAGCGCTGCAGGGAAAGTCCTTTACGCAGGCCGATATCACGGAACTGGACATCGAGCTGGAGCATGAGCAGGGCATCATTGTCTACGAAATTGAATTCAATGCAGGCAGTGTGGAATACGAAATTCTTGTAAATGCCACCACCGCAGACGTGATCCGTACGGAAACAGACGAAAATGAGCCTGCAATTTCCGAAGGTCAGAAAATCAGCTGGGAAGAGGCACAGCAGCGTGCACTGGCACACGTGGGCCTGACCGCATCTGATGTTCAGAATCTGACATGGGAGCTGGACCGGGAGCACGGAATTGTGTGCTATGAAATTGAGTTTGAAACCAGCGAGAAGGAATATGACATTACGGTGGATGCTGCCAGCGGAGAAATTCTGGAAGCCTGCGCAGAGCGGAATGACGATGCTGTTCCCCAGGGCCAGTACATCGGACAGGACCGCGCCACAGAGTTGGCACTTGCCTATGCCGGAGTTGCTGCAGCTGATGCAGAAGATTTGAGCTGCGAGCTGGATGAAGAAGACGGAAAAATGGCCTACAATGTTGAATTCGAAGTGGGTGAAACGGAGTATGCCATCACCGTAGATGCCGTTGATGGCAGCATCCTGAATGCGCAGACAGAGCAGGATAATGCCTCGGCCATGCAGGAGCAGTACATTGGCTCCGAAAAGGCCAAAGCCCTGGCCCTGTCCCATGCCGGCGTTTCGGTTTCAGATGCAGAGAATCTGAGCTGCGAACTGGACGAAGATGACAAGATCTATAGTATTGAGTTTGAAGCAGACAAAATGGAATACGAGCTGGAAGTGGATGCGGTGAACGGAGAAATCCTGAAATCGGAAACCGAAGCTGAAGATTAAACGGAAAAATCCCGGAAGATAGCATAGACTGTCTTCCGGGATTTTGTATGTGTGGGGCTTGCATTTTCCGAGCGGCGGAACTATACTGAAGGCACAGAAATTCCAAAAATCTGTTGTTTGAAAGAAGGAAAATACATTGTATATCAATGACTGTGCAGTGCTTACTGAGGAATACAGAGGAAGCATTGCGGATCTGATCCATGAGGGCTATATCTGTGTGGTTGACGAAACCGGAAAAGTGATCAAAAGCGCAGGAAATCCGGATGCTATAGTCTACTATCGCTCCGCATCCAAGCCGTTTCAGGCACTGCCTGTGATTGCCAGAGATCTGGACAAAAAGTATGGATTGACAGACGAGGAGACCGTTATTTTTGCAGGGTCCCATCTGGGAGAACCCTTCCACGTTGCAGCCATAGAGTCTGTGTTCCGCAAGGCAGAGATGAATCTGGATGACCTGATTATGAAGCCTACGGTACCCGGCAGTGTTTCCGCAAATGAGGAACGAATTCGCAAAGGACTTCCCAAGGCCAAAATCTATCACAACTGCAGCGGAAAGCACACCGGTGCCATGCTGCTGCAGAAGGAGCTGGATCCGGAACATATCAAAGATTACTGGAAGACGGATTCGGCAGCCCAGAAGGAAATTCTCAGAGCCATTTCCATTCTCTCTGAGATTCCCCAGGAACAGGTAGGAATCGGCGTGGATGGCTGCGGAGTACCTGTTTTTGCAGTGCCGATGAAGAATATTGCCATTGCCTTCAAAAACATTGCCTGCATAGATACCATTTCCGATGAGCCGCTGCGCAGAGCGGCAGAACGGTTTATTCCCAGAATTCACCGGTATCCGCTGATGATGCGGGGAACAGGCTATCTCTGCTCGCTGATCAACTATGACCCCAATCTGGTTGCCAAGGGCGGTGCCAACGGTGTATACGGCATCGGCCTGAAAAAGGAGCGCCTTGGAATTTCCTTTAAAATCAAGGACGGAACGGAAGCTGTTTGGCCGCTGATCATCAAGGAGATTTTCCGTCAGATCGGATATGAAAATGCCGAAACCTTCCGTATGCTGGACAGCCTGAACAACGGTGTTCTCGTAAATGACAACGGAACCCCGGTGGGAACCTGCAAAACCGTATTTGAACTGAAGCCGTAACAAAATGCCCGCCCGATTCCAAAAATCAGGGCGGGCAATTCTTTTATACGGAAAGCACATCCGGTGCCACAATCGTGTTCAGAGTGTCCAGCATGCGCGCCATGACCGGGGCGCAGCGGGGATGATCCACCAGATTATGACATTCCTTCGGATCTTTTTCCATATCGAACAGCATGGAAGGCTTTTTGGTTTGATAATCCACCACCAGTTTGAATCTGGAATCCCGAAGCATATACCAGCCGTCGGTGCTTTGGGACCAGTGAAATTCTGCAAAAACAGGGGAGGTTTCGCAGGATTCACCTGAAATCAGGGGAAGCAAGCTGTGTCCGGGGAGCTTCTTTCGGCTTTTTCCTCCGGCCAGTTCCATAATGGTGGGGTAGTAATCCACTGCGGAAACGGGAGCGGACACAGTCTGCTGATGATGCATGCCGGGAATTTTTATAATCAGAGGAATGCCGCAGGAGCGCTCATGAGGCAGGCATTTGTTTTTCAGACCGTGGGAACCCTGCATATCTCCGTGATCAGCAGAGAAAAGAACCGCGGTGTCTTCGGCAATTCCAAGACGGTCCAGTGCATCCAGAATCCGGCCCACGTTGGCATCGATCTGGGAAACCATGCCGTAATACAGCTTCAGGTAGGTCTGAATGTCGTTGCCGTAGCGCTGGAAGTCGGGACAGTTTTCAATGGGCCGCGGGCTGTAAGGCGACCAGGTGGGGGTATAGGGGTCGATGTCGCGGTAATCTTCCGGCAGAGGGAAGGTCACGCCGTCATAGAGCTTTTCAAAATCCTGTGCAGGCTGCTCTGGATAATGGGGGGCCTGAAAGAAAATGGTATGCAGAAAAGGTTTCCCGGTCTGCGCCAGCATTTGCAGCCGTTCGATTCCCAGATCAGCTGTCACATCTGTGCGGTGGCGGTCAAAACGGTGCTCCTGTCCCTGCTCGTCATAAAAGCAGACATCCTTCCAGAAGCCGTTGTAGCACTGATAGCCCAGAAAATGCTGATGTCCCGCCCAAAATTCGGGAGAAACCGGGCCGTTTCCGTTTGCACCCAGATGGAGCTTTCCAACAAACGAGGTTTCGTAGCCCAAACGGTGCAGTTCGTCCGGCAGGCACAGCGTATCTGCCGGCAGGGGAGCACCGTTATCCAGAACTCCATTGTCCTTGGAATAGCAGCCGGAATAGAGAATGCCGCGGAAAGGGCCGCAGACCGGATTGTTGGAATAGGCGTTTGTAAAAAGGGTTCCCTCTTGCGCAAGGCGGTCCAGATTCGGGGTCCTGACAAAGGGGGAAACACATCCAAGGGCGTATTTGTGCATCTGATCGGCCATAATCAGCAGAACATTCTTTTTCACAGCAGGTCCCTCCAAAAGTACAAATCTTACAGAACAGCCTTCCAATTTGCATGGCATCGGAAAAATAAACAAAAACTGAGCTGAATTCTGTTCTATATTAGCGCAATTGTGTGATATAATCAAGAGGAATACAGCACAAGGATGATGTGTTCTGAAAGCAGGAGAAAAAGTCTGTCCCTGACAGAATGTGAAAAACGAGGAGAAAATATGAATTGCCCAAAGTATCTGAATGATTACAAAGCGCTGTGGGCGCAGGATCCCCATGCGGCCAATCTCAAGTGGTTTGAAAATGCCGGATATGGAATGTTCATTCACTATGGACTGTATTCACTGCTTCACAACCATGAGTGGATCATGAAGCAGCAGAATATCCCTGTAAAGCGGTATGAGAAGCTGAAAGATCATTTCACAGCCCATAATTTTGATGCAGACTATATTACGGATCTGGCACTGGAAGCGGGAATGAAGTACATTACCTTTACCACCTGCCACCATGAAAGCTTCTGCCTGTGGGATTCCAGGATCGAACCGTTCAACAGTGTCAATTCCCCCTGCGGCAGAGACCTTGTAAAAGAACTCAGCGAAGCCTGCGCCCGCAAGGGACTGGGATTTTTTGCCTACTACACGTTCATGCTCAACTGGAGACATCCGTATTATGTAACGCCGGATCTGCTCCCAAGTGCCTTTGACCACAGCGCCGACAATTCGCCGTGCTGTTACAAAAAGAAAGAGGATTTTGCAGTCTACATAGATTATGTCGAGCGGATCATCGATGAACTGCTTTCCAATTATCAGATCACCGGCATCTGGCTGGATCTGATTATGGCATGGTATGCCCTGGGAGAGGACTACATTCCCATCGAGCGGATTTATGAAAATATCCGCAAAAAGCATCCGCAGGTGCTGATTTCATGGAAGCAGGGAGCCACCGGAACGGAAGATTTTGCTTCTCCGGAAAACAAGTTCTTCTCTCTGGAAGAGCAGATCCGCAAGCAGTTCGGAGATGCTGCAGCAGAGCGGGCAAGAATCCCCTTTGAAAAAAACCGGGGAAAGCACAACGAGATCAATTCCACTATTCAGCGGGGCAGCTGGGGATACAACGCATGGAGCGAGTACCGCACAGCCGACGAGCTATACAGCCTGCTGGGGAATGCACAGCAAAACAACTGTAATCTCCTTCTGAACACAGGCCCTCTGGCGGATGGATCGATTGATCCCATTCAGGCAGACATCCTGCTTCAGATCAAAGAAAAAATCGACCGGGAAGGATTTCCCATGACAGGAAACACCTGCGTGCAGAAATCCGGCGCAGAGCAGAATGAGCGGAAAGGTACTGCGAAATGAAAGAACCGAAAAACATACTGATTATTCACTGCGATGAGCTGCGGGCGGACTGCCTGGGATATGCAGGAAACCCGGACGTCAGAACGCCGAATATTGATGCGCTTGCGGCAGAAAGCGTCAATTATACCGAGCATTACACGGTCTATCCCATCTGTACGCCGTCCCGGTATTCGTTCTGGACCGGCATGTACGTCCACCAGCACTGCGCATGGAACAACGGTGCATCGCTGCCCACCGGATTTGCCACCATGCCGGGAATCCTGCGTGACAACGGCTTTGATACGGCGGTTGTGGGAAAGATGCACTTTACGCCCACCTATCAGGATATCGGCTTCAGCCGGATGCGGCTGGCGGAGCACATCACCAGCGACCGGTATGATGACGACTATCACTATGAGCTGGCAAAGCAGGGAAAGCTGAACAGAATCGAAATGCACTATATGTCCAAGGCCTTCCGGTTTGAGGTGCCCAATCGCTTCCCGCGGATGATTCAGTGTGTTGCATCGGACCTTCCGCAGGAACTGCATACCACCGGATGGACTACGGAAGGCGCCCTGGAAGAGATCCGGAACTGGGATGAGGGCAGGCATCTTCTGATGGTTGGCTATATCAAACCCCATCAGCCCTTCGATCCGCCGCATCCCTATGACACCATGTACGATCCGGAAAAACTTACACTGCCGAACAATTATACGGATTTTCCGCTGGAGCGGGACATGGAAACCAGACCTGCAGCCATTGACTATGAAAAGCTGACGGAAGCCGACATCCGGCAGGCAATGGCCTATTATTACGGAAACATCAGTCATATTGACGACGGTGTGGGCAGAATGGTGGCGCTTCTGAAGGAAAAGGGGCTGTATGAGGATACCATGATTGTATTTACCTCCGACCATGGAGATTACATGGGACAGCATCATATGATCCTTAAGTGCAACCATATGTACGATGCGCTGGAAAGAATTCCGCTGCTGATCCGTTATCCCGGAGAAAAGGCAGGATGTGACAGCCGCATGAGCGAAAACATTGACGTGATGCCCACAATCCTGGATGTCTGTGGTTATGAAAAGCCTGCCTCTGTCCAGGGAACCAGCCTGCTTTCGGCTGCAAGGAAGAATTATGTATTTGCTGAAGGACAGTACGGAACGGACCGGAATCCCTGCGTCGGATACATGATCCGCACAGCCACGCATAAACTGCTGCTGCGGGGCGGCCTGAACGAGGGAATGCTGTTCGACCTGCAAAAGGACCCTGCTGAGCTGGAAAACAGATTCGACGATCCGGAATACGCAGGTGTCCGGGCAGAGCTTATGGGCGACCTGATTGACACGATGCTTTTCTCCGGTGCCGGAAAGCTGCACAGCGATCCTGCGGCACCGCAGGTGATCTCTCCGGAAGAACTGAATGAACACAAGAAGTTTACCTACCAGGTGACGAAATCTCTCTGGGAGCAGGAATACGGAGCAAAAAGCTGAAAGCTACACAAAAACAATTTTATCAGGATTCATCTGACAGCACCGTACCGGAAAGAACGGTGCTGTCACTGTATATTTCTTGAGAAATCCCCTTGGAAATACATAATTTTTCGAAAAAAGTGGAGAAAAAGGAAGTATTATAGATAATCCGAAAACTAATCCTTGAAAAAAACAGGAAGTTTGATATAATGTAGTGTGCTTTAGTGGATATACCGATTGAATATGCGAATTCGAAAAGGGGACGAATACGAATGAGTTCATCGAAAAAACTGCAGAAAGTGGTCAACCGGAAACGGGGTCCGCTGAGTCCGACCAGGATTATTGCAGTTGTTTTTGCTACGATTATTTTGACGGGTGCCCTGCTGCTGACACTTCCTGTAGCTTCGCGCAGCGGCGTTTCCTGCGGATTTCTTCCGGCGCTGTTTACGGCAACCTCTGCGACCTGCGTAACAGGTCTGGCACTGTTTGATACCTTTACGCAGTGGAGCGGTTTCGGTCAGGCGGTCATTCTGGTGCTGATTGAGATTGGCGGTCTGGGCTTTATGTCCGCAGCTTCCGTGGTAATTTTCATGTTCCGCAGAAAAGTGGGCCTGAAACAGCGGATGGTTATGGCACAGGCGCTGAGCTTGAGTGAAATGGAAGGCGTAGTGCGCCTGCAAAAGGTGGTGCTTACGGGCAGCCTGTCCATTCAGGGAATCGGCGCGCTGATCCTTGCCCTGCGGTTTGCACCGGAATTCGGTCTGGTAAAGGCGGTCAAGTGGGGTGTTTTTCATTCCGTGTCCGCATTCTGCAACGCAGGCTTTGATATTTTCGGCTGTATCACGCCCGGTTCCAGTGTAATGGAATTTGCTTCAGATCCGGTGGTCTGCATCACGCTGATGTTGCTGATTGTGCTGGGCGGCCTGGGATTTCTGGTGTGGGACGAGGTGTCCCGCGTAAAACATTTCCGCAAGTTCAGCGTTTATACCAAGCTTGTGCTGATTACTACCGGATGCCTCATCGTTTTCGGCGCACTTTTCTTTGCCCTTTCTGAGTGGAACAATCCGGGCACCATCGGCAATATGCCGGTAGGGGATAAGATCCTCAACGCATTCTTCCAGTCTGTTACAGCCCGTACGGCCGGCTTTGCCAGCATCGATCAGGCAAAGCTGACGGATGCCGGAAAGGCACTTACCATGGTGCTGATGGCTATTGGCGGATCCTCCGGCTCTACTGCAGGCGGTATCAAGACCGTGACTTTTGTGGTGCTGATCCTGTTCCTCTGCTCTCAGGCAAGAGGAAAGAATGATGTGACGGTGTTCCATCGCAGTATTCCCTATTCTCAGGTGCTCAACGCCATGACAATTGCATCGATCTTTGTGATGCTGGCGCTGTTTGGCGGTATTTTGATCTGCGCTACCAGCCCCATGAGCTTTACGGATGCCCTCTTTGAAACAGTTTCTGCACTGGCGACTGTGGGCCTGACTTCGGGCGGTACGCCCTGCATGGGTGCTTTCGGTCAGATTTTAATCATTATCTATATGTATTTTGGACGTGTCGGCGTGCTCACCATCAGCCTTGGATTCCTGATGGGCAATCGGGCAGAGGAACGGTTCCACTATGCACAGACCAATCTGCTGATTGGCTAGGAGGAGAAATTTTATGAAAACATACATTGTAATCGGCCTGGGACGTTTTGGCGTCGAAGTGTCCAAGCAGCTGTGCGCACTTGGCTGTGAAGTTCTTGCAATGGATACGCAGAGTGATCTGGTGCAGCAGGTGGCGGAAAACGTAACCCATGCCGTTGTCGGCGACGCACAGGACAAGGAGGTTCTGCGTTCTCTGGGCGCACGGAATTTTGACTGCGCTGTTGTGGCCATCGGCGACAATCTGGGCGCTTCCGTCCTTTCTACCATGAATCTGAAGGAACTGGGCGTGCCGTATGTGGTCTGCAAGGCCCATGATGAAACCCACCGCCGTGTCCTGCAGAAGCTGGGCGCAGACAAAGTTGTGATTCCGGAACAGGAAAACGCATCCCGTCTGGCCAGAAGCCTTTCTGCTCCCAATGTGCTCGACTATATCGAATTGTCTGATGATTACGGCATCATTGAAGTGCCCGCTCCCAGAACCTGGATCAACAAGAGTCTGCGGGAGCTGAATGTCCGGGCAAAGCTGGGCCTGAACATCATTGCCATTCGCCGCAACGGAAGCATTCAGGTTTCGCCTCAGGCGGACTTCATGTTCCAGACCGGTGACGTGATTGTTGTTCTGGGCGACTCTGCCGCGCTGGACAAGGTGAAAAAATTCTGATGGAAACGAGAATTGTTTCCAGAAAGAATCCCTTTCTGCAGCAGGTCCGCAAGCTGCTTTCTTCCAGAAAATTCCGGGAAGAGCAGGGGCTGTTTGTGTCCGACGGAACAAAGCTGCTGCAGGAGGCGGTCCGGTATGAATCCGGACTTCATACGGTTATTCTGTCCGATGGCGTGGATGCACAGGTTCCGGAAAATGTGTCTGTGATCCGGGTACCTAAGGATGTTATGGAATCGATATCGCCCATGGAAACCCCTCAGGGAGCGCTGTTTCTCTGTCGGTTGCCGGAGCAGAAGCCTTTTGCTCCGGTTCCGGGGATGCTGCTGCTCGATGGCATTCAGGACCCCGGCAATCTGGGAACCATTCTGCGCACGGCAGACGCACTGGACATTCCGGTTGCACTTCTGGAGGGCTGCGCCGATCCTTACAGTCATAAAGTGGTTCGTGCCAGTATGGGCGCAGTGTTCCGAAAAGATGTGATTCGCACAACCTGGGCGGAAGCATCGGATGCCTGCAAATCGGCGGGAATCCCCATAGGCGTTACAGCTCTGACAGATTCTGCCGAGGATCTGAGACAGGCACCGCTGAAGCGCATGGCGGTGGTTATTGGAAGCGAAGGCAGGGGCGTTCGCTCTGAGATTCTGGAAAGTGCGGAAAAAGCGCTGATTATTCCCATGAATCCCCACTGTGAATCCCTGAATGCGGCAGTTGCTTCTGTGATTGTCATGTGGCAGATGAAACAAGAATAACAGAGAGGACAGAGAGAAAATGCTGGTGCACTGGATATGGCTTGCTACAAGACCCGATGTTTCTGATCGGATGAAGCAAATTCTGATCTGGCATTTTCATGACGCGGAGGATCTGTACTATGCGGATCCAAAGGGCTTGTCACAGGTGGAAGGGGTAACGGAAGAAATCCTCTCCAGTCTGTCTGACAAGAACCTATATCACGCAGAGAAAATTCTGCGGCAATGTACCGATAAAGACATTCACATCCTGACATATCGGGATGCGGCCTATCCTGACCGGCTGAGAAATATCCCGGATCCGCCCATGGTGCTGTACTACCGGGGAAATCTGCCGGATATTGACGGCCTGCCTGCGATTGCGGTTGTGGGAACACGCAGGGCTTCGGCCTACGGCCTGGGGATCGCCAAACGCATGGGGGCGCAGATTGCTTCCTGCGGAGGAACGGTGGTTTCCGGACTGGCGTACGGAATTGACGGAATGGCAATGAGCAGCGCCATCAGCGCCGGCGGCACCGCTGTCGGAGTATTGGGCTGCGGCGTGGATGTTGTTTACCCGGCTTCCAATCGGAGCTTGTTTGCTGACACGCAGGCAAACGGCTGCCTGATTTCGGAATTTCCCCCGGGAACGCCTCCGGCAAAATGGAACTTCCCAAAGCGCAACCGGATTATCAGCGGCCTGTGCTGCGGTGTGCTGGTCGTGGAAGCTCCTGAGAAAAGCGGTGCGCTGATTACGGCCCGTCAGGCCGCCGATCAGGGACGGGATGTTTTTGTGGTTCCCGGGAACATTGACGTGGACACCTGCGCCGGGAGCAATGCACTTCTCAGAGATGGAGCCATTGCGGTAAGCTGCGGCTGGGACGTTCTGAGCGAATATGTTTCCATGTTTCCGGGCAAAATCCGGCAGGATGAACGTCCGTCACATCTGGCGGTTTATCCGGATGAGATCCGGCGTTCAGCTGCCGAAAATCGGAGACAGGCCAAAGTTGCCCAGAAAACAAAGCTGCCGGAACACAGAAAAGTACCAAAAGAAGACAAAATAAACGTTGACAACGGCGGGGAATCGCCGTATAGTGACCTAAATAAGAAACTATTATCCCTTACCCCGGAAGAAAAGGCAATTGTGGATGCTTTGGGCAATGAGCCAAGCCTTGTCGATGATGTGATCGACCGGTGCGGACTTGGAACCGGAAGCGTACTGGCTGCGCTGACACTTCTGGAAGTGAAAGGCGTGATTCAGCGGCTGCCGGGAAAACGAATCCGACTGGCGGGGAAATAAACTTTATGGAGGAATTCCATGGCCAAACCATCTAATCTTGTCATTGTGGAGTCGCCTTCCAAGGCGAAGACCATCGGTAAATATCTGGGACCGGACTATACTGTAAAAGCCAGTATGGGTCATCTTCGGGATCTGCCCAAGAGCACCATGGGTGTGGACCTTGAGCACGACTTTACCCCCGAGTACAAACCGGTTCCCAACAAGGAAGAATTGATTCAGGAGCTGCGGGATGCGGCCGATTCGGTAGACACGGTCTACCTGGCAACTGACCCGGACCGTGAAGGTGAAGCGATTTCCTGGCATCTTCAGGAACTTTTGAATCTGCCCAAAGATAAGGCAAACCGTGTTACATTCAACGAAATTACCCAGAAAGTAGTCCGGGAGTCCATTCAGCACCCTCGCAAGATCGACTATAATCTGGTGGATGCCCAGCAGTGCCGCCGTGTGCTCGACAGAATCGTGGGCTACCAGCTGTCTCCGCTGCTGTGGAAGAAAATCCGCCGGGGACTGTCTGCAGGCCGCGTTCAGAGCGTTGCAACGCGTCTGGTGGTGGATCGGGAAAACGAGATCCGTGCATTTGTCCCCCGGGAATACTGGTCTCTGGATGTGACGCTTAACCGGATCGGAAAGCCCGGATCGTTTGTTGCTCATTACCATGGCGAAAACAAAAAGCGGGAACTGGAAAGCGAAGAACAGGTACAGGAAATCCTGGATGACATTGCCGGTAAGGAATTTACCGTTACGAATGTGAAAAAAGGCGAGAAAAAGCGTACTTCTGCACCGCCTTTTACCACATCCACCCTCCAGCAGGAGGCATCCAGAAAACTGAATATGACCCCCAAGCGCACGATGGCCATTGCCCAGCAGCTGTATGAAGGCGTTGACGTGGCCGGTGAGGGTACCCTGGGCCTGATTACCTATATGCGTACCGACTCCCTGCGTCTGAGCGACGAGGCAATGAGCGCGGCTGCGGATTTCATCCGTGCCCGTTACGGTGAGAAATATTATTATGGTTCCTTCCATGTGTTCAAGACCAAATCCGGTGCTCAGGATGCCCATGAAGCAATCCGTCCCACCCATGTGGAACTGGATCCGGAAAAAATCAAAAGCTCTCTGACTACGGATCAGTATAAGTTGTATCGCCTGATCTGGAGCCGTTTTCTGGCTTCTCAGATGGCCAATGCCGTGTTTGACACGGTGTCCATTGATACTGAGTGCGCAGGACATATTTTCCGCTCCAGCCATCAGAGCATGCGCTTTTCCGGTTTTATTGCAGTGTATGAAGAGGGCAAGGATGATGACGGCGAGGTTACCGGCTCTCCGCTGCCCGATCTGAGCGAGGGAGAAAAGGCAAGCGTATCCAACATCCAGAAGGATCAGCATTTCACCCAGCCGCCTGCCCGGTATACGGAAGCAACCCTGGTCAAGGCTATGGAAGAAAAAGGCGTTGGCCGTCCTTCCACCTATGCTGCCACGGTTTCTGTAATTCAGGACCGGGAATATGTCAACAAGGTAGACAAGCGTCTGGCTCCGACAAAGCTCGGAGAGGTAGTCACACAGCTGATGATGGAACGGTTCAACGACATCATCGATGTGGAATTTACCGCCAATATGGAACATCGCCTGGATGAAGTGGAAGCGGGAAATCAGAACTGGAAAACAGTTCTGGCCGATTTCTACCGGGATTTTCATCAGGAAATGGTGGATGCGGAAACAGCACTGGACGGTGTCCGTATTAAGGTACCGGACGAAGTAACAGATGAAATCTGCGAAGTCTGCGGACGAAACATGGTTATTAAGATGGGCCGTTTCGGAAAGTTCCTGGCCTGTCCCGGATATCCGGAATGCACAAACACCAAGCCAATTGTGGAGCGGATGCCCGGCAGATGCCCCAAATGCGGAAGCGGAATGCTTAAACGGAAATCCAAGCGTGGATATGCCTATTACGCCTGCGAACGCGGCGCAGAATGCGGCTTCATGACGTGGGATGTGCCGACGGCTGAGGACTGCCCGGTTTGCGGTCAGACCATGTTCAAAAAATCCGGAAGAGGCAGAATGAAGCCTTTCTGTATCAATGAAGCCTGCAGCAATTTCCTGCCTGAGGATCAGCGGGGCTATTACAAAAAGAAAACACCTGCCGAAGGGGATCCTGCCGGAGAAACTACGGCTGCAGAGGTTTCTGAGGAAAAGCCTGCGGAAACGGCTGCAAAGAAAACCGGCACCAGGAAAACGAAAAAACCGGCAGCAAAGAAGACTGCGGCGAAGAAGCCCGCAGCCAAAACGACAGCAAAGAAGACAGCTTCCAAAACGGCTGCCAAAAAGGATTCCCCGGTCAAAGCAGCCGGTGAGAAAAAGAGCCGTGCTGCGAAGAAAACGGGGGAGGAAAGCAAATGACGAAAGTGACAGTTGTGGGAGCGGGTCTTGCCGGCTCTGAAGCTGCGTGGCAGCTGGCCCAGCGAGGAATCTCCGTAGAACTGGTGGAAATGAAGCCGGAGAAGAAATCTCCTGCCCATCACAGCGATTCTTTTGCAGAGCTTGTGTGCTCTAACTCTCTGCGGGGAGACCGGCTGGAAAATGCGGTGGGCCTTCTCAAGGAAGAGCTGCGGCGGCTGGGCAGCCTGATCATGACCTGCGCTGAAGCAACCCGGGTAGAGGCCGGCGGCTGCCTGGCGGTAGATCGGGAGGGCTTTTCTGCCATGGTTACCGAAAAGCTGCGGAACCATCCCAACATTACAGTTAAATCCGGAGAGGTGACGGAAGTTCCGGAAGGTCCTGTGATCATTGCCACCGGACCGCTGACTTCCGATGCGCTGTCCGAGGCAATCGGAAAGTATTTCGGAACGGAATATCTTCATTTCTACGACGCGGCAGCGCCTCTGATTTCCGCCGATTCCATTGATATGGATCTCGCCTGGTGGCAGTCCAGATATGACCGGGGAAATGCCGACTATATCAACTGCGCCATGAACCGGGAAGAGTATGAGGCGTTCATCCGGGAACTGACAACGGCAGAGGAAGCACCGGTTCACGGATTTGAAGACAAGAACGTGTTTGAAGGCTGCATGCCAGTGGAAGTCATGGCCCGCCGGGGCTTTGATACCCTCCGGTTCGGACCGATGAAGCCTGTGGGCCTGCGGGATCCGCGGACCGGCAGGGAACCCTATGCCGTTGTTCAGCTCAGGCAGGACAATGCTGCCAAAAGTGTGTTCAACCTGGTAGGCTTCCAGACACATCTGAAATTCGGAGAACAGAAGCGGGTTTTCTCCATGATCCCCGCTCTGAAAAATGCGGAATTTGTCCGCTATGGCGTTATGCATCAGAATACCTTCCTCCAGTCTCCCAGACTGCTGGACCGGTACTATGCTGATCGCCGGAACCCGCTGGTGGCATTTGCAGGACAGATGACCGGTGTGGAAGGCTATGTGGAATCCACGGCTTCCGGCTATCTGGCTGCTGTTGCCATGGCTGCAAAGGTTCAGGGAAAACCGCTGCCTGATTTTCCCCAGACTACGGCTGTCGGTGCCCTGGGACTGTACATCAGCGATCAGCGCATTGAAAACTTCCAGCCTATGAACATCAATTTCAGTATCATTTCTTCGCTGGAACAGCGGATTCGTAAAAAAGCAGAAAAAAACCTGGCAATCGCCAACCGGTCTCTGGCAGTGATCGATGATCTGATTGCCGGCGGCGTGTAAAGAGAAAGAGGTGCGGCAATTGAAGATTATTCTTGACGCAATGGGCGGCGATCTCGCGCCTGAAGCTCCCGTGCTGGGTGCAATCCATGCGGCAAAGGAGCACGGAACTCAGATTACCCTGGTAGGCCGTGGAGAAGAAATTCTGAAGGTTATGACGGATCACGGAATTTCTGATCTGCCTGCAGGAATGGAAATTGCAAATGCCGACGATGTTGTGGACATGCACGATGATCCCGGCTCCATTATTCACAAGCGGAAGAATTCTTCCATGGTGGTTGGACTGAAGATGCTGGCCGACGGACAGGGAGATGCGTTTGTATCTGCCGGCAGTACCGGAGCACTGCTCACCGGTGCTACGCTGCTGGTGAAGCGTGTCAAGGGCATCCGCCGCGCGGCTATGGGTCCCACGATCCCCAACAAAACAGGCGGAAAAACCGTGATTCTCGACTGCGGCGCCAACGCGGAGTGTACGCCTGAATTCCTGCTGCAGTTCGGTATTGTGGGTTCACTGTATGCTAAAAAGTACCTGAACATCGAAAATCCCAGAGTGGGTCTTCTGAACATCGGAACCGAGGACTCCAAGGGAACACCGCTGCAGAAAGAGGCATATGCACTGCTCAAGTCTGCGTCGGATCAGGGATTACTGAATTTTACGGGCAACGTGGAAGCCCGGGATGTGCCGCTGGGTGCAGTAGACGTGGTGGTGTGCGATGGTTTTTCGGGAAATGTCCTGCTTAAGTCCATTGAAGGCACTGCCATGTTTATGGGCAGCATGATGAAGCACATGTTCTACAAAAATGCAATTACCAAGCTGGGCGGACTTCTGTGCAAGTCCGAGGTCGGCAAGATTAAGAAAATGCTGGATTACCGGGAAATCGGCGGTACACAGTTTCTGGGTATCCGTAAGCCCGTTATCAAAGCCCACGGTTCTTCCGACGCTCTGGCGTTCCAGAGTGCCATTGCCCAGGCTGAGGCTGCCGTCAACAGCGATGTATCCGCAGAGCTGGAAGAGGCAATCCATGCTGTGGTAAAGGCCAGGGAGGAAACCAATGATTAAAGAACTGGAAGAAGCAATCGGCTACAAGTTTCGCAATATTTCACTGCTGCAGAATGCGGTAACCCACTCTTCTTTTGCCAATGAGCGGTACCACAACAGCCTGATGAGCAACGAACGACTGGAATTTCTGGGAGATTCCATTCTGGGAATGGTGGTTGCAGAGTATCTGTACCGCAATTTCCCTAACCGTCCGGAAGGAGAACTGACCCGCATGCGTGCGGATATGGTCTGCGAAACTACACTGGCTGTGGTAGCCAATAAGATTCATCTGGGAACGCACCTGATGCTTGGTCACGGAGAAGAGCAGGGCGGCGGCCGCAGCCGGGATTCCATTCTGGCAGATGCGGTGGAATCCGTCATTGCGGCAAGTTTCCTGGACGGCGGAATGGATGCAGCCCGCGGCTTTATCGGTCGGTTCATTCTCAACGATGTGCCGGTCCAGAAGCTTCACAATATGGACTATAAGACAACGCTGCAGGAGCTGGTTCAGCAGAAGCGGAATCAGGTTCTGGCCTATACGCTGATCGGGGAATCCGGTCCTGACCATGACAAACACTTCCAGGTAGAGGTCACTCTGAACGGAAAGAGCGTCGGAATCGGTACTGGAAGCAGCAAAAAACGTGCCGAACAGGATGCTGCCCGGAAAGCGATTGAGCAGCTGTTCCCCGGAACACTGTAATTTGAACGCAATTATACAAGGAGTCCGCCTGAAAAAGACGGACTCCTTGCTGATTTTTGCAGATACAGACTGTTTAAATCCATATTTCTTATTGTAAAATGCGATGAAATCATATATAATAACTTAGTTATGGAATCTTATAACCACATCGGGGGATATAGTATATATGTTTGAAAAAAGTCAAAAACTGAAAGAATATCTGACTCCGGGACACCGTGTCCATCTCGTTGGCATCGGCGGTGTTTCCATGCGGCCGCTGGGCCTTGTGCTCAAGGGACTGGGGCTGCTGGTTACCGGCTCGGATATGAATTCCTCTGTCTCTACAGATGAGCTGATTGCTCAGGGCATTCAGGTATCCATCGGCCACCGGGCAGAAAATATTCTGGGAGCAGACTGCATCATCCGCACGGCTGCGGCCCATAACGACAATCCGGAGATTGCTGCGGCACGGGCTGCAGGAATCCCTGTGTTTGAACGTGCACAGGCCTGGGGCGTGATCATGCAGTCCTATAAAAACGCAATCTGTATTTCCGGAACCCACGGAAAGACAACTACCACGTCCATGGTTACGCATATTCTGATGGAGGCGGCATGGGATCCCACGGTTATGATCGGCGGCTATCTTCCGCTGCTGCATGCCGGCCATCGGGTGGGCAACGGTGACACCATTGTTCTGGAAAGCTGCGAATACTGCGACTCCTTCCTGAATTTCTTCCCCTCCCTGGCAGTGGTGCTGAACATTGAAGAGGACCATCTGGACTACTTCAAGGATCTGGCAGATATTGAAAAGTCATTCCGTACCTTTGCTGGCCTTGCAACCGCAGGCGTGATTGCCAACGGCGACGATCCGAATACCATGGATGCACTCAGAGGGCTTGATTTTGTCACGTTCGGCATCGAAGAGCACAACCAGGTTCACGGCACTGGCTACTCCGATGACTGGCACGAATTCGACGTGATCTGCGACGGAAAACGCTACTGCCACCTGAGCTTGCCCGTTGTGGGCCATCACAACGCACTCAATGCCCTTGCTGCGGCTGCTACGGCCTGGAAGTTGGGAATTGAAGGAGCAGTGGTGGAATCCGGACTGGAGAAGTTTACGGGCGCCGGACGGCGTATGGAGTTTAAGGGCAAGTATCACGGCGCGGATGTTTACGATGACTATGCGCATCATCCCGGCGAGCTGTCTGCAACACTGGACGCCGTTAAAATGATGGGTTACAAGCGGGTGGTCGTGGCATTTCAGCCCCATACCTACACCAGAACCCACGCACTGTTTAACGACTTTGTCCGGGAACTGAAAAAGGCAGACGTACTGGTTCTTGCAGAAATTTACGCAGCAAGAGAACGCAATACCATCGGAATTTCCTCTCAGGATCTGGCAAATCAGATTCCAGGAGCAGTTTACTGCGAAACGCTGCCGCAGGTTACACAGAAGCTGCGCAGTATTGCCCGGGAGGGAGATATTATTCTGACCATTGGTGCAGGCGATATATACCGTGCAGGTGAGGCACTCCTGGATTAAAAAATGACCGGGTCTGCTTTTGACAGACCCGGCATACCGGAAAGCTTATTCCTCTTCCAGAAACAGGTGATCTACACCGGACTGCTGGAATTCATCCATATAAGTCTCCATTCTGGAGACCAGATCGGCGTAGTTGTCATTGTCGATTTCGGGATAATCCATATCCCGGCGAGAAAGTTCTTCTGCCAGAATTTCGTAGAAGATGTTATCTTCGTAGTAGGCAATGGCTTCGTGTATTCCGCCTTCTGTATAGTCGGCAGACGGAAGGTCAACTCCGCCGACCCGTTCCACCAGTGCCCGCAGACCTGTTCCGTGACACAGTCCAAAGAGCTTGCTTTCCAGATCGTCATATTCCGCAAACCGGTCATCTCCCCGCGTGGAATTGAGAACCCAGTTGCCGATATAGGCAAGGTCCAGCAGCAGACGAAATTCACGGTTTGTCAATTGGATGTTCATGGCGATCCTCCTTCACTTTTATATGGACCCTATTATAGCATGAATCCTGAATAAATCCAGATGAATTATGGAAAAATCAGCGTAATGTCTGCACATCCCACCCGGGAATGGCGGACGATGAAAGGTAAAACGAGGCGATCATTTTGAAAAAATTAAATGTGTGTGTTCTGTTTGGCGGAATCAGTCCTGAGCATGAGGTTTCTCTGCGGTCGGCTGAATCTGTACTGAAGAATATGGATCCTGAGAAATACAATATTCTCCCCGTAGGCATTACCAAAACGGGTACCTGGATTCTGTTCGGCGGCAATGACTATGGAATGCTGCCTTCCGGTGAGTGGGAAAATCACCCTGATAACTGCCACGCGGTGCTTTCTCCGGGACGTGGACAGGGCCTGCTGAGATTCGAGGGCGACTGTGTTGTCCGGGAACAGATCGACGTTGTATTCCCGGTTCTGCACGGCGAAAACGGTGAAGATGGCGCCATGCAGGGCCTGCTGCAGATGGCCGGAATTCCCTATGTGGGACCTCACGTTGCAGCTTCTGCAGTTTCCATGGACAAAACACTGACCAAGCTGGTGATTGATCGGGAGGAAATCCCCCAGGCAGCATGGTATCTGGTCCATAGCCGGGATCTTGATAACCGGATGGAGCATATCATTGAGGCTATTGAAAACCGCTTTGCATACCCTGTCTTTGTTAAACCCGCCGGAACCGGCTCTTCCGTAGGCGTTTCCAAGGCAGGCACCCGCAACGAGCTCAGAGTGGCGCTGGCTGCTGCTGCTGCTTACGACAGCAAGATTCTGGTGGAGGAATTCATTGCAGGCCGTGAAATTGAGGTTGCAGTTATGGGCAACAACAATCCCGTGGCCTCTGTCTGCGGAGAAATTGACTCCGGTGCTGAATTCTATGATTACGATGCAAAATACGTGACCGATACCTCTACTGCGTACATTCCCGCCCGGATTCCCGACAGCGTTGCTGAGGAAGTGCGGGATACGGCTGTCAGAGCATATACAGCGCTTGGCTGCCAGGGTTTGAGCCGCGTTGACTTTTTCGTTACATTTGCGGATAACCGGGTGGTGTTCAATGAAATCAACACGCTTCCGGGCTTTACTTCCATTTCCATGTTCCCCAAGCTCTTCGGTGCCAGCGGCATTCCGTACAGTGAGCTGATCGACATGCTGCTGAAATTGGCGCTGGAGGCTTGCTGATGAACATTCCCGTATTGCTGACCATTCAGGGAAAGCAGTTTTATCCGGATCAGGAGCCGGAAGTTATTGAACTTTCTACCGACGGAATGCTGGAGAAAACCGAGGCTGGATGGAATCTGACCTATGAGGAAAGCCCGCTGACCGGTCTGGAAGGTGTCATGACTACGTTTTCGTTGGAGCCCGGGAAGATTACCCTGTCCAGAAGTGGAAGGCTATCTTCTGAAATGGTGTTCCAGGAGGGCGTTTTCCACGAATCACTCTATCAGATGGAATTTGGTGCCATGATGATTACCGTCTGTGCCACCAAGCTTTCCTACAACATTTCGGAAGCGGGCGGTACGGTGGACGTGACCTACGGTATCGATATCGAGCAGAGTGTGGCCGGGGTAGTGGAATATCACCTGACGGTCGTTCCGCAGAAATAACAAGACACAGGCGCCTTACAGTGCCTGCGTAGAATTCAACTTGTATCCGACCGGGACTGCAGCGTGCAAATGACCGCTGCAGTCCCGGCGCTTTTTATGTGAAACTGAAAACCCCGTCTGTCCGGCAGTGCGCCGCATGACAGACGGGGTTTTTAATAGGGAAAAATCAGCCGACTGCTTCCGGAACGTCAGAAGAATCTGCAGGCTCCGAAGTATCGGGAGCGGAGGTTTCCGGTTCGGTTGTTTCGGGCTGAGTGGTTTCGGGAACGGTGGTTTCCGGCTGCGTAGGATCCGGCTGGGTGGGCTTGGGACGCTCAATTTCACAGACAACCTGATCCTGTTTCTCAAAATTGGATTTTGCTTCGGGAGTCCGGGAAATCAGTTCATCAGTATCTTTGTCGTATTTGCACTTGTAGGTCTGAACGTCGTAGCCGGTGTGCGGATCGACAACCACATCGCCGTCTTCGTAGCCTTTGCTGTTGTTTTCCGGGAACTTCTTTTTCACGGTTTTCCAGTCATAGGTTTTTTCGACTTCGTACTCCATCTCTACATAGTAATCTTTTTCTTCGGTACCGTAGAGCGCAACGTGAACTTCACCGTCTCTGGCCCAGGTTTCCATGCGGATGGGGTGATTGGTGTTGTTCCGGAACTTGAAGTCGATGGTTCCCCAGTTGATTGTGGCATCCATGCCCAAAGGAACATAGCTGACAGCGTACATATGCTCCTCACGATCTACGATTTCCAGGTCAGAAATCAGTGCGCAGTAGTAAATCGTGGAGGCAACCTGACAGATACCACCGCCAATCTGATCCACAGAACCGCCGGATACATAGGCACCGGCACTTTCGTAGCCCTTGTCGGAAGTGCGCTCGCCGACAACGTCGTTAAAGGAGAATGTATCTCCCGGCATGAGAATAGTACCGTTGATGGCCTCGGCTGCAAGGGAAAGGTTTTTGGAGCGGGATGTGTTATATACATTGTAGCTGCTTTCGTAGCTGGCCAGAGTATCCTGGAACATATCTTTCATCAGCGTGTCTTTTGTCACGGCAGGAGGGATGTACTTCAGAGGGATTTCGATGGTTCCTTGGGTGTCCAGATCGGCCAGAAGTCTGTTCAGTTCCTCCATGGTGACGCCGTAGCCCCAGATTTCGGAGGTCGTTTCATAGGTTTTCGGATCGATCGTGGCATCAATGGGAGAAATGCAGTAGGTGCTGTAAATCGTTTTGGCATCGAGCTTGTTCGGCTCAGTCATTTTGAAATCCATGCTGATGCCGGAAAAATCGTTGGTATTGTACGCGTCAAGTACCGCAGTGTTCAGCGCTTCCTCATCCAGACCCACACCCGGTGTTCCGGCAGTAATGGTCAGGGTCTGGGGAATTTCGTCCGGATCCTTTGGAATGGGCAGAAGAACAGGAGCATCGCCGTTTTCCGTAATGGAAGGCTGCTTCAGGGAGCCGTTATGCTTGACGGCAAAATCGTGAATGGTGGTACGGATATAGTCTGTATTCAGATTCAGATACGGCAGCAGATCGATGATGTGGGCTGTGCCTTCCTGGTTTTTTGAGGAATCATCGGCGTTTCTTCCGTAGCTGAATGCGGCATCAACAGCCTTGTGAACGTCCAGACGGACACCGGTTTTGTCCGGGGAGAAAACCAACGTACCCTTGTTGGTGGTAACCACCAGATCCTGCGTGTAGCTGGTATCTGTGGCAGCATGAACGGCGGCAGCGGCCTCCTGGGGCTTCATATCGCCCACGTTGACACCTGCCACATAGACGTTGCTGTAAATCCGGCCGCCGTTGTCAGCAGTGCGGAAATAGAACCAGACTCCTATGCAGATGGCGATTACCAGGGTTACACAACAGGCAATCACAGCGGTCAGAGCAATTTTTCGGTTCTTTTCGATGGTTTCACTGGTGGGACGGGGAGAGGTATCCATCCGTTTCTGTCCATTGCGGGCAGAGGAACTTCTGGCGGAAGGAGTAGATTCCTGCTGCGAAAAATCCTCAGTCTGTTCCGGCTGGGGACGGTTTCCGTTTGCAGCTTCGGTTACCTGACGGAAAGCCTGCTCCAGTTCCCGGTCTTCCTGCTGTGGAGTCCGGGGTTTGGAAAATTTACCTTTACTGATAATAATCGCTCCTATCTGTAATCACGGCGAAATCATTGCCGGTGAAATAAATGGAAAGTACAGTTAATTGTACCATAATTCCACATAAATGCAATGAACTTTCCGGGAAGAAAAAGGAAATCCCGAAAATTAATATATTAATTCCTTATTGCGGATTTCCGTAACGGCTTTTGTAGTGCCGGATGAAGACCTTACACTGCTTGAGACTGTCCACACCGGATGCCAGTTTCAGCTGCAGGGTAGGCTGCTTGGCGGTGGCAACGAAAACCAAACGGTTTTTGTATTCCGGCTCGGCACAGAGGGAAGAAACAGCTTCGAAATTCAGATTGAAGAGCACAAACTGGATCAGGCCGCCCTTCTGTCGGATATCCTGAATGCCGACTTTTCTTGCCTCGGCACGGAGCAGGGCGATGTCGATGAGGTTGATAACACCCTTGGGCGGTTCTCCGTAGCGGTCGATGATTTCATCCAGCAGGTCGTCAGCATCGTCCTGAGAGCGAATCGCAGCCATGCGGCGATACAGGTCCATACGTTCTTCTCCGCGGGCCACATAGCTCGGGTCCACGTTGGCAGTAACGTTGAGGTCTGCAGTACATTCGGGATCCTGCGGCTTTTCGCCCCGTTCCTCCAGAACGGCTTCGTCCAGAAGCTTCAGATACATATCATAGCCCACGCTGGACATATGGCCGGACTGCTCTGCACCTAGCAGATTGCCTGCACCCCGGATTTCCAGGTCACGCATGGCGATTTTGAAGCCGGAACCGAATTCGGCAAAATCCCGGATGGCAGAAAGGCGTTTTTCGGCAATTTCGGTCAGCTGCTTATCCGGGCGATAGGTGAAATAGGCATATGCATGCCGGGAAGAGCGGCCCACACGACCGCGGAGCTGATGCAGCTGGGACAGACCGAAGCGGTCAGCGTTTTCAATAATCAGGGTATTGGCATTGGGAATGTCCAGGCCGGTTTCGATAATGGTGGTGCAGACCAGCACCTGAATTTCGCCCTGAGCCATGGCCTGCATCACATCTCCCAGGGCATCTTCGCCCATCTGACCGTGCGCAACGGCCACGGAAAGTCCGGGAATCCGGCGTTTCAGGGCAGAGGCAACGTGGTCGATGGTTTCCACCCGGTTGTGCAGGTAATAGACCTGACCGCCCCGTTCAATTTCCCGGCGGATGGCATCGTCAATCACGGCGTCGTTGTGCTCCATGACGAAGGTCTGGACCGGATAGCGGTCCGAGGGTGGTGCTTCGATGGTGGACATGTCCCGGATGCCGGACAGAGCCATGTTCAGCGTCCGCGGAATCGGCGTTGCAGAAAGCGTCAGCACATCCACGCCTTTGGCAATTTCCTTCAGCCGTTCCTTGTGGGATACGCCGAAGCGCTGTTCTTCGTCCACGATCAGCAGGCCCAGATCCTTGAACTCCACACTTTTCTGCAGCAGCTTGTGTGTGCCGATAATCAGATCCACCATGCCGGCCCGTAGATTGGAGATGGTTCTGCGCTGATCGGCTGCGGAACGGAATCGGCTGAGCACATCAATGGTTACGGGGAAGCCGCGGAAGCGGGCAACCGCCGTCTGGTAGTGCTGCTGAGCCAGAACTGTGGTGGGTACGAGAATGGCTACCTGCTTTCCATCCATGACAGCTTTCATGACCGCGCGGAGGGCAACTTCGGTTTTTCCGAAACCTACGTCGCCGCAGAGCAGCCGGTCCATAGGTGTCGGGGATTCCATGTCACGCTTGATGTCGGCGATGCAACGTAACTGGTCGTCGGTTTCAGGATAGGGAAAATTATCTTCGAATTCCTGCTGCCAGGGTGCATCCGGAGAGAAGGCAAATCCCAGCTGACGTTTTCTGGCGGCGTAGAGCTGAATCAGTTCACCGGCCATGTCCTTGGCGGCTTTTCTGGCTTTGGCTTTTGTTTTCTGCCAGGCATCGGAGCCGATTTTATTCAGGCGGACGTTGGAATCCTCGCTGCCGCCGCCGATATACTTGCTGACCAGGTCCAGCTGCGTGGCAGGTACAAAGAGGGTGTCGCTTCCCTGATAGGCAATTTTAATGTAGTCTTTTACTGCGCCGTCCACCTTGATCCGTTCCATGGCCATAAAGCGGCCGATACCGTAGTTTTCGTGGACAACCAGATCGCCGGGAGTCAGATCCGTAAAGGAATTGAGCTTCTGGCGGTTGGTGGCAGTTTTTTTCGCAGGCTTCCGTTTGGGCGCTTCTGACTTGGTAACCAGCTGGCCTTCCGTCAGAATGGCAAGTCTGGCTTCCGGATATTCCATGCCGTGGGGAAGCGTTCCTTCCGCCAGGAGAATCTGACCGGGTTTGGGCATGGTGGTCAGCGGAATACACAGAAAACAGGACAGTCCGCTGCGGGTGAGCATATCCTTCAGAAGCTCGGCCCTGCGTCGGGTGCCGCAGAGCACCAGAGAGGAAAATTCCATCTTCTGATAGTGCATCAGGTCAGAGGCTGCGGTTTCAAAATTTCCGCCGTAGCCGGGCAACTGCTTTGCGCTCATGGGCAGCAGCTGGGTGGGCCTGTTTTCTTCCGGATAGGAAGAGCCGGCAAAGGCATCGATATAAGCAACGGTGCGGCCGGTGAGCTGGTGGCAGAAATCTTCCCACTGACAGACAAAGTCGCACAGTTCGCCTGCAACCTGACCGGCCTGAAGCAGGCTGTCGAGCTGCATGCCGATGTCCTCGGTGCGGGTCTTGGCGGCCCGGTGCAGATTTGCCTGATCGCAGATCACGACTACTGCATCTGCGGGGAAGTAATCCACTGCGGTGGCCATTTCCGGATAAATCAAAGACATATAACGGTCGGAAGACGGATTGTGCATACCGTTTTTGTACTTTTCAAGATCCTGTGTCAGTGTCTTGATGAGAGTTTCGTTGGGAATTTTCCGGCGCTTTTGGTGGGCAATCATGCCGGAAATGTCCTTGCACAGGCCGTCGAGTCCCTTTGGATGAAGCCGCGGCTGGGTTTCTGCCACGGGCAGAATTTCCACGGAATCGGTGTTTTCGGTTCTGCGCTGGGTGTTTGGGTCAAAGTAACCCATGGTATCCAGTTCGTCTCCGAAGAATTCCGCCCGGAACGGACGGTCTTCGGCAGGGGAGAACACGTCCAGAATTCCGCCGCGGACGGCAAACTGACCGGGACCTTCCACCATGGAACAGCGGCTGTATCCGCAGGCGGTCAGCCGCTCCAGAAGTTCTTCCTGAGAATATTCCATTCCGGTTTTCAGGGTCAGTGTAGCTGCGGTCAGCACTGCAGGTGGGATGGTACGCTGACTGAGCGATTCCCAGGAGAGAATCTGTACCGGTGTCTTTCCGGAAGCAAGCAGATGAAGCTGCCGCAGCCGTTCCTGCTCCCAGGTTCGGGAAACAACTGCTGTATCATAAAGCGTAAGCTCCCGGCTGGGAAGGCTAGGGAAAGTCTGACCCAGAAATGCTTTCAGTTCATCCTGCATGCGCCTGGCGGTCAGATCGTCCTGACAGATGATCATAACCGGCCGCTGGACATCGTGAATCAGACCGGAAATCATATGACTCCGGTTCAGCTGGCCGATGCCGGTTACCGCAGCGGATTCGTTTCGGCTCAGAGCTTCCAGAAGCACTGTATATTCCGGCATGGTTTTTAAAATGGACAGCAGTTTTTCCATGAAATCTCCTTTTACTAAATATTTTGCTCCACGTAACAACGCGGAAAGAGGCAAAAGACGCCCCTTTCCGTGCTGTTTCGACTTATTATGTTTAGCTTACGAATGACTGCCGTTGAAGCGGTTGGCTGCTTCCGGAACGCCATAGTCAATGATGGCAAGCGCAGCATCAGCCGCCCGGTCCAGGGCAGGCTTCAGCGCCTTTTCATCGGAAGCAGAAAAACCGGACAACACCCAGTCGGCAAGGTCATAATCGGGATGCGGCTTTGCGCCCACACCGATTTTAACGCGGGGGAAATCCTGAGAACCCAGTTCGGAGATAATGGATTTGATTCCGTTATGTCCGCCGGCAGATCCGTTGGGACGGATGCGCAGCCGACCAGGCTCCAGAGAAATGTCATCAAACAGGATAATCACATGCTCAGGCGGAATGTTGAAGTATGCCGACAGCTGAAGAACAGACCGACCGGACAGATTCATAAACGTCTGCGGCTTAAGCAGCAGAAGCTTTTTCCCGGAATAGGAAACCTGACCGTAGAGGCCCTGAAACTTGGCCTTATCCACACGGCAGCCAAGCTTGTCAGCCAGAACGTCAAGAGCCCGGAACCCGCAATTGTGACGGGTCCGTTCGTATTCTTTTCCGGGGTTTCCGAGTCCGGCAATGAGCCATGTGTCGTTGCTGCTACCGATCATCAGAACAGGTCTGCGATAGAGGTGCTGCCATGAATGTGTGCAATGGCACGGGCGAACATGGCGGCAACATCAAGCTGCTTGATCTTTCCGGAGGGGGTGTTTTCCTTCAGAGGAATGGTGTCGAGGACAACCAGCTCCTTGATGGGGCTCTTCTCCAGACGGTCGAAAGCGGGGCCGGAGAGCACACCGTGGGTAGAGCAGGCGTAAACTTCCTTTGCACCGCCGACTTCCACCAGAGCCTTTGCAGCGTTGCACAGGGAACCGGCGGTATCGACCAGGTCATCATACAGGATGCAGGACTTGCCCTTGACATCGCCGATGACGTTCATAACTTCGGAGACATTGGCCTTCTCACGGCGCTTGTCAACAATGGCAAGACCCATGTGAACCTTCTCGGCGAAGGAACGGGCACGGCCGACAGATCCAACGTCGGGAGAAACGACAACGAACTGGCTGTGGTCGAAGCGTTCTTCGGGGAACTTGTTGGTGTAGTATTCAACGAAAGCAGGGCAGCCCAGCAGATGATCAACAGGAATATCGAAGAAGCCCTGAATCTGAGAAGCATGCAGGTCCATGGTCAGGACGCGGTCAGCACCGGCGGCAGTGATCATATTGGCAACCAGCTTGGAGGAGATGGGATCGCGGCTCTTGGCTTTGCGGTCCTGGCGTGCGTAACCAAAGTAGGGAATGACGGCAGTGATCCGGCCGGCGGAAGCACGGCGGCATGCGTCAATCATGATGAGCAGCTCCATCAGGTTGTTGTTGACGGGGTTGCAGGTGGACTGGATCAGGAAAACGTCAGCGCCGCGGACGGTTTCCAGCAGAGATACGGAAACCTCTCCGTCGGCAAAAGTTTTTACTTCGCCCTTGCCCATTTCAATGCCCAGTTCTTTGCACACGGTCTGTGCAAATCCGGGAATTGAATTTCCGCAGAAAATTTTGACGTTATCACCATACATGATCATCCAAAATACCTCGCTTTATTCTTTTCTAGTCTTATTTCCCGGAACCCCGGGTTACTCCACAGATATTATAGCATTGATGCCACTGCAATTGCAACCGTCTGCAAAAGGAAATTGCGACGAAAAATACAGGGATTTGCTTGCATCTTTCCAACAAACCGACAAAATATACCCTGAATTAAATTCCGTTTTTCCCGGTAAATCGTACTTGTACCCCTTTGGAAAAGGTGGTATAATACAACAAAATACTTAATTGAGAATGGAGCGGCACATGAACGATCAGATTCGCATTCAGGGAGCAAGGGAAAATAACCTGAAAAATGTCAGTTTGACCATTCCGAGAGACAAGCTGGTGGTATTTACGGGGCTGTCCGGCTCCGGAAAGTCCAGCCTTGCCTTCGACACAATTTACGCAGAGGGACAGCGGCGCTATGTGGAGAGCCTCAGCTCCTATGCCAGACAGTTTCTGGGGCAGATGGATAAGCCGGATGTGGACTCCATTGACGGTCTCTCGCCTGCAATTTCCATTGACCAGAAAACAACCTCCAAAAATCCAAGATCCACAGTCGGAACGGTAACGGAGATCTATGACTATCTGCGTCTGCTTTGGGCAAGAGCCGGTATTCCCCACTGCCCGAAATGCGGCAGGGAAATCCGACGGCAGACCGTTGACCAGATCGTGGACAGAGTGGAAGCACTGGGCGAGGGAACCAAATTTCTGGTGCTTTCTCCGGTGATCCGCGGGAAAAAAGGCGAACATCAGAAAATTTTTGAGGATGCACGCAAGGGTGGTTTTGCCCGTGTCCGCGTGGATGGCATTCTGTATGACCTGAATGAGCAGATTTCCTGCGAAAAAAACAAAAAGCATACCATTGAAATTGTGGTAGACCGTCTGGTAATCCGGGAAGGACAGCATCGGCGTCTTGCGGACTCCATTGAAACAGCCTGTGTCTATTCCGGGGGACTTGTAACCATCCAGCTGCCTGCTACCGGAGAAGAACTGAGCTTTTCTCAGAATTATGCCTGTGAGGACTGCGGAATCAGCATGACGGAGCTGGAACCGAGAATGTTTTCCTTCAACAATCCGGCCGGAGCCTGTCCTGCGTGTACGGGACTGGGCTTTCAGCTGGTGGCTGATCCGGACCTGGTGATTCCTGACAAGAGCAAGTCGATTTTTGGCGGGGCCATTCAGGCTTCCGGCTGGAACAGCGCCAGAACAGACTCCATTTTCCGGATGTACTTTGAAGCGCTGGCTCAAAAATATCATTTTTCTCTGACAGATCCTGTGGAAACTCTGTCCAAAGAGGCACTGGATATCATTTATTATGGAACAAAAGGCGAAAAACTGCGCATGACCTACAACCGGGGCAACGGTATGGGTGTGCTGGAGCAGCCGTTTGAAGGAATTTTGAACAATATCTCCCGCAGATTCCGGGAAACGCAGTCGGATTCGGCCCGAAAAGAGCTGGAAGAATGCATGGCTACCGCGCCCTGTCCCAGCTGCCACGGAGAACGGCTTTCGGAGATCGCCCGGGCGGTGACGGTCGGCGGACTGGGAATCATGGAATTCTGCCGGATGAGCATTCGCCAGGAACTGGAGTTTATGGAAAATCTCCACCTGGAAGGAAATATGGCTGTGGTTGCGGATCAGATCGTGCGGGAAATCACTTCCCGGCTGCGTTTTCTGTGTGACGTGGGCCTGTCTTATCTGACGCTTTCCAGATCGGCGGCAACACTTTCCGGCGGTGAAAGCCAGAGAATCCGGCTTGCAACCCAGATCGGATCGTCCCTGATGGGGGTGCTGTATATTCTCGATGAACCGTCCATCGGACTGCATCAGCGGGACAATGACAAACTCCTGGCCACGCTGCAGCATCTGCGGGATCTCGGAAACACGCTGATTGTGGTAGAACACGACGAGGACACGATCCGGGCGGCAGATTATATTGTAGATGTGGGTCCGGGAGCGGGCGAGCACGGCGGAGAAATTGTGGCAGCCGGTACGCTGGAGGATATTATCAAGGTTCCGGAATCAATAACGGGGCAGTATCTGTCGGGAGTCAAAAAAATCCCTGTCCCTGCGGTCAGACGCAAAGGAACAGGAAACTGGCTTACCGTCCGGGGGGCAACCGAAAACAACCTGAAAAACGTCGATGCATCCATCCCTCTGGGAACATTGACCTGCGTTACCGGTGTATCCGGTTCCGGAAAGTCCAGTCTGGTGTGTCAGGTCCTGAACAAAACACTTTCTGCAAAGCTCAATCACGCCAGGACCCGGCCCGGTGCATGTAAAGGAATCGAGGGACTGGAATATCTGGATAAGGTAATCAACATCGATCAGAGCCCCATTGGTAGAACGCCCCGGTCCAATCCGGCTACCTATACTGGTCTGTTCAATGATATCCGGGACCTGTTTGCTTCCACAGCAGAAGCAAAAATGAGGGGCTACGGCCCGGGACGATTCTCCTTTAATGTCAAAGGAGGCCGCTGCGAAGCATGTTCCGGTGACGGACTTGTAAAAATCGAAATGCATTTTCTGGCAGACGTTTACGTTCCCTGTGAAGTCTGCCGGGGAAAACGCTATAACCGGGAAACCCTGGAGGTAACGTACAAAGGAAAAAATATTGCAGAAGTTCTGGATATGCGGGCAGAAGAAGCGGTGGAATTTTTTGAAAATCTGCCGAAGATCCGCAAAAAAGCCCAGACGCTGGTGGAAGTCGGTCTGGGATATATCAAACTGGGTCAGTCCAGTACTACGCTGTCCGGCGGTGAAGCTCAGCGCGTAAAGCTGGCTACGGAGCTTGCCAAAACGGCTACCGGACGCACAATCTATATTCTGGATGAACCAACCACGGGACTGCATACTGCGGACGTGCATAAGCTCATTGAAGTGCTGCAGAGTCTGGTGGATGCGGGAAATACGGTGCTGGTGATCGAGCACAATCTGGATGTTATCAAAACGGCTGACTATATTTTGGATATGGGGCCGGAGGGCGGAGACGAAGGCGGCTATCTGGTTGCCTGCGGAACGCCGGAGGAGATTGCTGCGGTGCCGGAAAGCTACACGGGTGCATATCTGAAGCGGTATCTGTAAAAAAAATCCACGCCGGAATCTCCGGCGTGGAAAGATTTTTGACGTATCAGTTGATATCTTCAGGTTTATAAAGGGAGACGGGCAGCGTATCAGACATTTCAAGCAGACTGTGGCTGCGCTCGCCTGCGTAATCTACCCGGTAAATGGGAGAGCGCAGGGTTGCATAGGTTTGCTGGATGATTCGGATTGTCATTGTGATGCGGGTGCCGCCGGCCTCAGGCTGCTGCACCAGAACTGTTCCGTTGTGAGCGGCTGCTGCGGCGCGGATGAAGACCATACCCAGACCTAAGCCGTGGTTGCTGTCTTCAATGGCAGGGTTCCGGCGATAGCGGGAAAAAATACTGCTGCGGATTTTTTCGGCAATGCCGCTTCCGGAATCAGTGACTGTCAGATAAAGCTGGTCGCCATGCCGGGTCAGCGATGCGTGGATAGAGCCGCCCTTTGGTGTGAACTTGACTGCATTGGACAGTATGTTGTAGATTCCGCGCTCAAGCCTTTCAGAGTCAATCTGGGTATACAGGGGAGCGTCCGGTCCGCTGTAGGTGACACAGATACCGGACATTTTGGCAGATTCTGCTGCATCTGAGAAAATTTCTTCTACAAACGAACAGATATCCCGGGTTTCCAGATGGGGAGCTTCTATGGTATATCTGCTGGCATCGGACATGTTGCTGATCATCCGCAGAATCTGATACAAGCTGCGGTTAAGCCGCGCGGCCTGCTCCTGTCTGACGGGGTCGTCGGCGAAATCCAGAGACCGCAGCAGACGGTCCACCATCAGCATACTGTTGGACAGGGGAACTCTCAGCTGCTGAGATGCCAGTGCATAGGCCTGCAGCTCCAGCTGATCGCCGATTCCGTCCAGTACAAAAATGTCTTCGCTTCCGGTTCTTGTGACAAACGCATCGCAGGGAGTTCCTCCAATGTTCAGGGAAAGGTAAAGTGTCCCGTTTCCTGCGGAAGCGTATTCCTTCTGCCCGAACGGAAGCAGTGGTTCCAGAGCCTGTCCTTTTTCAATCAGGAGATTCTGCGCTCCTTGATTTACATAATCTATGACCCCGTTCTGGACACAGAATGCGGGGGCAGTGATGAGATTCAAGATCGCAGAGATGTCTTTGGTTTGTTCCATGAGCTTCCTCCTCACTGCATTATCATGTGCAGAAAATGCAAAAACTTACATGTGCGGTTTCGTCGTTTTTCAACCGCAATTCTATTCTAGCTTATCCCTCTGAAAATAGCAAGAAAAATCCAAGGAAGTGTAGAAAAACAATGCCTATTCACGATGGACATCGAAAGAGAATGAAGGAGCGGTTCCGCAGAGAGGGACTGGACCATTTTGAGGAGCACCAGGTGCTGGAGCTTCTGCTTTACTACTGTATCCCAGTCAAGGATACGAACCCTCTGGCACATGAATTACTGGAACGTTTTGGATCCTTATCACAGGTGCTGGAAACCCCGGTAGAGGAGCTTGAAAAAGTTCCCGGAATTGGGGAACACGTATCCACATTTCTTTCTCTGATTACATCCGTCGGACGATACTATCTGATAAATCGCGCTGCCGGATGGAAAATTGCAGCCACCACCGAACAGTGCGGTGACTATTTACTTCCTTTTTTCTTCGGCAGGAGGAATGAGACAGTTTTTCTGCTCTGCCTGGATGCCAAATGCAAGATCCTTTGCTGCAAGGAAATCGGGGAGGGAAGCGTGAATACAGCAGGTGTTTCCATCCGCAAAATTGTTGAGGTGGCACTGGCCTCCAATGCCACTTCCGTTGTGCTTGCGCACAATCATCCCAGCGGGATTGCGCTTCCGTCTCCAGAGGATGTTCAGACCACAATTCAGGCTGCTGAAGCCCTGAAAATGGTAGACGTAATTCTGGCAGACCATATTGTGGTGGCGGATGAAGATTATGTTTCCATGGTTCAGTCCGGTTATTACAGGCCCTGAACACAGAACGTCAGAAGAGGTAATGATATGGATCACTTTGAACTGGTATCTGACTACAAACCGTCCGGCGATCAGCCGGAGGCAATTGAAGGACTGGTCAACGGCGTAAACTGGGGACTTCGGGAGCAGACGCTTCTTGGTGTCACAGGTTCCGGAAAAACATTTACTATGGCTTCGGTAATTGCCAAGCTGAACAGACCTACGCTGGTGCTGGCCCACAACAAGACGCTGGCAGCACAGCTTTGCAGCGAGTTCCGGGAATTTTTTCCCAATAACGCGGTGGAGTATTTCATTTCTTATTATGATTACTACCAGCCTGAGGCTTATATTGCCCATACAGACACGTACATCGAAAAGGATGCATCGGTCAATGAAGAAATTGACCGCCTGCGGCACAGTGCAACGTCGGCACTGAACGAGCGACGGGATATTATCGTTGTTTCATCAGTCAGCTGCCTGTACGGTCTGGGTGACCCGATTGACTACAAGAGCATGGTCATTTCCCTTCGTGTGGGACAGGAACGTCCGATGGACGAAATTCTGAAAAAACTGGCTGAAATTCGCTATGAACGCAATGACCTGGATTTCTCCAGAAACAAATTCCGGGTCCGCGGAGACACGCTGGAAGTTTATCCTGCCTACTGGTCCGGAAAAGCAATCCGGGTGGAGTTCTTCGGAGATGAAATTGACCGGATATCTGAAATCAACGCAGTTTCCGGCATGGCTGAACGATTTGTGGATCATGTTGCAATTTATCCGGCCAGCCACTACGTTACCTCCAAGGAAAAGCTGCAAAGAGCAATGCACGAAATCGAATTGGAGTGCGATGCGCAGGTCAAATATTTCAACGACAACAACAAGCTGGTAGAGGCGCAGCGGATTGCCCAGCGCACCAACTATGATCTGGAAATGATGACGGAAATCGGTTTCTGCAACGGAATCGAAAACTATTCCCGGGTTATTCAGGGACGTCAGCCGGGAACTCCGCCCACAACACTGCTGGACTATTTTCCCGATGATTTTCTCCTGTTTGTTGACGAGAGCCATGTGACGCTGCCCCAGTGCAGAGCCATGTGTGCAGGAGACAAGAGCAGAAAGGATGCACTGGTCAATTTTGGATTCCGACTCCCATCGGCCTATGACAACCGACCTCTGAATTTTGCAGAATTTGACAGCAAGATCAATCAGGTGATCTATGTTTCGGCCACCCCGGGAGAATACGAAAAGACCCGCTCGGGGCAGATCGTAGAGCAGGTGATTCGACCCACAGGACTTCTGGATCCCAAAATCGAAGTCCGACCCATCGAAGGACAGATTGATGACCTGATTGGGGAAATCAACGCCAGAGCAGCCAGGGATGAACGGGTCCTTGTAACGACCCTTACGAAAAAAATGGCGGAAGATCTGACCGTGTATCTTCAGAAAGCCGGAATCAGAGTGCGCTATATGCATGCAGATATCGGGGCGATGGAACGAATGGAGATCATTCGAGATCTGCGAATGGCGAAATTCGATGTTCTGGTTGGCATTAACCTGCTCCGTGAGGGGCTGGACTTGCCGGAGGTCAGTCTGGTTGCCATTCTGGATGCGGATAAAGAAGGTTTCCTTCGTTCCGAAACCAGCCTGATCCAGACGATTGGGCGTGCGGCAAGAAATGCTGACGGCATGGTTATCATGTATGCCGATGACATTACGCCGTCCATGCGGACGGCAATTGACGAAACAGCACGCCGGCGGAAGATTCAGAACGCTTACAATGAAGCTCATGGCATTGTGCCAAAGACCATCATCAAGTCTGTCAGAGATCTGATTGAAATTTCTTCGCCTACGGCAGGGCGCAGGAGCAAAACCGGTGTGAAGATGACAAAGGTGGAAAAGGAACGGGAAATTGCCCGGCTGGAAAAGCAGATGAAGGAAGCAGCCAAAATGATGGAATACGAATATGCTGCCGTGCTGCGTGACCAGATCATTGAACTTCGCGGGAACGGAAAGTAACCGGAGAAGACAAAAGTCCGGAAAACCCAAATCAAATGAAAAAATGAGCAGAACCGAAGCTTCGCGCCTGGGGGTCTGCTCATTTTTTATAGAAGGGATGGAGAAGATCACAGAGAACTCTCTCGGGGAATGAAAAAGCAGGCCGCCATAACGGCGGCCTGCAAGGGATGATTGTTTGCAATCAGCTTTCAGGAACCTTGCCTCTTGCGGTATTGAGAACCGTGGAGGCGTCGAACAGATCTTCAAAGACCTCGGGGGAGTAAGCCATATGAGCTCCGGTAACCAGACGGCGGGTCATACGGAAGTAGTCGCTGTTGACATCGGCCCAGGATTTCGTAGAGGAATCCATGCCGATGAAATACCGGAAGCCTGCATCGTGCAGCACATCATACCGGTCTCCGTCATAGGCATCCTTGTGGTACTCAGCAATATCGGAACCGAAGGGATAAATCAGAATATCCACATCACCAAGCACGGGGGTGACTTCCTGCTTCCACAGCTCCAGATCCTTTTCGATAGAGGAGGCCTCCTCATCGCCGTAACCAAACAGAGCGTAGGTGTAGCAGCCAATATCATAACCTGCGTCTTTCAGTGCCTGAACAAGAGTCTGAGCACCGAGAAGTTCATTTTCGTAATATTCCGGACTGTAGCCCTTGGGAGGATTCTCTTCAGTGCTGAGCTTTTGGGTTTCGGAATCGGTACGGTATCCGAAAACACCATCATAACCAGTGACAGCCAGGATTGCTCTGGCACCACGGTAGGAGAAATCGGGATGCTGCTCGATGAACTCTTCCAGAATGGGAACGAAGTCAAAAGCACCAGTCACATCATTTCCTTCGGCATCAATCATTTTGTTGACGAATTTGCCGTTCTCGTCCTGAAGAAGCCGGTATGCAAATCCGTCGCCGCCCTTGTCGGGGAAACCGTCGCCGTCACCGTCTGTCATATAGGTGAAGTAGTTGACGGCGCACTGGGAGAGCACCAGAGGCTTCTTGTTTTCGGGCATATACAGCGTACCGGCGGAATAGGTGGTCTTGCCATCCTCAGAAACTTCTGCTTTTACAATGTCGCGAAGACTTACGAGCATATAGTCGTTGTCATACAGCTGCTGCAGAATCTTGGAAAATTCATCGGTCGTTACGTAGTTGCGGTTATAGGCCTCGCCGTATTCCTTATCTGCAAAAGCACGTGTGGTATCTGCAATCAAAAGCTGGAAAGAAAGGTGGGGGATTTTGGAAGGATCGTCCCATGCTACCATGGTATCCTTAGCCTTGGTATATGCCTCACGCTTCTCGCGCAGCTGAGGGAACTTGGAGAAATCACCCTTGAAATTGTCAATGGCATCAATGGCTGCATCAAAATTATACATGGCGGCCATTTCATCGGCGTTGCGGATCAGATCTTCCACTTCCTTGGCCTGCTTTTTCAGCAGTTCCTGGGTGGCTTTGATTTCGGCATCTGCTCGTTCCTTTTCTGCTTTATGAACAGATACTGTACGGCTGATGGAACCGACGATGACGACCAGCAGAAAGACAACAGTCAGTCCGGCGATAATCATGGGGAGGTAGGTTTCTTTAAAGATTTGGAGCTTGGAACGTTTTCTGCGTCTGCGGTGTACCGGTTCCTGGGGAACATTTTCCTGGTTTTCCCAGGGATTATTAAAATTCATTTCTTCCATGAAAAAACTTCCTTTCGACGAGGATACATATATTATATCGAAGGGAGTCGAAAAATGCAAGTGGGAACAGATGGAGAAAGTGCAAAATCAGAACCGGGAGATGGGACAGAGAAGAGGAAAATGTAACTTGACAAAACAGGAAAAAAGCGTAAAATATCAGATGGAAACAGAATACGGGCTTGTAGCGCAGTTGGGAGCGCACCACATTCGCATTGTGGGGGTCGAGGGTTCGAATCCCTTCAAGTCCACCAGATTTGAAGATCCGATCCTTTCTGACTGAAAGAACCGGATCTTTACTATATAATAGATGATACCGGTTAGATGTTATTGGAAACATTCTGAAAATCGGAGAAGAGGCGTACTTCGTCCGCTTTGACATATTAAGCGAGGGGGCTGAATAACGGTACGATCCTGTAAGGGGACCGATAATCCGGTGCTTGAAGAACAAATTTTCAGGATTGTATGCCTGTAACATGCCGAAATACAGAAAAAGAAAGAAGAAAACTGCGGAATATTACGCATTATCTGATAGAAATGCTGTAAAAAGAGAATAATACAGGAAATATCAGGAAAAATGGAAAAACCGCTTGACAAATGACTTCAAATTTGATACAATCTTAAAGCTGTGTGAAACGCAGCAATCACAACTGAAACGGTTCGAAAGAGCTTCGAAAAGTTTGAAAAACTTCGAAAAAAGTTCTTGACAAATCGAAAACAGTGTGATATAATTCAAAAGCTACTTCTTGAGTAGCTGA